>Ga0056114_1000016_pt1 | contig 59030 bp, 49 predicted proteins | sample WorMetHERISLAND1_FD_77005 | JGI IMG/M metagenome (GOLD analysis project Ga0056114, IMG submission 77005) | Marine gutless worms symbiont microbial communities from Max Planck institute for Marine Microbiology, Germany - Olavius loisae HERON... ...
ACGAATATCAGGATTGGGAACCCGACCGACCCTGCAGTCCTGCAAGCCGGCCTCCACCCTGGGCGAAGCGCGTCTCGAATTGCACAGGTCTTCCATATCGTCCTGCTTGATGGCTTTAGCCACCTCATAGGTCTCTTCACTAGGGTTCCAACGAAATTGGCTAGGGCTGGTTTACCTGCATCTGCCAGCAGGCTTCATCGAAGATGGCTCGAAAGCCCTTCTCGCAGCTTAGTTTGAAATGGTAGGTGTTGGTCTGGGGCTATTGCGGGCGCAATGGTATTGCAACCCCGGAGCCGAAAGCGGACAGGAAACCGTGAGGGGCAACGGATGCCGTTGAATGAGTCATATACCTACCGGATCTATATGATCCCAATGATTAGGGAGGCAGGTTGGGAGCAGCACCCGCATTCGATGATTGGTGGGATGTTTAGTAAAATACTTACTTATAAGATGTTAGTCGTGGAATAAATTGAGAGTCCATTCTTAGTTACATCTCGCGGGGTTTTGTTCTCTTCCGATTGTCTTCAGGTTCTTGGATTATGAAGAATTCTTCTATAGATATGGTTTTTGCAGATCCGCTATTTGACATAGATCAAAGATTATAGAAATGGATACGCTGGTAATATATTGGAAGATAAATATATCTCGTGGTATCGTATATGGATTTCTGAATGTTACAGAGTCTTAAAATCAGGCGGTCGTTCTTCCTTTATGCAATTCCTGAGCTTGCTATCCAATAAACCGAGAGTAAACGAACTAAAATTAACAATCCTAGAACGATCAATTCTGATTGATGTCAACAGGAATCAGGAATAGCGATCTTCTTGATCGTGATATCGCTTATATAAGAAATAACTTGCAAGATAGTAATATTGATGGTGGCGTGATAGTCACACCTTATTATGATTTTGAGTATCTATTAACTGAATAGGGTTGCAAATTTTAGTTATGCTGTAAAATATGTCGAGCAAGAATTGAGAGAAGCTCAAACTTAGCCAAGTGTTCTTATGGCTATTAAGCATGACAGGTATTCAGATGAAGATCTCCGAAAAAGATAATAAATGAAGGAGGAAAGAATGATGTTAATAGCTAGTGCTAGTCAATGTTAAATCTTAACTTTTCTGAAAATTAAGCAATATACACTCCTATTAATTTGTGGTTCTAGCTGATGGCACCTTCTAAGGCAATGGATAATCTACTGATACTACAGGAATAGAAAGGTTCGTGTTACGTAAGATAATATCTATTCTTCCTGCCCCTCTTATAGCGAAGACTTGCTGGTAAGATTTACCATTAACCATTGGAGGCTTGCTTACAGAGAAGAATGAGTTTTATATTTCTTTGTATTTCCCAAGAAAATCATTCATCAGCCGTTCCAGATTGTCGTAATGAATTGATATGGATGTGAAATTACTTATCTACAGCGCTATTGTCATCATCAATAATCTGGTTCCTCCCGTAAATCCGCTCGATTTTGATCCCCCCGACCACCCGCCCGCTCCCAAGGAGCTTCCCGGTGGCTCCGTTCAGGCACGTTGGATAAACCGGCCTACAACGACATTTTCATAGGCGTCGGCGGACTGTAGGAGTGCAAGCCGGTCTCCTAGTAGTCGCCATGTCTTCGCGTTGCTCGGCTTTCAATTTAGCGGCCTCCGATCTTCTCCTTGGTGAGTCCTGCCAGCGGGTGAACGTCGATCCACTCCCGTGCAATGGCAGAATTGAAGAACTGCTGCAGATCGCCAAACAGGTGATTGGCCATGGCCCACACCCCGCGCTTTACCACGCTAGGGCCACCTTGCCAAGAACAGGGATCACATCCTTCTGAATCCCCCGCATGGCCTCCTTGCCACCATCCTCGCGCCGTGACAGTTCCAGTTTTTCCCATTGCTCGATTGCATCGCCAAGGGTGCGGCGGTCTTGGTGGCGAAGCGTGCCAATTCTTGGTTGTGGTGCTCGATTTACTAGGCTGCTTCCACTTTCTTTCGCAGCCTGTTAGCCTTGGCTTTTTCTACCGGATCTGGTTCCAGACTCAACCCAGACCTGTTTAGCGCCTCTTTTCTTGCGTATATCCCGAAGGGATGAAGCGATATTCAAAGGTAACGACGAGCCCGCCTTTCTTGTGACCGCACTCGTCCGTACAATCCATCACCATCAAACAACTTGCACCCCACGTCCTGCTTGGTAACTGATTCTGATTCCAGTTGCTTTACTGTCAGCTTGCCCATGATCCTGTCCGCTCTAGGGTGGGGGGTAAGAAGTATTCTCCCCACTTTTACCCCACCTCCGGGTTAGCTCTGATAGAGCTTATAATGGACTTTGCTGGATAATGTTAGCGATTGAGTTCTGAGCAACTTACCATGCTAACACGATTATTAATCTTTTCTCTGAATTCCTGTGGTTTTATGTTTACCTAACTACGAACCAGGTGATCGAGGGTTCGAATCTCTCCAAGCGCGCCATTTTCCAAGCGGTTAGAACGTGATTTATCTTCCTCCGGTAAGGCGGCATGTTCACCTACTGTTCCTTAGACAGAGCGGTACAAACCCCAAAGACGGGCTCTATCTCCGTAATTGGGTGCCGGCAGCTGCCTTATCAGGTTGCTCGACTATCCAGGCTTGGCCAGGCGCACACTGGATGATGCAAATTCGCATAAATTTCCGAACAATGCTATGTGCTATCCGTGGACACGGGATGTCGTATATGCCGAGGGCGGTGCTGGCACCCTATGAATTAAGTTACCGCCAAGCGCAAGGTTATTTGGGTAAGGAGCTCAAGGCTCTGGTACCGCAAAGGCTGGTTCCGAACGGCTCATGTAAAAATCCGGCGTCGACAACGACAGTGCCGTGGTGATTACCAGAAGGGTAAACAATCATTCACATGGCGCTTACCGCCTACCTGTTCTGGACCTTAACATGGCCCTCCTGGGCAGTGGTACCGCGTTTCCGGAGCTAAGAGCCCCATTAGTCTTTATGCCGACTCCTCACGGCACGGAACCCTCTATGACAAGGACTAGATTAGTCGGTAACGGCGCTGTTCTAAAGGTGGATACCGAAACACTCACCGTTTTCATGTGCAGCTCCGGTATGATGGGCTAGCTTGGCCCGGTTCAGTTACGCACAAACTGATGGGCAACGGGAACGCGTGGCTCTACGTCGGTTCCATGCACGAGTTGAACCACCGCGGCAAGCCCGGTGGTATCGGTGAAGGTTGAGTGACGCGGGTCGGTGCATGTGCGTGTCTGGAAGCATCCCCAGGGTGAGGTTCAGGGCTCATTCCCATCGCCCTGGAGACGGTAAAAGTATTCGTGTTACTTGCTCTTTCTTTAGAAAAAAGGATACCGCCTCGGCCGCGTGTTGTGTGTAGCGGTGCAATGGGTTTAGCCCCCCTAATCTGTATGCGCTATTCTTTTCAACACTCGGAAAAATCCAACTCTTTACACAATATATAACACGATATATAAAGAGAGCCGATTGGCTTTTCCACTCAAGGAGACACATCAATGTCGAAAACCATTATGCTAGCTTCTCTGTCCGCGGCTGTCGTCTTGGGCATCAGCCTAGTGGGCGGATGTGCTACGAACAAGGACTTCGAGAAGAAGGTCCAGGATGCCTACGACAAGGCCGTCGATGCCCAGACGTGCTGCGACGCTAACACCGAGCGCCTGGACCGCGTGTTCGAGAAGACGATGCGCAAGTAAGCGCAGTTAGAAGATCCTATCTAGATAGAGCCATTGCGGCGGCTGTCGCCGGCCTCCCACCAAGTGTGGAAGGCCGGTATTTTCTTTTAGGGCCCTGCGTATTTCTTCCCAGTCCACAGTCACCCCCTGTGTTTCGGTGATCGACGTGGGGATGACCGCCTTGGGGGATCTGGGCTTGTCTTTGTCCTTGGCGTGTACCTCCAGATAGAGGTCAGTGTCGCGCCAACCGACTTTGAAGGGTTGGTAGACAATCCTGACGGGTGTGGCGATCGGGATCTCCGAGAACAGCTGCTTGATGTCCTCCGGGTACATCCGGATGCAACCGTGGCTGACCCGCATACCGGATCCCCACGGCTTGTTGGTGCCGTGGATGAGATACTTCTTGGCACTCAGGCGCATGGCATAGCGTCCCAGGGGATTGTCTGGCCCAGCCGGAACCACCGCCGGCAGAATGTCTCCCTGCTCCTCGTGCTCGGCGCGAATGGAGGCCGGGGGCGTCCAGGTCGGGTCCTTGACCTTGCTCACAATATTGAAGTTACCGAGCGGCGTGCTCCAGCCCTCGCGTCCGATGCTGACGGCGTAGGTGACCACTTTGCCGGATGTGGGGAAATAATAGAGTCGTTTCTCCGCTAGATTGAGCACTAGACCCTGCCGCGGGGCCTTGGGCAACACATATTGAGCGGGCATGAGGATGTGGGTGCCCTTGCCTGGTAGCCAGGTATCCACCCCCGGATTCGCGGACTTCATCTCATCATAGCCGAATCCGCCCCGGCGGCCTAGATCCAATAGGGTATCCTTGCGCCCACTCTCCACATAGAAGGCTTGGCCGAAGACACTGTCATCGGAGTTCGAGAGCCAATAGGGGGTCTGGGCCGCCGACAAGGCACAGCTGATGCCTACCAGGGCGAAGCTGAACGCCGCTGCCCATCCCGAACGCTGGTTACTTTGCGGTTGTCGTGGTTTCATCAAACTCCTCTAGGTGCCACTTGCCCAAGCCCCGTCGTCAGGGGGCAGGGTTTAGTTGTCAGGGAACAGTATGCAGGGGAAAAATATCCAAGATATACGGGTCCACTAATCGATAGCCTACAACATCTTGCCCGCTGATAATTGATAACTGTCCCCTGACAATTCCCATGGACCGTCTGGCCGGACGATGTGTTTGATGTCGGTCATCAATGAGATTCATGATAGGAAACCACAATCGGAATCTGATCGAACTATCCATCGGAACCCCCATCCGCATTGCCGAGATACGCGGGTGACAGTAGTTGGCCTGTCCCCTGTTAGGTCTGAGCCTGAATAGGCAGCGAGGTGGCGGTCTTGCACCACCGCCGACTGTGCGCTCGAACCACCAGGGTGAAGGTCTGACCATTGCCCTGGCGGGTAATCCGAACTATGTCAAGATTACCCTCTTCAACGCCTTGATCGGAATCCGCTAGCGGACGGGCAACTGGGTGGGCGTTACCGTGGAGCGCAAGGAGGGACAGCTGGAGCTTGATGGGAGGAGATTCGGGTTATCATCTACCGGGTATCTATTCCCTGGATGCCAGCTCTCCAGACGAGCGGGTAACGCGCGACTCTCCAATCTAGAGCGCAATCTCTACCTCACCGCTCAACTTCTGGAACTGGGCGTGCCCCTGACCGACCCTGACCATGATGGACGTGGCACGCAGCCGGGGCATTCTGTTGGACCCGGAACGTCTGAGCTGCAAGCTGGATTGCCCCGTGGTGTCGGTGGTGGCCGTTACCCAGGAGGGGGTGACGCAAAGGCACGGCATGTTGTCGGTTGCCAGTACGCCACCTCTACGGCTTTGACAGCGTCCAGGAGGAATGCGTGGAGGCGGCAGACATCCACATCGCCAACACCCAGTTTGACACCAGGTTCGAGCATGCCCGCCTTGGCCCGGTAGGTAACCTGGGAGCGAAGCCGGGTGGGTGAGACCCTGACCGACCGCATCGACCGTGTAGTTCTGAGCCGCGTTGGGGTGCCTCCCTATTCCTGGCGGTCATATACCTGATGTTCGTCTTCACCATCAACCCCGGCGGCACCTTCATCGACCTCTTCGATGGTATCGCCGGGGCCTTCTTCATGGACGTCTTGCACGACCTCTTGGGACCTCTTGGTCAACCCGGGCGCGTGGGATTGGCGGCGGCCCCGGATCGGTGCGGGCGGCTCTCATCATGGACCGCCTAATGCGTTCGACCTGCCTGGAAAGACCTTCGTGCCCCTAATCGTGGGCTTCGGCTGCAATGTGCCCGCCATTATGACTCCTGCGCCCTGGAAACGAGCGCGAGTGCAGTTCACCATCCTCATGAATCCCTTTATGTCCTGCAGCGCGCGGCTGCCAGTCTATGTGCTCTTCGCCACCGTTTTCTTCCCACATTTGGGACAGAACGTGGTCTTCACCCTCCACCTGATCGGAATCCTGGTGGCGATCCTGACAAGACTGGTGATGTAACGGACCTTGCTCGCAGGCAAGAGTACTGGCTGCATGATAAAGCTCCACCTCTACCATCTGCCGACCCTCAAAGACGTGATGCTGCGAACCTGGGAGAAGCCGGGTGGGGTCATCATCTCCATGATGGTGGTCCTGAACCTACTCAGCTCCATCAGCACTGATGGCACCCTGGGCCAAGCCGACAGCGAGCACCCGGTGCTGAGCGCGGTGAGCCGGTTGGCAACGCCCCTGTTTGCCACTCGGGTATCTGGGAGGACGACTGGCAGGCCATGGTCGGCGTCGTTTCCAGGATTCTCGCCAAAGAAGTCATCGTTGGTACCCTGGATTCCCTCTACACCCAGGTCGCCCAGGAAGGGCAGCCCGCCGCCCGCCACAGAGGCCATCAATCTCTGGTCTGCCCTGGCCGCAGCGGCCAGCACTGTTCAGCTCCGGTAGCTGAATCCTGGATTTCCGCTCTTCTTAGCGCTGGTCACCTTAGGGCCCCGGCCTGGGCGCGTAGGGGTCATGAAGGCCCACCCACCGCTGGGGTGAAGCAACCCTAAATAATTTGTCGCGAGTTCTCAGTCTCCGGCTACCGGCCTTTAATCAATACCATGACAAAAAGGCCTGAATGGCAGGCGGGAAAAAGCTTGATTGTCAAATCGATTTTTTGGTTCCTGAAGATGTCCTTGATTACTGCCAGGGTCATGATCTTGTCTAAAAAGACTAGCTGTTCACTGAAGACAAGCAGATCGATATCCCCACCTTTCAAGACATCATCCATTCGGGAACCATGCAGGTAAATTTCACAGTGGCCGTCGCGCTTCGAGGGCACGTTGAAAATGGTACTCCGTTCTTAGGTGGAAGGTCTTACAGCAGGCTTGCAATATCCAGAATAGTCGGCGTTAACGAAACCACTTTTTGATAGAGCATAAGCTTCAAAGAGCATCTCGCTGCTGTCAGCGATCTCATGTGCTGATGCACCCAATTGCGACTGTCTTTCAGCGGAATCTTCGCCGGGCCTTTTCCAAAAAGAAACGAAACGATCCCAATGGCATTGGGTGACGATCAATAGTGAATATTAACTAATGTTCAATCTCCTAATCTAAGAGATTCCAAAACTTTAAATGGTGAAGTCTGCTGGTCTCTACCTCCCCGTCATTCCGGCGGGGAGTGCCGGAATCCAGTGCCAGGGATAGCAGAAACACTGGGGATTGAAATCACCAGATCGCACAACCATGCCACTTGAATTTAACTACTATCGAGTTCCGACCGCTTAGGTCCTGTATCCGCGGGGAAATGGCAGGTAAAGGTACTCCCCTGTCCCGGCTCGCGCTCGATGGTCAGCCGTGCATCGTGGCGATTCAGCACATGCTTGATGATCACCAGATGAGGTCCGGGAACGCGCCTTCTCGACGCGATAGAAACGTTCGGTTAGGCGCGGAATATGCTCCTAATATGCTCCTGCGCAATCCCTTCCCCATTGTCCTTGACGGCACACAAGGGGCCATTCTCACCGTCCTTCCGCCAGGTGATCCAGATCCGGCTCTTCTAACGGCGTGTGCTTAATGGCGTTGAACAACAAGTTGGGAAAGACGCTGTGCAGTTCGAGCTGGTTTCCTTTCTCAGTAGTAGGTCCGGGGCAATGTCCTCACTCAGCGCATGTTTTCCCGCGTCCAGAAACTTGGCCTCGTCAAGAATCGAGCGCAGAGTATCCGGTACGTCTACCGGTTCCGACTGGGTTGTAGTGTATCCCATCTCCAGTCGAGAGAGGGTAAGCAAGTCCTCGATGATGGAACGCATCCGCATGGCCTGTCTGCTCATCAGCTGTATTGGCCGGCGGTGATTCTCAAGCGTGAGCGGGGAATCTATCAGGTTCTCCAGAAATCTGGAGATCACCGTCAATGGTGTCTGCAACTCGTGGGGTGCGTTGGCTGCGGAATCGCGGCGGACCAGAAGGCCGCTGTTGTCGCTTGCGCTCACCGAAGGACCTGATGCACACCGAAAGCGTAAAGGCACGATTGTGCCCCGGTGTCAGCCCGATGGGCCACAAATACTCGTCCTATTTTCAGATGTTAAAGAGCCACGATACCCGAGTATTCCGCACAGCGGACCCTACGCTAACCGTTTGATTATTGTAGGGTCCGCTGTGCTGACTTTCTAATGCATTCCATTGCAAGTCGAAAGGCGCGCGGAGGGCGATTACGTACTGGTGATTTATCGAATTCACTGATGCCTAAAAAGAGAACTACGAGATTCGGTGACACGGATGCTCCCAGCACAAGGCGTCGCGGCCAAGGGAAACGTCGTCGCTGCGGCGCGTGAGGAACCCGGCGTCCGGTTCACCGACAACCTTTGTCGGTACTCCATCACCGGGGTTCGATTCGGCCACGCCGCTTTACCGGCGCATACCCCCTTATTAAAGCTCAACATGCCCTAGGGAATAGTGAGCACCTGACCGATACGGATGCGGTCGCTCTTGAGGCGGTTTGCATTGCGCAGGGAAGTCAAGCTCACGTCGTAATTTTTGGCGATCTCCAAGAGGGTGTCACCCTGGTTGATCACGTGACGACGCTCTTTGCCTTTACTTTCACCGGCAAATTTGGTTCCCGGCGGTGGGTGGCGGGTGAAGTAGGATTTGATGCCGGCCAATATGGCACTGGCCAGCTTTGTCTGATGCCAGTTGCTGCGCAGACGCTTTTCCTCCCCCGGATTGGAGATAAAGGCAGTCTCGATCAGGATGGAGGGGATATCCGGCGATTTGAGGACTACGAAGCCTGCTTTCTGGACTTTGCCCTGGTGAACCACCCCTACCTTTCGGAGGTTGGCAAGAACCCGCTTCGCCGCCAAGTTGCTGTGCTCCAGGGTGGCATTCTGGGTCATGTCCAGGAGTACGGTGGCCAACATGTTGTCGTTCTCGCTCAGATCGACGCCGGCGATGAGGTCAGCGCGGTTCTCTTTGTCCGCCAGCCACTTAGCAGCCTCGCTGCTGGCCCCACGGTGGGAGAGGGTGTAGACAGACGAGCCGCGTACTCGCCGATCCCGGAAGGCGTCGGCATGGATCGAAACGAACAAGTCTGCCCGATGCTTGCGCGCTAGGCCGATGCGCTTGCGTAAGCGAATAAAGTAATCGCCGTTACGGATCAGCACCGGCCGCATACCCCGTTCCCTCTCCACCAGCCGCGCCAACTTGCGGGCAATCCGCAAGGTAATATCCTTCTCCCGCGTGCCTCGGGCACCGACGGCCCCTGGGTCTTCGCCCCCGTGTCCAGCATCAATGGCAATAATGAGATCCCTCAGCCTGGTCCGAATGGAGGACCATGGCTTATCGCCCTTAGCCTTCTTCCCCCCCGTCCCTTTCCTGACCGGAACCAGATCCACTACCAGTCGATGGCCATACTGCTCGTTGGGTTGCAGCAGGAAGCTCTTGGCGCGGACCTGTTGCTTGAGGTCCAGCACCAGACGTAGATCATCGCTTGCGCGTACCCCACTGCGAATACCGATCAGTAGGGGCTCGTTGGGCCTTATGGTCGGCAGCTTGTCCTTGAGCCGGGCATCCGGGACATCAATGACTAAACGGTAGGGATGCTTGAGGGGAAAAATCTTGTGAGAGACTGATGCCGCGGTGTCCAGCACCAATCGGGTTTGATCAGGTGCCGTCCAGATGCGGGCACCGCGGATGTCCACTTGTTGCGCTTGGAGGGGGAGTGACAGTAACAGCAAAAACAGTGCGATCGGCCTGTACATTGCGGACTCCGATTCGCGGGGATTCGACAGTGAAGGGGATTTCTAGAATAGCAGAATTTTCCCGATCTTCACAAAAGAAAACGGGTGATTAGGTTAGCTTTCTAAATGTTCGATGAACTCTTGTTGCAAAGCGGACCGCTATGGACCGCCTGTGATACAGGTCTCCTCGCAGGCCGCCAAGGTCTCGAATGGGACCCGCCCCCCCCACATCCCCCATGCCAAAACGCACGGCACCTGTCGGAGCGGTAATCGTAAAAGTAGCGGGTGATAAATGCCTTGCAGGGCCCAGGTTCCGGCTCGTCTAGGCAATGCACGGGCAAGGAATTGTTTAGCGCCAACCGTTCTTCACGGCCACCGCCGCATCCACCTAGGCCGAGTGCGACGATTAAGAGCAGTGCCAACCCCGCGGCGTGCCAAGCTAGACTCCCCATTGTGATGAAGCTATGTGTCGCAGGTGTTTTCAAACCGGTCCCTCTCGGTGCTTATCCCTGCAGCCACATGACTTGGTAAGGCGCAAGATGTAGTGGCCCGAGCTCGACACCCGCGCCGGACCAACCCTGGATGAGCTCGTTCCACTGCCGCTGCTCGAAGTTGTGCTCGATCTGCTGCGGTTGGACCTCGAGGGGCTCGGCCGTGAGATTAGCGAGGACCCGGATCCGTTCGGAGCCATCGGGTGCTGCCCGCTCGATACCGAACAGCCCTGCCGGCAACTGCAAGGCCCGTTGGGAACCGTCGGGATGAAATGCGACGTGCTCACGCCGTATTCCCAACAGGCGTCGGTACTCGGCCAAGACTCGACTCGCCGGTTGGACTGCGTCTCCCAACAAATCTTCCAGCTCCGCCAACCCCCATTTCCGGCGGTTGATAGTGCGGGCACGGCCGGTCTCCTCAACTCCTGCCAGCCAGTTCGGCGCCGCGACCAAGCTGTTGAAGTAGATGCCCGGTATCCCCTGAAGGCTCAGCATGACGGTCTGTGAGCACAGGAACCGGGCAATGCTAACATCGCTGTCCTTCCGTCCGGGGGCGCTTAGGGCCTCGAAGTAGGTGATGTTCAGCTCATAGGGCGTCTGGGAGCCATCCGAATTTTCCCGCCGGGAGATCTGTCCGCCCTTCTGCTGCATCCGCTCCACCAGCGCATTGAACTCATCGTCTGGTAGCAGTCCCTCTAGGGGGCGCAGGCCAATACCATCGTGAGAGGCGGTGAAGTTGAAAAAGGTGCAACCCGGCGGTGGAGATTCGAGCCCCGTGACCCAATCCATAAGATACCGGGACTCTCCGGTTTCCAGTGCATGCAGCAACAACGGCGGCAGGCTGAACTGATAAACCATGTGGGCCTCGTCCCCAGCACCGAAATAGCTGATGTTCTCCGGGTGCGGGACATTAGTCTCCGTGAGCAGAATGATCCCAGGTGCCAACAGATCTAGCACAGCGCGCAAGATCCTAACCACCAGGTGAGTCTGCTCCAGATGGATGCAGTTGGTGCCAGCTCTTTTCCACAGGTAGGCGATGGCGTCCAAGCGGACGACACGTGCGCCATGGTACACGTAGAATAGCAGGATGTCCAGGTATTCGAACAGCACGTCCGGATTGCTGAAATCCACGTCGATCTGGTCATGGCTGAAGGTCGCCCATACCAACCGCTCGCCGGAAGGTGTCTGCACCGGCCGCAATAACGGCGAAGTGCGGGGACGGGTGATGGCACTCAAATCCGAGTCCGGCTCCACTTCGATGAAGTAATGACGTTCCGGGGCAATCCCATTGGCGAAGTTTCGGAACCAGGCGCTCTGGCTGGAGACATGGTTGATAACCAAGTCCATCATCAACTGATATCGGCCGTCTGCACCCAAGGTTCGGATATCGTCCCAATCGCCGAGGGCCGGGTCTACCTGCCGGTAGTCGACGACTGCAAAGCCGTCGTCCGAACTGTAGGGGAAAAAGGGCAGCACATGGACTGTGGACAGGGTATTGCTCAGATGATTCTCTAGAAAGCGGCGCAGGGAGCGCAGGGGCGGCTCCTCTTCGCCGCGCACCATATCACCGTAGATAATGAGTACGGCGTCGCGCTGGCCCCAGCGGGCATGGCTGCAGGGTTCGTCCGGGCAGGTCCCAACCCCGTAACGCCCTGCGAGCAGGTGGATCCGGCTCAGAAGCCGTGGTAGCTCATCTTCCCCGTAAAGCTGTGACAGGTGCGTCCTGAGGCGTTGATAGACCGCGTGATCGATGACCAGCATGGCTCACTCCGTCAGGTTACGAATGTTGGCGATGATCAGGCGCAGACTGTCCCGCAACACCCGATAGCTGAAATAGCGTTGCGCAATCTGATAATTGTTTTCCACTAATCGCTCCCGGTGGTCCGGGTCTTCCAGGATCCATCTGGTCTCCTCCACCAGATCACGGTCAATGAAGCCTTCGACGGTGGGCAGGGAGATCCCCTTGGGTGCGATATCACGGCTATAGACCGAGTAGTTTCCGATCACTAAAGGCTTGCGGAAGTAGACGGCCTCCAGCAAGGCGTTGCCGAAGCCCTCGTACAGACTCGGGAAGGTGACTAGATCGGCATGGGGGTAGAGATCCTTGAGGACATAGATCTTACGCCCGTCCTCATTGAGCTGGCGGCGGTCGGCAACCCGCTCCCCGAACAGGATCAATTCCACTCCCTCGTCCTGGGCCAGCTCACAGATATCGTCGCAGTAAATGTGCCCCTCGTCCCCAGCCGTGTGGGACACCACTAACTTACAGCGTGGATCCCGGAGCCGTCGCAGCAGATGGATGGCGTGCTCTATGCCCTTGCGGGGAACCACCCGGGTCGGTTGTAGGATCAACAGGTCGCCACGGGCGAGCCCCATCTCCTCGCGGACATCGGCAGCATAGTCGTCGATCGGATCGGGTGGGTTCTCGTAATCCAGCACATTGGGAATGAGCATACTGGAGATACCCTTGCGCCACCCGAGCTGATCCTTAGCCGCCTGATTGATCACCACGTGTTGCAAATGCGGGATACGCGGTGGAAAGGCCATCTCCAGATAGTCCTCCACGGCTGATATCTGGAACCGTTGGCGCTCCCAATGGAAGTCGTGATGATGGGCGATGGCGGGCATCCGAGGCTCGAGCAGAAACTCGGTCACCGCAACCCCGAGCGGGATATGCATGGGGATAGTGAGCACGTTCTGCAGGATTAGAATCCAGATCGAACCGCTCCCGATAGTCGTAGAGGGTGCCCTTGAGATACTCAGCCAGCTCGCGGATGCGCTGGCTGGCTGCCTGGCCGCGACTAGTGCGGTTCCAGAGCTGCTCATTGATCCAGCGATTCTCCGAATGTCCGAAGAAAGCTTCGGGGACGCACATACTTATCTCCTGGTCACGGTCCAGCACTCCCCCATACCAATAGCTTACATGCTGGTCCTGCCAGAGTACCTCGGCCCACTTCGCCGCCTCTAGGGAAACGCCGTCGGTACCCGCGAACCTGGTTGAGACAAAACCGATATGCTCGGGCGTTTTCATGGTCGTTCGCAAGCGGTCTATAAATCGGCCTGGATCTCCCCCGGCGGTCCGGTAATGAACTTTCACGGCCGCGTTATAGGTGCGTTTCGATAGAAGATCCTAGGCCCTGTTAACATTTACTGTTAGTGCACTGATTCTACAGGCTATTCGGAGAATAGCTGGAAAGGCTAACTCGGTGATTCAGAGGCGTTTGTAGGTTAAATGTCAACACGACCTAGAGTGGCAAAACTCTGTTCCCTATTTCTCGATAGCAGTTATCAGGGGCAACCGATAACTGCCCCCTGACAACTGAACAACTGGCAATATGACAAAGGTCAACCATCATTGTGATTCAACTTATCACGGTAGTGGTATGTTTCTAGAGTGGTAGAGCAAGGAGTTCATTGTGAGGTAAAGAAACGGAAGAAATGGTCCATGTTGAGCGATGGAATAATATCTGACGCTAGCATTTAGCACGCTCCGTACGTATGTATGAGATTTGTTTAAGATTCTTAACTGTACCGCTATAATGCCGAATTGTTGCCATCTGTTGGCTAATATTCCACTTACTATATCAACCACTACCCTTATCACAAGTGTATTCCGATAGAATGCGGAATATGAGTATGTCTACCACCTCTAATCGCCGGTAAATCCCTAGATGCGTATTCTGATTGGTCACTTTCATTTGCAGACTGGCGGCGTCAGCCGGGTGATCGAACACGCCTCCATAGCCCTCGCGGCGGAGGGGCATCGGGTGCTGGCCGTCGCCGGGGAACCACCCCAACAGCCCTTGCCGGAAGGCGTGGGCTTCGCCCAGGTACCAGCGCTTGCCTACGAGGAACGTCGGCCCCCGGTGGGTCCTGCGGAACTTGCAGGGGCGTTGTTGCGGGCAGCACGGGAGGGGCTTGGGGATGTGCCGGACCTGTGGCATATCCACAATCACTGCCTGGGCAAAAACCTGGCCCTTCCCGAGGCCCTGTGCACGCTGGCACAGCAGGGCCAGCGCCTACTGCTCCAGCCCCATGATTTTGCCGAGGACGGTCGCCCAGCACTCTACGCAAGGCTGTTCAGCGAGATCGGTAGGGGGGATACAGCGCGACTCTCCGCTTTGCTCTATCCCCAGGCTGCGCATCTGCATTATGCGGTCCTCAACGAACGTGATCGCGGCTTCCTGGCTGCCGCAGGTGTACCCCGGGACCGGCTGCACTTGCTGCCGAATGCGGTGAACCTGCCGCCGTTGGCGGACCGATCCGCCGAGCTGTTTCCTGACCGCCGACTCTGGCTCTATCCCACCCGCGCCATCCGGCGCAAGAACCTGGGCGAGCTCTTGCTCTGGGCGACGCTGGCCGAGGAACAGGACTTGTTTGCGACCACCCAGGCCCCCTGGAATCCGGCCGAGCTGCCCTGCTATCGGCATTGGGTGGCGTTGGCACGGGAACTGAGGCTTAGCTTGGAGTTCGAACTTGGAAACCGCATCCATGACTTCCCCGCCCTGCTTGCTTCAGCCCATGCCTTGATCACCACTAGCGTCGCCGAGGGCTTCGGCCTGGCCTTCCTTGAGTCCTGGCTGGTAGGGCGGCCCCTCGTAGGACGTAACCTGCCTGAGATCACCCGAGACTTTGTCACAGCCGGGCTCGATCTGGGAGCTCTCTATGAACGCCTGGAGGTCCCCCTGGACTGGCTCGACGGGAACCGCTTGCGCCAAGCCATGGAGCAGGCTCTCACAGTGGTGACGGCCGCATATGGCCGTGCGGAGACACCCGCTGACCTGGAGCGCCTGTGGGCGAGTTCCGTGCGTGACGGGCACGTCGATTTTGGACGTCTGGACGAAACCGCCCAGGAGGAGGTCATCCGTCACTTAGCCTCCAACCCCCACGACCACACCTCTCTGCGTCCCGTACGCTTGCCCAACACCACCCCCGTAGATCGCATCGCCCATAACCAGGCCCTGACCGGGCGTGACTATTCCATCGCCGGTTATGGCCGCCGCCTCGAGCATATCTATCGGTCGCTGTTGGACGCGACCGTTGATCCGAACCTAGGAGCCGCCAATGGGACGGTCCTGCTCGACCAGTTTCTGGCCTCCGAGCGCCTGTTTCTCTTGCGAACCTGACCACCAGTATGCACCAACCCCCGCCGCACAATTTAGCCAACCACATTCGGTATTTATCCACCCCCATGGAGCCGCGTCCTACGGATGCCGCCCCCAAGCTTGATCCCCTACCTGGGATCCGAGCGGTGCTGTTCGATGTCTACGGCACCCTGGTTATCTCCGCATCCGGAGACATCGGGTTGGCCGGGGAACGGGATACCACCAGCGCCTTCGCTGCAGCCATGGAAGCCGCCGGTATAAGGACCCCGCCCACTGTCGGTGTCGGTCCGGCCCGGCTCGAGCAGGCCATCCGCACCTCTCATGCGCGGCGCAGGGCTGCCGGTACTGAGTTCCCGGAGGTAGACATCCTGGCCGTCTGGGAAGAAGTGCTGGGGGACGAAGTACTACCGAGGGGCGAGGTGCCGGCGTCGCGGGACAAGCTCGCACAGCTGGCGGTGGAGTACGAGTGCCGTGTGAACCCGGTCTGGCCCATGCCAGGTCTGGCCCGGCTGTTGGCAGACCTGCGCCGACGCTCCCTGGTGTTGGGCATCGTATCCAACGCCCAGTTCTACACCCCCCTGATGCTGGAAGGCTTTCTTGATGCCCCGCTCGCCGACCTGGGATTCGATGCCGAATGCTGTGCCTGGTCCTATCTCCTACTGGAAGCCAAGCCCGCCACCCGTATCTACCAAGTGGCCCTTACCAGCCTGGACCGGGTCCATGACATTGCACCGGGCGAGGTGCTCTACGTTGGCAACGACCTGCGCAACGACATCTGGCCAGCGTCCCTGACCGGTTGCCGTACTGTCCTATTCGCCGGAGACGCCCGCTCCCTTCGCCTGCGCGAGACCGACCCGCGCTGCGCTGGGGTGTCCCCCGACTGCGTCATCACAGATTTGTCCCAGATCACCGATGTCATCCTGCCGGTCGATTGAGCCTAGTACACCTGGGTACAAAATCCGGAAGTAGCATGCACCGACGACTTCCACGCGACTCTGGCAGAGCCTTTAGTCGCATCAGGCGTAAATGAAGACTCACGCGGATAGCGGCTAAATTCTAATGTATTGAAATCTACTCGCCTTTACCTCGTCATTTCGGCAGGGATTTCCGGAATTTGGGTCGTGTTGACATTTAAGCCAAACAGATCAAGATCGAGGCCCTCGTCACGAACGTGAGGTAACACCCATCCAGTTTATCGTAGCGCGTAGCGACACGCTGGAACTGTTTGATGGACTGAAAAAGCGTTCAACGAGATTACGAGCTTTGTAAACCTGGGGATCGAACTCGCGCGGGTGTTGGCTGTTAGCGTGGGGAGGTATTACCGCCTGTGCTCCGTGGTCGTGGAACATCTCGATCAAGACCCATGAATCGTAGGCTTTGTCGGCGACCACCTTTTCAACCTCAGGGCTAGCCAGCAACGGATCGGCCAAGGTCGTGTTGTAGGCATTGCCGGCACTGAGCAGACACCGAACCGGCTTCTTAAGCCTATCGACGAGGGACCGATCGCTTGGGTACCGTTTTTCTGGGTGCATCGGCTGCGTATCAATGGACCCTGATCACTATGTTATCAATGAAAACTTCTTCAGTGTCAGATTTCTTTGCTAACTCCTCGAATACTCCAGACCACACACCACGCTTCCGCCAACGTGCGAAGTGCTGGTATACGCTATTCCAGTTTCCAAATTAGGACGCTTTACCTGACAACAGGTTCTGAAGCCGTTCCTATTAGTCGTCACGCAATCTCAAGCGAACCATTTCTACTCCCCTAAAACAGCTGAGTTGCACGTAGCTCATCAGTTTAAATGTCAACATAACCTAGTGCCAGGGATGGCAAGAACAGTTGGATTTCGGATCCATTAGGTCGCATATCATGCCACTTCAGATTTAACCACTACCCTCACGCGAATCTGCGCGAATTAGGTTGTTTGCGAGCTACGAGAACATTCGCGTCGATTCGCATGATTCGTAGTTAAAACAACACCTCAGGCATCCACGAAGCGCATGGAAAGGTCGACGGACACGACATCCTTGGTGAGATCTCCGACGGAGATGTCGTCCACACCCGTTTCAGCGATGTCCCGAACCCTGTCGAGGGTGACACCACCGGAGGCTTCCAGGCACGCCTTTCCATCGACTAGATCCACCGCCTGGTACAGTCGGTCGAGCTCGAAGTTGTCCAGCAGCAGATGGGTAGCACCTGCGGCTAGGGCCTCTTCCAGTTCGTCCAGGCTTTCCACCTCGATCTCCACTGGCAGGCCGCCAGTGGCCACAGCGAACGCCGCGTTCAGGGCGGCGGTGATGGAGCCCGCTGCCAGGATATGGTTCTCCTTGATCAGGATGGCATCGAACAGCCCCATACGATGGTTATGACAGCCGCCGCACCGCACCGCATACTTCTGCTGCACCCGCAACCCTGGGAGGGTCTTGCGGGTATCGAGCAGACGCACCGGGAGACCGGCAACGGCATCTGCATATAAGCGCGCCTGGCTGGCCGTCCCGGAGAGGGTCTGGAGATAATTCATGGCGGTACGCTCGCCGCTCAGCAGGGCTCGGGTGGCTCCTGTCAGAACGCATAGAATCTGACCCCGTTCCACGCGCTCGCCGTCCGCTGCCAGCCACTCAATGCGAATCCCAGGGTCAAGTTGGCGAAAGACTTCATCGAACCAGGCCCGACCACAGACGACCGCGTTCTGCCTGGTGATCAACTCAACTTGGGACCTCCGATCCGCCGGTAACAAGGCGGCAGATCGGTCACCTCCACCCATATCTTCTACCAACGCCGCTTGGACCTGTTGCTCGATGAGTGCCGCCACGGGCCTGCTGTCCCACAGTTCCCTGAGGAAGGTGTCCTGGGTGATTGTCCGGTTCATAGTTGTCAGGTCGCTCTTTTCGTTTTGGTCTCCGCTTTTTAACATAACAAGTGTGGAGGACAGGTAGATACTCTGTTCCCGAGCAAGTCCAATTTAGGAGTGATCGGAGAAATCGGCAGTCGTCTCGGTTGGTGTGTAGAAGCGGCGACTGAGGACGCGGGTCTGTTGGGTGCAGGTGTTCCGACCCGGCTCACCCGAGCCGTGCGCAGGGCCTGGATCAGGGCCAGATAGCGGTGTTCTTGAACTCACAGGGTATCCGATTCGCCCCTCGCGGTTGATCGCCATGGTCACGGTTTTATGGCTGACATCGATTCCGGTATTCTTCACGTTCTGGTTTTCCAAATTTGTACATGCAGGCCCACAAGCTTAATTCCCAGCCTCGGATACTCTTCGGTATTGGTGATGAGGGCGGGGAGCTAATCTACAGAGGCTTTCCCCCGGGAACAGAACATCCAAGGATGGATGTGCCCACCGACTATCATGCTCAATTCCGAGGGAGAAGCTACGCACCGCACCAATCGACCCAAATCGATTAGCGTGGAATCATGTGATTCGTCGTTCTTCTTGCGGTGGGGTTTGTCCTCTCGTCCTCGTCTCAACCGACGTGTGCTTCGCGTTCTATGTGCCCTTGTGGTTCAAACGATCACACGGAAAATAACCGCAGGTTTGCAGCTGGTCAGTGACAAGCGCTTATCTGTGCTGGCACAGTATAAGGGGTATGAACGAGTCTGAGTCCGCGAACGCCGCAGCCGTTGCCTCTGGCATCGTCGACCGGTTTGCCTTGCCTGTCCCAATCACCAGTGTCGAACCCTACGGCGGTGGCTTGATCAATGCCACCTTCCTGGTCGCCGTTAAGGATGCCCGATATATTCTGCAACGGATCAATGATGCGGTGTTTCCGAAACCGGAGCGGATTATGTCCAACCTGTTGGTGCTGGCAAGACATGTGGCAGCCCATGCCGAATCCGGGATTCGTATTCCGACCCTCATTGCGGCCCGGGACGGACGGCCTTTCGTCCGGGACGGACAGGGTGGATTCTGGCGTCTCATGGAGTTCATTCCGAATACTCGAGGGCTGGCGCGCATCGACGACCTGGAACAGGCCCGGGAAGTGGGTCGCATCCTGGGCCGCTTTCATGTCCTCGTCAGCGACCTGCCCATAGACCGACTCGCGGTGACCCTACCCGGATTTCATATCACGCCGGGCTATCTGGAGCGATTCAGGCGGGTTTTGGAGGCGTGTACTACCGTCCATCCGGGGGCGCTCTCCCAGGCCGTTGCTTGCGTGACCGCGCGGCGGGCGCAGGTCGATGTGCTCGAAGCGGCACGGCGAGGCGGGCATCTCCCGGTACGCGTAATCCATGGAGACCCAAAGCTCGATAACATCTTGTTTGATCGCGTGACGGGGTGCGCGGTGAGTCTGATCGATCTGGATACGGTTCAGGCCGGGCTGGTCCATTACGACGTCGGCGATTGTCTGCGTTCCTGCTGCAGTCGTGGTAGGGGGTCCGCCAGCACCGGGTTTGATCTCGACCTGTGCCGGGCGATCCTCGGCGCTTACGCAGACGAGATTGGAGACCTACTGGATACGGCGGAAATCGAGTTGCTGTTCGATGCCATTCGTCTCATCCCCTTCGAACTTGCCCTGCGTTTCCTGACCGATCACCTGGAAGGTGACCGTTATTTCCGGGTTACCGAGCGGGGTCAGAACCTGCTCAAGGCCAGGGCCCAGCTCGCGTTGGTGGGGGATATCGAGAGTAAGGAGCATGAGATCCGCACCATCATTGCGGCCTGTTTCGGACGCGGCACAAAATTGTCCCATGAGGAGAATCCTGGCGCTATCTGAACTTCCGGTGCTCGAAGCCCGCAGGGTTGACGATGGCAGCGCTGTCGCTGGTGGCCTGAATCACAAATATAGTCGCCTGTCTGCTGCGCGCGCACATAGGCCACCACACCAAATGCCCAATAGGTCCTGTATTTGGGTAGGTATTGCTTGGCTCGCTGGAGTTGCACGATGAATTTCTGGACCTGCCTGACCCGCAGGGTCGTCTTCACCTCCACGAGGACGATTTCTATCCCCATTGTGCGCAATGATGTCGAACTCGTAGCTCTCTCCATTTCGGGAGCCCTTGCACTGGCTCTAGATATCATTGACCTGCATTCCCCGCTTGCCCATCAAGCGGACCAGATCCCTTCCGACTTAGGCTCTCTATTAGCTTGTTCCACTGGCCTTCGAACAGGTCCTGCAGGGCCTTCATCTTCTTATCCGTTTTGCGGAACCTGCAGTCCAAGTCCTGTCGCGACGTGGACCTCACGGCGTATTCCTTGGAAGCTACGATCCCAGGCCCGTTGCATCTCCTGAAACTTGCGGTCCGTTTCCTGGAACAGCTGCCAGATTTTCTCGAAATTCAATGTGATTTCCATGACGAGTAACGATGCCGTGTTGCTGAAAGGTTTCTCTCAGGCAGTGGACTTCACCGCCGACTACCATCAATTCTAAAGGCGAAGTAAAGCTTAAATTGAGGGCAGGGAAGGGGTCAAATCACCTGGGCATCCTGCTCGAGGGTCGCGGCGCAGGGGTAGCACCCGGGGTGCCCTGACCTGCAGGTATTTCTCACATTGGCGTTGCAGGAGTCTTCTTAAGACCGGTGGAAATTCGCTCATCAACTGCCGCTGAGTCTCTTTGAAGTCGGCAAAATAGGAGACGATTTCGCACGCAACCGGGCCATTCAAGGACGCTCGCCTCGCAGCTGGGATCAGCTGCCAGGAGATACAAATCAGGCGCCCGCCCGTTCCGTTCTGATGCGCATAGCCACCCTGGCTGTCCACGAAGACGACCTCTCCAGGTTCCACCACGGCCTGGAATTGCATGGAGCGGATAGGGAGGAACAGACTCTTGCGGTCGCTTCTCTTGAGCAACAGCTGCAGGTCGTTGTACACAGCAGCCGGCAGTGTGCTGCACTCGCGAGTATGCTCTGGCGGGCAGAAGAAGGTCTCACGGACATAGTATTTGGACATCAGGCCCCCGGTCAGCGGATCAATCGTCGTCGAGCTCCGGGGTCCAACCCGCCGCTCGGGCCTGCTGCACCGCAGCATCGTAAATACGCCGGTGACGGTCGCGCAAGGGTGGCGGCAGGCGGGAGGCCAGGTGGCCGTAGGGGGCCCAGGCCTCCGTGACCTTGTCGTACAGGGCGTCGATGCCATGTAGGGTCCAGCCCGCACAGGTTTCGGTTTCGGGGATGATTCCGAATACCCAGGCGTCCCGGATGATGTTCCCGGTAGGTGTCATGCCGCCTTTGGGGTTTTTGTCGATTCCTTGATAGGTCTTAGGGTCGGTCATGGGCGAGGGGTTTTTGCATGGGGGGGTTGCCAATTGTGGCTGAACTGTATAGCAAATGCCAAGGGTAGGTTTCATAGTGTTGCCCCAACTCCACGGATAACTACCTGTTGCACGCGAACATTTCGCTGCGATGCATGCCGCTCGCACCCGATAGCAGCGTTGCGACTCGCAATAGGGCTAGCTCTTCCTCTTCGTCACGCCTTGTTCTCGGGCACGATTGACGCACCTCACTTACCAAAATATTCATGTGCAACAAGTATACTATGTTAATGAATTATCAGACCGACGATCTACGCATTTGCGATATCAAGCAAGTAGTCGCACCCAAAGCCCTGCAGGAAGAGCTTCCTGTCAGCGAACAGGCAGCGCGGACGGTTTGCCATGCTCGCCGGGAGATCCGACGCATTCTACAGGGCGAAGACGACCGCCTGCTGGTGGTAGTCGGACCCTGCTCCGTCCATGACCCCCAGGCTGCCGTGGAATATGCCGAGCGGCTGTGTAGTCTGCGTGCTGAGGTCAAGCGGGATCTGATGATCCTGATGCGGGTCTATTTCGAGAAACCCCGTACCACAGTGGGTTGGAAGGGCCTAATCAATGACCCGGACCTGGATGGCAGCTTCGAGATTGACAAGGGGTTGCATCTGGCCCGCAAGTTGCTGCTGGACCTAGCGGAGATGGACATGCCCGCGGGGACTGAATTCCTGGATCTCATTAGTCCGCAGTATGTTGCCGACTTAGTCAGCTGGGGTGCCATCGGTGCCCGTACTACCGAAAGTCAGGGACACCGGGAGCTGGCGTCTGGCCTGTCCTGCCCTTGGGTTCAAGAACGGCACCACCGGGTCGGTGAAGATCGCCATTGATGCCGTGCATGCCGCGGCTCGGCCCCATGTCTTCATGTCTCTAACCAAGGACGGTAACTCGGCGATCTTTCGCACCTGTGGGAACGAGGACACCCATGTCATCCTGCGCGGTGGCCTCCGCCCGAACTATGACGCCGAGAGCGTAAACATCGCTGTGGAAGAGATTATCGCATCGGGCCTCACGCCCAAGGTTATGATCGACTTTAGCCACGCCAACAGCCGCAAGGAGCCATTCAGGCAGATCCAGGTCTGCCAGGACGTCGCCGGACAGGTTGCGCGTGGCGAGCGGCGCATCATCGGGAGCATGATTGAAAGCCACCTAGTCGCCGGCCGTCAGGATCTGTCCCACACCACGGGTCTGGCCTATGGGCGGAGCATCACCGATGCCTGCATCGGGTGGGACGATACGGTGCCGATGCTCCACGAGTTGGCTGCAGCCGCGGCGAATCGGCGCAGATGTTGCTTGAGGGGGAGTCTCACGGTTGGCTAGCTTCCCCCAGGAAGGAGTGGACTGTACCCGCCAATGAATCAAATGGGGTCAGACTCAATATGATTGTTACCCTACTCAGCAAGGGCGATGTGGATATCTGAACCCCTGGTGCAGATCGGAAACGCCGTGAAGCGGTTCAGAACGCCTGCGAAGGGTATCCTATCCGTCCTCAATGGGTCAGCATTACTTTTATCAGGGTGAGTTTGTTTGCCTCCTGTGCCTATCTGGCTGCGGGAAGTCCACCCTCCTCAACGCCATTGCCAGACAAGAGCGACTGGGTGCCGAGAGCGATCAGAATCAATGGTACCCCCCCCCAATATCCACTGCTAGGAAGTAAGAGGCGTCCAGCGGTCCGTTTCGGCGGGCCTGGAGCCAGACGATAGCCCGCCTCGAGTTGGTCTTGTTGGCATTCCTGGGGTGGGAGCTGGGTACCCACTTAGGATTCATCAATCCTTCGATCTATTTCAGTACCCCAAGCCGAGTCTTGGTTACTGGTCGTCGAGTGGGCACACGCAGATTCTCTCTTCGGCAATCTTGTGGTTACCCTTGGCTAGGTGGTGACTGGATTTCTCGTGGGAACCCTGTTCGGCATCGTGCTAGGATTCGGTTTTGCAGCTACCCTTAGTATTGACGCCGTCCTGCAGCTGTTTACTACGATCATGAACGCGATGCCGCGTATTTTTTGTCGTCTTCTCTAGCATCTACCACGGGTTTAATGAAATCAACACTACAATCATCAGAAACGCGCGGCTGCTCGGCGCGAGCAAAGCCCAAATGATGCGCCATATCTACCTTCCGGTGGCATTAGCCGTTGTTCTCGGTGAACACATCGGCACCAGCGCAGGGATCGGCTACATGATCGATAATGTGATGCTTAGGTGAATTTTGATGCTGCCAGTGTCATGGCTGGTATGTTGGTATTGACTGTCACGGTTGCGTTGCGCGACGCTGTCTCGTCCATGAGCCATGGTAGAACGACGTTACACCCTACGCAGGGTGTATTAGGCCATGTTGACATTTAACTCTTAAACCAATTGTTTTGGTATGTGTTAAATGGCCACAATCCAAGTGGTCCGCACAGCGGACCCTCTACGTGTGGTTGCACTGATGAACCGCGTGCCCGGCATAGTCCTGGTAGTCGACAGCAGATACCAAGATCCCATCCGGGATATCGGAGACTTGGTCGGAAAAAGGTTAGGCGTCACCTCGAAGGGGTCCGGTACCTACATGGTGCCGGATTTCCTGCTCGCACAGAAAGGCGTAGACCCATAATTGGTTACGGTCGTGAATGCCGGTATCTCCACCTCCCCCGCCCTGAAGAGTGGGAAGATCCACGGTAGAATCGCCCTCGAACCCTTCGCTTTGGATCTTAATCGAACAGGGCAAAGTGAACGTCCTGATGGACCTCATGAAGTACAGATGACACGGTCGAATGACCCAGATAGGCTGTCATCGCCCGTAGATCCGGAGTTGGTACGCCGATTCGTTGCCGCTATCATCAGGGTTCTGCGCTAGATGTCGGAACACACGTCGGGGAACATTGCGGACGTGCTGCCGAAGACGGTTACGGGCAGCGACCTAGACCGTTACGTCAAAATCTTGGGTAAGCTTCACGACTTCTACACCCTGGACGGCTATCGACCCCGAAGGTGCGAACAACGTATTGACCGCTATGGAGCTTTCCGGGGCGTTCCAGCCGGGACAAAGCCTGAATGCCTTGGATTTTATTACGAACAACTTTCTGCTTTCTGCCGACACGAGTGCTAAAATCAATGAGGTCAGCTCGATAGTACGTGATCCAATGTAAATCAATCGAGTCTGTCCTCATTACATTGCTCCTTGTTGTTGCGCAGCAGGTGCTGGAAATGACCGAGTAGGCGGGAACGGATCTTCTTCTCCTGGTGTCTCGAGGCCGCCGCCAAGCGCTGCTTGGCAATGCCGATGAGGGTCTCCTGGACACCCTTGGCGGTATCGTCAGGCGGTCGGCGCTGGATATAGGTGCCGTCGGGCTGCATGTCCCAGGCGGAACGCTGGTCGGCCAGCTGCGTATCCAGGATCAGCCGTAGCTCCTGGCGCATTTCAGGGTCCTCCACCGGCGCATGGCCCTCCACCCGGCTTTCCAGGTTACGCTTCATCATATCCGCGGAGCCGATGTAGTACTCCTCGTCCCCTCCGTTGCGGAAATAGAGGATGCGGGCATGCTCTAGGAAGCGTCCGACGATGCCTACTACCCGAGCGTTCTCGGATAGGCCAGGGAGCCCGGGGCGGAACCGGCAGGTATCGCGCACGATGAGATCGATCATCACCCCTGCGCCGCTAGCTTCGTAGAGGGCGCGCGTAACGTCCTTGTCTTCCAGAGCATTCATCTTAATCTGGATCAGCCCGTCGCGTCCTGCTTCCTGGTGGTGAATCTCGCGCCGAATCTTCTCTAGGATGGCGTGCTTCATTTGGTAGGGTGCGACCAGGGCCTTGCGGTACCTAGGGGGCGGCGAGTAGCCGGTAATGAAGTTAAACAGCTCGGTGATGTCCTGCTCCAGGTCCTCGTCACAGCCCAGTATCCCCAGGTCCGTGTAGAGCTTTGAGGTACCCGAATGGTAATTACCGGTGCCCACGTGGTAGTAGCGGCGTAGCCGCGCATAGTCTCGGCGGACGACAAAGATGAGCTTGCAGTGGGTCTTAAAGCCTAGCACGCCATAGTTGACGTGGATGCCCTCGGCCTCCAGCCGGCGCGCCCAGCGGATGTTGGCGGCCTCGTCGAAGCGGGCTTTGAGCTCCACCAGCACCGCCACCTGCTTGCCGTTGCGCGAGGCCCGGATCAGGGAGCCGAGGATCTTGCCCTCGGCCGAAGTCCGGTAGAGGGTCATCTTGATGGCCAGGACCTTAGGGTCCTCCGCCGCGGTGTCGATGAATCGCTCCACGGTGGTAGCGAAGGGCTGGTAGGGATGCTGGAGCAGTAGGGGCCCATTCTCGCGGATGATGTGGAATATGCTGCGGCGGTCCTTGTCGAGCAGCGGATGCTCGACCGGTTGATGCGGTTCGTCATGCAGTTCAGGAATATCCAGGGCGGCCAGTTCGAAGAGGTCGCGCATGGCCATCATGCCTTCGGTCTCGAACACATCTTCGGTCTCGTCCAGTCCCAGCTCCGCAGCCAGCATCCCGCGTCGGACCGGAGCCATACCCTGCTCTACCTCTAGCCGCACGATGGGTGCGAAGTGGCGCTCGCGCAGCTCCGTCTCGATCATCTCCAAAAGGTCGCTTTCCGCCTCTTCGGATGGTTCCGTGATAGCGTTGCGGGTAACCCGGAACAGCTCGCAGGACTCGATCGCCATGCCGGGGAACAGCATGTCCAGATTGTTGGCCATGAGGTCGTCCAGGGTCACGAAGCTATGGCCACTGTTTATCGGTATCAGACGCCTGGAGATAGCCTTGGCTACTGGCACCTTCACCCGCGCCATACGGATCTCGCCAAGGGTCTCGCCGGCACCGGGGAAGCGCAGGGTCACCAGCAGATTGAGCGCCAGATTGGAGATGAAGGGGAAGGGATGCGCTGGGTCCATGGCTAAGGGGGTGAGGATCGGAAAGATGTCGGTACTGAAATGCTCCCGTAATTGTTTCCAGGTGGCCTCCGGCAGGTCCGCGACCTTGACGATCCGGATTTCGTGGGCCTCGAGCAGAGACAAGAGCTCATCGAAGATCCGCTTCTGCTCCGTGTGCAGCTCCCGGCATATGGCGTGACACTCCCTAACTTGGCGGCTGGGAGTGAGCCCGTCCACCGAGGTCTTGTGCATCCCGGCAGCGATTTGCTGCTTGAGCCCGCCGATGCGCTTCATGAAGAACTCGTCTAGGTTGTTGCTGACGATGGCCAGGAACTTGACCCGCTCCAATAGGGGGGTACGGGGATCAGCCGCTTCGTGCAGCACCCGGCGGTTGAATTCGAGCCAGGTCAGCTCCCGGTTGAGATAGAGCGCCGGATCACCGAGGTCGACCTTGGGAACCTCTGGAAGTTCTCGCTTGGGCACGATTTCCTTCATCTCGGGGCTAGGATCAGGAGCGTGAACGACTTGGAGTTTGTTCATAGCGGGATCTTCAGCTGATTGTGGAATGGCAACCGCCAGTTTAACAATGGCTGCCAGCCAACGTTTTACCACTCTGTAATTTTATGCCCGCTTAGGGGAGCAGTGGTACCGTTAAGTTGTTCCCGGCTTTCGCTGGTCGCCAGCGGAGCACCATTGATGCGGTTCGCGCTTTCTCGTGATGCCATCCTGCAAGACCTACCACCCTCACCGCATCCTACCGACTTTGCCTGATCTATCAGCCGTAAACTAGGTCCGGCAGCCAAGTGGCGATCTGCGGCCACAGCGCTAGTGCTCCCAGCATCAGCAATTGGATGCAGATAAAGGGGATGGCACCCCGGTAGATGTGGCTAGTCTTGATCTCTGGCGGTGCCACCCCGCGTAGATAGAACAGGGAAAAACCGAAGGGCGGGGTCAGGAAGGAGGTCTGCAGGTTGATGGCGATCATCACCCCGAGCCATACTGGGTCAAACCCCATTCCTAGCAGCACCGGCCCTACGATCGGGACCACCACGAAGGTGATTTCGATGAAGTCGAGGATGAACCCGAGCAGGAACATCACCAGCATCACCAGGGCGACGGTGCCCAGGGCGCCGCCTGGTAACCCGCCGAGGATGTCGGTCACCAATTCGTCGCCTTCGAAGCCACGGAACACCAGGGAGAACAGGGACGCACCGATGAAGATAAAGAAGACCATGCTGGTGACATTGGTGGTCTGAACCATCACCTCCCTCAGGGTCCCAAGGTTGAGGCGGCAGTGTGACCAAGCTAACAGCATGGCCCCCACCGCTCCCACGGAGGCAGCCTCCGTGGGCGTAGCCACGCCCCAGAGGATGGAGCCCAGCACCGCTACGATCAGCAGTAGGGGGGGCACGAGTACCAGGAGCACCCGGCGCCAGAGCGCACCCGGCGTGATCGTCCGCTCGGATTTGGGGATGGCCGGCACGGCCGCGGGACGCAGCCAAGCCACCCCGAGCAGGTAGAGCAGGTACAACAGCACTAGCACCAGCCCAGGGATGAGGGCACCGACAAACAGATCTCCAACCGATACCGTCTCCAGCGCGAATAGGCCCATATCGAGTTGGGCCTGCTGGTAAGCGGAGGACAGCACGTCACCCAGGAGCACCAGCACGATGGGCGGCGGGATGACCTGGCCTAAGGTCCCGGAGGCGCAGATAGTGCCTGCGGCGACCCCCGGACTATAGCCGCGCCGCAACATGGTGGGTAGGGACAGCAGGCCCATAGTCACCACAGTAGCGCCGACGATGCCGGTGCTGGCCGCGAGTAGCATCCCCACCAAGGTCACGGAGATCCCCAGACCGGCGCGCAGGGGTCCGAACAACATGGCCATGGTGTCCAACAGGTTCTCCGCTACCTGCGAGCGTTCGAGCATCACGCCCATGAACACGAACAGAGGCACGGCGATCAGGGTCTCATTGGTCATGACCCCGTAGATCCGGTTAGGAAGGGCGGTGATGAAGGCCGGATCGAACAGACCAAACCAGTCGCCTACCAGGGCAAAGACCAGCGCCGTTCCGCCCAGGGACAAGGCTACCGGGTAGCCAGCCAGGAGCACCAAGCCCACTCCCAGAAACAGGAACAGGGGCATGAGCTCAAGCATTGCCGTCGTTCTCGCTCGGCGGGAGGATCTCTGGGACGCCGGCTAAGAAGAGCCCGGTACGCAACATCCAGGCTACCCCCTGGATCAGCACCAGCGCCGGCATGACGATCATCAGGGTCTTGAGCAGATAGACGCCGGGAATGCCCCCCGCCTCCCTCGAGCCTTCCATGAGTTCCCAGGACATGAGTACATAGTCCCAGCCTATCCAGGCGATGAAGGTACTGACCGGTATTAGGAGCAGGAGCGTACCCAGGAGGTCCACCCAGGCGCGTCCCCGCCGGGACAACTTCTGGTAGAAAATATCCACTCGCACGTGGCCGTTGCGTCGCAAGGTATAGGCAGCTCCAAGCATGAACAGGGCGGCGTACATGTAGGTCACCGACTCCTGCACGGCGATCCAGCCTAGATCGAAGGCGTAGCGCAACACTACCACCAGGAAGGTGAGTAGCACCATGAAGAAGGAAAGCCAGGATACGATGCGTCCGGTCCAGTCGGCGATCGCCTCCAGGGCGACAACCAAGGAACGCAGGATAGCACCCCCCCCTGAGGGTGATTCATCGGTGGTCTTGTCGCTGGGTGTGCGAAGGTTGGGCAGGCGGGCCATGTATTTTTAAGGTTGGGTAAAGGGATATCGTCTTGGCAGCGTCCGAACCCGAAGCTGTCTGCCAGCCCCTAATTGCGTCATTCCAGCAGGGAATGCCGGAAATCTAGTGCCAGGGATGGCAAAAGCGGTGAGGGTTCGAATCATCAAGTCGCATAACCATGCCACTTTAAATTTAACTACTACCAACCAATGATCAGGTATAAAGGGAAGTGATGGCGAGTACCTTGGGAAGCCAGCCGCTGCGCCTGCCCTAGGAGATGCAGGCTAGGTAGTGGGGTACCATACCGCCCTAGCCCCAATCCGGCTCCAGTGTCGACAAGAACACAGCCTTAGCCTACTCCCCAGCTCATCAAGAAACGCGGCCTCAACAAACTCCAGGCCGTCTGTGCCGTCATGCATAGGCTGCTGAATGCCATCCACGCCATGCTCAAGAGCCGAACACTCTTCGACAGCCGTCGCTTCTACACACTGAGCGAGACGGTTGCCGATTAAGCCAATCTATGCATCACACACAACTTTTTGTCGATCACCACCTAGATTTGGACTTGCTCGGGAACAGAGTATCTTACTATTACCAGTTGAACAGCACCCACTGGGGTAACGCATTGTTCCAGACCCGATCCTTGCGGGTATCGAGCTGCCCATCCCCCGTGGTATCCAGGAGATAGTAGGGAGGGCCGACCTGGGGCTGTACCTTCGCCATATAGAGCTGACTGCGCACCCGATACTCATAGGTGGTTCCCTGGCTGGTTTCGATGATGGTGACCTCGGGCTCCACTATCTCACCCTGATAGACTGGTGGCGGTAGCTTGAGCGGCTCTGGATAGGTTTTGGGTTCGGTCTCGCTCTGAGCCGCCGCCGACAACGAGACGGTAGTGGCGGAGATGGCTGTAAGAATCAATCGTTTCATCTGGCGTGCGGTTCCAGTCGGCTTGAAAAATGGGAAGGGGAGGGATTAACCTGTCGAAAAACCGAGATGTCAACACGGCCTTGCTAAGGCTAGAGACTGCCTGGAAACCCATACCTTGTAGATCAGTTTAGTTATGAGAAAGAGTCTCGCTAACCAAGGTTCCTCCCTGTGGGTAGATTGGAGAAGGCGATCAAGTCGATACTCGTCATTTTACCTCGAGTGCTGAACCGTTCAGTACTAGGTATGAAACCAGACGGGCAATTGATAAGAGCGCAATAGGATAACCTATAGAGTTTCTATGCTAATTGCGTGAACTTGACATTTAGGACCCGACATTTATTCATGCTAAACGAAGAAACCCCGCCTGAGCGAGGTTTGAACAAGATTCGGTCCCTAACGCCGCATCAATGCGCAGGGGCCTCTTCAATGCCTTTTGGGACCCGGATGTCATCGACCAGGTGCTGGATGTGCTCCGGCGGCTCCGCGGTCATCTTCGAGACCAGGATCGCCACCACGAAGTTGACCAGCGCACCGACCGCCCCGAAGGCATTCGGCGAGATACCGAAAAACCAACTCGGCTCCAGACCACCTAAGAAGGCGGTGCCGGGGACGAAAAAGATGCCCTTATGCTGGAACACATAGGCCATGGTCACGCCGATACCCGCGATCATGCCACAGGTGGCCCCGGCCTTATTCACCTTTTTGTTGAAGATACCCATCATCAGCACCGGGAAGATGGAGCTCGCCGCCAGACCGAAGGCGAGGGCTACGGTGCCGGCCGCGAAGTCTGGCGGGTGCAGACCAAAGTATCCAGCCAGGGCAATGGTACCGGCCATGGAAATACGTCCTGCCAGTAGCTCTCCCTGCTCTGAGATGCCGGTCCAGAGTACGCCCTTGAGCAGGTCATGGGAGATGGCCGAAGAGATTGCGAGCAAGAGACCGGCTGCCGTCGAGAGCGCCGCCGCCAATCCTCCGGCTACCACCAATGCGATGACCCAGTTGGGCAGACCGGCGATCTCCGGATTGGCAAGGACCATAATGTCACGGTCGACCTTAACCATCTCGTTGCCCTTCCAGCCGAAGGACTCGGCCTTAGTTGCAAACTCCTTGTTCTTGTCGTCGTAGTACTGGATGCGCCCGTCGCTATTCTTGTCCTCGAACTTCAACAGTCCGGTGTTCTCCCAGTTCTTGAACCATTGCGGACGCTCGTCGTAGACTAAGTTGCTGGTCTCCTCGCCGATGGGGCCGATCTGGATGGTCTCCATCAGATTCAGGCGGGCCATAGCACCGACGGCGGGTGCCGTGGTGTAGAGAATGGCGATGAAGACCAGGGCCCAACCCGCAGAGCTGCGGGCGTCGGCGACCTTGGGGACGGTGAAGAAGCGGATGATGACGTGGGGCAAGCCCGCGGTCCCGATCATCAGGGATAGGGTGTAGACGAACATATTGAACTTACTGCCCATGATCTGGGTCGAGTATTCCTTAAAGCCGAGATCCATCATCACCTTATCGAGCTTGTCCAGCAAATACATCCCTGAGCCGTCGGCTATCTCACTGCCCAAACCGATCTGAGGGATAGGCATCCCGGTAAGGTTGAGCGAGATGAAGATCGCAGGGACAGTGTAGGCGAAAATGAGCACGCAGTATTGGGCAATCTGGGTGTAGGTGATGCCTTTCATGCCGCCGAGAACGGCGTAGATAAACACGATCCCCATACCCACATACAGGCCTACCTCATAGCTCATCTCTAGAAACCGGGAGAAAGCGACGCCGACTCCCTTCATCTGGCCGATGACATAGGTAATCGACGCGATGATCAGGCACAGGACGGCCACGATGCGAGCGGTCTTGGAGTAATAACGATCACCGATAAACTCCGGCACCGTGAACTTCCCGAACTTGCGCAGGTAGGGTGCTAGCAACATGGCCAGCAGCACATAGCCGCCGGTCCAGCCCATCAGGAATACGGAGGCTCCATAGCCGTTGAAGGCGATCAGACCTGCCATGGAGATAAAAGAGGCGGCGGACATCCAGTCAGCGGCGGTCGCCATCCCGTTGGCGATCGGATTGACGCCCTTGCCGGCGATATAGAACTCGCCGGTCGATGCGGCGCGGGCCCAGAATGCGATACTAATGTAGAGCGCGAAGGTCGCGACGACGATGATGTAGGTAAGAAGTTTCAGATCCACTGCGCTTCCCCCCTGTATCTCAATCTTCGTGAACACCGAATTTCCTGTCTAGCTGACCCATACGCACGGTATAGACGAAGATCAGAACGAGAAAGGTATACATGGCTCCCTGCTGGGCGAACCAGAAACCCAGCTTATAACCGCTGAACGTAATGGTGTTGAGTTCGTCCACTAACAGGATTCCGCAGCCGTAGGAGACCAGGAACCAGACGGCGAGCAATATGATCAGCAAACGCAGGTTTGCCGACCAGTAGGCAGCGCGATTTTCGGGTGTCATCGTAGCCACTCCCATGGTAGATAGGTTTTATCGCTCATCGGGGCGATGGGCAATAGCAAACCATCGCCATCCGCTCCCCGCCACGCCGGCCCGGATTCGGCAGCGGACAACCAAACTAGTTGTAGTGTAACCCTTCAGCCCCCACTTCGTCATCCCGGCAGGGAGTGCCGGGATGACGAAGTGGGGGCTAGATGAACCGACCTCATAATCTTTGACAGGGCATTCGTGGGATGCGGTGAGCATGGTAGATTTTACAGGATGGCATTACGAGGAGGTACGAAGCGCGTCAATGAACTATCGCCGTGGAAAATCTACATGTGGTGGGTGATAGAATAGTCGCATGTCCCGAAGATACGATCTTCATACTCACTCGACGGCCTCCGACGGTACCTTGACGCCACCGGAATTAATTGCCCTTGCCGCAGCTAAAGGTGTGGATGTATTGGCCCTGACGGATCACGATACCCTAGATGGACTGACCTCGGCCCAGGCGGCTGCGGATGCCGTCGGCCTGATCCTATCACCCGGCGTTGAAATCTCGGTCACCTGGGGTAGGCGCACCATCCATATCATCGGTTTAGGGATCGATTGTCGAAACCAAGCGCTACGCGATGGCTTGGCGGGGCTGTCGGCGTATCGTTACCGGCGGGCCGAAGTGATCGGCCACCGCCTCTCCAGGGAGGGGATTGAGAGGGCGTTCGAGGGTGCCAGGGCCTTTTCCAATGGGCGGCTGATCGGTCGCACCCATTTCGCCCGCTTTCTCGTGCAACAGGGTTATGTATCGAATGAGCGTGAGGTCTTCAGACACTATCTGGTCAAGGGTAAGCCCGGCCATGTGGCGGGAGATTGGGCGAGTCTCGAGGCCGCGGTGGGTTGGATCCGCGACGCCGGAGGACAGGCGGTGATTGCCCATCCGGGTCGCTATTGCTTCACGCGCGCCAAGCTACTGCGGCTTATCGGCGAGTTCGTGGAGCTCGGTGGTGTGGGCATCGAGGTGGTCTCCGGCAACCACACCCGAGACGAGAGTCTTCTATTCGCCCGTTATGCGCAGGAGAATCATCTCTTAGCTTCGGTAGGCTCCGATTTCCACAGGCTGGGAAATCCCCAGATCGGGCTCGGGAGTATGGCCCTGCTACCGAGTTTCTGCACGCCTATCTGGACTGACTGGGAAGCACAACGGTTGCCCCGAGCCGTTTCTGGGTAAGCAGGGGAAAGTTTGGTATCCATCCATGGCACAGTGTTTCGAAATCCATTCCCGAGATCCCCAACCGCGCCTGATTCGGCGCACGGTAAATATCCTGCTGGGAGGTGGTGTGATCATCTATCCCACCGACTCTTCCTATGCCTTGGGTTGTCAGGTCGGTGACAAGTCGGCATTGGAGCGTATGCGTGCCATTCGCGATCTGGACCACAAGCACAACTTCACCCTGGTGTGCCGCGACCTCTCGGAGATTACGACCTCCGCCCGTGTCGACAACCAAGCCTTCCGGCTTCTCAAAAGTCTCACCCCTGGCCCCTACACCTTCATCCATCAGGCGACCAAACAGGTGCCGCGGCGTCTCCTGCATCCGCGGCGCGAAACTATCGGCATCCGGGTGCCGGACAATGCCATCTGCCGGACCCTGCTCGCGGAGCTGGGCCGACCGATCCTGAGCACCACTCTGATGCTACCGACGGATGACAGGCCCCTCACTGACCCCTACGAGATGCGCACGCTACTGGATCGGAAGGTGGAGCTAGTGATCGACGGCGGCTTCTGCGGCCTGGAGCCGACCACAGTGTTAGATATGGCCCAGGAGCCGCCGCTGGTGTTGAGGCAGGGCAAGGGCGATACCTCCCGGGTTCGACCGGGGGTGAGCCTGTATTGCTGACTTTCAGCTACCCGACGACTGATCGCTGACTGCTAGGGTAAGTTGGGTCCACCGACAATTCGTCCGACTGCAATTAAAGTTCGCTTGCCGGAAGTCGGCGACTTGTAGCTGGTAACCAACCTCAACGCCGCCAAAACGCGGGCGAGAGGAGCACCAGCAGGGTGAAGATCTCCAAGCGGCCGAGCAACATGGCGAAGCATAGGATCCACTTGGCTGAATCGTGCAGGTTGGCATAGTTAGCGCCGACGTCGGCTAGCCCAGGTCCTAAGTTGTTGATGCAGGCCGCTACGGCGGAGAAAGCGGTCACCAGATCGATACCTGTCGCCGCCAGGGCCAGATACATGGCAGTGAAGCTGGCCACATAGAGGGAGAAGAAGCCCCATACCGCGTCCACCACCCGGTGATTTACGGTCTTGCTCCCCATGCGTACCGGCATTTGGGCACTGGGGTGGATCAGGCGCGCGATTTCGCGCAAGCCCTGTTTGATGAGCAGCAGAAACCGGATCACTTTGATGCCGCCGCCAGTAGAGCCGGCGCAACCTCCGACAAAGCTGGCAAATAGCAGCAGGATCTGGAGAAAGGGCGGCCAGACATAGAACTCGGCCGTGGTGAAGCCGGTGGTGGAGCCGATCGAGACCACCTGGAACAGCCCTTGGATTAAGGCCTCCGACCACAGGCCGTAGGTACCCGTGTAATAGAGCGCCAGGGTGACAACGATGGTAGAGGTGCCCATGAGGAAAATGTAGAAACGGAACTCGCTGTCGTGTAGGTAAGCAGTCGGCAGCCGGCGGTTCCAGGCCATGAAGTGGAGGGCGAAGTTGACACCCGAGAGCAGCATGAAGACCACCGCGACCATCTCGATCGCCGTATTGTCGAAAAAGCTGATGCTCGCATCGTGGGTGGAGAAACCGCCGATGGCGACGGTGGAGAAGGCGTGGCCGACGGCGTCGAACAGGGGCATGCCGGCGATCCGGTAGGCCACAACGCAGGCAACGGTCAGCCCCAGATAGATGTACCAGAGTGCCTTGGCAGTCTCGGTGATGCGGGGTGTGAGCTTGGAGTCCTTGATGGGCCCCGGGGTCTCGGCCCGGTAGAGCTGCATGCCACCGATGCCGAGCATGGGCAGCACGGCGACGGCCAGCACAATGATGCCCATCCCACCCAGCCATTGGATCTGCTGGCGGTAATAGAGGATGGAGCGGGGGAGCTCGTCGATACCGATGATGACGGTTGCCCCGGTCGTGGTGAGTCCGGATATGGACTCGAAGATGGCGTCGGTGACGGACAGGTGGGGGCTCTCCGCCAGCATAAAGGGCAGTGAGCCGCTGACGCCGAGCACGGTCCAGAACAGAACCACCGCTAGAAAGCCGTCGCGCAGCCGCAGATCGTTCTCGCGCCGGATAACCGGCAGCAGGATAAGCAGACCGGTACCCAGAATGGGCCCGAAGGCACTGAGGAAGGGTAACACCGCACCGTCTTGGTACCACAGGGAGACCAGCACCGGCGGTATCATGCTGAGGCTGAACAACATCAGCAACAGACCCAAGACCTTGCGCACCGCGGATGATTTCATACCCCCTCACAAGAATGTCGGGTCCACCTGGAACAGCTGCTCGACCTCCGGTACTCGCCGTTTGTCTTGCAAGAACAGGATCACATGGTCCTCAGGCGCGATGACGGTGTCGTGATGGGCGATGATCACCTCATCGCCGCGCACGATGGCGCCGATGTTGGCCCCCTTGGGCAGCTCGATATTTTCGATGGCGGTGCCGATAACCTTGCTAGAGTCTGCATCGCCGTGGGCGACGGCCTCGATGGCCTCTGCCGCGCCGCGCCGCAGGGAGTGCACCTCCACCACGTCGCCTCGCCGCACATGCTTCAGCAGGCTGCCGATGGTGGCCTGTTGGGGTGAGATGGCCACGTCGATGGTACTGCCCTGGACCAAGTCTACGTAGGCGCTGCGGCTGATGAGCGCCATCACCTTGCGGGCCCCCAGCCGTTTCGCCAGCATGGCCGAAAGGATGTTGGCCTCGTCGTCGTTAGTCACGGCGCAGAATACGTCCGTATTTTCCACGTTCTCCTCAATAAGCAGCTCTTCGTCCGCCGCATCCCCTTGCAGCACGATGGTCCGTTCCAGCCCCTCGGCAATGCGTTTGCAGCGATCCCGGACGCTCTCGATGACCTTGACCCGGTAATTGCGCTCCAAGGCGTTAGCCAGCCGGGTGCCGATGTTGCCGCCCCCAGCAAAAATAAGCCGCCGGTAGGGCTTTTCCAGCCGGCGCAGCTCGCTCATCACGGCTCGGATGTGTCTCGGTGCCGCGATGAAAAAGACCTCGTCGTTGGCCTCAATGACCGCGTTCCCTTCCGGCTGGATCGCCCGGTCCCGGCGGTAGATGGCAGCCACCCGGGCATCCACGTCGGGCATGTGGTCGTAGAGGGTACGCAGCCTGTTTCCCACCAAAGGACCGCCATGATACGCCTTTACTGCCACTAGGCGCACCCGGCCGGAAGCGAAGTCCTGCACCTGGAGAGCTCCAGGGGTTTCGATCAGGCGCATGATGTGCTCGGTAACCAGCTGCTCGGGGCTGATATGCACATCGATCGGCAGGGCTTTGGGGGAGAAGAGCTCGGGGTAGTCCAGAAAGTCTTGGGAGCGTACCCGCGCGATCTTGGTGGGCGTGTTGAAGAGCGTGTAGGCGACCTGGCAGGCCACCATATTCGTCTCGTCGCTGTTGGTGACGGCGATGACCATATCCGCATCCCCGGCGCCGGCACGCACCAAGACGTCCGGGTGGGCCCCGTGACCCTCTACCGTGCGCAGGTCGAAGCGGTCTTGCAGGTCTCGCAGCAACTCCGGCCTCAGGTCGACCACCGTGATGTCGTTAGCCTCGCTGACCAAGTTAGCCGCTACCGAGGAACCCACTTGGCCGGCGCCGAGGATGATGATTTTCATTTTGAGCGTCCGGCTGTCAGCTACCAGTCACCGGTAGTATAGGACGGGCTGCCTGCCCGGCGGTAGAGCAGGTTACCCGATTGTGGTGCAGTAAGTGCCCGGTTCACACGCCGTCGCGTGGGGCATTGGATCGATAGCCTCGCAGGCCTTGCTTTTCTTCGTCGTCGAGCTCCGAGAGGCTGGTACGGTGGCATAGGCGCTCGAACCGAGCGTCTCTGGCCTCGGCGTTGAGGGTCTGGATGGTACCGAGCAGATCGGCTGCCCGCCCTGCTTCAGGGATCCCGGCTAGTAGGCCGGGATCGGTAAGTCGGCCCAGATAAAGCCGGTAACGCTCATCCAGGCTGTCTTCCAGGTAATGGACGAGCTGGGCCATAGTCAGCTTGGGATCGGCGGCAATCCGTTCCAGGAGCTCGGACAGCAGCCAGAGGCTGGGTTTGTCGAGGGTTTTCCAGGCATCGTCCAACCCGGCTATCTGCACAGCTAGCTGTGGATGTTGCAAGATCAAAGCGACTGCCAGCCACTCCCGTGGCAGACGTTGGCGGAGCTCCGGCGGTCTGGTACGTCCCCTACTACCGGCGGTACCCGTACCGGTATCAAGGCGGTTGCGGGCTATGCCGACCAGCTTGGCGAGGCGGGTGCCCAACATGTTCCGAAACACGCCGGCTGGGATCCGGTCCAGCAGGGGCTTGGCCAGGGTCGCCAGGCGGGCGCGGCCGTCCAGGCTGGACATATCGACCTGGGTGGCTAGGCGATCGAACAGGAAGTCGGATAGGGGCGTTGCGGTATCCAGGTGCCGCTCGAATGTGGCACGACCTTGGCGCCGGATCAGGGTATCCGGATCATCGCCCTCAGGCAGGAACAAGAAGCCGATCTGCTGGCGACCGGTGGCCAGCGGCAAAGCGGTTTCCAGGGCCTTCCAGGCAGCGTCACGCCCGGCGCGGTCGCCGTCAAAGCAGAATACCAGCACTGGGGCAACGCGCAGGAGCTGCCGCAGGTGCTCAGCGCTGGTGGCAGTACCCAGAGTGGCGATAGCGTAGGTGATGCCAAACTGGGCCAGGGCGATGACATCCATGTAGCCTTCGACCACTAACAGACGCTCGAGTCTCCAATTAGCCTGTTGGGCCTCGTACAGCCCGTAGAGCTCACGCCTCTTGCGAAAAATCGGGGTCTCGGGTGAATTTAGATACTTGGGCTTGTCGTCGCCGATCACCCGGCCCCCAAGGCCGATCACCCGGCCCCGGCGGTCGCGGATGGGGAATATGATCCGGTCGCGGAAGCGATCATAGCACTTGCCGTCTTGCTCGATCACGAGCCCACATTGGAGCAGGTGTTCATGGATCTGGGCGCTGTCGCCGAAGGTACCAGTCAGAAAATCCCAGCCGGGCGGTGCGAATCCGAGCCCGAAGGTGGCGGCCATCTCCCCAGTCAGGCCACGGCCCTTGAGATATTCCACGGCCCGCAGGGCTGAGGGGTGTCGACGCAGCTGGCGGTGATAGAGTGTAGCCACTTGGTCGAGCAGCTTGTAGAGAGGAAGCGGATCTGGCCCCGCCCGGACTATCCCCCCGGCGGTGGGGATCTCCATGCCTGCCTGTTGCGCTAGATCTTCCACAGCCTCGCGGAATTCCTGGTGCTCGTACTCCATCAGGAAACCGATGGCAGTGCCATGGGCACCACAGCCGAAACAATGGTAGAACTGCTTGCCGGGGCTGACAGTGAAAGATGGGGTCCTCTCGTCGTGGAAGGGGCAGCAGGCCTCGTAGTCCTTTCCGGCCTTGCGCAGGGGGACCCGGCCGTTGATGAGGCCGACGATGTCGGTGTGGGCAAGCAGGGCATTGATAAATTCGGGCGGGATACGGTTGGCCATGGGTCAAAACTAGCGTGTATCCACTAAGTCGTGTTGACATTTAGAAGGTCGGTACAACGGACCCTAAAATAATCAAACGGTTAGCATAGGTCCCACTGTGCAGGCTACTCGGGTACAGGTATTGGGTGGCGATGTGGGCTACCGTTACCGAGAGCTGTTGAGGGAGGTTACGCGGATCAAGGAGATACTGATCTAGGCGGGGTCGATCAACCGCGACCATGTGCACATGTTGGTTGGAATTCCGCCGCAGCGCTCGGTACTGAGAGCCGTGCAGTATCTCAAAGGTAAGAGTTCGCATAAGCTGTTATTCGAAGTATCAGCACCTAAGTAAAACGATATTGGGGTCAGCCCCTGTGGGCAAAGGGCTACTGGGTAGCCACGAGTAGGAATGTGACCGACTGAGGTGTGGAAGGAACACATCAAGCGTCGGGGTCGAATGACGATTTCGAGGTCGAGTAGCGGCAGCCATCGACTGCATGGCCGATTAATCTGCTTTCTAGCCGTAACTCGAAGCCGCCGGTCTGCTGGTAAGGTAAAACAGTTTCTAATTGTATGTTCATCGGGGAAACAGGAATAGAACACTCCCGGTGGTGATCCGTTCAAGATAGGAAACATACTGATAGTAGGATTTTCTTACATATATTCCTATTGGAACGAACTTGCATCTTATCTCTCTCCATGCTCCTCGTCTTTATCTATACTTGGATATTTCTTTCAATAATTTTAATGTCAAATAAACTCCAATATCTACTATAGGGAAGTAGAGTTGAAGATCCATGCCATCCACTTCATAGTTAACTTCATGCTCACGCAAGAAAGTAAATTATCTACTCAATGCCATTTTCATATGGACCGTGAATATCGGTGGCATTCAACGTACCCATAGTTTCCCCTAAAGATCTAATAAAAATTGTAATTAAGATGAAAAACTACGAATCACACAGATCCTCGCGAATTGATTCGCACCGATTCGCAGTTTTATCCCCCGTCGCTTACTCGGACTTAACCGAGTTCAGGCCCATTGGTACACGGCATTAGGGTACACGCCTAGAATAAAAACTAGCTCGCGAGGCGTTCCTTGACCAGTCTGCTGAACGGTGCCCATGCCCACCCGACTCTGGGCCTGGAGTTTGGTCCGACCCATGACTTTTTGCCTATGTCCTTCACGAAAGCGGCTGCAGCGGCCGCTACGGCGGCGATGGCCTCATCCATCAGTGCAATCAGCTCGTCTTCATCCAGGGCTGCGGGCAGGTATTCTCGGCAGACGCCGACCTCATAGGCCTCCTGCTCGGCTAGGTCTTACCGCTTTGCCTTGGTGTATTGCTTGATGGCATCGCGCCGCTGCTTGACCAGCTTGTCGAGCACCGCCAGGATCTAGGTGTCGCCGAGCGCGATTCGCTCGCCCACCCCCCGCTGCTTGATCGCGGCGAGTATGAGGCGGATGATGTCAAGTCAGCGCTTATCGCCCACCTTCAAGGTAGTCTTCATGTCATCCTGGATGCGCTGTTTGAGCATGGGGTGTGCTCCGTGGGGGGGTCCGGCTTAGTAAAAGCGGTCCCAACGCCGGTTCTCACGCTGTAGCTTTTTGTGATGGCGTTTGACGGCGGCGGCCTTTTTACGCTTGCGCTCTGCGGTGGGCTTCTCGTAGAACTCGCGGCGGCGCACTTCTGCCAGTACGCCAGCCTTCTCGCAGGAACGCTTGAAACGACGCATGGCTACTTCGAAAGGTTCATTTTCCTTTATGCGGACATTAGGCATGAAACTGGTTTCCTCGCTTGGCCTCTCGTAACGGCTGAGATAAAGGCGCGTATGATACTTGAACCACTTGCTGCCTTGCAAAGGCGAGTCTGGCTAATATGAAACGAGACTCAGGGATAGGGCCGATTTCTAAGGTGAAATGAGCCCGAAAAGAGCGATTCGTGTCCATGCCGGTCACCTCTGGTGACTCAGCGACCGGAAAGATTCGGCGCCCGGAGGCGATGCCGGCCGTCTCGGCGGGTTACCTGGCTCGCGTTCGCCGTTTGGTGAGGATTGGAAAAGACAGTCCCGAATATCCGATTCGGGACTGTCCGAAAATCAGTTATTTTAGTGGCTTCGATGGGCGGCGCTTTCCTTTGCTGCCCGGATAACATCTAAAAGACCGGCGATTCTTCCTTCAATCCGGTCCCACCCAATCCTCTCGCCATAGATCATGACGTTCATGAGATTAAGGTTGATTTACTTGTCTACCTCCGCAATGACGAAGGACCTTCGGCTAGTTTAGGAGCGGAGGGCGGGAGACTGGGTGGACTGTTCATGTCTTCCGAGGCTTTCTTTGATGTGCATGCCAGAACTAAGGTATACGCTTACATAGGAGTTTAATCCATTGCGGTATAGATGTTGTTTGTGCAGATACCAGAACCGTTGCCCTCGACACCATAATTGTTGAGCGTGTCAGTAAAGTGGTTGCGAGTTCCGATGCCAGCAAGTCTGGCTTGAATAAACTCTTCGATTTTCCCAAAATTCCGGCAAGAGATACATCAATTAGTAGACTGTTTTGCCGTTTCTGGATACCCGTCCAGACGTTCCAGACTTATACAGGCCTTGGTTTACTGGCTCACCTTCTGTAGATCGAGCTTCCCGGGCTGGCTTGTTCGCGGCAAACCAGTAGCCCCCAGTACGTTCTGTACGGCATCGGCAAATGGTTGTCCCGTATAACCAGCCATCAACTAGCACATTCGTCACTGCCGACAAGCTATCTCGATGGTTAGAGAAAGACACCAGGGTGCCTGCTCTGTCGGTGACATTCGCTATCGCGCATGGGGAAGCTACTTACCCGCATCATAACCCTTCTATTCTGCAGTATCTGTATTCTTCACGCTTTGTGCGTCAACGACCACAAAGCTTGTCTTCTTATTCCAATCACTGTCGATATGGACCCGCCAACCACATTTAATACCTGCTCAAGCCAGCATAGCTCATCATTAGAGGGTTTTTGACTCCAGCTACGAGAGTAGCTATACACCACCTGCCATTTCGGAAAATCGCAGGGTAGCATCCGCTATTGGAAGCCACTCTTCAGGTAAATCAGCAACTAGCGGCTTGATTATTCAGACATGCCGTCGACGAAAACCGTATTTCTCAAGCTGCCTTCGTATCAAAAATCACTTTGATATAAAGGTCGTAAACAGGTTCTCAGAAAATCCCTTCTTCTGCGTCTTCCCCGTCGGTGGATGCGACGGGTTGCTCTGCAACCGATCCGGAACGTCACCATGGGACGCGAAACGGTGGTAATTCACCTGCTCTTGATGCGTATACAAGGCCTCCATGGTCAGGCCTGGTGCGTTGTTGACTAAGGGGGTGATGCGCATCCAGTACAGGGGTCCGCCGCGGTCGACGGCACTCCGTTTTCCTAACCACTCGGGGCCCTACTCTGGTTCCCGTTGCCCCTGTGGGATCCGAAATAGCCGATCTTTAACTCCTCGACGCCTTTAAGTAGCAGGGTACTGCCATAGGTGCCCGCGGCAAGATCCTCATCCAGGGAAGCAGTCACGGGAATCTCCTCATTGCCATCGAAGGGCGCCTACTTCGGAATGCTGTCAGTTCCTGCGAAGACTTCTGGATGGAGTAGCCGACGGATCAGCATCAACCGTCCGTCCTCTGCCAGAGTTAAGTCTTAGGATATTAGGGTATAGAGCCCCGGCGTGCCTGCATGCTTGGACAAAGGCGCGACGAACTCCAGATTCTCCGTATCGCTGGTGAAGACCATTATCTCCATTCCCTCCCAAGGTAACTTGCGTCAGTCTTATCTGCGTCAATGCCCGCGCCAGAAAATTGTGCGCAATACACGATTCAGCGATCCGCTCCGCTGTGGTCTCCATGCCCTCCCGAGCCATGGTACCGGGCCTCAAGTCGGAGACAAGACACAGGGTGATCAATCCGACTCAGAGCCAGCGTGATGACCAGCTCCATGAAGGTGAAGCCGAGCACACGATCAGGGCTGAGGGTGCGGGTTGGGGGGAGAAAGAGACACCTGGACTTGCCCGGTTCGCACAGAAAAAACCGGGGTCGGGATAAGACAGGTTAACTAAGGCGTGTTGATATTTAACGTCGTGTTAGATTACGCTGCATTCAGCCTTGTCACTGTATTCCGGGACCAGGCTAGCGCGCCTAACCCAATATCACCCAACGCGACGTCCACGCGTGCAGGTCGTGCAGGTCTGTTTGGGTGTCGATTGCGTTGAGACGCTGGCACGGACACCGAAGGAAATCGACAAGCCGTTGTTGCGGCGAATACAACAAGCCAAACTTGTCTTGACGTAGGAATTCAGGATTGCTATCGAGCAGGCCGACCAATTCATGCGGTCCGTATCGCATCCAGGCTAACCACGGGTTCGTCCCCCACCACTTCCGCGCTATGGAGGGTATGTTTCGGAACTGCTAACAAGTCACCTGCCTCCAATATGTTGCTGCCCCCTTGCAGCGACATGCGGAAGCGCCCGGAGAGGACGCCGTCGATCTTGTCGACCCCGTGGTCGTGCTCCCGAAAATACGTCCCTGGGGGATAGATGTACCTGCTGACGGTGTAGCCGCGGGCCTGGAGCTTACGGCGCATGTTGGCCTCGGTGAGTTCGCCGTCACATATCGGATCCCAGCGTTCGATTTGCATAATATCTCTCCCGAGAGAGATGTTACATGTGGTTGTCAGACTGCACCCTGGCACACCCTCATTTTCGATTTCGATGTGTTCAAGGGGCGGCTATGTTTCTATAACGATATGGTTGTGCGACTTAATGATTCAAGCTCCCCATTGCTTTTGCCATCCCTGGCACTGGATTCCAGAACTTCCTGCCGGAATGACGTAGTTAGGAGCTGAACGGGCCGTGCAACTGCTAATTTTACTTCCAAATCGTAACGGCGAAGAAACAGGACCAAGCAGACTTCACCACCTAAGAAGTTTGTCCCCTACCCAAGGGACGATACCTGAAAAGATATAAAGCACAGGCAGCGGAGGTATGGTAATGAAAGTGATTGAAATGCGTGAGACTGGCGGCCCCGAGGTCTTGACCCTAACCAAACGGGCAGTACCGGAGCTCTCTTCACCCACCGGCCTGTTGGTGCGCTTGAAGGCAGCCGGGATCAATCCCGTCGATACCAAGCTACGCGCGCGTGGGGTATTAGCCCCGGACGGGCTGCCAGCGGTGCTCGGTTGCGACGGTGCCGGGGTGGTGGAGATAGTCGGCGAGCGGGTCTCGCGCTTCAAGCCCGGCGACCCGGTCTGGTTCTGTCATGGGGGTCTTGGCGGACCCGAGGGTAACTACGCGGAGTATGCCCTGGTGGACGAGGGTATTGCCCAGCCAAAGCCCCATAGCCTCGACTTCGTCCAGGCCGCTGCAGCCCCCCTGGTCTTGATTACGGCCTGGGAGGCCCTCTACGACCGTGCCGATCTGGTTGAAGGCAAGCGGGTGCTGATTCATGCCGGTGCTGGGGGAGTGGGGCATGTGGCTATCCAGCTGGCACGGCTGGCCGGTGCCCGAGTGTGCACCACGGTTAGCGGTGCTCAGAAGTCGGAACTAGTACGGGCGCTCGGTGCTGAATGTGTGATCAACTACCAGGAGGAAGACCTGGTCGCGGCAGTCATGGATTGGACCGAGGGCAAAGGTGTGGATGTAGCACTCGATACCGTGGGCCCGGAGGTCTTCGCCCGAACCGTACCGGCCATGGCCTACTCCGGTGATCTGGTCACCGTCCTGCAGCCGGGACCGGATCAGGACTGGAAGGAAGCCCGCAGCCGCAATCTGCGCATCGGCTTCGAGTGGATGTTGGTACCGATGCTGTACGAACAGCCCATTGCGCGCGCCCATCAGGGGGAGATCCTGCGCCGCTGTACCCGGTGGATCGACACCGGCGAGCTGCGTATCCAGGTCTCCGAGACCTTCCTGCTCGAACAAGTCGCCGCTGCCCATAATCGCATTGAGGAGGGTCACACCCAAGGTAAGTTGGTGCTTACCATGGATTAGGTCCTGTCGGCATCTTAGGGAGACGACTAGGACTCTTGTGGCCTCCGGCCATCCACGCTCCCACGCTCCCCGGCATCATGAAACCCTGTCCCGACGGAGGAGGGATCTAGGCCACCGGAGCGGCATAAATTTGCGTTGATGAACGTGTGCTTAGGTCTTGATAAACTTCTCGTTGGCTGGACGTCCAACGCTCATGAATGTGGTGCCAAGCGGTTAGGTGACACCTACCAGCGGTTTGGTGTCGATTCCAGACAGTGCATCCTCACCTACCGAGAAGGTCATCACCTAGATGTCCTCCGCGAAGATGCCTTGGTTTACTAGCTCCTTTGTAGAAGGGCACGTTGGCGTTGATGGTGAAGAGCACCGCCGTTTTTTTACCTTTGGGCCCGAATTTTCTTGGTGTCGGCGACGATGGGCCGCCAATCGGAGTGACTTTAGTTCGGCTATACCCTTTTGCTTCAGATAGACCACGAGGATTTTGTCGGTCGTGGTAGGTAGACATAGTCGGTGCCCGCAAGTACCCAACGCTTTACACCCACTCCTTCATCAGATAGTAGTCGACAGCCGGTGATGGCCTGCTGGTTGGGTGCGGCCCGTGTAAAAGGCGTTCTTATGAGGATTCCTCACCCTACATAACTGGACCGGATAGATAGAGCAGGCCATTGAGCCCTGCGAATACCGGGAGCACGGATTTGCGGGAAACCGAAGTCCAGCGCCGAATACCACCGTGACCTTCTCCTTACTCGAGCAGCTCACTGGTCTTCTCAGCGAACAAGGACTGGTCGGAGGCTGGGTCCACCGCCGTCAGTTTCAGCTGCTTGCCCAGCATGCTGTCCTGCTCGTCGATGAGCAGATGAGGCTGTGTTTCCGCACAGGTTCTACTCCTAACCATGATTGACCCCACGGTAACTAGCGCCTGTGCCCGCATCCTGTGCATCGGCGCGGAGCACCAGAATCTCTGGCCTGGAACAAGGTTACCCGAATCTCCTAATAAATAGTATTTATGCCCGGTACTGTAAAACTATTTTGACGCCTTTATTGGTACATCATTATCTTCAAAAAGAAGCGGCGGTTTTCTGGTTGGGACGAGGGCTTAAATCAGGGCTCCGATCAAATCGCGTAAGGTGACTTCAGGGACACCAAGCCGGCCGCAATGTCAGGGATGGCAGATCATCCGAGAATGTCGGTAGGCTTGGGTTCACGGAAGCTACAGGTCGCCGGGTATCATCCATCGCGGCGGCTACACCGCAGTGAAACACTTTAGGAGAGAATGCACCATGCCAACTTTTGTGCGTACTGAGAAGTGCGATGGCTGTAAAGGCCAGGACAAGACCGCTTGCATGTATATCTGCCCCCATGACTTGATGAAGCTTGATAAGGACGGGTCCGAGACGGGTCATGCCATGAAGTCTTACAACCAAGAGCCCGAGCAGTGCTGGGAGTGCTATTCCTGCATCAAGAGCTGTCCGCAGCAGGCCATTGAAGCCCGTCCCTACGCGGACATCGTGCCCCTGGGTGCCTCTGTGCAGCCCCTGCGCGGTACCGACTCTATCATGTGGACCATCAAATTTCGCAACGGTACCATGAAACGCTTTAAGTTTCCGATCCGCACCACCCCAGAGGGTTCCATCGATCCCTACGGCAGCAAACCCGAAGCCGACATCTCCAAGGTTGCGAAACCTGGCTTCTTCGTGCAGGTCAACGGCTACCGCGCCGGCGATTCCAGTGAGCTGATTAAAAAGTAAGCCCTACAGTCGACTCCCAATTCAAGTCAGATACAGATTCAATGAGGTAATAGAATGGCCGGAGAGTTCGGAAAACCCGAGGTTATCGAGGAAGAGGTCGACATCCTCATCATCGGTGGTGGCATGGCGGCCTGCGGTGCTGCTTACGAGATTGGTCCCTGGGTCGATGCGGCCGGCGGCGATATCAAGGTAAAGGTGGTCGACAAGGCCGCCCTGGATCGCTCCGGTGCCGTGGCGCAGGGCCTGTCCGCCATCAACACCTACATCGGCAGCGAGCAGGATCCCGCCGATTACGCTCGCATGGTCTCCAACGACCTAATGGGCATCACCCGCGACGACTTGGCCTACGATCTGGGCCGTCACGTCGACGAGTCTGTACACCTGTTCGAGGAGTGGGGCCTACCGATCTGGAAGACCGACGAGAACGGCGAACGCCATGACGGCAGCAAGGGCCTGACCCCCCTGAAGGACGGTGGTAAGCCGGTGCGTTCCGGTAAGTGGCAGATCATGATCAACGGCGAGTCCTATAAATGGATCGTCGCCGAGGCTGCCAAGAAGGCCTTGGGAATCGACCGCATTCAGGAGCGGGTCTTCATCGTCAAGTTGGTAAACGACAAGAACGACAAGAACCGCGTCGCCGGGGCGGTCGGTTTCTCGGTGCGAGAGCACCAGCTGTTCGTCTACAAGTTCAAGGCTTGCCTGCTAGTCGCCGGCGGCTGCGTGAACATCTTCCGGCCCCGCTCTGTAGGCGAGGGTCAGGGCCGCGCTTGGTATCCGGTATGGAACGCAGGCTCCACCTACGCTATGGCCGCCGAGGCCGGTGCTGAGATGACCATGATGGAAAACCGCTTCGTGCCGACCCGCTTCAAGGACGGTTACGGCCCGGTAGGTGCTTGGTTCCTGCTCTTCAAGTCCCAGGCTACCAACGGCTTTGGCGAAGTCTATATGCAACGTAACAAGGACCTGTTAAACGACTATCCCCCCTATGGTCAGGCTGCCGTTCCCGCCTCCTGCCTACGTAACCACCTGATGCTCAAGGAAATGCGCGAAGGCCGCGGCCCTATCTGGATGGATACGGTCACTGCCCTGGCCAAGCTACGCAAGACTTTGTCTCCCCGCGAGGTCAAGCACCTGGAGGCCGAGGCTTGGGAAGACTTCCTCGATATGTGCATCGGCCAGTGCGGCATCTGGGCTGGCGAGAACATTGAGCCGGAGAAGAAGAACTCCGAGCTCATGCCAACCGAGCCCTACCTGCTCGGCTCCCACTCCGGCTGCTGCGGCATCTGGGTCTCGGGTCCAGAGGATGTGGGTGCGCCGACCGAAGAGAAAGAGTCCGGTATCCCCGAGCACTTACCTTCCGGTTGGCACTGGGGCTATCGTGGCATGACTACGGTCAAGGGCCTGTTCACCGCCGGTGACGGCGTCGGTGCCTCCGGGCACAAGTTCTCCTCCGGCTCCCATGCCGAAGGTCGGATCGCGGCTAAGGCCATGGTCAAGTTCGTCATGGACAACAAAGACTTCAAGCCCGAGCTGGATACCGACGTAGAGGCTCTTATCGAGGATATCTACCGCCCAGTTCGCAACTTCCTGGAGTACAAGGACTACTCTACCGCGATCGACATCAATCACAACTACATCACCCCGCGGATGCTACAGTTCCGGCTGCAGAAAATCATGGATGAGTACGTGGCCGGCGTGGCGACCTACTACACCACCAACGCCAACATGTTGGAGCTAGCTGAGCGGAAGCTGGAGATGCTCAAGGAAGACTCCCTGAAGATGCGGGCTAAGGATCTGCACGAGCTGCTGCGTGCTTGGGAGAACTACCACCGTATCCTCACCGCGGAGGCTCACATGAAGCACATCCAGTTCCGTGAGGAATCCCGCTATCCGGGTTTCTACTATCGAATGGACCACAACAAAGTCGACGAGGAGGATTGGCATTGCTTCGTGAACTCCATCTATGACAAGGAGTCCAAGCAGTGGACCTGCTTCAAACGGGCACACACGGATTTGGTGGATAAGTCCAAGCTGTTTAAATCCTAGAGCCTGTCCGGCTTATGCGTCATAGCAGGGATTGAGGAGCCGAGGCAGGTTTTACCTGCCTGATGGGAGGATGGTAGACCCATTTAACGAGATTGAGCGGGAAATCTGATCGGCTTCCTTCTTAGTTCCGCAGTAAAATAGTCGTAAGCCAGATAGGCTCTTAAGGGCATGAAAATCTGGGTGCCGTTAGGTACCCAGGTTCTTCGTGGGTTAACGGTGGAGTAGGCTATGCTCACTGCGCTTAATTTGATATAGGTTGGCGTTTTCAATGGGAAAAGGCACCAACAAGACGCCAGTGAAGATTTTCAACGGGCTTTGTGCGTATTGATTGTGAGGTACCTTATGCCCGGATCACAACCAACGCAGCGACCTGTATGCCGCCAGTGACCGCGTCACCCGCTGGTGTATGTGGAACATAAGTCAGCACGGTCTGCAGAGCGGCTTCTTCCTGTGCCTGATCGGCACGGCACCGGTTCACCATCTGGTTCTTACCGACAACGGTAAAGAGTTTACCGACCGCCTCCGCACCACAGGCTAGTGCCAGCCGACCGGCACCTAGGTCTGTGCCGACACACACCTTGAACATCGCTTTATCATACCTAAAGATCCCCCGAACTAGCGGCATGATCGAACACTTGCCAAAAGGCGTTAGGCTACAAAGAACTGCTACAAGAAACAGCCAAACCTGTTCATAAAATGCGTCTATAACCTAGCGGGACTTGACAGGTATAGAAGTAGCCAGGGAGGGTATGTCCTCAAGAAGTAGAATTCTACGTGAGGAGTGACCGTATCATGAGCGACGAGCGCTTCGATCTTCCCTTCGAGAGCCCCAGCCTGCCGCAGCTGCTCACCAATGACACCAGGTTCAAGTTCCGGTGCTATCAGGGGATCTCCTGTTTCAATGCCTGCTGCAGGCAGGCCGACGTCACCCTGGCCCCCTATGACATCCTGCAGTTGAAGCAGCGATTCGGTCTGACCTCCGAGGAATTTCTCAAGCAATACACAGTCCCATTCCGGATGGATCAAGATGGCGTGCCCGGACTCAAGCTGCGCACCGACGACGAAGGAACCTGCCTGATGATGGATGGAGAAAACGGTTGCAAGGTCTACGAAGACCGACCCACCGTCTGCCGCTACTACCCGGTGGCCTTGCTTAACATGCGTAAGAAGGATTCGTCCCAAGCCGAGGAGAACTATTCCCTGATCTCTGAGAGCCACTGCAAGGGCCGTCTCGAAGACCGCGAGATCAATATTGAGAACTACCGTCTCGAGCAGGGATGCAAGGAATACGATGATCGGAACCGAGACTGGTATCGCTTGGTCCTCAAGAAAAAGTCTGCCGGTCTGGGAGTAGGGCATCCCTCCGAGATAAGCCTGCAGGTATTCTTCATGGCTTCCTACAACCTGGACATGTTCCGCCGCTTTGTGCTCAGCGAGAACTTCCGACGGTCCTACCAGCTCAACGACGCTTTCTTTCAAGCGATCAAAACGGACGACCTGATTCTGATGGATTTCTCCTTCCAGTTCCTGCGCCAGGCCCTGTTCGGCGAGAAAAGCATCGAAGAAGTCGAGAACGCCTGGGAAAAACGAGTCGAAGAACGCAAAGATATCTGGAAGTTACGCACCCAGGCGGAGTTGGCGTGCAAATAACAGGACGAGGACAACAAATACCGCATCGGGGCCGAATAACGATAACACGAATGTCCTTCTGAACCGCAAATGGGAATGTTATGGGAATGTTTTGTCTGTAAATGAACGCGAATCGGTTCGCCGTTAGCGGTGGTTTCTGAACCAAGTACGTTCAACGGATAAATTCCTCCGTTAGAAAGAGACATGACTTTCCATATGCAGTTTTCGAATTCATCCAGTTTCAACTGGACAGCAACATGCTCCGTTTAGGTTCGTCGATGGACCGGACAATCGCATCATGACCTCCACGGCATCGCGCTTATCTATCGTGCAGCGGGAGATCAAGAATCTGGAATTCCGGCTGAATCCCAACCCGAATGCCAGGATCAGGCTACTCAGGGCTCGGGGACTGGATCGTGGATCTGTAGGCGGAGTTTGCGGCCGTGGAGCAGAGCGAGGCAGAAGTCTCGTCCGAAGCAGGCAGTGGTCGCGTCCGGGAGGTCTACACCCTGTCCATGGGGCTACGCAACGGTTCTCGCTGCGTGGAGGATTCGTATCGGGCAGGCCACGCCTACCCGGGGTGGGTACAGCCTACCCTACGCTCATGATTCTTCCCCGCCGCGCCTTGCGGCTAAGAAAAATTCCTCGCAATCGATCTCGCTCAGATAAACATCAACAGGACCTAGCCCCAAGTCGCACAGCACGCTAGCTCTTCTAACTTACGACTGTAATACGGCTTAAAGGTCTTCTGGGCTGGCAAAAAGCAAGCGAAGCAAAGCTTGGGGATGGCTTAGGAGAAAGTGGAACGATGCGAATAAAAAATTTTGAAGAAGAAAAAACCGCCTAAATCATCTAAAAAATTTCCACCGCCCATAAATCCTCCTTAAAAGCCACAAATATAAAAGCCACAAATATCCTCTGGATGTAAATCTGAGAACTACCTATGCCCTCCGGCGATAAATCCCACCACCGGGAAACCGGGGCCAAGATGAAACAGATCTAATTTTCTCTTACGTAAACAACTGGAAGACGTAAGGGTGAGAAAATATCAGACCCAGCTTTATTTCACGGGATCGATTTGCATCAGTATCGAAAGCTAATGCAAAATCAACAAGAAACCTATCGCTTATGAAGACCTTCAACAGTTAATCGGCAACTCAGTCTTTGGTGCCACCATACAGGACAGTTGTTCAATCAATAGGACGCCTTGGGTCATCTTTTACCCTTCCCAGCGGTGAAAAACTGTTCCCAAGAACAGTCAGATCTCCTCAAAAAAAACTGTTCCCAAGAACAGTCAGATCTCCTCAAAAACGTGCCTATAATCTGATGGGACTTGACGTCTATGTAATCATTCGGGATACTGACCAAAATTGATTATTAGGTATATCTTGATCGATCTCGCCGCTCAGAGCCTGATACTCCTGGAGGGAAGTCGGGTGCTTGGACGGTATCAGGTCTCTACCGCCCGTAACGGTCCCGGCGAACGGCAGGGCAGCGGCTGTACGCCTCGTGGGCTGCACCGGATACGCATCCGGATCGGGGCCGGGTGTCCAGAAGGGACGGTGTTCGTGGGGCGCCGTCCGACAGGCGAGATCTACGACCTGGAGCTGGCGGGGCAATATCCAGAACGGGATTGGGTCCTGACCCGCATCCTATGGCTCACTGGCCTGGAGTCCGGGTGTAATCGGGGCGGATACCTGGATACTTTGCGCCGTTATATCTATATTCACGGTTGCCCGGATACGCAGCCCATGGGGGCGCCTTGCTCCCATGGTTGTATCCGCATGCGCAATCAGGATTTGATCGATCTCTTCGACTTGGTTCCGACTGGGACCCTGGTGGAGATTCGCTAACCCGTCTTGATTTACACGATGATTTTACTCGAGATGGACTAAGATTGCCCATGTCGTCCGGCGGATGCCGTGGCCGGTTTCTAATATCCTAAGAATCATCGAGTTAAGTTCAACCCTGGGGTTTATCTTACGGATTCAGGTGTTGATTGAGAACACCCCCTAGGGCAAGCAACCGACGTAGAGATAGTAGAGAGTACCGAGAGACCCGACAGATAGGGGATGGCTGTGCCGTTGCTCCAGGAGTTCATGGTCCGGCAGCCGCAGGTATGAGGTTCGGGTGCACCCCGGCATAGGCGAACCAGCGCAGCCAAAACCAGCGGGTAAGTTTGCCGTGGCGTACTAGGCCGGGGTCCGGGTCGCGGCTCCGAGACATAGAAATCCATACTGCTAAGGTCGCTGAAGCATTGCCAGCGCATTCGCCGCGTGCTAATCTGGAATCCTAGTCAGGGAATAGGAGAAATTAGACACAGTCCACCGGGTTGGGCCGGGTAAGTGGTGGCATACGGCTACGGCTAGGTGCGCGTTTTAGCAGCCATGTGGCACACTTACGAGTTTACTCCAATCTGGGTTACTAAAGTCCAGTGGTGGGCCTGGGGGCCGTAGAAGACCTGTAAGCGCCCGGCCTGGGAACTGCGGTGGGATGGGTTACTGCGGAGGAGTCTTAAAGCAGGGGTCAGATGTCGGCCCCGATCACGCTTTCCAGCATAAGTTCCGCTAATACCGACGTAAATTCAATCAATTCTGACTAAATCAGTTGCTTGCTTCCTACCTCGCCAGGGCCGGTTTCGCTAGGGATAAAGCTCCGACTTCATGTCCGCAATCTGAACACGTCTTGCTGCTGGCAAAGAAGCAATCTGCCACCACGACTTGTCCGCCACGCATCGCCGCCCTGCACTCCAACTGTCGGCAAAACCCGAAAAAGCCCATGTTGGTGATAGTGCGTTTGAACGGATATTGGCGATACGGGCGTGCAGCCGTCAGCTACTCGGGGCAGCAGATCTCAATATAGCTGTCCCGGAAGGGGAACTGATGGGATGCATAATCCACCGCGTCGCGTGTACATAGAAACTGGAACAACTTCCACTTTTTAATGCTACAGACGACTATAGAATACCATAATCGGCCACCGGGATCAAAACCATCAGATACCTGAGACCTGCTGCCATGAGTGCCCTGATTGAGCTGTTCCGCGCTTCCACTGCACTGTACAGCGGTAATGCCACCTTTATCGAGGACCTTTACGAACGCTATCTGCAGGACCCGGAGAGTGTGGATCTCGCCTGGCGGGTACGCTTCGATGCCATGGATGCCATGTACCCAGAGGCGGTTGACGAGGCCCCCCATGAGCCCGTGCGCCGGAATTTCCTGCACCTGGCGGGGGACCGCTCCACTGAGTGCCTAGAGCCGACGGTGGAGAAGCAGGTGGCAGTCCTACGGCTGATCAACGGCTACCGCTTTCGTGGTCATCAGGTCGCCGATCTGAACCCATTACGGCTGCGCGAGCCCCCCGAGATCCCAGATTTAGACCCGGCTTACCACAAGCTGGAAGCAGCCGATCTGAATCAGGTCTTCCACACTGGCTCCTTGTACGCCCCAGATCGCATGTGCCTGTGGGATATCATCGCCATGCTGCGGGAGATCTACTGCCAGACCGTGGGCTCGGAGTACATGCAGATTACCAGCACCAAGGAGAAGCGCTGGCTCCAGAAGCGCATCGAGGGAAGCCGGGCCCAGCCCCAGCTCGATGACGACGCCCGACGTTGGCTATTGACCATGCTCACTGCCGCCGAAGGCATCGAAAAATATCTGCACGCCCGATATGTGGGTCAGAAGCGCTTCTCCCTGGAGGGGGGGGAGGCCCTAATCCCCTTGCTGGACGAGTTCATCCAACGTGCCGGTCGCAAGGGGGTCAAAGAGATCGTGATCGGCATGGCCCACCGTGGTCGGCTCAATGTGCTCACCAACATCCTGGGCAAACCGCCCCAGGACATCTTCGACGAGTTTGAGGGTCGCCCCCTGCCCAACTGCCAGGAGCTGGCTGGCGATGTCAAATACCACCTGGGTTTCGCTACTGATGTGGACACCCCGGGCGGGCCTGTGCACTTGGCCCTGGGGTTCAATCCGTCGCACTTGGAAATCATCAACCCGGTGATTGAGGGCTCGGTGCGGGCCCGGCAGCGTCGCCGCCAGGACGCTGCCGGCGAGCAGGTCTTGCCCCTGTTGATCCACGGCGACTCAGCCTTTGCTGGCCAGGGGGTTATCATGGAGACCCTCAACCTATCCCAGACCCGCGGCTTTTCCACTGGCGGCAGTGTCCACGTGGTGGTCAACAACCAGATCGGTTTTACCACCAGCAACCCACTAGATACCCGCTCGACCTTCCATTGCACCGATGTGGCCAAGATAGTCCAGGCCCCCGTCTTCCACGTCAACGGCGATGACCCGGAGGCGGTCGTCTTCGTCACTCAGCTGGCGCTGGACTTTCGCAGTGAGTTTCATAAAGATGTGATTATCGACCTCATCTGCTACCGCCGCCTAGGTCACAACGAGGCGGACGAACCGGCGGTTACCCAGCCTATGATGTACAAGAAGATCCGCGCCCACCCCACCCCCCGCGCCCTCTACGCAGACCGCTTGGCAGAGGCTGGCATCCTGTCCCGGGAGGAGGCGGTCGCTATGATCGAGGACTATCGGACCTCGATCGAGCAGGGAGTGGTGGTCGCCCGACCAGTCATGTGCGGGCTCGACAACGCCTACCGGATGGACTGGAAGGACTGCCGGATTGTACCCTGGGATCATCCCACCGACACTGGCGTCGCGCGTGAGAAGCTCCGGTCGTTGGCAGAACGCATGCTCACGGTGCCCCCGGCGTTCGAGCTCCACCCCCGCATATCCAAACTTTGGAGCGAGCGCCGCAAGATGGCCAACGGGGCCCAAATGGTCGACTGGGGCTTTGCCGAGAACTTGGCCTACGCGACCCTGGTCGATGCCGGCTTCCCGGTCCGCCTGTCTGGGCAGGACTGTGGCCGCGGCACCTTCTTCCACCGTCATGCCGTCATCCACGATCAGGCGACCGGCAACAGCTATACCCCGCTGCAACACCTAGACAAGCACCAAGGCGATTTCATCGCCATCGACTCCATCCTGTCGGAGGAAGCGGTGCTTGGCTACGAGTACGGCTATGCCACCGCTGAGCCCGATGCCATGACCCTGTGGGAGGCCCAGTTCGGCGATTTCGCCAACGTCGCCCAGGTAGTCATCGACCAGTTCATCACCTCCGCTGGCACCAAGTGGAATCTGTGCTGCTCCCTGGTGATGCTGCTGCCCCACGGCATGGAAGGTCAGGGAGCCGAGCACTCCTCCGCCCGCCTAGAGCGCTTTCTGCAGCTGTGTGCCGAGTCCAACATCCAGGTCTGTGCCCCCACCAACCCGGCTCAGATGTTCCACCTCCTGCGGCGCCAGATGCTGCGAGGTTATCGCAAGCCGCTGATCGTCCTGACACCCAAGAGTCTACTGCGCCACCGGTTGGCCACCTCCAGTCTGGACGAGCTGGCGGAAGGTCGGTTCCAGCCCGTGATCGGCGAGCTAGACTCCATTGATCCTGCCCAGGTGGTGCGCGTCGTCCTGTGCAGCGGTAAGGTCTACTACGATTTACTGGAGGCCCGGCGTACCCGTGGGATCGACGATACAGTCATCCTGCGCATCGAGCAGCTCTACCCCTTCCCGACCAAACTGCTGCAGGAAGCCCTTGCGCCCTATGCTGCTGCCGGGCAGCTTATCTGGTGCCAGGAGGAGCCCCAGAACCAGGGTGCCTGGGACCAGATCAAGCACCGTTTCGTCCAACTCCAGCTACAAAACGGGAAGATCTCCTATGTAGGGCGTCCTACCTCGGCTGCCCCCGCCGTGGGTCTGCACGCGGTCCACGTGGAGCAGCAGGAGCGGCTGATCGACGAGGCTCTCACCGGCTGCATCAACCCGAATATGAATTGCAGGATCCCCGTATGAGCACCCAAGTGCGCGTCCCCGCCCTCCCCGAATCTGTCGCCGACGCTACGGTGGTGGTTTGGTACAAGCAGCCAGGCGAGCCGGTGCGCAGAGAAGAAAATCTGGTTGACCTGGAGACGGACAAGGTGGTGCTGGAGGTTCCCGCCCCCGTCGCCGGCATCCTTAAGGAGATCAAGGTAGCGGCAGGCGAGCCTGTCCAGGCTGATACCCTGTTAGCTCTGATCGAAGAAGACGTCGTCGGAGCAGGTGCCGTCACGGAGCCGGCGTCTCCCCTAACAGCCGCGGAATCGGTAGCCGCGGCGACAGCGACGGAGCAGGTGCTCGCCCCGGCCGCCAGGCGGTTGGTCAAGGCGCTGAATCTGGACCCGGCGGAAATCCCTGGCAGCGGCAAGGATGGGCGGGTACGAAAAGCGGATGTGATGGCCTTCCTGGATGCCCGGGAGCAGACTCAACCGCCTGCTGAACCGGACGCCTCTACCCCCCCCATCCCACCACGGGAACAACCGCGCCTCACCGGCGATGCCGGGCGGCTGGAGCAGCGGGTCTCTATGACCCGGCTGCGCGCCCGGGTCGCAGAGCGCTTGGTCCAGGTCCAGCAGACCGCCGCCATCCTCACCACCTTCAATGAGGTAGACCTGAGCACCGTGGTCAAGCTGCGCAATCGCTACCAGGATCAGTTCGAGAAGACCCACGGTGTGCGTCTGGGATTCATGCCCTTCTTCGTTAAGGCTGCGGTGGAGGCCCTGCAGCGCTTCCCGATTATGAACGCCTCCGTGGATGGGAACGACATCATCTATCACGGTTACTACGACATCGGCATGGCAGTGAGCTCCCCACGCGGCCTAGTCGTTCCCATCCTGCGCAACTGCGACCAGCTTACCATGGCCGACATTGAGCAAGGTATCCTGGAATTCAGCCGCAAGGCCAGGGATGGTGCCCTGAGCTACGAAGAGCTTACCGGCGGCACCTTCTCTATTACAAACGGCGGTATCTTCGGCTCCCTACTCTCCACCCCTATCCTCAATCTGCCCCAGAGCGCTATTCTGGGTCTGCACAAGATCCAGGACCGCCCCATGGCGTTGCAGGGTGAGATCATGATCCGGCCCATGATGTATCTGGCCTTGTCCTACGATCACCGCCTCATCGACGGCCGCGATGCTGTGCAGTTCCTGGTTACCATCAAGGACGTCCTGGAAGATCCAGCCCGGCTGTTGATGCGGATTTGAGAAGCCGCCGGTTAAAAGCAATCCCGAATGATTCGGGAAGTTTGGGGGAAAAGATCCTTACCTAGCGCTGGGATAAGCGTGTTGCGTTGCGATGCCCGAAGGCGCGCTGATCTCCTGTAGCGCCGGTAAACGCAACCTACGCCCGGTACCCTATTGGTGATACCACTCCCCGTTGAGGGTGTTGCAAAAGGCACCGATCTTTGCTCTTTGACCCCCTCAGAAGATCTGCAATGCCTGGAGAACAGGCCATGTTTCGTGGCGTGACCAGAGCGCCGAACAGGACGGCGCTGAAATCTGGGCCCTGATGGCAAGAGTACCACCGTTACCATGCGTACGGGAGCAAAGAAGTGGGAGACTGGCGTGTGAACACCTAGGTATGGGCAGGAGACAAAGCTCCTTGGTTGCCTTCATCGCGCATCCGTCGTGATCACGTATAGCCGTTCCTCCAGGACATCTTCCTCCAGCTTCTCCGACGCATCCTCATCGCTGCCGTCAGTGCGGATCCGTTCCAATAGAAAACGCTAGGACTCGGCCTGTTCCAGGGAGCTGATCAGCAGGCGCGGCACCTCTGATATATACCACTACCGATTTAGGCAGCAGGGTAAGCTGCAAATAGCGTATCAAGTTGTTGGTTAGGCTCATCAAGCCGATCTTCAGGGTGGCCCCCACCGAGCCAATATACTTAAACATGAGGCCTACACATTCAGGCAGCACGGTGGATAATGGTGGATAATTCGGGTGTAGGTTGCGTTAAGATGTCGGCGCTGACGCCACAGGATTCAGCGAGTCTTGGTGCGTCGCGACGCAATACACTTGTCCCGACGTTAGGTAAGGAACTTTCCCCCCTAAACCGCGCCTGAATCATTCAGGAGTGCTGGTAGGGGACGCCGGCCGGACCCAGGCAGCTAGGTAGCGGTGAATTCCAAGTGGTAGCCGGCAGGAGAGGTGAAGCAGTCCGTGGTGCACCCAGCACCCTGCCATTGGTAATGTTTTCATATATCTTTCGGATGAAAATCAGTGGGAATCTGGGGCTGTCCTAGCTAAGCGAGATGCTTGGGCTAGGATTGCAGGATGTATGCGAGAAGAAGCCGGCTCAGTGGTTGGAAGCGTGATCGTTTGATGGAGCACTTTGTGGCGGGGACGACGGC
>Ga0056114_1000017_pt1 | contig 57537 bp, 45 predicted proteins | sample WorMetHERISLAND1_FD_77005 | JGI IMG/M metagenome (GOLD analysis project Ga0056114, IMG submission 77005) | Marine gutless worms symbiont microbial communities from Max Planck institute for Marine Microbiology, Germany - Olavius loisae HERON... ...
GATCGAACTCAGCTCCAGTCACCAGACCGACATCAATCTGCCCTATATCACGGCCGATGCCGCCGGACCCAAGCATCTGAACATCAAACTCACCCGGGCTAAGTTCGAGTCCCTGGTGGACGATCTGGTGGAACGCACCATCGAGCCCTGCCGCATTGCCATCAAGGATGCCAACGTAACTGCAGGTGACATCGACGAGGTGATCCTGGTAGGCGGTCAGACCCGGATGCCCAAGGTCCAGGAACAGGTTGAGGCCTTTTTCGGCAAGGCACCGCGCAAGGACGTCAACCCCGACGAGGCGGTGGCCATCGGTGCCGCCACTCAGGGCGGCGTGCTCGGTGGCGAGGTCAAAGACGTCCTGCTGCTCGACGTGACCCCATTGAACTTGGGGATTGAGACCCTGGGCGGGGTGATGACCAAACTCATTGAGAAGAATACCACCATCCCCACCTCGGCCCAGCAGATATTCTCCACCGCCGACGATAATCAGACTGCGGTGACAGTGCACGTGCTGCAGGGGCAGCGCGAACGCGCAGCCGATAACAAGTCCTTGGGTCGGTTCGATCTGACCGAGATCCCCCCAGCCCCCCGTGGGGTCCCTCAGATCGAGGTCAAATTTGACATTGATGCCAACGGTATCCTCAATGTCTCGGCCGAGGACAAGGCCACGGGCAAGGAACAGTCCATCGTCATCAAGGCCTCGTCTGGCCTCTCGGACGACGAGATCAAGCGAATGGTCAAGGACGCCGAGGCCCACGCGGAAGATGACCACAGATTCCACGAATTAGTGGCGGTCCGCAATCAAGCGGATACCATGATCCACGCCACCCGTAAGTCCATGGAACAGCTTGGAGACAAGCTGGAGTCCGGCGAAAAGACAGCTATCGAGTCCGCCATTAAAGACCTGGAAGAAACCATGAAGGGGGAAGACAAGAACGTCATCGACAGCAAGATCAAGATCCTGGGTGAGGCCTCCGCTAAAATGGCTGAGCGTCTCTACGCTCAGCAGCAAGGTGGAGCGACCGGCGGCGCAACGGGACCTGGCATGAGTCCCAAGGCCAATGGGGACGGTACCGGTGGTGACAAGGACGATGTGGTGGACGCCGAGTTCGAAGAGGTCAAAGACGACAAGAAATAGTGTCAATCGTTGGTAATCAGTGGACAGTGACGCATGGGTGTCAGGCACCCATGCGTCGTTTGTGCTCGGATGCTCCACCAACCCTGAGAGGGCGTTGCCTGCCTGCATCGGAGCAAAGTTTGACGTGTTGCGTTCGACGCAACAACGCTCGCTGTGTTCCTTAGAACATGCCAGCGTCTTAATACAACCTGGTGGCCTGCCCGCGCGGCCCGCGTGTTTTACTCGTTCCCACGCTCCAAAGATTGTGAAAATATTACCGGACTTTCAGGGAAGAAGGGACAGGGATACACAACCTAACTAAACTAGGTAGTATGGATTACCATTCTCCCCACCTGGCATGTAATTTATCCTTAAATATGATGGATTAATCCCACCTCTATCAAGGAAAGCGAATACTTTCACAGTCTCTCCAGCGTGGGAACGCCACCTTTCCGATGAAATATCGAGATCCTGACTTGAGCCATGACCAAACGCGATTACTATGAGGTGCTCGGTGTCAGCCGCAACGCCAGCGACTCCAACCTGAAGCAGGCCTACCGGCGCCTCGCCATGAAGTACCACCCGGACCGTAATCCTGGGGCGGAAGCGGAACGCAGGTTCAAGGAGGCCAAGGAGGCCTATGAGGTCCTGGGTGATCTCAAGAAACGCTCGGCCTACGATCAATTCGGCCATGCTGGTGTGGAGGCGAGCGGAGGATTCAGCGAGGCTGGGGGATTCAGCGGCGGCTTCTCCGACATTTTCGGAGACATGTTCGGGGACATCTTCAGCGGTGGGGGTCGAAGTAGGGGACGGCGCGTGCATCGGGGCGCCGATCTAGACTATGACCTTTCCCTTACCCTGGAAGAGGCGATAGCGGGAAAGGAAGTCAAAATCCGCGTCCCCAGCTTGGTGGAGTGCCAATTCTGCGTGGGCAGTGGTGCCAAGCCGGGGACCTCCGCTAAGGCCTGCCCGACCTGCGGCGGCGGTGGTCAGGTGCGGATGCAACAGGGCTTCTTCTCAGTACAGCAGACCTGTCCCCGGTGCCGTGGCCAAGGCACTATCCTCGAGGAGCATTGTAGCCACTGCCAGGGCGAGGGCCGAGTCAAGGAGAGAAAGACCCTCTCTGTGAAGGTCCCAGCGGGTGTCGATACCAGCGATCGCATCCGCTTGTCCGGCGAAGGCGAGCCAGGAGAGCGGGGTGGACCACCGGGGGATCTTTACGTTCAGGTCCTGGTCGAAGCGCACCCTATCTTTACGCGCGAGGATAGTCACCTGTTCTGCGAGGTACCCATCGGCTTTGTCACCGCCGCCCTCGGTGGTGAGCTCCAAGTGCCAACCCTGAACGGAAAAGCCATGCTCAAGATCCCGGCCGGGACCCAGACCGGGAAGATGTTCCGAATGCGCGGCAAGGGCGTGAAACCGGTGCGTGGTGGGGTCGTAGGCGACCTCATTTGCCGCGTGGTCGTCGAGACGCCGGTAAACCTGACCGAACGCCAAAAAGAACTATTGCGCGAACTCGACGAAGCAGTCCAGGCCGGTGGCGACAAACACAGCCCCCACTCTACATCCTGGCTTGATGGCGTCAAGAGCTTCTTCGAGAAGATGGGGTTTTAATTATTTTGCCTTGGCTCTATCTCGCCTCGCTAGAATAGTGGGTTGAGTGAGATACTTGGCCACGTTGGAATGTGACAAAGTAGAGTTGCTTAAGGATACTTTAAATTGAGATAGCCGTGTGGATTTTGCACCCGACCTAGCTCCGAGGGCCTTCGAATTTTCTAGACCATCGAGCCTGGATGGTCAGGCTAACGGGCAACGATAGGGCTCAAGCCGCTTATTCCGCAGCTCGGATATCCACTGGCTCTGGGTGGCCTTCCACAGCTTGGCCGTCGGTACCGGTCTCATGGGCATGCTGGCTTGCACCATATACCCTTCCTAGATCACCCAATCCTCGACCCAAGGTGGATGGGATACTCCAGACCCTGCTCGTGGCCGGGCAACCGAATCTGGAGAAGCTGTTCCATTATAACCGAGCGCCTACGCCTTTCCTCCGGGGTGGATTTCTCCAGACTTCACGTCGAGGAATTGGTGTAGGGGTTACGCGTTTGGGCACGGGAGATGCTCAGTGCCTTACTGGCAAATCGCCGAATGACGCCTACGTATCCCTTGTTAAAGTCCAGGCTTCACATGCCAATCTCTGAGGCGTGCTTATTGTGGGCGGCCGTGCGGCGCTACGCTGTCCGGACATTGCTGGGTATGGACGAGCGAAAAAATATTGGCAGCATCCTGTCTCAGCGTCGGGCATTCCTCCAATCCGGTTTAGTCCCCAACGCTAGCACTTATGCAACGCCTGTTGGAAAGTGGTACCCCCGAACATGCCTAACGACTAAGGAAAAAGATCCGTGAGTGAGCAGCTGAAACTGATCTCCTTGGTTGATCTGGTCGAGCAAATTCAAGAGTGACCTGCTGACCGACACCACGGGTAAGAACCTAGCCTTTTCATCGATGGGATTGAGGTCCACCGCCTTAAGTCGTTTCAAGCCGGGATAAGGCTGAAGGCGGTAAGGCAAGCTTGGGAATCAATCTCGCCGTGCCTGGCTTCAAGGCCGATGCTGGCATAAATACCAGAACCGCACTGGGCAATCAGCTGACGCAGATCTTTACGATCAAAGGATCCCCCGACGCTGTCTGAACCGGAACCCGTCTGAGCAGAATGTGATTCGAGCTTGAATGGTCTATGGATGCAACTGAGTTTCGCATTGCTCTGGAACTGGACCCGCAGACTTGGTCTCTGACGCTGCAAGCCCGTTCCAAGGTCATCGGCGAGGTCGAGCAAGACCTGGAACCATTGCCTTTCAGGGCTGACCAGCCTAGCTTATTCGAGCGGGCACTCGACCTGAACGATAATGATCGTCTCGTACGCGCCTTTCAATGCAACCGAGATCACGCGGCTGAATGAACTGAAGCTGTTGCGCACACTATGCGAGCGGCCCGTGGATGCTGTGCTGAGCGGGTGCGATATTCGCTGCCCGCGTTGCAATCGGGCCTGTCACTTCGGCAACCATGGCAACTCCGGTTGGGCGCGGCAGGCGATGTCGCAGGGTCTCCCACGCCCGCGGAGGTAACCCCTGGGTGATGTGGATTTGCAGCTTCTACTGCCATGATGAGCCCAAGGGCTTTCTTGCCTTCACCGATCCCAATGCAGGAAGGGCGGATTAGGTTGGGATTACTGGCTTACGAAATGTGCTCAAGTGGGGAGATGCGCGCCTGGTGGTGTCGAATGCTTGTAAATCCGCTGCCAGCTGCGGTGGCGAGGATGTCTTCAACGGCATGGTTCGTCACTGCTATCTCCTTTCCGCCGGCGACTGACTATAGCCGCCGATAAATTCACCCGATTTATTCCACCGTCAAGTCATCAACCACGGGCAATCCCTCGTGGAGGCCCTGCACCTCCAGATGAATAGTATCGACCGTGCTCCACCTGCACGCGCGGCTAAGGAAGGGAAAGTGCACGGTTGTTATTGAGTAATGCAAACAGACGAGCCATCCCCAACGACGGATGGCTCCAACGAGTTTGTGTCATCCCAAAGTCCGATCCAAATCTTGTCTGAACGGTACGGATGCGGCCTTTACGGAGCAGAATAAGCAGTGCTATCACAATACCGATAGCCCGAAAAGACTGGAGCTGTTTGGAGCTATTCGCAGTGCTAGGTTGTGTTGGCATTTACGGTGGTGCATTGACTTTACAAGCAATTCGAAGAATAACTGGGGGGGCTAACTCGATGACTCAAAAGCGTTTATAGGTTAAATGGCAACACGCCCTAGGGTCTTAGGCTATAGGCGTCGGTGGTGGTTCCGGGCTAGGCCCGGAAGTTGCCCTGTTCACCCTTTGATCCGATCCACAACCAAGAAGCCGATGCGCTTGGAGGACTGCGGCTCGCCACCAGACGGATCGGGGCGGCTCGGATCTACGGCAAACGACTGGTCTGCGGCTTCCGGGTTCGGGGGAGTGGACAGGCCAACCGTAGGCAAATCCGCCGACTCCGTTTGCTGGTGCCAGTCAGGCTCCGGTTTCAGCATGATGATGGTTGTTTCTGATACCGCGTCTCGGGCGGATCAGTCGTACTCCGCGATCCCGGCCCTCAGGCCCAATGACGAACGCTACTCAGCGATGGATTGGGGACGTTCCAGGCAATTCGGCCCCAAGGCCTCATCAATGCCGCGTAAGAAGCCGTCCGTGTACCGGCTCCGCATCGTCCCGGCTTGCGGCCGGTAAGTGCGTTAGAACAGGGTCGCAGCAAGGCTGAGATATCCGTCTACTTTCCATACATGATCCTGCTTCAGCGTAACCTGCTCAGTGTCGACGCGATCAGCAATATCCCGCGGAAAAATTCCTTGACGGTAACTGGATCTTTAAGCATATATCCCTCAGCACGATAAATGATGCCGAAGGTGCCGAATACCAAAGTCCGGGTGATACCGGACCCCATGAAATCCGAACCGTTGGGAAGCGGTGCATGTTGAGATGTGCCTGGGTTCATAGGCAACATTTCAGATCCGGCAACGACCGCCCGTGACCCCAAAAGCATAGCGCATAGTCGCTAGTATGCAATCGAATGGAAATTTATACACGCCGGCCCCGATATGTATGGCACCGAACGATTTATGGGTGACGGGATATAAACCAGCATCCAAGGTCATGGTGATCCAATCCCCCACCGGCGGCAACCGTTCGCGCGCCACGGCGGCGACGAATCCAGGCTCGGGTACGCAGTGCTCAATCCGCAGGGCAGCCTGTGCCGCCGGTCGGTGACGACCGAGGAGACCACGGCCATCTGCTTTGGCCTCCGCTTCGAGGGCCGTCCAGGCAATGTGAAACTGCCGCAGCCGATCTTCCGGAGCCGCGCTAGCGATTCGAGCCGTCTGCTCGGGGGTGAACATCCTGTCAGCAATGGCAACCACATCCCAACGGTCCCGTATCTGCTCGCAGTCGACACCGACCGGCACCCCCGTGGAAAGGGCTACCAGGGCCAGATCACCGCTGTTCGTCAGGTTGAATTCGAGGCAGGAGAGGGTATCTTCGAGAAAAGGTTTTCCCGCCTCCCCGTACTGAAATCCAATCGCCTCGGGTTCAATGCCAAGGTAACCGGACAGGATCATACGCAGCCCGGCTTGGGCGCGTACATAGCGTGCGCGGTGGTGGTCGAATCCCAGTTTCGCAGCCCGTTCGGCCTCCCGCGAAGACAATAGCGGCCACAGCCGTGCAAGCGGCACCTTCTCGCACCCGGTGCAGATTTTCCACAGATGCAGCTCACCTGGAGACAAATCCGGCGGACATGCCGCTGGGTGCCAATGGTCGATTATAATCAAAATTCGATTTGCCTCTGTAGCAGTAATCTTTCATACTCGTCACACATGGATTTTCCGCCGCGATGCATGCCGTCCACATCCCGATAGCAGTGTTGCACCGAAAGGCCGCGCTATCCGACTCTGCCTTCCGGCGTAGAGCGTACAATCCCGCATGCCCGTGAATCCTATCGGATTTACCGTTTCAATAGAGTGTGGCTATTCCATCCCGTCGCACCTTGCTCTCGGGCATGATCGACGCACCTCGCTTTCCACAAAACCCATGTGCAACAGGTATATTTGGGCGGACCGTGATGTTCGGGTCCATGCTCGGCGAGATGGTGCGGAGGAAACAGATGACCCGGAACAAGCGCTTGGTACTGGCCACCGCTATTGCCGGTACCCCTGCCCCTCGCTGCGCTTGGGGCAGGCCCTCTCCATAGGAGGAGAGGGAGTACACACGTAGCGTGTCCAACACACTGCTCCTGGCGATGTTTCCATTTAAACTTTAACTACTACCCGTAATGGTTCAACCTTCCATTGTTTTTGCCATCCATGGCACTGGATTCCGATAATCCCCGCCGGAATGACGTGGTAAGGGGCTGAACAAGCCGTGTGACCGCCGATTTTACTTCCGAATTGTGACGGTGAAGAAGCGACGCCGTTTTCTAGGTTTCTATTGACATTTAACTACAATTGACTGTTTTCAGATGTTAGAAAGCCGTAATACCCGAGTAATCCGCACAGCTGGACCTACGCTAACAGTTTGATTATTATTGGGTTCGAAGCGCTGACTTTCTAACTGTCGGCAGATCCTAATCCGGTTTCAGGAGTATTAATACCGCTCCAGACTTCCCTGTATCGTTAGATTCTGGTTACGCCCTTGCTGCGCTTAGGCAACCCGCACCTCAATCTTGCGTGGGCGTACTTCGGTGCACTCCGGTATATGCAGTCAGAGACACCGCCCTTGAGGCTGGCGTCAACCACGCTTCAGTTTCCAGCTCGCGACTTAAGTGGCGAAGCTGCAGCTTGTAGCGGGTCGCACAGATGTCGGCATAGAGGGCTTCCATCCCTTCCGGCGCGTCGAGATGGACATCACCCTAGACAAGCAAGAATTGCCTGTCCACCTATAGCCAGAGTATAGCCGGAGCTGATCCCTGGAGACGCTGCATACCCGCCTCCAGCGGCCTCTAGCGTGATGCCCTCAAGCATCCCCGAAAATGCTTGTATTCGATTCCAGCGCCCGTGTAGATTCAGGGGTTACCAGGTTAGCTTCTTGGTCATCACTCGCGTTTCCCCCATTCACTCCACTTGGATTCGGCGCAGCCTGGAGACCCCACACCACTGCACCGAAACGCGTGATACCCCATCCAGGTAGCGGGCATCGACTCGTTCTGTGATCCGCGATCCGTGTCCTCTGGCGACGAGGTCACACGCCGATAAGGGGACGCCGAAGCATTCCCGGGCGATAGTAGTTGATGTTCTCCAGGGTGTCCATCTTGCGCCCACCAGCTATGGTGAACAGATTCTGTTAAATGGAAGTATCCAACACCTTCGTGTCGGAGCCTGTGGTGAACAGATAGACGTTGGCAGCGTCGCTGGTTCCTTTCAACGTTGACGGAGGGATAAGTGCCCCACGCAACGGGCACGGATACCAGAAGGCCAGGTCCGGGAGCCGAACAGTTTATCCACCTCTCGCTAGAGGTGCCTGAAACCATAGAACAGGTCGCTTTCGTAGTCACTTAGACTTCCAAACATCTTTGCAACTCTCCACGCTTGGGTGCGCAGTCCAGAGCCCACGTTACAAGTTAAGTATGCCAGCATCCGACGGAACCGAGGATGTTCTGAAAGAACGGCAAAGTTGAGTGTCAGTCGCACCATTGCCGACGAACGATTGCAATCGGGTGAATGTGTGGAAGCTTTCTGAGAACATGACCTTAGTACCCCTGGTTACCTACAGGTAGGGCGGCGCTTCGGTCCGCTTATTGATCGACAAGAAATTTATATGCATGTGCCCCACAGCAGACATTACCGATTCACCGCACGCAAAGTGCCTGCTATGATTTGTGACCTATTGCAAACCTGATCGGCAAGTACCTAATTTGCTTAGGTGCTGGGTCCGGCACCCACTATGATCTAGGGCCGGGAGTTGAGGCCATGCAGATATTGGCGGGGGATATCGGCGGCACTAAAACTGTCCTGGCAATTGCCGAGACGGATACCGTCGGCATCCGTCTGATCGACGAGCGGCGCTATGCCAGCCGTGATTTCGCCTCCCTGGAGGAGGTGGTCGCCCGCTTTTTTGCGGAGACGGGCAGGGTTTGTGAGACCGCGGCCTTGGCCGTGGCCGGACCGGTCCAGGATGACCATAGTGAGATCACCAACCTCTCTTGGGCCCCGAGTGCGCGGCACCTGGAACAGGCGCTGGGTCTGCGCATGGTGCGCCTGATCAACGACCTGGAAGCCATGGCTTGGGGTATTGCCGCCCTGGGTCCCGGCGACATCGAGGTGCTCCACCCTGGCGAGCCGGACCCGGGAGGCAATGCCTGTGTGGCGGCGGCCGGGACCGGGCTGGGGGAAGCGGGTCTATACTGGGATGGAACCTGCCACAGACCATTCGCAACCCAGGGTGGCCACGCGGATTTTGCCCCCCGTGACGACTGGGAATTGGCGCTGTTGCTCAGGCTCCAGGGACGTTATGGCTATGTAAGCTGGGAGCGTGTGGTCTCGGGGATAGGGATCGCGGATATCTACGATTTTTTGCGGGAACGGCATGGCCCTAGCAGTTCGGATCCGGTAGGGGAAGTGACAGTCGAGGCCAAGCCGGCGGCTATCGCGGCTGCGGCTGCGGACGAGTCCTGCCCCGTCTGTGTGGAGACCATGCAGCGATTCATGGACTTCTATGGTCGCGAGACGGGTAACCTAGCCCTCAAGCATATGGCCATCGGAGGTATCTATCTGGGCGGTGGCATTGCCCCCAAGAATCTTGATCTGCTGCGCCGGGGCCCCTTCCTCGCGGCATTTTTCGGCAAAGGCCCCATGACCGCGCTGATGCAGCGCATGCCGGTCAAGGTCATCCTTGAGCAGCGGGCACCGCTGTTCGGGGCGGCGCGTTTCGTAGCCGTCGGCTGACCCTCCCTATCGGGAGCTATCTATACCCGTTACACGTGAATAGAATATTTCGCTGCGATCCACGCTGCTCGGTCGCAATCGGCATAGATTGCCCTGAAGGTGAAGAATCATGATCCAACTCGGGATACAATAAGCCGTCGGGTCGGCCTGGGACCTGTTCCGGGAAATCGACCTGGCGTCTTGATGAGACTAGCCAGCATCTTGACCGGCATTTCGAGGAAATCCGGCGCGAGATCGCGGTTCTCTCCACGCAGGCCCGTATAACTCAGGAGATCTCTACCAGTCAGTGTGACCGGTTGATTGAAGCCTTAGTACAACCTGGGGTAGTCGAGCTGTTCCAGACGTGGGGAACCGCGGTCAACCGCAGCTCGGATACACCGAAGTAGGACGCAGCTGGAGATCAACCTGCTACTGGTGAACGGGGATGCTCTGTTAGTGGTTAAGGTCGAGAGCACCCTCCGAGTAGACGCTATGCGTAAGTTCCTCATAAAGGATTTATGAGCGGTTTCCGGAGTTTTTCCCTGAATACCGGGGCTATCACCTGTTCAGGGCGGTCGCCGCCCTCAACATCAATGAGTCTAAGAAGGTTGCCCATGGCATTCAGAAAAACCATCTAGTCAAATTCGACCTTAGCGTTGACCTCACGGATTCAGGTTGTCCTCCAGCCAATCAAATGATTGGCTGGAGGACCCGCCGGGTGGGCCCTCTAAAGGTCAACAACATCATCGTGCTCAACGCCGTTATTCTCGGGCTAGAGATCTCCCAGTCGGCAATGGAACGGCTCGGCAGACTTCCGAGTCTGCTTGATCACGGTATCCTTGCTGTTTCCTTGCCGTTGTCCGTCGTCGAGATCGGATTCAAGCTTTATGCCCGGTGTCTGAGCTTCTTTCGCGTTCCTTGGAACGTCTCCGATTTCGTGGTCGTAGGGATCCGCCCTGATCCCCGCCAGCAGTCCGCTCGCAGTTCTGCGTGCTGTTCTTCATCCCCTCCATCCTGGTGACCACCTTCACCGTGCTCAACCTGTTCGTCAGCATCATTAGTCGATACCATGCAATCCATGCATACCCTGGTGCACAAACCAGGAGCACAGCGAACAGGATATCCATGAGGACACCTCGTCCGTCAGGGTAGAGGAGCAGGTCCTGCATGAGGAGATTCTGGCATTGCAGAAAATCCTATCCGAGTTGATTCACGCGGAAAGGAATCCTAAAAGGTAATAATCTTTAATGGCGAGTGCTTTCACTGATACGAACTTGGCCTTATTACTGGTGGTTAGCATGACAAACAGGGCACATAAGGCATCCACAAGAGAACGGAGGTATGCACGGAAGAGGATTTACGATTAGGGCTCTTTATGGATTCCGAACTGCTTCGGAGTGCACCCTCTTAAACAGTGCAGTCTGATTCAGATCCCAGGCGCGTACGTTACCACCAGCGGCGGTTGGGGACCTGGAGGCCGGGTTTCGTTCGCACTGCGGCGACAGCGTTTTCCTCTGGCCACAACGCTTGTGTTTAAGACGGATACGTGGCCCAACCCGAAGAGGCGGCAAGCAAGTAGCCTCCGGTCAACCCAGCACCCAGGTCGAGCACTGCGGATTCCGGGTGGTACTGAGGTAAATTTGCCGCTACACCACAAAATAACCTCCTATTAAAGCGGAAAAAAGTAATTCTCGACGGTAGGACCGATGTTATCGATGCTTCGGCACTGCCGTATTATGTTTCAAGGTTTCATCAATGCGTTCGGCTCTGCGACTCCTGCCCGCTCTCTTACTCTTCTCCATGACTCATGGGGTGCAGGCGTTCAAGCTCGAAGTGCAGGTCGAGGGGCTGACCGGTGAGTACGAGAAATACGTGCTAGCACTGCTCGGAATCTATCAGGAACGCAAGGACAAGGATCTCTCGGTGGCACGGCTCAAGGCCCTACATCGACGGGCCCCTGATCAGATCCGCAAGGCATTGGCGCCATTCGGTCTCTACCGGGCAAAGGTGGTGAACGGTGACGGTAAGGGTGCCTTGACCAAACCAGAGGCCGAAGGTGGGGTCTGGGTAGTCCGTTACCAAGTGGTTCCGGGCGAGCCCGTTCGGGTCGGCCCGGCGAAGGAATCCGTCGACTACCGCATCATGGGTCCAGGTGCCGAGGATCCGATTTTCCCTGAAGAATTTCCCATGCAACCAGGGCATGTGCTGCTGCATTCGGAGTACGACAAGGCCAGTGATCATATCCGCAGTCTGGCCGCCCAGAACGGCTATTTGGATTATAAGCTGACCCTCAATCGGGCCCTGATCGACCTGGACAACTACGAGGCCATCATCCAGTTCCACCTCGAGACCGGTCCCCGTTACTACCTGGGCGACGTGAGTTTCACCCAGGACCTGCTTGACGACCGTCATCTCGCGCGGTTCGTCGGATTTCAACCCGGAACTCACTACGACCCGGAGAAGCTGCTGACCCTCCAGGGCAACCTGCTTGGGACGGAGTACTACGAGCGGGTAGAGATCGTCCCGCGCAAGGGAAAAGCCGAGGAGGACCGGACCATCCCCATCGAGGTGATCGCTACCCCCAACAAGGCCAACAAGCACCGCCTCGGTTTCGGTTACGCCACCGACGTGGGTTCTCGCGTAACCCTGGAGTGGCGCCGCCGTTACCTGACCCGGTGGGGTCACACTTTCAAGCTGGGAACCAATATTTCGCAACCGTTTCAGAGGATAAAAGGTGATTACCGGATTCCTATCGGAAATCCCCTACGCGACTACATCACCATCCGCCCCGACCTGCGCTCCTACAACATCGCGAGCCGGAAGGGGAACACCCAGACCCTGCAAATCGCCCACTCAGTGGTCACTCTGGGTGGCTGGCGGCGTACCGCCGGTATCGACTACCGGCGGGAACAATTCGAGGTCGCTGCAGACGCTGCTGAGTTGATCAACGATCTGGTACCCAACATCACTTGGTCCAAGACGGTCACCGACGACCCCGTTTACACCACCACTGGCTATCGGATCAAATTCGCTCTCCTCGGCACCACCCAGGGGCTGATCTCCCCCGCCTCTTACCTGAGCGGGAACGCACGCGTCAAGTGGATAAAGAGTTTTCTCGATAATTACCGTTTCATCGCCCGCTCGGATTTGGGGGCAACCTGGACCAACAGTGTCTTCAACCTGCCCGCTAGCCGCCGCTACTTTGCCGGCGGTGACAACAGCATCCGCGGCTGGGCCCTGGATGTGCTGGGTCCCGGCGACCTCGCTACCAACGAGGCCATTGGCGGCCGCTACCTGGCAGTGGGGAGTTTGGAGCTCGAGCGCCGCATCAAGGGCAACTGGAGTGGAGCCATCTTCACGGATTTCGGCAATGCCTTCGACCCGGATTTCACCTGCCAGGTAGAGGTCGGTGCCGGCCTCGGGATCCGTTGGCGCTCGCCCCTCGGGCAGATTCGCCTGGATGCGGCCTTCGCGCTGACCAAGGATGGTAGCCCGGCCCGCCTCCATATCGTGATCGGCCCGGACCTATGAACGAGGCAGCCCCGTCTCATTGGCCCGACTTTACAACCGCAACCAAGGTGGTCAAAGTTCCATCCATGGGATTTCCCAGGACGGTGCCCGCAAACCGCGGTTTCCGAACACCCTTGAGGCGCTTGGCCTACGGCACGGGCCATGGTCGAGACCTTGAAGCTGGGCGAGTCCTACACTAATCTCAAGAAGGTATACTCCATCAGCCTCCTCTATTTCGAGGTCAGCCGGGATGGTGATGACTACATTTACCACGGCAAGACCGAGTTCACGGGGTTCCACACCCACAATCCTGTGGCCTTGAAAAAATTCCTAGTCGGCGACCAGATTCGCATCGGTGAGACCAATATCTTTCCCGAGTACTATCTGACCTCCCTGAAACACTTTACGGACGTGGTCCGGGACGACCTGGATCAGTGGGTCTATGCCTTCAAGACCAACGAGGTCCCAGACGAATTCGCCGCCTCCGGCACCGGGGCGCTAAAGGAAAAATTCGATTATCTGAGGATAGATGAAAAGAAGCGCAGAAGGTTCGACGAGCACACCGATTATGCCCGTTCCGAGTCGGACATGATCAAGGATGCCCGACAGGCAGGACTGGAGGGAAGGAGTTGCGGAGAGACGCGAGGAAGAAAGAAAACCCTCGTCAGATCTCTGTACTACAATAGGGTAGATCCATTGAGACCACTGCTGTATCGGTTGGACTTTCCAAACTGGCGATACTCCGGTTACTTGATGACGCATGACGGATAACTGTCAACGGCCCTCAGTCCGGACCCATGAACGAGACCACCCAGGATCCGGATACCACTCAGACAACCAATCAGGCCGCCGACCCACCGGAGGCGTCACCTCCAGTTGCGGCAGAATCCGGTCGCCGGGGGTCCTACGGGTCCCATTCACGTCCCTGTTGCAGACGCTTCTGCTGCTCCTGCTGATAGTCTTCTGGGTACTGGGCACCCAGAGCGGGTTGCGGGTTACCCTCTCCCTAGTGGAAGAGTTGGCACCAGACCTGTTCCAGGTGAGGCAGGCCAAGGGTCGCATCCTGGGTGCTCTGCACATCAAGGACCTGAGCATTCGGATCCCTGGTGTGGCTCTGAGATTCAGCGACCTGGATCTGCGTTGGAATCCCCTAGCGGCCCTGACTACCCGCACCCTCCGGATCTCCAAGCTCAGCACCCGTGAGTTGGACATCGCGATCACCCCTTCCAAGGATGAAGAACCGGCGCTCGGTCCTGTTAAGCTGCCGGAGATCCGCCTGCTTCAAGGGTTCGAGCTGGATCTGGAGCAGGCCTTAGTTGAACGGCTGAGCATCGGCACCCTGGATAAGGACACCCGCTTCCACATCGACCGGATTGAGCTGGCCGCACACTGGTCGGGTACCCAGGTTACCTTGAAGGGGCTGACCCTCGCCCTTCCAGAGCTGCAACTGCAGGCTGGCGCCCAGGGCGAAGTGGACCTGACCGGCGACTATCCGCTGGCACTGGGACTGACCTGGAATCTGACCCGGGAGCCAACATTGGCGCTGGCCGGCACGGTGACGATCGGTGGTGACCTCAAGATGCTACAGGTGAAACACGCGCTGACGGGATCTGCACAGGCCGAGCTCCAAGCCCTAGTCCCAGGGATCCTGGATCGACTTCGCTGGGCTGGCAAGGTACGCATCCGAGGGGTCGATCTACACGCACTCCGGACCGATCTGCCGGCGCTGGAGCTGAGCGGAACCCTAACTACCAACGGCCACCTCGACGACGCCCGGATACAAGGGAACCTGGTCGGCGCGGTACCGAATTTGCCTGATCTCGGACGCTTTCAGGCTACATTAGACATCGGTTGGCGGGACGGGGTTATCGATATCGCGGATCTCAAGCTGACCGAGCACAAATCCGGTGCCCGGTTTACCGCCAGCGGGGAATTGGACCTCTCGGCCCCCCTGGGCAAGGTCGATCTACAGGCCGATTGGGAGGGGCTACGCTGGCCCCTGATCGGAGAGCCTGTTGCCAAATCCGGACAGGGCATGCTCCTAGCCCGTGGAACCCTGGATGCACTCGACTACCACATCTCCTCCGAGGTTTGGGGCCGAGATCTCCCCGCGGCAAAGCTGCGGCTGATAGGGACAAGCAATCGGGAGACCGCACAGATCGACAAGCTGCGGATTGAAACCCTAGACGGAACGATCGAGACTAAGGGCCAGGTCACTTGGTCGCCGAAGCCGAGTTGGGCATTCAACTTGGTCGCGGACGAGCTCAACCCTGGCACTCAGTGGCCGCAACTGCCGGCACGGGTCGGGCTCAAGCTGACCAGCGAGGGCAACCCGGATACCTTCGGGTACGACCTGGAAATCGAGACCAAGAGCGAGACCCTGCCCACAGCGACCCTCGCGTTCAGGGGCCACGGCAACTTCAAGGGCACCCGGATCCAGAGCTTGCGTCTGGACACCTTGGGTGGATATCTCCAAGCCATGGCAGATGTGACCTGGGCCCCAGTGGTGACCTGGGACGCGGAGCTCACAGTCGTGGACATGGATCCTGGTCGGCAATGGCCCGAGTGGAGTGGCGTTTTAGACGGGCGCATCTTGAGTACAGGTAAGCTGGCGGACGGGGGTCCCGAGCTCAGCGTCCAAGTAGCCTCCCTTACCGGTAAGCTGCGGGGCTATCCGGTAGACGCCGCGGCCGAGATACGAATGCAGGGTACCAAGCTTAGGGTCGACGCGCTGCGCATCGCATCGGGTCCTAGCCACCTGCATGCCGCTGGCTCGGTGGGCAAGCGACTGAACCTAACGGTAAACATTAGTTCGCCGGATCTCAAGAGTCTGCTGCCCGACGCCCTGGGCCGCATACAGGTGGATGGAACCGCAACCGGCACCCTCGCGGCACCGGCGGTGAAGCTCGATCTAGCTGCTGATGATGTCGCCGTGGCGGGGCAGAACATCCGGAGCCTGAAAGGCACCGCCCAGGTCGATTTAGCACCGGGTGGGCCACTGAAGATTGACCTCACCGGACAGGACCTAATAGCGGGTGGGATGGTCTTCGACAGACTACACATTCAGGGCAGCGGCGACATAGGCACGCACTACCTGTCCGCACAGATTACCGGTGCGCCCTTGGATCTGGACCTCAAGGCCACCGGCAGCCTGAAAGGCAACAATGCCTATGCGGGCCGGTTAGAAGAAATGGAGCTCCGCACCCGGAAATTCGGCAACTGGTGGTTGCAGCAGGCCGCTCCCATCACCCTAGCCGGGACCCAGATCAGTGCGGGTCCAGTCTGCATCCGCGAGGAAGCCGGCTCAGGGGGCTGCGTGCGCTTTACGCAACCGGAGGCAGGGCACCGGGAGGTGGTGCTTGATCTGGACCGCCTGACCTTCGATCTGTTCAAGGGGTTCATTCCCGAAGACCTGATCTTGGCGGGTGAGGCCAGGGCCAAGGCGGATTTCCAAGCAGCGAGCGAGATACTCACCGGCAACGCCAAGGTGCAAATAGCCAAGGGGGTGCTCGGCATCCTGCACGGTAAAGACGAGGCATACTCTGAGCTGCTAAACTTCACCTCCGCAAATCTCGCCGTCGATGCGGGTAGGGGGGGTCTACAGGCCAAGCTCGCGGTCCCCTTGAAAGGCCTAGGCCAGCTTTCCGCTGTTACCTCCCTGCCCGGCTGGAGCCTCGCACAACCGGTACCTCAGCAGCAACCCCTGCGAGGGAACGTGCAGGCGCAGATCAAGGATTTGGGCCTCATCTCGCACCTGGTCCCGGACATCACGCATGTGACCGGCAATCTGAACGCGGATTTCAGGCTCGGGGGAACCCTCGCCAAGCCGGCTCTCAGCGGTTCTGCTAGGGTAGCAGGCGGCGGGCTCCAGGTGCCCCTCATCGGCCTCAAGGTCGCAGATCTGACATTCGACGTCCAGCCCAAGGGGCCCGGCCGCATCGACTACCGCGGCGGCCTCAAGGCCGGCAAGGGCCGTCTGGAGCTCGAGGGCAGCACCCGGCGGGGCACCGCAGGCCTGATTACCCATATTGGCACCAAGGGCAAGCAGCTCACGCTCGCAGATTCCAAGGAGTATTTCGTCCTGGCCACGCCTGACCTCCAGGTCGAGATCGGGCCGACGGGAACCAAGCTGACTGGTACGGTAACAGTGCCCGAGGCCCGCATCCGGCCCCGCACCCTACCCGCAGGCGTGGTTTCGCCATCATTGAACGTGGTTATCCTCTCCGAGATGCAGGAGGAGCAGTCCCGTTACGCCACGAGTATGGACCTGCGGCTGGTGCTGGGCGATCAGGTAACCGTTGATGCCTTTGGTCTGGAAGGTACCATAAAGGGCAAGCTGGCCGTTCTCCAGGAACCAGGAAAAGACCTCCTGGGAGATGGCCAGCTGGAGGTCGTCGAAGGCACCTACCGCATCTCCGTCGTTGGGTCCCTGAGTGCAGACATCGGTACCCCGCTCACTATTGAGCAAGGGTTCCTGAGCTACGCCAGATCGCCCATCGACAATCCGCATCTGATACTCACGGCCCAGCGCGAAGGCGGGGACATCAGCGCCGGGCTGCGGGTATTCGGTACCATCAGGAATCCGAAGCTAACCTTTTTCTCCGCGACCGATCCCGGTCTGTCCCAGTCGGAAGTCACCAAATACCTGCTGACCGGCATTCCCCCAAAACGCGGTGGTGAGGGGCAACCGGACCAGTCCATCTCCTTGGGCACCTATATCGCGCCCAAGATATTCGCAGAGTATGACTACAGCCTGGGCAACGAGTCCGATAAGCTCAAGCTGCACTATGATCTCAACGACTGGATTGAGTTACAGGCCGAGACTGGCGACGCTCAAGGCGGCGACATCTTCTTCACGATCAAGCATTAGGTCGTGTTGATATTTAGACCGAAAATGCTTCTGAACCGTCACATTAACCTCTCTAGTTATAACATATGGAAATAACCTGTATTGACGACTTCAACACAACCATGGCAAGGTCTGCGGGTCAAACTCCGAATCACGCGAATCCACGCGAATTGGGTTGTTTGCGCCCATGGAGGCGGTTGCCGTTGATGTGTGTGATTCGTAGTTAAAACAAAACCCACACTACGGCTCTATCCATATGTTATCGGTAATTGAGCGCATCTGTACCAGCAGGGTACCTAGTTTTGGACCGACGCCTCCTCTACCCACGCCACTGGCCCAGCTGGCTGCTGGTGGGGGCCTTTTGTCTCATCGGGCTTCTGCCGTTTCCCCTGCTCTGGGCCTTAGGGATGGGAATCGGGTATTTGGGATATTTCCTCGTGGGTACCCGTCGGCGCGTGGCTTTGCGCAACCTCGCGCTCTGTTTTCCGGACCTGACAGACCGGGCGCAGAGAAAGCTTACAGCCTTGCACTTCGGCTACCTAGGGGTCGCTGCCTGCACCCAGGGATTAGTGTGGGTAAGCTCCCGACGCAGGCTGGGGCGGATCGTCAAGTTTCGGCACCGAGAACGGGTCGATGGGCCGCTCCGAAATGGGCGCAACCTCATCGTCATGGTGCCCCACTTCGTGGGATTGGAGCTGGGCGGTGTCGCCTCTGCTGCTTTGGTTCACCCCGGAATGTACATGTACCAAAAGATCCGCAACCCAGTTATCGACGATCAGATGCACCGGGGCCGTTCTCGTTTCGGTGCAGTCTCAGTAGAGCGCAGCGACAACCTGCGTCGGATGGTACGAGAGATCTACAAGGGCACCCCCTTGTTCTATCTGCCCGATCAAGATCCGGGCCGTCGCGGTATCTTCGTACCCTTTTGCGGTACACCTACCGCCACGGTTCCCATGCTGAACCGATTCGCACGCCTCAGCAAGGCCCAAGTGATCCCGATCCACACCCGCTATCTGCCCTGGGGCCGCGGACTGGAGCTGACGTTCGACCCACCGTTGGAGCCCTTTCCTACAGACGATCAGGCGGCGGACACGGCTCTAATGAACCGGACCATCGAGGCCCGCATCCGAACCACGCCGGCGCAGTATTTCTGGGTACACCGTAGGTTCAAGACCCGCCCACCGGGGGAGCCGCCGATTTAGCCGTCGCGACGGCGCAAAGGACGCAAAGGGTAAGATGGTGTGGCGAACACATATCTGCATGCAGGAACGCACAGACAGGTAGCAAGCCGCATCGCTGGAATTGGCTCCTGTGCTCCAGCGTCACGCAGTAAGGGGCATGGTTGAGCATGGGGAAATAATCAGATCATTTAATCCATTTGCAGATATTCTTTCATGGTTGCAGGGCATTAAGACCGAAATACCGATAACATCGGTTCAGTTCTTGCGCTGGGAATTCTCTTTTGCCGCAAATGAACGAGAATCGGCCTGGGTCGGCCTGAGTCAGTTTATTATAACCAACTGTTTTTCTATGTATTAAATGGCTACAACCCAAGTGGTCCGCACAGCGTGCCCTATGCTAACTATTTGATTATTGCAGGGTCCGCTGTGTGGACTCTCCTACATGTCAACAGGACCTAGTCGCCTTAATCATACCTCTAGGTGCTAGAGGATAAGGACCTTGATATTCGGATATACTTCAGAAATGACTGCAATCATGTATGTCTCCTTATGCTAGACAGTATCGAGCCATTCTTCTACACGGGCAATTTCATCCAGCGATATGTCTGGGTTCTGCATGGCATTAGACGGCAGACCTGCTTCCTGGAGTAAGGCGATAAACTACCTGCCGAGTGAGTATATGAAGATTCCCCGGTTGCTCCAATCTACCCGGTAGACTAATTGTTTCCAGGCGTGACACCACGGATATTTCGGGATTCCGAACCCTGGATTGGACGGGCCCGGGACTGGGGTCTCGGCGGCATCCTGCTAGCCATAGTGGTCGCCAGCGTGGCACTCACGCTGGGTTGGGGACCCGTACTAACCCCCTGGCAGGCACTGACCCCGGTTGAGCTGCTGCCCCCGATCACACTTACGGTCTTGAGCTATTGCCTGCGTGGGATAAGAATCCATGATTACTTTCGGCCGCGGCTCCGGGGACGCTTCCCTGTCGTACTGAGACTTTCGGTCTTGCACACCACGGCCAACAATCTGTTGCCAATGCGGGCGGGGGAACTGCTCTTTCCGTGGCTCATGGAACGCTACTTTGGTTACGGTTTCCTTACCGCCACCGCGTCCCTGATCTGGATTCGACTACTGGATCTGCATTTCCTGGGCCTGATGGGCATCCTCATTCTCGCGCTTCGCTACCCGACCTGGCTCTGGTCCCTGGCCGTGCTGCTGTGGCTGCTGCTGCCGATCATAGGCCGTCTAGGCCACCGCCAGCCGAGTGGACAGGGCCGGCTTGGAAAGGCGTTCTGCCTGATGATCGACGCCGCTCCGGCATCCGCTCCAAAGGCACTGCGTATTTACCTGTGGACGGCGCTCATCTGGATCAGCAAGCTCCTCGCCTTCGCGCTGGTGCTGCGGTATTTCCTGGAAGCAGAACCTTGGGAGATCCTGCTCGGGGTTACGGGGGCGGAGCTGTCCAGCGTCCTCCCCTTCCACGGCATTGCCGGTAGCGGCAGCTATGAGCTGGCGGTGATGACAGCCCTGTTGCCATTGGGCATCGACACGGATGCAGCCCTGGCAGGGGCAGTGAATCTGCACCTGTTCCTGCTGGGTGTAACCCTGCTGCTCGGGATACTCGCATTCCTGCTGCCCGTGCCCGTACGCAGGGACAGGCAAGCAGCCAATGTCCTGTAGAGCAAGCCTTTGGCGTCATAAAGCAACATACCTTTAATGTTGCTTAGGAAAGTATCTATTAACCACGAAAGACAGGGAGAAGGTGCACCAGCCAGCAAGCTCGGAACCACTACGCTCACCGCATCCTACGTCCACCCTTGTAGGTTCCGTTTCCGAGGGAAAACCAAGGATCAGGTATAAAGGGAAGCGATGGCGAGGACCTGGGGAAGCCGTCCCCTCCTGAAGCTTTGAACCTGTCCGTAGATTGGCTCCCGCCCTCCTCGCCGATACCGAGAGAGTATCCGAAGCCGGGAGCTAAGCTCGTGAGCCTGCATGCATAAGGTTTGTCAGCACGGATTCAGGATCGGAGCCGGATCACGAGCCTAACCGATTCAAGCCATCTGGAAAACCGGAATATGAAGAGCGCCGGAATCGATGACCATGGCGATCAACCGCGAGGGGCGAATCAGACACCCCATGAGATCAAGAACACCGCCCATCTGGTCCCTGATCCGAACCCTGCAAAAGACTCAGGTGAGCAGGGTCTGCGGCACTGGATGATGCCGAGCTGGACCTGATGGTGATCAACCCAAGGCTGACAAACGCTTCACCAAGGCAATGTAGACCCACGCCAAAGCTCAGAGGGGCTTGGATAAGGTGAAGGAACCCCGGATATCCCCAAGGGAGAAGTCCCTTGCTTGGTCTTGCGGGTAGGCCTTGTCAAGTGCCGTGTCGACAGCGGGGCCGAGGGACTTACCATGGCAGACGAGGCAAAGCGCGCCGGTAGGGATCGCCTGCATGTATCTAAATCGTTTTTCCCCATCCGCTTGGGTTACCTCGGCAAAGGCAATGGTCTCAATGCCCTCGCCGCCCGATTTACGTTCCTCGAACTTGAGCAGGACTTGTTTCTCCCAGGCATCTGGCGCATTCGCTGCGGGGTTCCTTAGCCTCAGGCTGGTGCGCCCTACATTCCAGCCGGTCTGGGAGGAATAATCCGCGGTGATAGCCGGTGCCCTTTCCTTGCAGATTTGGATGGCATTGGTCAGACTGTTGGCGTTGAGTGCGGCCTGAAGCTCGGCCTTCAAGCCGGAGGAGAAGGCATTGATGATGCCCTTTGCTTCCTCCAAGTTCGCATCCCTCCCGGTCTCGGCGAAACCGGAAGATGTCAGGGTGATACCGAAGACAATTGTGATCAGGACGCGTGTTCTTTTCTTCACTTTCTTTCCTTTATATTTAAGGTGTCGAGCATTGCTTAACCTCATGTATTCGCCGCCTTGCAGGCGGACTTTAGAGCCTGTTTACGACCTTTGTGTCAAAGTGATTTTGACACAAGGGTAGCTTGAGAAATACGGTTCTCGTTAACGGCACGTCTGAATAATTAATGGATTAGAGCCCCTTGATTCGGTGAACATACCTATTTCTCAAAGTACCCATAAAGGAAGAGCAATGAGAGATTCCTAGTGATCTACGCCGTGCGTAGCTATCAGCATGTGATCTATGCCGACAGCCTGGAACGGATTGCCCTGCTCGTCGTCATGGTGGAGACTGCGCTGCTCATCATGTTTCTGAGCCACCCGAAACGGGGTGTCCTCAAAGCCCATCTCGCGGCCAACTCTAAAGCTGCATCAACCGCTGCTATGTTCATACGGCCGGTACCCTCATGCATTCTCTGGCGGCTAGGGTCTGGCTCATGCTTGGACTTACGGTGATCCAGCAACTCAGCATACGTTGGCTGACCTTGAGTCGGCAGCGGTTAACCCTAGGCATAGCTGGCGAGCGGCTAGTCTGGGTGGATGATATCGTTACCATCGTGGACACCACTAGCGTCGTCTCCCAGCCCTGGATCCACACCACCATTGTGCGCAGCTGGGACTAAACACCCACCACCGGGTATCTGCTCAACTGGGCCCTGTCCGACCGGATGAACCGCATTGCCATCGTAGTGAGGATGGAAGGATGGACTACGCGGACGACATCCCGCAAGCCTTGGATCGCTTGCGCTAGGTCGTCATGGAGAACGAACACGTCCTTTAGAGACCCGAGGTCCCTCACCACCTTCGAGGACTTCGGAGGCAACGCCCTCACCCTGGTCTTGCGCTGCTATCTGGATTCCCCAGAGTACCGGCCTGCGGTTACCAGCCAACTGCATCAAAGCATCCACGAGATGTTTCACGCCGCTGGCATCGCCACCACCAGCGGGGCCCAGAAAGGAGAGATAAGGAAGGCGTGAGAGTTGGAGTCCTGCCCAGGATTACTGATTATCATTCGGTTGCCGCCCTGGGAGTCCTACGGCAAAGGCGATGGATGAGGACCAATTTTGGTACTATACTATGGCCTCCCGAATCGAGAACAGCTTATGGCTTCTTGGCCCTCCCCCAGTACGGACACATCCTCGCCGGACACAGTGGCAGCCGTTGATCTGGGCTCTAACAGTTTTCATATGATCGTCGCCCGCGCCGCCGACGGCGACCTCCAGGTCATCGACCGCCTTAAGGAGATGGTGCGCCTAGGCGAGGGGCTTACGGACGCCAAACAGCTGCTGCCCGCGATGGTCGATCGGGCCTTAGCCTGCTTGGAACGCTTCGGCCAGCGCCTGCGCGAAATGCCGCCGGACAGTGTCCGCGCTGTGGGTACCAACACCCTGCGCCAAGTAGATCCAGCGTTCGGCTTTCTCGAACAGGCGGAGCAGGCTCTGGGGCACGCGATCAACGTGATCGCCGGGCGTGAGGAGGCGCGGCTGATCTACCTGGGCGTAGCCAATGGTCTGGCCGTCGGTGCCGGGCGGAGGCTGGTGGTGGATATCGGCGGCGGCAGCACCGAGCTGATCGTCGGAGAAGGTGTTACCCCACGCCTGCGCGAAAGCCTGCAAATGGGGTGTGTGAGCATGTCGCATGAAGGGTTTCCCGACGGCAGGCTATCTGCCGACCATATGGATCAGGCCGAGCTCGCGGGGGCCTTGGAAATCCGCCCAATTCGTGAGCAGTTTCGCCATGCCGACTGGAGACAGGTGGTAGGTAGCTCCGGTACCATCCGGGCAATCGCCAGGGTGGTAGAGGCCCGGGGCTGGTCTCCAGACGGCATCTCCGCGGGGGCCCTGGACCGACTGCGGGACACTCTAATTGGATTCGGCAACTGTGGTGCCATCGAGCTCAAGGGCCTGTCCGAACAACGCAAGCCGGTGTTCGCTGGCGGTGTGGCCGTGCTGCGCGCCCTGTTCACGACTTTAGGGATAGAGCACATGCAAATCTCACAGGAGGCCCTGCGTGAGGGCCTTATCTACGAGATGATGGGGCGGATACGGCATGAAGACGTGCGCCAACGCACCGTGGGCAAGCTGTGTCAGCGGTTCGGTGTGGACGAGGAGTATGCTGATCGTATCAAGACCACCGCGATTGCATTCTACGGCCAGCTTGCCCAATCTTGGGGACTCACGAGTTCCGACCACTTGAACATGCTGGGCTGGGCGTCCCGCCTGCACGAGATCGGACTCATGATCGGCCATAGCCACTACCAAAAGCACGGTGCCTACCTGCTGCGCAACGCAGACCTGTCCGGTTTTACCCGGCAGGAACAAAATATCCTAGCAGCCCTAGTACTCGGCCATCGCCGGAAATTCCCGAGTCAGGAATTCCTCGCCCTGCCCACGTTGGTGCGCGACAATTCACGCCGCCTGTGCATCATCCTGCGCCTAGCAGTCTTGCTGCATCGAGGACGTTCCCCGACTACCAAACCTTGCCCCATGCTCAATCTGGACGGCGAACGACTCAGGCTCACCTTCCCCGAGGGCTGGCTGTCCCAACACCCGCAGACCCGCTTGGAGCTGGAACAGGAGACGGAACGCTTGGCACCAGCAGACATCAAATTGGAGTATAGGTGATCGTCTAAACCGCCAGGCCACAACGGCTTTTTGTATTCGTAGTCTTCTCGTTAGTATCTGCCAGGCACACGCTAGTCGCCGGTTACTAGCTGGTAGCGAGTACGGTAGCGCCGAAGCACCGATAACATAACATTCGGTGTAGTTTTTCCATTTTGTGATCCAAATATCGACAGGTATCCGTCTGCTCTGCTTGTGACAGGCGGCGCCCCGACGCGGAAGAGGTTTTCATTGATAGTACAGTAATCGGGATCCATCGGCACGCGGCCGGTGCACCCACAAAAACGGCACCCAGGCGATCGGGCGCTCCCGTGGTGGGTTGACCACCAAGCTTCATACCCGCGGCGATGAGCTTAAGAACCTGATTCGGTGTCCGCTCAGTACCGAAAATTCCCACGCTGTACTCCAGGCCGAGTCGTTGCTGGTTGGCCTCGAGGTTGAAAAGGTGGTATCCGACAAAGCCCACGATTCACGGGCCTTGATCGAGATAATCCACAGCATGGAGTGCATGCGGTAATTCCTCTTCACGCTAACAGTCGGCACCCACGCGACTTCGATCCCTAAATTTATAAAGCTCGTAATCCCGTTGAACGCTTTTTCAACCGCATCGAACACTGCCGGCCTGTCGCCACGCGCTACGATAAGCTGGATGGGTATTACCTCACGCTGCTGGTAGCTAGTGGCTAATTTATACACGCACCCTCCCTCGAACTAAGAGTTCAGGATACGCTTTTTACGTCATCCTGTTAGAATCGGGAATCTGGAGGCGGGGACCCGCCATCAGAATCTGAAACTGCTTAACTCGTCGCCGTACCTCGCACTGAGCGGCGGCCATTCTTAAGAAGATCCTCTGGAGGACCAACGACAATGGCTGAACTTTTTTCCGATGAGTGGATGAAGAAATTCAAGGACGCCTGGAACGCCGAGCCCGGAATCAAGGCCAAACTCGCCGAGATCGGTTTCGACTCCGTTATCTGCTACGGCTTCAAAGGCGAAGATAACCCTCGCGGTTTCCTGAAGGTAGAGAAAGGTGAGTGCACAAGCGCCGGTAGCTGGAGAGATGAGTCCCCGAATTGGGACTTGCGCGCCGACCAGGAAAACTGGGTCAAGTGGATTGAGAAGGGTGTCAGTATGGGAAGCTTAGGTATAGCCTATACCACCGGCAAGCTCAAGTTCAAGGTTGGGGACTACAAGAGCATGATAAAGGACCCCCGTATGGCCGGTCCCTTCGTCAAGAGCTTCATCGTGATGGGGAAGGTGGAAACCTAGGGGCTGTTGATATTTAGCATGTTATCGACCCCTTCGCATAGCACCCACTCCCACCATCCGCCGTCCCGGCTGGGATGCCGGGACCCAGTCAGTCCAGAGACGGCGAACGACAATTTACCCATCGCTGAGCAGGTATGAGCTCTCGAGTCGTGCAGGTCACCACCACTTGCCATTTCTGTTGCTATCCCATGCACTAACAGATCGGTGCTGTACCGCGCCAACCCGTGTTCCTGGTCGACGCGCCTACCCCTGTTGACGATGCGCTGCAGGAACGCCCAAGATCAGGATCTGGGTGGTCCAGGTGAGGGCATGCGGGATCACCTCTCGGTAGACGGAGTTGGCGACGGCAACCTGCAGGCGGGTAGGGATTAACCCTAAGTCTTGCACATATTGCAGGTTGTCCTCCTGAATCGTGGCGTCCAATCGTATTGGTCAGCACTCTACCGATATGACTCGCCAAACCTGGGCCTCCTTCAGCCTGTTCCCCAACTGGTCGGGATGGGGGGGGGTGTTCCGCCGCTCGACGAGCCGCTTCCAAGGAGCACTAAGCCAATCAGGGAAGGTCTGCGGTCGCAGCCTGCCTCCGCTTCAAAACACAAAACGGGCCTCGTAACCAAGGGCATTGACTAGCCAAGGCTGACCGCTGGTCTGCTCGAAGACATAACCAATCATCCAAGTCTCGAAGATCTGTCCGGTCGCTTCGGTGTGTTGGGTATGGAAGTGGCAACATCTTCGTGACGGTAAAGTAGTCCCCGCAGGGCACCATGGGGACCAAGTTCGTGGAGCGTCTCGCCAACCCAACTCACTCCCGCGGTCGCCGATCGCCCAGGCCATTGACATCGTGCGCATGCCCGCCGCCACACATCCCCACGCGTTGCCTGGACCGGCCCCAGATTTGTATAGAGGGCCCTGTAGTCCTGTTCCGCGTCGAGTTGTTCCATCAAGGCCAACAGACACAGCTGATTTTAAGGGATCATGTAATTTTTATCCGGTCTAACGGGACTGGAGGTATTGAAGGTCTTCATAAATCCTCACGCCGGAAGGCTACGCTTGCCTGGAATTCCCCCTATATTAAGGGATGATAAATCCCGCGCGAGCCCCCGGCAATCCTTAGCGCGGCGGCGAACACCCTAGCCAACACCCCGGCCCTGACCCGGATGTGCCCAGGCGGGAACTTCCGACCTTATGCTCAATCCGCTGACAATTTTCTGTACCCCACCCGCTTGCATTGAAGATGCTTTGCCTTGTGTCCTTTGCGTTTTTGTTGTTCACACCGCTCCACAACCAGGGATATAGAGTCAATCCTTGATATCGGATTCGATGAACTCTTGCAGGTCACGCAGCATTCCGTCGGGTTCCGACACGGCCATTGCGGCGATCTCATCCGCCCGTGCCTGGGTGCGGGAATGGGCATAAATGCGCAGCTGGGGCGCGTTACCCGATGGACGGATATGGGCAATATCTCCGTTGCGGAAGAAACAGCGGACACCGTCCTGGACATTGATGCGTATCAGCTCGCCGAATCCTCTCACCTGCGTGAAGATGCCCTCAATGACCTGTCGCCTTCGGTCAAAGGCCCGCCCCCCTGGGTCGTTCAACGACCATTCGCCGACGGTCTCCTCGGTCAGATCACGCAGCAGGATGCGGTCACGCTGAAACTCCAGCCACTGGACGGCCTCGTCTGGTGGTCGGAAGTAGGCCAGGATCTTGCGGCTGGTATCCTGCGGGAAGTCGTCGATCAGATCCGCCTTCCCATACCACTGAGGCAAACGATCAAAGCACTCTGCCAGAGTCGAACCCCGAGCGGCTGCAGCGTACATCACGGCGAGTATAGGCAAGATGGCGTCGCGGGTGGGGAGTGCCTGCAGCACATCGCCGCTCAGGGACAGATCGGAACCGACGAGAAAGCCGCCGTTAGCCTCCCAGCCGACCACCCCTTGCCTGTCTTGCGCCAGCGCCTGCTGCATGGCTGCGATGACAAAGGGCGATCCGATCCGCGTCTTGGTCGTGGTCAGGCCCTTACCCATGAAGTACTCGTGCACGCCGGGGTTGGCGCTAATCGGCACCGAGACGGCATCCGCTTTGAGATAGTCGGCGACGACGGCACCCACCAGATCTCCTGGGAAAAAGCGCAATGCGGGCCGCGCGGGATCATCAGACACAGAGACATCGACGATCAGGGGCCGATCGCTGTCGCCGTCCGTCGAGACGATGGCATCGATCTGGCCATGCAGGGCCTGCTGTTCGGTGACGAACTCCGCGAGCATCCGCAGATGCGCCGGAGAAATGGCCTCGGTATCGATAGGGATAAAGGTATCGCTGCGTCCGACCCGGATCACCGCGGCTCCCGTATGCGCCAGGATGCGCGGCAGCAACTCCCGTCCAACGGCAGCGTATTCGTAGAACAGGATGCGTTTACCCTGCAGGCCGTTGTGGGGGAACACCCGTCGGTAGCGATCAAGATAGCGTTGCTCGGCTGCTGGGTTAACCAGCGGCAGGAGCGGCCGCTGGTCAGGCTTCAGCATCCCTGCGGAATCGAATATGGATGCTGCCGCCGGGCATCGGTACTCCTGCTGTCGCACCGCCTCCACCGCAGCGACGATGCCTGGTTCATCGGACTTGAGCACCTCGCCGTCGCAGCGATTGGCTTTTTGCCCATTCCGATCCGCCGGAATATGGCTCCCGGTGCACATGAAGCTCATGACCCCATGTTCGAGGGCATAAAAGGTCAGCGCGGGTGTGGGTAAGCTGCCGACATAGTCCACCTGATAACCGGCGTCCAAGACCGCGCGCGCCGTAGCCTCCAGAACCTGGGGTGTCGAGGGCCGCAAGTCACCGCCGATGGGAATCTGCAACGACTCGCGCGGCACCGCACCGACCTGGAGCTTGCCGATATCCTCGAGATATTGCAGAGTTCCCAACGTCAGGCTGTAGACTTCCAGATCGGTCAGATCCTTCACCAAGGCGCGTACCCCACTGGTTCCGAAGCGGGACGCGACCGGCGTGTAACCGAGGATGTCACGCAGCTGCGGTTGAGTCTTCATTCTACGTTACGTCCCATTGATTCCGTAAAGCATGGTAAGCTGTACTCACCACCTCTGCTAATCGAGAAACCTCAGTCGCATTTCTCATTTCTGAGAATGCTGCCCGGTTAAAACGGATTCGAGCACGGCGCGTCGAGCGCAACACATCAAGTCCTCCAATCAACGCCAAATAATTCAAGACTGCTTTTAATCAGACGACTTCTTAAAGTTATACGCGCCACCCTGTCACTTGCCATAATAAAATCGCTCTCAACCCTAGTGGATCAATCCCCTGGTATACCGGCTATGAAGACCACAGTTTCCTTAGAGCAGGAAATAGGGCAAGAAATCCGGTAGTCCAGTCCGTGAGGGACCAGGAACACGCCTCCGCGCCCGAGCTCGAGTCCCTCAAGGCCGCTCCCCAAGGCCAAGACGGTCGCCCGGCCTTGGATCACCACACCCAATTCCAAACTATGACCGACAACGCCTGCATAGGGCCGCGCGGCGGTTATCCGCAGGCATGAAAGTATGAACTCCTCGGACGGGGTCTCATAAGCCACCCGCTCCTCCTCGGGTCTCGAGCTCGTCCCGATGACATCGACCTCGCCGGCGTCGAAGGTCAGAATCCGCAGCAGCTCGTCCACGTCCGTATGCTTGGCCGTCAGCCCCCCGCGCAACACATTGTTGGAGTTGGCCATGATCTCTACTCCCGCCCCCTCCAGGTAGGCGTGGAGCTCACCGGCGGGAAGATACATGGCCTCTCCGGGCAGCAGATGCACCGGATTCAGGAGAAACAGGGAAAACAGTCCTCTGTCCCGATGGACGTCTGCCGAAAACAGGGAGTCTGCCCGCAAGACCCAGTATTCCGTTTGCTCCTTGGAGAACACCTGATGGGCGGCCTCCTCCTGCAACCGCTGGCGTAGGGGTGTTAGGACGGCATCGACCTCATCCTGGTCCATGCGCATGACCCGGCTATAGAGACTCGCCAGAGACTCCCTGGTCGGACGATAATCGGCCGCTAGGTCATGCAACTCCGAGACCGATGCCAAAACGGCACCGATCTCATCCAACGGACGAAAGCCGCGCAAGGCATAAAAATCAGTCAAGGCCGCAATCAGCTCGGGCTTGTGGTTATCGTCATGATAGTTGCGGTGCGGGGCGTCCGGGTGGATACCCAGCCGATTCTCACGTTCGAAGCCCGCTTGCGCTTGCCGTTCATCGGGATGGGCCTGGATCGAGAGGGGCCGGGCAGCGGCCAGGATCTTCAGCAGAAACGGCAGCTTGCCGCTAAACCGCTCGGCATCTCGCCGGCCCAACACCGCCTCTCCGGCACCATGCAACAGCAGTGGCAAGGGTACCTCCGAAGCGCCTACCCGGGCTATCGCGGGCAGCTCGGCATGGGTACCGACCCAAAGTTCCGCGTAGGGCTTCCGCTCCCAGTTCGGGATACCGATCAGCCCGGGGATGTAATCCGGATCACCCCAGGCGTAGTGCTGGATACCGCAGCGTAGGATCAAGGGTCTTGGTCGCCGGAGAAAATCCGCAATGGCTGCCTCGGATGCTGATTGGTTCATTGGGGAATGCCCGTCGCCGCTTTTCGGCATACTAGGTTGTGTTGACACTTAGGAAGATGAGGATATCGGTACCGATAGCACGTGGCGCGCCTGCGGGTCCAGCTCCCGCATCAGGCCCAGGTAATCCTTAGACGAAGAAAATACCGACGATGTTGGTGAGGATTGGAGACCTCGTAGGCCAGGGTACACCATGAGCGGGAACAGGTAGAAGAACCGAAACTCCCACCCCAGATTCCAGAAAGATGCGGTCGAACCAAAAATAGGCACGCTGCAACATGGTGCGGGAGAGTACAGTACGCCACGATCCCAATTCACGACCACTACCCTAGCTCATCGAGAAACGCGGCCTCAACAAGCTCCAGGCCGTCTGTGCCGTCATGCGTAAGCTACCGCATGCTATCCACGCCATGCTCAAGAACCGAACACCCTGTAACAGCAGTAGCTTCTGCACAGCTCACAGCTTCTACACACCAACCGAGGCGGCTTCCGGAGTCAGCCGAATTAAGACAATCTATGCATCACAGACAACTTCTTGTCGATCACCACCTACATATTGTGGTTTACTCGGGATGCAGAATATCTACTTAGGTAAAATCGCTTCGGGAACTCCCCCGCAAATCAGCGGTCTCCTTTGGGATTTCTCCAAACATCTAAATCTACAACGGAACTAATTAGGCAAGGGGCTTGGGCATGATCGAGGTGCGACGACTTACCCGCAGTTATGGTGACCTGAAGGCGGTGGATGATGTCTCGTTCGACATCGGCCGCTCCGAGAACGTGGGTCTCTTGGGCCACAATGGGGCTGGCAAGACCACCGTCATGAAGATGCTGACCGGCTACCTGGAGCCGAATGCCGGCGATATCCGCATCGAGGGTATCGATATCTGTGAGCAACGGCGCGAGGCCCAGCAGCGCATCGGCTACCTCCCGGAGAACTGCCCTTTATACCCCGAAATGACGGTGATCGACTACCTGGATTATCAGGTTACCCTGCACGGAATGCCGAAACCCGAGCGTCCTGCCGCAATCTGCGCGGCTATTGAGCGTGCGGATCTGGTGCCCAAGGCGTCCCAGATCATCGCTACCCTCTCACGAGGCTATCGCCAGCGGGTCGGCGTGGCTCAGGCCATCCTGCACCGGCCGCGGGTCCTGATCCTAGACGAGCCTACCAACGGGCTCGATCCGTCCCAGATCCAGCACATGCGGACCCTGATCCGGGAGTTGGCTGAACACGCGACCCTGATCCTATCGACTCATATCCTGCAGGAGGTCGAGGCGGTCTGCAACCGGGTACTCATCATGCACGCCGGGCGGCTGGCCCTGGATTCAGACCTGACTGCCCTGAGCAACCCGAACCGCCTACTCGTCTCCCTGGGACAGGCCCCTGCGCAAGTGGTTCCGACGCTGATGGACCTGGACCCAGTAACCGCCGTGGAGCCTGTAGAAAGCCTGGATGGCCGCTACTACTATGCCCTGGATACTACCGATCCGACGGCTACGGCACCGGTAGTCGCGCGCGCGGTGGGTACGTCCGGTTGGGACCTGTACGGCCTGCAACCAGAGGTCCGGGACCTGGAGACCCTATTCGGCGCGATCAGCCGGCGCCAGGAGGCACCCCATGCATGAGATCATACGGATCTCCCGCAAGGAACTCTGGGGCTTCTTCGCCTCACCGGTGGCCTATATCTTCCTGGGTGCCTTCCTAGCGGTAAACCTGTTCGTCTTCTTCTGGGTGGAGGCCTTCTTCGCCCGCAACCTAGCGGACGCCCGCTCCCTGTTCGAGTGGATGCCGGTGCTGCTGATCTTTCTGGTGGCAGCGCTGACCATGCGCCTGTGGAGCGAGGAGCAGCGCGCAGGCACCCTGGAGATCCTATTCACCCTGCCAGTCTCACCCCTGCGCCTAGTGCTGGGCAAATTCCTGGCAGCTCTCGCCCTGGTATCGGTGGCTCTGGCGCTCACATTGCCCTTGCCCATCACCATCTCGTTCCTGGGTCCTCTGGACTGGGGACCCGTGCTCGGGGCACATCTCGCCACCCTGCTGCTGGCAGCAGCCTACATCGCCATCGGCCTGTTCGTCTCTGCCCGCACGGACAACCCGATTATCAGTCTCATCGGGAGCGCTCTGCTGTGCGGGTTGTTCTTTCTCCTGGGCTCAGAGACCCTGACGGGTTTATTCGGGCACCGCGGCGGCGAGCTCCTGGAGCTGTTAGGCAGCGGCTCGCGCTTCGAATCCATCACCCGGGGTGTCATCGACCTGCGCGACCTCTACTTCTATCTCAGCATCGTCGGCCTGTTCCTAGCCCTCAATGTTTCCGCCCTAGAGCGGCTGCGCTGGGCCGAGGGCACCACGAGCCCCACTCACCACCGGCGTTGGATCCTGGCCACCGGGCTGCTCGCGGCCAATCTCCTAGCCGCTAACCTGTGGCTGCACCAGGTCGGCTGGGTACGGGCAGACATCACCCAGGGGCGGATCTATTCCATCTCCGAGGCTACCCGTAACTACCTGGCCCAGCTCCGTGAGCCCCTGCTGATCCGCGGCTATTTCAGCGCCCGCACCCATCCCCTGCTAGCGCCCCTGGTCCCACAGATCCGCGATCTGTTGCGGGAATACGAGATCGCCGGCGACAGCAGGGTGCGGGTCGAATTCATCGACCCGATGGAGGAGCCAGAACTGGAACGGGAGGCCGGAGAGCGTTATGGCATCCGCCCGGTGGCCTTCCAGACTGCCAGCAAGTATCAGGCAGCCGTGGTCAACTCCTATTTCGACCTGTTAGTCCAATATGGCGGCCAACATGAGAAGCTGGGCTTCCGCGACCTCATCGAGATCAAGGATCCGGGCGCGGGGGACCTGGAGGTGCGGCTGCGCAATCCAGAATACGACCTCACCCGGACCATCAAGAAGCTGCTCTACGGCTACCGGGGCGGCGGCGACATCTTCCAGGGATTAACCAAGCCGGTGGCCTTCCACGGCTACATCTCGGCGACCGACAAGCTACCGGAACCCCTACCCGGTCTACGGGAGGAACTCCAGGCGGTGCTCACCGAGCTGACGGAGCAGGCCGACGGAAAGTTTACATTCGATATCCGAGACCCAGACGCCGACGACGGTGCCTTGAAGCAGGAGATTGCGGAACGCTTCGGCTTCCGACCCTTGGTCCCGGGCCTGCTGGACCCCCGGACCTTCTACTTCTACATGGTCCTGGAATCCGGCGACCAGGCTATCCCCATTCCCCTCCCTGGAGAACTCGACAAGGCTGGGCTACAACGGGCCATCGAAGCCGGAATCAAACGCTTTGCGCCGGGTTTCCTCAAGACGGTGGCCCTCTACACCCCACCTCAGGCCAGTGGTGGCTTCATGGCGCCGGCGGTCGGCTCGAGCTATAGCACCCTGGAGGAGCATCTGACCGCCAATCTGACCCTGAAGAAGACAGAACTTGAGCGGGGCACCGTCCCCGAAGACGCGGATCTGTTGCTGGTAGCCGGACCCGAGGGGCTAGACGAGAAGCAAGTCTTCGCCATTGATCAGTTCCTAATGCAGGGGGGGACGGTGATCCTCGCTGTCTCTCCTTACCATCTAAACCTGGGTGGCAGCAACGCCATCACAGCCCGGTCTCAGCCCACGGGTTTGGAGGAGTGGCTCGCGCACCAGGGCATCGCGCTCGAGCCAACCCTGGTACTGGATCGCCAGAGTACACCCTTCCCAATCCCCATACAGCGCCAGGTGGCGGGGTTTGTGGTCGAAGAGATCCAGACCATTGCCTATCCGTACTTTCTGGACATCCGTAACGAGGGTATGGATCAAACAACCGGCATCACCTCCGGGCTCGGCCAGATCACCCTGAATTGGGCCTCGCCCATCAAGATTGACCCGGAGAAGAACCAGGAGCGGCGCGTGGTCGAGCTGCTGAAGAGCTCGGCGAACTCCTGGACCGATGCGTCCGAGGACATTCAGCCTGACTTCGACACCTATGGTTCCCTCGGCTTCGCCGTGGGCGACGACCGGGGCAGTAGACCCCTAGCAGTCATGGTCCAAGGCCGCTTCGGCTCCTCCTTCGCCGACAAACCCTCACCCCTGCTGGAGGAACCGGAAGAAGCGGCATCCGAGGATGAGGACGCAACAGCCGCAGACCCCCCCGCTGAGCAGGATGCGCTGCTGGAAGAGACTGCGGAAGCAGCGGCGCAACCACCAATCTCCGGTGTGGTGGAGACCTCCCCCCCGGCGGCCCGGCTAATCCTGATCGGCTCCGCCAGCTTCCTCACGGACACCGCAATCGGCCTCGCTACGGAGGCCACGCGGACCCTCTACACCAAACCCCTGGAGCTGATCCAGAACGCCCTGGACTGGTCCCTGGAGGACCGCGGACTGCTGAGCCTACGTGGCCGGGGGCAGTACTCGCGGCTGCTGAGGCCCTTGACCCGGCGCGAGCAGATGATCTGGGAGTACCTCAATTATACTCTGGCCCTGGTGGGTCTCGCCCTCCTCGTCTACGGCCTGCATCGACGTAATCGACGCCAGCGCCGGAGCCACTACGAGACCGTCATGTCTGCAGGGAGGTCCTGAGCCATGCAAACGACAACAGAAATCCCAGGGAGTACCATGCTGATCAAGACAACCGGAGGGAACGTCCTGAGTTCCCCATTAGTCATCGCCCTCAGCGCGTTGCTGGTACTACAACTCCTGGTCACCTTTCTGTTAGGGATTGGGGGGAAGAAGGTGGGACTCACGGCATCCGAGGGCCCCCTCCTCGCCTTCGACCCGGAACAGGTAACTGGTATCCGCATCCGGTCCCCTGACCGGGAACCGGTGCTAGTGACCAAGACCGAAGACAGTTGGATCATACCAGCCCTCAAAGACCTCCCCGCTGCCACGCATAAGGTGACCGCCCTGTTAGCCAAGCTGGAAGGCCTGCAGAAGGGCTTACCCGTGGCTACTTCGGACGCAGCCCTGAAGCGTTTCAAGGTTGCCGACCGGATCTTCGAGCGCAAGCTGATATTGGAACGCGGCGACGCCCCGCCCGTGATTCTCTACTTCGGTGACTCCCCCGGATTTCGACGCCTGTTCGTGCGCGCCGACGGCGACGGGGCCGTCTACGAAGCAGAGCTCGGCCTCTTCGATGCCCCGAACCGGACGGATAACTGGAGTGATCGGACCCTACTCCACCTGAAACCGGAGGCCGTCCAACGGCTGATGTTCGCAGGGCTGATCCTGGAACGCACTGATGACGACTGGCGGCTCACGGACTTAGCCAGGGGTGAGGAGCAGGACCAGCAGGCTACCAAAGATCGGATCCGTACCCTCACCAACATCGATTTTGTCGGGGTATTGGCAAACGAAGAAGGACCCACAATTGACACCGCATCCACCCCACTCGAGATCGAGGCGACCTTGACTGACGGTGAGACCATCCGCTACCGGATCACCAAGCTAGCAGAAGGCAACGACTACCTGCTTGAGGTCTCCAACCGACCCCAGCGATTTACCCTTGCCAGCTATGTAGCCGAGGACCTCACTAAGTTGAGTCGAGCCGACTTGCTCAAAAAGCCTGAAGAGGGGGATAAGAAAACCGCGGAAGACCCGGACCTGACAACCGAGACCAAGGCAGCCTCACCGGCCCAAACACAGAACGCGGGTGGGACCGTCGCCCCGGAAACAAAAGCGGTGGATACCCCGGCGGAGACACCGGGAGTGCATGGTTAAAAGTGTTGGAGGTGGACGAACGAAGTTGTGGTTTATTCCTGACGGTGATCGGAATGATGAGACATGCTGAATACTTTGAGATCGCAGACGAAACCCGTGTGGATAGATGAGTGGGGATAGGGACTGTTTCTACCATCCGACTGTTCATCGCCTGTCTATCTAGAAGAACCTATCGCGAAATTATACATAATAACAAAAGCCTCCGGCTGACCGCCCAAAGTGCTGCTCGCTTCACTCAAGCTACTTTGGGCGGTGGCTGAAGCTTAACGTTGGGTAGAAAGTTCTGAGCGTGTAGGATCAAGAAGCAAGAGCACCCGGCATGCGTGGCTTCTGGATAGTGGGCAAGAAGCACGCCCGATCCAACTGGCCTGTAGCGAGCTACCCGTCGGCCATGCCGCAGTGGACGTTTTAGGTCACTCCACCGGAGCAATACGACGAATTCGTTACTTGCATAGAAGATGTGTTGGAAGTTTACCGGCGTCCGTATGATTTCAAACGCCCAGTGATGTAGTCTGAATGAACAGCCAGCCCAGTTAATCGGAGAAACGCATCAGGCCCCTCCCGGCCAAGCTAAGTCAGCCGTTCCGCTACGGCTTATTACATCCCCAAGTATGGCTAGGTTGAACTGAGCGTGTCCCCACCAGGCAAAATACCCGAACCAGCGCATCTCCGGATCTGGAAACACCCCGCCATAGGACAACTGCCTGTCACCACCAACGACTCTATCCGCAATATTTGTTGTATTACACTACGCTACAGGTGTTAGCTGGTTGTGTATATAGGTCCCTAAAATTTAGCCATTACTAGGCTTCTAAAACACCTACCCCAACAAACCTCTAAGATCAGTTAGGGAATCAATCACGGCGTCCGGCTCGGCGGTGCAGATATCGATGCCGTGGTTATAACCATAGCTCATGCAGACGATGGCGAAGCCTGCTGCCCGCGCTCCTTTGACGTCGCTGACCGAGTCTCCGACCATCAGCGCGGTCTCAGGAGCAACCCCGAAGTGCTCCGCCGCGTGCAGCAGGGGCAAGGGATCGGGCTTTTTGCGCGGCAGGGTATCGCCGCTGATGACGATGTCGAAATAGTCGCGCACTCCCAGATCCCGCAGCAGGGGCTCGGTGAACTGGGCCGCCTTGTTGGTGACGCAGCCCAACGGATAGCCCGCGTCTCGGAGATAATCAAGCCCTGCGCGAATCCCCGGATACAGGTGTGAACGCCTGGATGTGTTCTCGCGGTAGAGCGCGAGAAAGATCGGAAGGGCATACTCGAAATCGGCCTCATCCGGCTCGCCGTCCAGTTGGCCAGTCAACGCCCTGCGGCCCAAGCACTCGACACCGTTGCCGACCCAATTACGTACCGCCGCTTCCCCATGGGGGAGGCGATCAAGCTGCTCCATCATGGCATCGACGCAGAAGGCCAGATCCGGCACGCTATCTACCAGGGTGCCGTCTACATCAATGAGGATCATCTCAGGTCGATTCATATTAAGGCTCCTCAACCTTTCTAATGCTCACACCCCGGGATAGGGGTGCATATTTAACTGAAACATCCAACCCTGCGTCATTTGGATCGCCTAAGGTAGGTGTTTAGCACGGGCTATCCCATTGGTACGGTTCGCGGCCCGCTCCCTGCCTGCTAGAGTGGTCGGCAGGCGCTCACCGCATCCTACGTCCACCCTTATATATGCTCTGTTTCCGAGGGAAAGCCAAGGATCAGGTATATAAGGGAAGTGATAACGAGTACCTGGAGAAGCCGTTCCGTCCTGAGGCTTTGAGCCGGTCCGTGGATTGGCTCCCCGCCCTCTTCGCCGATACCAAAGAGTATCTGAGACTGGGAGTTAAGCTCGTGAGCCTGCATGCACAAGGTTGGTCGGCGTGGATGCAGGGTCAGTAAACCATGAAGAGAGAACACCGCCCAACTCTGTGCAAGGCTCAGATGCAGCCCTGCACCGAGACCAATGCCGTCGACGCCCATGCCCGTCCAGACCTAGCAACGCCCGAGATGCCCTGGTCCTGACCAGCCGCGCCTGTGCGCTTCCCATTACCGCCCTCAACAAGCTCACGAACCCAGACCAGGAACCAACTCCAGGCCGTCAAACTCACCGCAACGACACTAGACTTCCTGATCCCTGATCTGCAACACAGCATCACCCAACTCGATGCCAAGATCGAACACCTGCGCCAACAGATCCGCGTCCTCATCGGTGCCAACGAGCCGCTCCAAGACACCTTCAAGCTGCTCATCAACGTTACCAGCTCGGTGCACTGATGCGCCTGCCCGAGGAGATGCAGGCCCGGCGAGATGTAGGCTAGGCAGAGCCAGCAACCGCTACCTGCACACACCCTCTATTATGCCCGCTCCTGAACCCTGTACGCCACGACCCCAATACTACCCCAACTCATTCGAGATGACACGGCCTCAGCAAGCTCCAGGCCATCTGTGCCATCATGCGTAAGCCGCTGCATGCCATCCACACCACGCTCAAGAACCGAACACCTTTCAACAGCCGCCGCCCCTACACACCGACCGAGACGGCTGCCAATTAAGCCAACTCTATGCATCACAGACAATTTTTTGTCGATCACCACCTAAATTAGACTTGCTTGGGAACAGAGTATCTACGGCTTTACCCAACCTACACTCTCAGCTCACCGATTGACCTTGGCCATCTCTTCACGCATGCGGCGGATGATGCTGTCGTAACGGTTGGGATCGCCGTCCTTGCCTTGGTGGAAGATACCCGAGCCGGAGACAAAGGTATCGCAGCCGGCAGCCTTAACCTTGGAGATATTCTCGACTTTAACGCCACCGTCGATTTCCAGGCGGATGTCCAATCCTGACGCGTCGATCATCTTGCGCACCTGGCGCAGCTTATCCATGGCGGAGGGAATGAAGCTCTGTCCACCGAAGCCTGGATTGACGGACATTAGAAGCACCATATCTACCTTGTCCATGACATGGTTGAGATAGCTCAGTGGCGTAGCGGGATTGAATACAAGACCTGACTTGCAGCCCTCGCTGCGGATGAGCTGGAGGGTACGGTCGATATGCTCGCTAGCCTCCGGGTGGAAAGTGATATAGGCAGCACCCGCCTTGGCAAAATCCGGGACGATACGGTCCACCGGCTTGACCATGAGATGGACGTCGAGGGGGGCCATGACCCCATGTTTGCGCAACGCATCGCAGACCAGCGGACCGATGGTCAGGTTCGGCACATAGTGGTTGTCCATTACATCGAAGTGGATGATATCGGCACCGGCAGCCAGGACGTTGGCCACCTCCTCGCCGAGCTTTGCCATGTCCGCCGATAGGATGGAGGGTGCAATAAAATCTGCCGCCATGGATGTCTCTCCCCGTGGGTGCCTGATAGCTCCCATGACGGGAGCAAATCAGTATCGAAAAATCAAGGTTTTCTAATTTACTCCAAACTGCCTCTACTTTCACGCTTGGCTCAATTCGCCTTGGGGTAGTGGTTAAATTTTAAGTGGCATGGTTGTACGACCTAATGATTTTACCTCTCACTATTTACCATCCCTGGCATCTAAATTCATGGTACTTGGAATTCTGGCACTCCCTACCGGAATGATGCGGTCGGGGCTGACAGACTTCACAACCTAGAATTTACCCACTACCCGATCATTTACTATGGGAATACCATGGAAACCAGTGTATCCGGGTGGTGCTGCCTGAGTAGGCACCGGTAGGCGCGTTTGACTTCCGCGTCCGTGGCCCTGGACGTAACCCCGAGGGGCCGATAGGCTAGGTCCAGAGTCGGCTCCTTAGTGACTGGGCCGCCGTGGATGTGTCTGCGGTCTTATCAGGCACCTGTCGAGAATGTCTGCTGCAGGCGTATCAGCTGCTCCAGATGTTGGAACTCACGCTCCGAGATTCGGAGGTAGTCGCAGATGTACAGGAGCAGCCGCTCTTCCTCAGTCCAGACCGTCCGTCCGCGTAGGCAGCCTGGATCTGGATTTCGATGAACATCCACAGCAGGGAGCGGCGGTGGTAACACTCGCACCGAAATTGCACCAGCACGTTACCGAAGGGAAATCTTTCCGCCTTCCCCTCGGTAAAGAGTCCGATGGCAGCGTGGCAGGCGATTTCCTGCTCATTGGGCCGACCGTCTGCCTTGGCCTTTAGCCTTTGGCCTTAAATAACCTACTTGTCAGTTCAGCAGGAATTGCCAGAATCCAGCTGCTATGGATGGCAGAAGTAGTGGGGAACTGAAATGATTATGTCATCGACGCCGTTTGTGATTGAGCACTGCTTGCAGCTGCCATCCCAAGCGCAGTGACTGAGGGACCCCTACCCTACTGGACACCGCCGCGGCAAACCCATGACATCGAGATAGGCATCCGTGCTCGCCTCGATCTCGTAAGGTCGGGCTGCCTGCTTGAGTTCTTCTCTAGGTAGGGGATCGGCAAGGGTCGCGGAGATGGCCGCAGCGAGGCGCGCGTCGTCGCCCACCGGTACCAGGGTGCCATAGCGTCCGTCCGCGAGGATTTCGCGCGGTCCGCTGGGACAGTCCGTGGAGACTACAGGAGCTCCCAGGGCCAGCGCCTCGATCAGTACGAATCCGAGCCCTTCCCAACGGGAAGTAAAGGCAAACAGGTCCGCGTGGGCCATATAGGGGTAAGGCCCAGGCAGGAATCCTGGCAGGCTGAAATCTTCCGCAATACCAAGCTTCCCAGCCAGGAATAGCAACCTTTCGCGGTAATTACCGCATCCCAAGATCATGAGCCGACAGGGCCGCTCGGCGCGTATCCGGGCAAAGGCCCGCAGCAAGGTTGCGAAGTCTTTTCGGGCACAGAGCGCCCCGGCACCAAGGATGAGGGGGATATCTGCCTGTCCGAACCAGGGATGCTCGGGGACCGGCAGCGGCTCGCTGAACAGGCTCGCTGGCACCACCGGCATGGGAACTACCTGAATACGGTCGCGGGCAAGTCGGGTATAGTCCGACATGTCGTCGGCGACGCCTGTGCTGCAGACGATAACCTGATGGGCAAACGGATACAGCTTGCGCATGGACATGCGCTGAATCTGCCGTTCGCAGAACCCTCGATTTGCGAGGTTGACCGAAACGGTGGTGCCGATGCTGAGGATCAAATGGGTGGGGACACCGGACAGCCGGCGGGCAAAGAGTGCGATCCGATTGACTTTGTCCTTGTCCGACAATAGTACTACAGGTCGCTGGTTCTGCAGATAGCGGGTCACAGCGGGCAAACAAGCGTGGGTATGGCGCGAACCCAGATCGACGACCTGGACCCCGGTGGGGACGGGCGTGAGCTGGGGACCATGCCCCCGGACCTTGAGTAAATCCACCTGATAGCCCCGCCGCGCCAGCGCCGGGATCAGATGGGCGGCAGCCCGGTCGACGCCGCTGTGGCCGGAGGTGGAAAAAAAGCAGGCGATGCGGTCCGAGTCTATCATGCGCGGATGGTGACGATGCTGCCTCCGGCGTTCGTTCGTGGGGCTTCAGGCAGGAGAATACCCTCGCCGCACCTCGGATCGCCCTAGGCTTGAGATATGTATACCGCGAAAGTGTGGCGTCCAGGGGGAATGTCGTCAACATCATGGGTTGATCGGGTCTATTGTCGATCATGCCTATTGCTGACCAGACTTTTTCAGGTGGAGCTACTATGCGTGAAACTGGCGTCTTCTTTCTCTATCTCTTCGGCTGTCTAGTCCTTGGAGCCCTCCTCACCTATCCCTTGATGCAGACGGGCTGGATAGCCCATGACCCCCACCTGGTCATGGGTCGCCTCGCGCAGGTTTTCATCCTGCTAGGCCTGTGGCCTTTCCTCAAGGTGATGCGCCTGAACGATCACCAGGCGCTCGGATATGCTGTTCCTCGACCGCAATTTCTGCACGCCCTGTGGTGGGGCTGGCTGCTCGGTGCGGCCCTCTTGTCGGAGCTGGCCCTGGTCCTGCTGCTGCTGGAGATTCGATTACCCACTGGCGCGGTGGATGGTCGGCTGATCGCTCTTATCGGAATGTCAATCCGAGCCCTAATCAGTGGTCTGCTCATTGGCCTGTTAGAGGAAACCTTCTTTCGCGGCGCTCTCTATTCAGCCGTTCGGCGCAGTAGCGGTGCCAGCCCCGCGATCCTCTGGTCGTCCGTTCTGTTTGCCCTAGTCCATTTCATGAAGCCCCATGCCCTGCCCGAGGGGGTAGCCCACGATTGGTTCGGGACCTGGCAGCTGTCCGTCCGGGTCTTTACCGACGCCTTTCAATGGCGGCACCTGGACTCCATGGTGGCCCTGTCCCTAGTCGGCGTCTTTCTGGGTCTGGTGCGGGAACGCAGCGGACATATCGGTTGGTGCATGGGCCTACATGCCAGCTGGATCTTCGTGATTCAGATGACCCGCCGCCTGACCGACGTCCACCCCTCGCCGGATGCCCCGTTGGTGTGGCTAGTTGGGGATTACGACGGGGTCATCGGCTGGCTCGCCGCGGGCTGGATCGGCTTGGCGGCGCTGGGACTCTGGTCGTTCACACGCCACCAGGAACGGAAAAGACGGGTTTGAATCGGGAACAATCCTGAATGATTCGGCGTTGCCTGAGGGAAAAGATCCCTACCCATACAAAAAATCCATCCCACTGCTGTCAGGAAAAGCGGATACTTTCACAGTCTCCGCGTGGGAGACAGATGAACAAATACAGAACCAATGTCGCCCGAACCTCAATTGCACCACCGCGTCTTAGGTATAGACCCGGGATCCCGCACCACCGGATTTGGAATAATCGACACGGATGGCAGGCGCAGCGTCCGCGTTGCTGGCGGCCGTATTCGGGTCGCTCACCTGCCTTGGCCGCGGCGGTTGGCTGTGCTCTTCGACGGCATCGCCCAGGCAGTGGATGAATACCGACCCCATGAGATGGCGGTAGAGCAACTCATCTTTGCCCGCGATGTGACCGCCGCCCTGAAGCTTGGTCAGGCCCGGGGGGCGGTGCTCTGCGCCGGGCTCAAGGGGGGGGATATGCAGGTCCATGAGTACAGCCCCAAATCGGTCAAGCTCGCCGTAGTCGGCACCGGGGGCGCGGAGAAAGCTCAGGTCCAGCACATGGTACGTCTTCTGCTCTCTCTCACGGATACGCCGCCGGAGGACGAGGCCGACGCCCTGGCCCTCGCCCTGTGTCATGCCCACTCTATGGGGATACCGGCGCGCCGCAGGGCCGTGGCATCTTGGAGGGATTTTCGGCCGTGATTGGCAGGCTCCGCGGTGAGATCGTCTCCCAGCATCCGCCCCAGCTCCTGCTCGACGTGAACAGCGTCGGCTACGAGCTCTTGGCCCCGATGTCCACCTTCTATGGTCTGCCACCCGTCGGGGAGCAGGTCACGCTGGTCACCCATCTGACCATGCGCGAGGACACCCAGATGCTCTACGGCTTTCTACGCGAAGAGGACCGCGCCCTGTTCCGTAATCTGCTCAAGGTCACCGGCGTAGGCGCGCGCATGGCCCTGGCCATTCTCTCCGGCATGGACACCCAGCAGTTCGCCCTGTGTATCTGGCAGGAAGACGTCACTGCCCTAACGCGATTACCTGGCATCGGCAAGAAGACGGCTCAGCGCTTGGTTGTAGAGCTGCGGGACCGGGTAGACGGGATGCCTACCAGGGCACCGACCGGCGTTGCGTCCTCGCCGCTGACCGACGGCGGTAGGGATTCTGCCTTGATCGATGCGATCGGCGCGCTCACGGCCCTCGGTTACAAGCCTGCCGACGCTAACCGCATGGCCCGCGTGGCGGACGATGGGGTCAGGACCTCTGAGGAGATCATTCGCACCGCACTCAAAGCGCTGAATATGCCCTGATACTCCAGTACCTTATTCTACTCCAATTACACACCTAAAATTAAACCTATCAACAAACCCCTGCATACCGAAAAGCCCGTAAATATAGCGAGTGTGCTCCAAAGAAGTCCCTAGAAATCCTTTTAGATATCCAGGCAGGAAAACGTGGCTTGCCCCTATCCTTCGCACAAGGTTACGGGTGCTTCCTCAAAGACCAATCCTGTCTGTAGAACCCCTTTGCGGGTGGCGGTATTGCCAGTCTCACTGGTTTCATTCAAGAATCGCCTGTCATGCTATCATGACAGGAATTGACTGGCTTAAAGAATCCTCGACTTCGAATTGACCATCGGAAACGTCAGAAAAGCCCTTGCAGAAGATGCCGATAGCTCGGTTGTGTCCCTTCGGCGGCGCGCATTCCTGACCCTACCTCGAAACCGTGTGAAGCGGGATGGAATCATAGGCCCCTGGATCCGGCCTTATGAAGACCGGAGAAACACAACCGGGGCATCGGTTTCTAATGGTATCCCGAAACCTTGGCTCGGAGAATACGGGAGACCGATATGAATCTGCACAGACTAGATTTCCATAACGGTGGTGGATTCGCATTGATCGACGAGTATAAGGCCGATTCACAGATAGCATCCTATGTCGATCCTCCTTACACGAAAGCGGCAAAGAGACTTTATCGCAATCAGCAGGTAGATATGGCAACCGTATCGGGTTCGTTCCTCATGAACTACAGTAATGAAAAGAAGATTTCAGACTTGACATTTGCGCATGAAAAATATGTACCATGCCGAAATGACAGAGTTTGAATTGGCTCTACTATAACAATGCTTAAGGGCATTTGGGGAAATACGGTTCTCGTCTACAGTACCTCTTAATTGGTGAAAATACCTATTCTTAAAAGGTGTCTTACCGTGAAATAGTAGGGACCGAAATTTGCAGTTATGGCGTACAGTAAAATCCATTGGATATGGATGCGCCTGAGAAGTAGACCACTTGACTCTTAAGGGTACCATTGCAAAGTGGTTATTTCAAGATGAACAAGGACCGCATCGGTCTTACCGACCGCTGACGGGTCGTTATCTTTAACCCCCTTTCATGGACCTTAGAAAAGGTAGTTCAGTAAGGCGGTTCTTTGAGAACTGCTGAAGCGTGTATATCCCACCGTTCTTGTTGCAGGGTGATTCACCGCCGCGAAATGGGTAGGGTTGAGACTTGAAGGGAACATGAGCCAAGGTGTGCAGGTATGAGCATAGTCAATTCAAATCCATAGAGCTCACTGCTTTGGTCATATCCGGTGTAGATACAGGATTATCTTGCCGGGTTCAACCTAGGTTGCTTGCCTGTCAGGAGGTATGATGCGGCTTATTCTGCCCCGCATCGGTTCGGCGTTCCTGGTGATCTTCGGTGTCTGCACCCTGGTGTTCCTGCTGATCCATCTGGTGCCTGGTGACCCGATCGAGGCCATGTTGGGGGAAAACGCCCGACCGACGGACCTGCAGGTGCTACGCGCGGCCCAGGGTCTCGACCGACCCTTGGGCGAGCAGTATCTGCGTTATCTCGGCGGGCTGGTCCGTCTGGATCTGGGCCAGTCGTTCCAGTTCAAACGCCCGGTGTCGGATCTGCTTGCCGAGCGTATCCCCGCAACTCTAGAGCTGGCCGGGAGCGCCTTGGCCTTGGCCCTAGCAGTGGCGGTTCCACTCGGGGTGCTGGCGGCGCGGAATCAGGGCAGCGCACTCGACTCCGGGGCCATGGGCCTTTCTCTGCTCGGCATCGCCATCCCCAATTTCTGGCTCGGGCCTCTGCTGATCCTGGTCTTTTCCCTGTGGCTTGGTTGGACCCCAGTGAGCGGGCGTGACGGCTTGGTAAGCCTGATCCTGCCCGCCGTCACCCTGGGCTCAGGGTTAGCGGCGGTCCTGGCACGCATGGTGCGCGGTAGTGTGCTGGAGGTACTGGGAGAGGACTATGTCCGCACTGCCCGCGCCAAGGGGCTATCTGAGGCCACTGTGCTTCGGCATCACGCCCTGCGTAATGCTTGGTTGCCGGTACTGACCCTGGTCGGCCTACAGTTAGGAGGAGTGCTGGGAGGAGCCGTGATCACGGAGACCGTCTTCGCCTGGCCGGGAATCGGCAGCCTGCTGGTAGAAGCCATTCGGAACCGGGACTACCCGGTGGTTCAGGCCAGCGTGCTGCTAGTTAGCTTGTCGTATGTGCTGGTGAACACCCTGACAGATCTGGTCTACGCCTGGGTGGACCCCCGAATTCGGTTGGCCTGATGCGAATACGGTTTTTACTGTTTACCTGGTACTGAACTCAAATAATCTTTTCTAGGAGAACACAGTCCAAATAGTTTTAAATGATGATTGTTGAGATGCAAGTACATGCTTGCCGTAAATTTCACAGCAAAGAGATTGTCAAGAATGCTATAAATGGGTATCGAACGGACTCATGAGTCCGTCAGCAAACGTTGAGTGCTTGGTTATGCAGCTACCACCTTTTAAAACCATCCAATGGCAATTCCGTTTCAGGCTGAGGCCTTGCTACGGTTTGCATCAAGGATGGCCTGGTCCAGATAAACACAGTTGCGGAGTCTAAACCCAATTAGACCCCTTGTGACTGTCTTTCAGTAGAACCTTCACCGGGCTTTCTCTAAAAAGAAACGAAACGGTTCCAATGGTATTGGGTGGCGATCAGTAGCTAATATTAGCTGATTTCCAAGTTCCCAAAGTGCCCTTACATGGGCTATAATCAAAACGGTCTGCACAAGCGGACACACTACGCTGACCGGACGTAGTACCTCATTTCCACTTTTCGCTCACCCTCTTGGCCCCTCGCTGCGCTCGGGACAAGCGCCCTAGCCGGGAGAGAGGCTTGGAGGATTAGCTTATTAATAGCATTGGATCCGCATAGGTCAAGTCGCTGACCGGATCAGCTAAGCGTATGATTTAAACTGGCAGTCCCCCTGCAAGCACTGGCATCAGCCTGTGAAGGCAGTGCTCCCGGCAGCGAATTTTTGCGACCTCATCTTCAACCTGTCAGTTTGCATTGCAGCTCCGTGTCCTTGGTCTGTACCACACAGGCGTTCTCCTCCCGTTCCAAGCGTATCCGCTCGGCTAGATCGGCATCGCCCAGGGCCAGGATTTGAGCTGCCAGATAACCCGCGTTCTTGGCCCCAGCCTTGCCGATGGCCATAGTAGCCACGGGGATACCTCCCGGCATCTGCACCGTGGACAGCAGCGAGTCCATCCCCTGCAAAGGTCCGGCATCCAAGGGGATACCGATCACCGGCTTGAGGGTGAGTCCGGCGACGGTCCCGGCCAGATGGGCCGCCAAGCCGGCCGCCGCGATGAAGATAGCGCAGCCACGCCCTTCCGCGTCCTTCACGTAAGCGCGGGTAGCGGACGGCGTGCGATGGGCGGAGGTAATCCTCACCTCGTGCGGAATCTTCAGCTTGGACAGCACATCTAAGCTGGCCTGTACGGTGGAAAGATCAGAATCGGATCCCATCAGGACCGCGACGAATGAGGTAGCCACATCGAGTCTCCTCAGGTTGGTTGTCTATATCTGCTGCACGTGAACCGTTCTGAACGCAAGATGCAACTCGCTTCGTGGGTAGCGGTAAATTTTTAAGTGGTTGTTGCCGGAAGCCCAGGTACTGTGGATAGGTGCCGTGGACGGCAAAGACAGTGGGGGTTTAAACCATTAAATCACATAACCATGACACTTAAAATTTAGCCACTACCCGCGGCGCTGGGCACAGCCCACGCTGCGGGTTATTCCAGAGCCAGAAGATTTCATTTGAGCTGCATTTTCCTATAGGAAAATGCAGATTTCTCCCCTACCTGACCTAGCTGACTGATTCGTCGGGCCCTATTGCGAAGGTGCCTTGAAACCGGTCAGTCGAGATCCTGAACCAGTGAAGTACGTACAGCATCAATGATAGTTACAGCCTGGCGGTAGTGCGGATGATCAATGCCGGCAGCCAGGCCCGCTCCGGCCTTCAAGGCAGCAGTCATCTCTGGCATCAGCTCGAACCGCAGAAAGTGCACCGACGAGGTCTTGGTCTCGTCTGCGCGCTCCAGGTCTTCATCGGCGATGGCAAAAACCTTCTTCCAACCTGCAACCTGTACCCAAACCCGGTCCTCAATCCCGATGAGCTTGCCGAGCGCCGCTCGGCGTTCCCCAACGTCCGGGTACTCCATCATAAAGGTTGCCTTCCAGTTGCCTCCGTCGGGGATCAGCGGGTTGTAGGCGGCCAACTCGTCAGCGATACCTTCCGGCTCGAAGATGCGTTCGATACGCAACATCTCCTGGATCTGGTATTGGATGGTCAACCGATTCTCGAAGTAAAGTGTCGCGTTCGTACCGATGTGAAGCTTTCGGTTCTGCTTATACGCTAAAACCCTGGCCCGGAAGTCACCGCGTATCTCTGCGTAGGCCTCCAAACCGTAGAGGTCTTCGGATGTCAGATCGTGCATCGTTTGCTTCCATCTAGGTCCTGTTAACATTTCACTCTAACCGACTGTTTTAAATGTCAAATAGTCGTGATATCCGAGTAGTCCGCACGGCAGGATCTATGCTAACTGTTTGATTATTCTAGGGTCCGCTGTGCGGGATTCTTAAATGTCTTAACAGGCCTAGTATGCCGCTTCATAACATTTTCCACGTTGAGAAGCTATTTTTTATAAATATCATTATGTTTATGTCCTCAAAAAACATCTAAAATATTATGAAACTATGTACTTAGGTGGTGTTGACATTTAAGCCGAACAGATCAAAATCGGGGCTCTCATCACAGACACGAGGTAGAACCTGCCCAGCTTATCGTAGCGCGAGTGAGGAATTACCGCCTGCACTCTGTGATCGTGGATCAGCTCGATCAAGGCCCGTGTACCGTAGACTTTGTCGGATACCACCTTTTCAACCTCAAGGCCAGAGCAACGGCCCGACCTAGATCACAGCGTAGGCGGTTCCAGCGCTGAGCAGACACCGAACGAAGCTTGGTGGTCAACCAACTACGGGAGCGCCCGATCGCCTGGGTGCCGTTTTTGTGGGTGCGCCAGCCGCGTGCCGATGGACCCCGATCACTGCACTATCAATAAAAATTTCTTCATAAATCAGTCTTCTTTGCTAACTCCTAGAGCACCCCGGACCACACACCACGCTTCTGCCAACATGCAAAGCACGGGTATACGCTATTCCGGTTTCAAAATTCCGCGGTGCGGGAAGATCGTGCCACGGAGCACCCTGAGCGGGCCAACTATAAGATCGCCTCCACGAACAATTGGCTGTCGTGCTCGCTCCGTCCACGGATTGACGCTTTGCCTGGCAACGGGCTCTGAATCTGTTCCCACTGGTCATCACGCAATTCCAAGCAAACCATTTCTTCTCCCCCTTTCTCTCCTAAAACAGCTTGAGTTGCGCGTAGTCTATCAGACTAAATGTTAACAGGACCTAGTGTATTGAATCATAAATCAGCGGGAGTAATCTCCTTTGCTCCCTTTGTACCTTCACACTTCAGGTGCGAGTAGGCGACTACTATCATAATTCTAGCATTTTCTATTACGATAGGTTATAAAGACATTGAAATTAAGTGTACTAATCACCCCTATACAGGACAAACATACTGAAACTAGATACTACAAGAGGGCAACTGCAGAGCTTGCCTTGCGGATTCACAGACAGACCAAAGCCGCATAGAATCTAGAATTTCTCCTACCTACAAGCGCAGGTGGCGGAATTGGTAGACGCGCTGGATTTAGGTTCCAGTGGGGAAGCCTGTGGGGGTTCGAGTCCCCCCCTGCGCACCAGTTACATCCGTTGCACATAGCAATCCTGAATGATTTGGCGTTGTCCAAGGGGATAAGAGTCTCCCCTGTGTCGGGACAAGTTTGATGTGTTGCGAAAGTTGTCGGCAGGTATGGCAGTCTACCGAAGTCTTGGAACAGGGCGGCGATCTGCCTGAAACTCAGGGACTCGGTCTGGAAAAGCGCCGTTGGCTTCTGCGCGAGCTCAAACAGATTATGGCGGTCTGCGCGGGCCGTTGCTCCACGGTTTGAGCCCTTCTTGTTTCGAGCAGACCCTTGATAGCGGGAAACTATGAATACTCACGGAACCGTCTCGTCTGTTCCTGCGGCCGCAGGAAATGGAAATTCGCGTGGATTCGCGCGATTTGTAGTTTCCGCCTGCCCTTGTGGGCCTGGGAAACGATGCGTTCCTACGATATTTGCCGATCCTATCCCCCAACGCCGCCTAGCTGAGCCTGCTCTAACAACTCTAGCAAGGCTGCGGTTTTATCAAAGGTTTCACGGTATTCTTCCTCGACCTGGGAGTCGTGCACGATCCCACCGCCGGCCCAGAAGCGGATGGTGCCCGCACTGTGGATCAGGGTACGGATTGCGATGTTGGTGTCCATGACACCGTCAAAGCCCAGGTAGCCGATGGCCCCGGAATAGACACCGCGGCGATGGGGCTCCAGCTCCTCAATGATCTCCATAGCCCGGATCGTAGGTGCGCCAGTAATGGAACCGCCGGGAAAACAAGCCCGCAGTAGCGAGACGGCGTCTTGTCCGGGGGCCAACCGGCCGGTGATGGTGCTGACCAAGTGGTGCACGGTGGCGTAGCTTTCCACCTCGAACAGCTTGGGAACCTGTATACTGCCGGGGCTACAGACCCTTCCTAAATCGTTGCGCAGCAGATCCACGATCATCAGATTCTCAGCCCGCTCCTTGGTGCTGGCGGCTAGTTCCTGTTGCAAGGCGGAGTCTGCTGCAGGGGTGCGTCCCCGCGGCCGGGTACCCTTGATAGGCCGGGTTTCGACCTGCCAGTCCCGAACCGCGAGAAAGCGCTCTGGTGAAGAACTCAGGATCTGGGCAAAAGGGGTTTTCAGGTAGGCAGAGAAAGGGGCCGGATTGAGTCGCCGTAGTGCCCTATAACCGGCGAATGGGTCGCCGGCAACCGGGGTCGAGAAGCGCTGGGCCAGATTGACCTGATAGCAGTCGCCTGCGAGCAGGTAGGATTTGATCCGTTCGAAAGCCCGGCCATATTCGTCCTGGGTCATGTTCGAGCACGGTGGACCCAAGACCCGGAGCCGGCTGTGGGCTGGAGTAGGTCGCGGGTTCTGGAACATGGAGACCAGCGTGTCCCACCGCTCCCGTGTCCGGGAAACGCGCCCGAGACTTACGAGTCGGGCCTTACGGGCTAAGTGGTCTACGATCAGGGCCCAGTCGTAGATACCCACCGCCATGTCCGGGATTTGTTCAGCGTTTTCGGCCAGCGTCGGCAAACGCTCGATGCGTCGTCCCAGGTCGTAGGCGAACCAGCCAATGGCCCCCCCATAGAAAGGCAGATCAGGTAAGAGAGGCACCGGCTTGCCCAACTGCCCGCGCAGTAAGGCAAAGGGGTCCTGGGGCGACAGCTGTACCTGATCGACGGAGCGGATCTCGGTGACGCCGCCACGAGTGGTCAGGGTGATGTAGGGATCCGCAGCAAGGATGTCATAACGGCCAGCCTCGCTCAGGGGACGGCCGCTATCCAGGAAAACAGCCCAGGCCCTCTCCGCCAAGGGCTCAAGATAGGAAGTGCTATCGGCCCGATAAGGGATCTCGCTTAACAATGACATGCATCCCCGCCGGCTAATTAGCACAGCGATGCCAAAGTACCGATAAGATGGGAATCATTTTTTCGCAAATATCGGCAGTTAAGAGCATCCAACCCTGGTAGGACAGCACTGACGGAGACCGGACGCCCACTATCGATTCCGTCCTTCCAGGTTGGCGATGCGTTCCTCCAACGGGGGATGGCTCATGAACAGACGCTTGAGGCCAGCGCCGATGCCGCCGCTGATGCCGAAGGCGGCAAACTCACCGGACGGCAGATCCCTGGGCTCGGTTGCGGTCTGCAGGCGGCGCAGGGCGTCGGCCATCTTCCGGTTGCTGGTGAGATGCGCGCCACCGGCATCGGCCTTGAACTCCCGATAACGGGAGAACCACATCACGATCATGGTGGCCAGGATCGAGAGCAGGACCTGGGAGACCATCGACACAACGTAATAGGCAGGGCCATGACCCTGCTCGGTCTTGAAGACCACGCGGTCGATCAGGTGCCCGATGACCGTCGACAGAAAGACCACAAAGGTATTCACAACCCCCTGGAGCAGAGTTAAGGTTACCATGTCACCATTGGTGACATGGCTTACCTCATGACCGACTACTGCCTCCACCTCATCCTTTGTCATGTGCTGGAGGAGTCCGGTGCTGACCGCCACCAGGGCTGCATTGCGGTTCCAGCCGGTTGCGAAGGCGTTGGGGTCGGGTGAGTCGAAAATTCCCACTTCTGGCATCTCAATGCCGGAGGACTGGGCCTGTCGGGACACCGCTTGTATCAGCCAGTGTTCAAAGGGAGTGCCGGGGTGTTCGATGATTCGTACCCCCATGGAGCGTTTCGCCATGCTTTTGGACATGAACAATGAGGTCAACGAACCGGCGAATCCGATGATCGCGGCATAGACAAGCACGGCGCTCAGATTGAGATCCACACTGTTTGTCGCGAGCAGACCATCGAAACCGAGCAGCTTGAAGACCAGGCTGATAACCATCAGCACGGCGAAATTGGTTGCCAGGAACAGCAGAATGCGTTTCATTGTCAAGGCTCCGAGTTGACTGGAAAGGGATCTTGAAACATCCCGGCCTGGGGATTTTTCAAGCCGACACTCACAATGTGCAGTTGCGAGCGCCGTTATCTCCATGCACTATGATGGGGGATCCTTGTCCCTACATAGGTGTCTTAAAGTTTTTCAAAATGTTAGATACATAGGACTATAAAATGCTTCCTCAAGGGCGCAGGTGCAAGCCCGAAGGGTATATTGGTTCCCCTTTTAACAGTGAGTATTATTCGATGGCCTTGGTGATGGGGAAAATCACTGGACGACCTACGAGCTTAAAAGTTATTATTTTTGAAACCCTGATTCAGAGGGGCCATAGCTCAGCTGGGAGAGCGCAACACTGGCAGTGTTGAAGTCGGCGGTTCGATCCCGCCTGGCTCCACCAATTCGATTTCCAATAACGTTGGAGTCCAGATGCACGCGTATAAGCGGGCTTTCTTATTGCTTGTTTGTCCGATAGCGTCTCAGAATTACCCTAAGTAGAATCCTGAATCTGGTAGGGGTGACTATTGTGGATTACCCCTTGCTGCTGTAACTGACCAAAAGAAAGTCGCTGGGGTACTCCGTGCACTCGACACCTACGAAGGCACCCTGACTGTCCGCTGTGCCCTCCACCTCGCCTCACTAGGGGTTTGTACGCCCGGGAGAACTGCGCCACGCTGAATGGTCGGACATCGACCTGGATGCCACAGAATGGTGCTACACGGTTTCCAAGACGAAAACCCAGCGCAAGAAATCACCAAAGGTAACCGACCGATGAGCGACAACGCCATATTCTCGTTAATGCGGCGCATGGGTATTGAAAAAGACGAAATGAGCGGCCACGGTTTCCGGGCCATGAAGCAAACCATCCTTGATGAGATACTAGGTTTCTGTCCTGATGTTCGTCGAACACCAGCTCGCCCATGCGGTACGTAACCCCAACGGATGCGCCTATAACTGCGGTGCCTACCTGCCGGAACAACACAAGATGATGCAGGAACGGGTGGATTACCTCGACAAGCTGGAAGCGGGCGCAGAGATCATCCCGATTAACCAAAGTGCCTAGAACGAAGCCACCAGGGAGCCCCTTGGGAAGGGACGGGTGGTTGTGTAGGGGACCAAAAATAGGCGAAGGCAATTTATACATAACGCGAATTATGCGCAGCGCAAGCGAATTGCCCCCGACTGGCATGATACCAAGGATAGTTTTTCGGATAAGTTCACGGGCTGCGTTCTTGTGACCAATCACGGTCTTCACGTTCGAAATGATCTTATTCTTCTGCGTTACCTTCTTCGGTATTGGCAAAATCAGTTTGTGATTTCCGGAGGTCACCTTTGACGAACTGAAGGAAACGCAGAAGTCGGCGGAACTGATCTTCAAGACGTTCACCACGCTCCCTGACTAAGCAACAGGCGGAAATCGAGGCGGAATTCCGGAACATCGACAGCATGGTATTTCAGGGTGGCGTGAAGGCGCTCATCAAAGAGGCTACAGACCACCCACATTTCAACGCGGAATTCCCCGAGGCTATCAACCAATTCGACAGCAACCACGGAAAGGAGGTGTGGACATTCCTGGAGCACCGGGAATACTGGACTGGGGCCACCTCCACTCTGTACGCCGAGAATACCGTCGGCGCCTCATGGATTGTTCCCGTGCCTTTGACGACAAAAATTATTTGTCCAGGTTGCGAAGAAAATTGTTATATGCCAGTGGAAAAGGTATCCCCCGCCGGCAAACAGTATGCCCGCAAGGGCGTACATAGCTTGCGATCAACGCCCAGAGATAGGAACGATAAAAATATAACCGGTGTGGTTGCAGCAATGGCAACTGACGCAAGGGCAACTCACCAAATGGATCGCTGGTTCACTTGACCTGAAAGGAAAGCCGTAAAAAGACAGCACAAACGGCTTCTTCAAGCTGGGAAACATTCAAGGCAGTAAACGAATAGGCGCTCTAGAATTCGATGCTCCGGATTCTGTTTGCGTGAAGTCTTCCGGTCAATTGTCTCCCTAGGTCAATGAAGAAACGCAAGAAGCCAATAGCAAACATGGAAGGGTTGGATATCAGCTCACCGGAATGGTGCAGCCAAACCGCCCGGAACTCGACCAACACACGGCATGATCAACCCGGCGGCAACTAAGACAAGCAACAGCAGATATTTCTCCCGCGACCATTGCGCCGAAGAAGAATGCAGCGGCGCTGGATATGTCCTACTCAGCCGCTCGAAAGGCCCTCAGAAACACGCGCGATCCAGAACCTTCCACTTAGCCGCTGCCCCACATCGGCTAACCGCTATGCGCTGTGCACTGTGCATTCGCAACGTTCTTTCGTGACATAACAATCGGCAACCACGTTCAACAGCGCCTATGGAGGCGCATACATGGCTACCGCAATCTTGAGACTTCCTACCGTCAAGGCCCGCACCAAGCTTTCCCATTCGACCATCTATCTGCGTATTTCCGAAAGCTGGTTTCCGAGACCTGTTTCCCTCGGCGGCCGCGCCGTTGGGTGGATTGAAGAAGAAATCACCGAATGGCTGAACCCGCAGATTGAACACAGCTGCAAGGCTGCGTATTGATGGGAAGGCCAATGCGATGATCAGAAACAGAAAGGGCCGCGCTGGCTGGCGCTAAATAACCCGTCTTCCTAGATTCTGTGACGCGATCCGCACCGCCGGGCTTGAACCGCCCGATGTGATCGAGCCTGGCAAACTGCACCGCTTTCGCTTCCCCAGCGTGGGTAACGCAGCGGCAATACTGCTGGCTGGTGCAAGCTGTTTCACGATGGCCTAGATGGCTGTCTTGGCGACTGGTCTTCAGACTTTACCGAGAGTTGGCAGGCAAAACGGGGCAAGCCCCATTCGCAGCCTGAACAGGCGGTGTTTATGCGCCATGCCGAAGAGACATGCAAACACGCCGAGGTGAAACATCAACAACAGTTAGCAAATGCCGCTGCAAAGGCCACGATAATCTGGAATGCAGGCACAGATACGCCGACACATAACGATCATCCCTATCTTGTCCGCAAGGGATCAAAGCTAACGGGGCACGATTTATCAAGGTGCGCTGGTTATTCCGGTGCAGTCGGGCGGTGAATTTCACTCCCTGCAATTTATCGCGGAAGACGGCAGTGTGTATTGCCGAAGGCTTCGCTACCAGCGCGACTACTCACCAGGCAACAGGTTACCCGGTAGTAATCGCGTGCAATGCGGGCAATCTGGAGCCGGTAGCCAAGGCCATGCGCCAAAAATTTCCCAGCCTATCCATCATCATTTACGCCGACGATGCCACGGAAACTGAAGGCATCGCGGCATCACCAAGGCGCCGACACCGCTGGTGTCAACCAGCGCACTGGCGTGCCTTTTGTCGCTGACGGCACAGGCCCATGCCGATGTGAAGCGAGTGGAGAAGCTGTAAGGGCCGGCCAGGCTTTTCCTGCTGACCATTGCCGATTCCGGCGAACACAAGTCAACCTGTAATGATTTCTTCATACAAGCGATCCGGGACTATGAAGTCAAACAGGCGGAAAGGTCTAAGCCATTAATCAAAGATTGCACGGCGGCAATGGAAGCTCGGAAGGCGAAGCACAGCGGCATCAAGGAGAAAATCCACCAGCTCGCCAAGGCGGAAAAGTCTGCACATGAGCAGGAAACCAACCTGCGCGATCTGGAGCACGACAAGCCGGAACCACCACGAGCGCCCTGATTGATTTATGGCGATGCCACCCCGGAATCCTTGAAATGAAACCTTACGAAAGGCTGGCCATCCGGCAGCGCGGTGTCGGGCGAAGCTGGGCTGGTGTTCGGTGCGCATGGCATGGGCAAGGATTCAGTCATGCACAATCTAGCTACCCTGTTTCAGGGTTTTCTGAGCATGAGGCTTGCAGTGCAATTGGACTGTCAGCATTTAAAGGCGCTTCGAGAATTGCTGCCTAGCATCTGCATGAAGCCCGGCGTTTCTATGGCGAACTGGCGTTATCAGAGGAACAGGCTGATGCGGCCCGGCTGGATAGCTGGCTGCTTGACCACTGCTGAAGGGAAAAGACAGCTGTCATTCCCCGTCGGGAAGTGCAGCGTAACGTCACGCCTAGACGCTTGCCCCGGAAAGCCATGCTAGATATTGCTTTGGCTGAATTGGTAGAAACGGGCAGTGTGCGACCGAACCAAGACGGCGGACGCAAGGAGATTCCTGTCAGCCCAGCCTTGATTGAGGGGGCAAGCAATGACCCTTTGACCCTTTCCATATTGATCATTAAAGAGGCGGGCTTAGGGGCATGATGACAGCGACACCTGCGACACACCGACTGGATAACCCAGTAACTGTCGCAACTGCTACAGTCGCAGAAGCGCTGTATTCCAAACCCTGGGATTTCCGGCTGGTACGAAGAGCAGACCGAATCCGCAACAAGCGAGTGGGAGCCGGGCATCTTCAATGGCGACGGCGAGAAACCTAAGGGGATGCACTGGAGCGCCTTCGAGCAGCTGACCTCTCCCAGCATGATGCCTTCCGTGCAGATTTCATTGGCAGGGATGAGGGATGACAGCGCGGTTGAACCTGCTGGGGGAATCGCTGGACGATTTGGTGTAAGATGATATTCTCAATCAGGTATATACAGCGGCTTAGCTCAGTAGTGCCTAGCATCGGGTTTTTCCGGTAACAAACCTTGTCCCCATCGTCTAGAGGCCTAGGACATCGCCCTTTCACGGCGGCAACAGGGGTTCGCCTCCCCTTGGGGACGCCAAAAACCCCCAAAACCCCAAAAGGTCGTGCTGATTCCCAGCCAATCCTTCTTTTGCGTCATCATACTTGATATACCCACTTTCTGGATCAGAATAATAGAATCAGGAGGTTGGAGATATGTCATGTCTGTTTTGAGCC
>Ga0056114_1000024_pt1 | contig 46192 bp, 27 predicted proteins | sample WorMetHERISLAND1_FD_77005 | JGI IMG/M metagenome (GOLD analysis project Ga0056114, IMG submission 77005) | Marine gutless worms symbiont microbial communities from Max Planck institute for Marine Microbiology, Germany - Olavius loisae HERON... ...
ATCAACCCCAAGGTCACCAAACGCTTCGCCGAGGCGATGCAGACCCGCACCGAGACCAATGCCGTCGAAGCCCATGTCCACCAGCCCTAGCAATGCCCGGATGCCCTGTCCTGGCTATCCGCGCCTGAGCGCACCCCGTTGCCTACCCCCAACAAGCTCTGAACCTAGATCAGAAACCAGCTCCAGGCCGCCCAACTCACCGCGACGACGCCAGACCTCCTGATCCCTGATCTGCAACACAGCATCGCCCGACTCGACGCTAAGATCGAACACCTGCGCCTTAATGTGGTCAATCGGGCGCTATTGGATAACCCTGATTTAGCGCGTAGGGCCACGGGCCTAGGCCCGGAAGATGTATTGGCCTTCATGGTACTCAATGACCTGGAAGAACACTACCTAATTATATAAAGGCGGATTCATAGATGAAAAGCACTACGCGTAACAGGAAAAGTTGATGCGACGGACTATACAAGCGGATTTCATGCGTCGTCTTTGGGAAAATGAGGAAAACCGTTACGGATTTAATCCGGATTTCATCGAGTGACTCAATCATCACTTTTCGGGGCAAACCTCGGAAAGCTGAGTTCTTGAGACTGGCATCAATTGATGTGCAGCACAGGTGAAGACAAAGTGGTAGTGAGTAGTCGGCTAACGAAACACTCCGTCCGATGCGTGAAAGATCCTCGATTCTACTACAAGGTCAGTTTGCGCATGCCCGTCCGGGCATGGTCTTGAGTTATTCAACGTTGGTCAGTGGGATCCGGCTACACCAGTACCGGTTATAGTTGGAGACTGGCGGTTGGCAGCTAGTCGATGCGGTTCGCTGTCTGTGTGCAGGGACGCACAGGCACGCAGCAGAGGCTCACCATATCCTACAACCTTTGTGTCAAAGTGATCTTGACACAAGGGCAGCTTGAGAAATGTGGTTTTCGTCTTTCATCAATGGCCGTCTGAATAATCAATTGATTAGAGTCCCTTAATCGGTGAACATACCTATTTTCCAAGGTACCTATAAAGGAAGATCGATGAGAGATTCTTACTCAAATGATATAAGCCGTGAGTTGTTGATTTATATGATGTTTTTGCGCTATTTTGTATGTATTTAAAAATGATATTCCAATAGCGAATGTTACCCTGAGATTTTCCGAAATGGCAGGTGGTGTATAGTTATCTTCGTCACTGGAGTCGGAAACCCTCTGATGGTGGGCTATGCCGACTTGAGCAGGCATTAAAAAATGTGGTTGGCGAGGTCCGGATCGACAGTAGTCGAGGTGAGAAGACAACCTTCGTGATCGTTGATGCACAGAACAGAATGGTTATGATGCGGGTAAGCAGGTATCTGGCATCAAACGACACACTGCCGTGGATACGCAAGGGTTTCCCCATGCGATAGCGAATATCACCGACAGAGCAGGCGCCCTGGTGACTTTCTCTAAAACATCGAGACAGCCTGTCGGTAGTGACGAACGTGCTGGTTGATGGCGATCATATGGGACATCCACTTGCCGATACCGTGCAGAACATTTTAGGGGCTACGGTAGGGGTCGCTAGGAGAAACGAACTGCATACCTTTGCAGTGACTCCTAAACGATGGGTTGTCGAACGCTCGTTTGTTTGGTTGGAGACGTGTCGAAGGTTATGGAAAAACTGTGAGCGAAAAATTAATACCAGCTTGCAATTTGTAACCTTGGAATTCCTGGCCCTGTTACTCCATAAATTGCGAACAGTCTTTTAGAAAACCGAGTATTAAGATTGTCTAACAACTCCAAACTTCAGGTTGGGCTACTGCTCGCGCTAAGGGCGCGGAAACGTGCCTTCTTGTCGAACTCAGCGAGTGCCTGAGTTGAAGGCTCATTGATCAAGTTGTCTACGTTCATATGACGATTGCTGCGCTAAAACATTTAACTTATTATGTTTGGCATCAGATAGTTGAATAGTCAGCGTGGCCATTTCATTTACCCCCTAATATCATCATCCGACTTGACTATGTGAAAATCAGGAAATTTCAACTCGGCATTTTATAAATCCCGGATGTTGTTTGTAATGATGCAGGAGGCATCGTCATGGGCACCCAGCGACACACGGCATAGAACGTATTGAGTAGGGTCCTAATTCTATCCTAGATGTCAACATACCCTAATCGCAGGATGATAGTAACCTTGAAAACATCGTCCAGAATTTTCCTGCTTGCTCCTTGTGCTCCAATCAGAGCACTGAATGAGGGAACTTGTGTCTATGACCATTAGTGGAGACCATGTAGGATATGGTAGCATACCGGTATATTGTTTCTCATTCTGCTTTTACGACAATCGAAATGGTTCATGTATGTTCCCACGCTTCGCACATTTGCCGTCGGACGCAGAGTAGGAATGAAGCTATCTCATAGCTCTACCACATAAAGGTGCCGATAATGGAATTTGAAGGAGTAGCACCATGCCTTTGATCAAACCTTTTGCCGGACTGCGACCCGCCCCTGGACGGGCCCTGGATGTGGCCGCTCCACCCTACGACGTGATGAGCACCCAGGAAGCACGCCGGATGGTCGTAGGTCGGCCCCACAGCTTTTTGCATATCTCGCGGCCAGAAGTAGACTTGCCGGAAGATACGGACCCCTACGCCTCCCGGGTCTATGCCAAGGCCCGAGAGAATCTGGAGCGGATGCTCTCCGAGGGGATACTGGTCCGGGACACGGCACCCTGTTATTACGTCTATCGCCTCACCAGGGGTGAGCATGTGCAGGCTGGTTTGGTGGCGGCTGCCTCCGTGGAGGCCTACGAGGCGGGTCGGATTAAGAAGCACGAGCTCACGCGACCGGTCAAGGAGGATGACCGGGTGCGTCAGATCGATGCCCTCGATGCCCAGACCGGCCCGGTCTTTCTGGTCTACAAGAGCACCGCTGTCATCGACGATCCCCTGGCTGCTGTGAGCAGGTTAGCACCAGCTATCGATATCCGGGCCCAGGACGGCGTGCACCATGCGCTCTGGGTAGTGGATGACGAAGCTATCATTGAACGGCTCTCCGCAGCCTACGAGCAGCTCGGTGGCCTGTACGTTGCGGACGGCCATCACCGTTCCGCCGCGGCCGCTCGGGTGGCCGCGGCGCGCAAGGCTGCCAATCCAAATCACGCGGGGGATGAATCCTACAATTACTTCCTGAGCGTCATTTTCCCCCACGACCGGGTGCAGATCCTGGACTACAATCGGGTGGTGAAAGGTTTGCACGGACTCGACGCCGAGACTTTCATGAACCGGCTGCGGCTCTCCTTCAAGGTGAAATCCAGTCCGATGCCCGTCGCACCGGCCTACCACGGGGAGTTCGGTATGTATCTGGACGGTGCCTGGTATCGCCTCACCTTGGATACGCACCGTATTCCCTGGAAGGATCCGGTCAGACGACTGGACGGGAGCTTGCTGCAGGACAATATCATCGGGCCCATACTCGGCATCTCGGACCCGCGCCGGGACGACCGCATCGGTTTTATCGGCGGCAGCCGCGGCCTTAGTTGGCTCGCCGACCAAGTTGACCAAGGCGACATGGCGGTCGCCTTCTCACTGTATCCGACCCCGATGAAAGACCTGATGGCGGTGGCGGATGTAGGGGAGGTGATGCCCCCAAAATCGACTTGGTTCGAGCCCAAGCTTGCCGATGGCCTAGTGAGCTATTTGCTCGATTAAACCTCTTTACGGCCACATCCAGGGCTGTGCCTGTGGCTGCGGGTGGCAAGCTCGTTGACCGACAACAGGAGTCTATTAACTCCGCCCCATTTCTTGTTTGATCCCCTGTCCCGGCAGGAGAGAGGCTTTTGCGACACCCTCGGAGGAAGAGGAGAGTACAGCGCATGGTGTGTCCACACACTGCTATTGGCTATGTTTCCACTTAAAGCCTTAACCACTACCCCCTGACCCATGGTCAAACCCGTCTATACCCTCCCCCAAGACCAGCGTGACGCTGCCTCGGCTGCCCGGTACTGGCTTGATGCCCTACCTGAGCGTTACCCCGGTGAGGACCGCGAACGCCTTGCCCAGACCTGCGAAATACTGGTGCATTGCTATGGCAACCAGGATCTGGATACCGGCGAGACCCAGGTCCGTCACCTACTCTGCACTGCGGATATCCTGGTGCAGCTGCGCCTCGATGCCGATACCCTGATTGCTGCCTTGCTTAAGGGTTGTCTCGGGCAATTGGAAAATGGCGAGGAGCTGCTGGCAGCCCATTTCGGCACCGGTATCGCGGGCATGGTGGCAGACCTCCACCGCATCGATCAGCTTGCCAACCTGGAGGCGGTGATCGCTGCCGAGGGATGGTATGAGCACGAAGAGAATCTGCGTCGCCTGCTGCTCGGCATTGCTAAGGATATACGGGCCGTGCTGGTGGTTCTGGCCGCCCGGCTGCATCTGATGCGCAGCATCGATGGACTGGACGACAGGTGCCGGCGCGGGATCGCAGAGGACACCCGGCGTGTCTATGCCCCCCTGGCCAACCGGCTCGGGGTATGGCAGATCAAGTGGGAGCTTGAGGACTTGGCCATGCGGTATCTTGAACCTGACGTGTACCAACGTATTGCCAAGCGGCTCGATGGTCGACGCGCGGAACGCGAATCTTTCATCATCGCAGCGATCACCACCCTGAGGGGGCGGTTTGCCGAGGCTGGCATCGACGCCGACATTAATGGCAGGCCCAAGCACATCTATAGCATCTGGCGCAAGATGCAGCGCAAGGATCTGGACTTGGAACAGATCTTCGACCTGCGTGCGGTACGCGTCCTGGTGGGAGATGTCGCCTCCTGTTACGCTGCTCTGGGGATCGTGCACGGGCTTTGGAAGCACATTCCCGGGGAGTTCGACGATTACATCGCCACCCCTAAGGGCAACCGGTACCAATCGCTGCACACGGCCGTGATTGGACCTGAAAATAAGCCCCTTGAGGTGCAGATCCGCACTTGGGATATGCACCGCCACGCCGAGCTCGGCGTGGCGGCCCACTGGGCTTACAAGGAGAACAAACAGCAGGATGCGGCCTTCCAGCGCTGGTTGGCACCGGTGCGTGACTGGCTCGAACGCAAGCATGGGGGTGAGGGCGATGGAGACTTTGGAGAACACTTCGCGTCCGCGTTCGAGCCGGAACATGTCTACGCGCTTACTCCCCAATCCAAGGTCATCGAGCTGCCCATGGGGGCCACAGTACTGGATTTCGCCTACGCGATTCATTCCGAGGTCGGCAACCGCTGTCGCGGGGCCAAAGTCGACGGCACCATTGTGCCCCTCAATCAGATATTGGTTAGCGGCCAGACGGTAGAGATCCTGACCCGTAAGAATGCGGCGCCCAGCCGCGATTGGCTCAGTCCCCACCGGAACTATTTAAAAACAGCTAGAGCTCGCAACCGAGTCCGCCAATGGTTTAAGCGACAGGACTTCGATCACGATCTGAACCTGGGCCGCACCCTGTTGGAGAAGGAATTGAGTCGACTTCGGATCGAGGAGAAACCCCAACTCGAGCACATCTGTCACCGTTACAATTTCCTCACGGGAGAGGACCTGCTGGCCGCTATCGGCCGTGGCAAGGTGTCGGTGGGACAAGTGGCGCGCCAGGTCGGTGAGCCCAGGATCAGGGAGCACAAGCCCACGCCACCGACACCGGAGAAGCACTGGGCACCGGATCGACCGGAAGTGGTCGTGGGGGGCGTTGGGGAGCTCATGACCCGCATGGCCCAGTGCTGCAAGCCGATACCCTATGACGGGATTGTAGGCTTCGTCACTCGGGGGCGCGGCGTTACCATACATCGCTGTGACTGTGCCAATATACATGGTTTACCGGAGCCGGAGCAGACCCGCCTGATCAAGGTGCACTGGGCGGACCAGGGCATCGAAGCTGCCTACCTAGTAGACCTGCACATCATCGCCGGCAATCGCAAGGGCCTGCTGCGAGACGTCTCATCCGTGTTCTCGGACCAGGAGATCGACGTGGTGGGCGTGAACACCCTTTCGGACCGCACTAAGGATCTGGCTACCATGCGCTTCACCGTGGAGGTCAAGGATGCATCCCAGCTCGAGCAGGTTTTAGTCAAGCTGCGGCAGGTCCCCGACGTGCTGGAGGTTAAGCGGTCGCATTGATTAGTAGTTTGCCAGTTCCAGCGTCTACCCCAGGCGAAGCCCACGTGGGCTGGCTACAGGGGGGTAATCCGGATATAGGTCGCACATTAGGATGCTGGCATGAACACCGAACCGGAGAGGGGGCAGGGGACAGGGAAAGCCGAGTTCGTTCCTGGGTGGTAGCTGAATTATGTGGTTCGAACCACATAACCGATATAACCGAATCATCTTATACCTACAATTTATTATTCAGTTGCCCTGCGGTCAACCTGGGGTGGGTAATGAGAACCGAAATACCGCCGGCCGCTTGGGTGAGATGTGCAGGCTAAAACCAAGAGTAGCCGCCGCTGGCTTGATCGACACTTCAAGGATACCTATGTGATGTGGGCCCAACAGGAAGGCTATCGTTCCCGTGCCGCGTACAAGCTGTTAGAGATCCAAGAGAGGGATCGGATCCTAGGTCCCGGTATGGCAGTCGTGGACCTGGGGTCTGCACCAGGCAGTTGGAGCCAGGCAGTGGCCCGGATCGTCGGACCCCAGGGGCGAATCGTCGCCCTTGATAGCTCGCCGATGGAACCCTTGCCGGAGGTGAGATTCATTCAGGCTGACTTCCGCGAGGTGGCCACCCTGGACCAACTCCGGCAAACCTTAAAGGGTGGGGTGATGGATGTGATACTGTCGGACATGGCGCCGAACCTGAGTGGTAACCCTGCGGTGGATCAGCCACGCATGATGTTTTTATGCGAGTTAGTCCTGGATCTGGCCCGGACATTGCTAATACCGGGTGGATCATTGGTGGTCAAGACCTTTCAAGGGGAAGGCTGCGAGGCGTTCCACAAAGCGGTGCGTGATTCCTTCAAGCGCGTCGCCGGACGTAAACCGAAATCCTCCCGCCCCAGGAGCCGAGAACTCTATTTAGTAGCAACGGGGTATGCTTTATAGTAAGTTGCAGTAAGCAGAGTTGCCCTTTGACAGAAGCCGCTGGCGTCCCCATTTCTCGAGCAGATACTTGAAAACGCCATTGGAGCTAGTTTTCGTGGCAGCAAGAGGATTCATGCCTTGAGCGACACGGCGAAGAACGTGATTCTATGGGTGGTCATTGCGATCATCCTGATGTTGGTGTTCAACAACTTTACCTCGACCCAGCGCAGTCCACAGCCGATGGCCTATTCTGATTTCGTCAATCAGGTACGTCAGGGCCAGATTACGGAGGTGACTATTACCGAGCGCACCATCGAAGGGGTAAACCAATCCGGGCAGCATTTCTCCACCTACAGCCCCGGGGATGATGGGTTAGTAGGCGACTTGCTCAACAACAAGGTGTTGATCAAGGCAACTCCTCCGGAGAAACCATCGTTCCTGATGCAGGTCTTGATCAACTGGTTCCCGCTGTTCATCCTCATCGGCCTGTGGATTTTCTTCATGCGCCAGATGCAGGGTGGGGCCGGTGGTCGCGGGGCCATGTCCTTCGGCAAGAGCCGTGCGCGTATGCTCTCGGAGGATCAGGTCAAGGTCACCTTCAGTGATATGGCCGGTGCCGACGAGGCCAAGGAAGAGGTCACGGAGATGGTCGACTTCCTGCGCGATCCGTCCAAGTTCCAGAAACTCGGCGGTAAGATCCCCAAGGGCGTGCTCATGGTGGGGGCCCCAGGTACCGGCAAGACGCTCTTGGCACGCGCCATTGCCGGTGAGGCGAAGGTGCCTTTCTTCACTATCTCCGGCTCCGACTTCGTCGAGATGTTTGTCGGTGTGGGTGCCTCCCGCGTGCGCGACATGTTCGGGCAGGCCAAGAAGCATGCCCCCTGCATCATCTTTATTGATGAGATCGACGCCGTCGGTCGCCACCGCGGTGCCGGTTTAGGGGGCGGTCACGACGAGCGCGAACAGACCTTGAACCAGCTCTGGGTGGAGATGGACGGTTTCGAAGGCAACGAAGGCATCATCGTCATCGCCGCCACCAACCGGCCAGACGTGCTCGACCCGGCCCTGTTGCGGCCGGGCCGCTTTGACGGGCAAGTGGTGGTACCGCTGCCAGACGTGCGCGGGCGCGAGCAGATTCTCAAGGTCCACATGCGCAAGATCCCAATTGGAGAGGATGTAAAGGCCTCGATCATCGCCCGCGGCACGCCGGGCTTTTCCGGTGCCGACTTGGCCAACCTGGTGAATGAAGCGGCTCTGTTTGCCGCCCGCACCAACAAGCGTCTGGTCGATCAGGAGGAATTTGAGAAGGCCAAGGACAAGATCATGATGGGGACTGAGCGCCGCTCTATGGTCATGTCTGAGGAGGAAAAGAAGCTCACCGCCTATCATGAGGCTGGACACGCCATCGTGGGGCGATTGGTACCGTCCCATGATCCGGTTTACAAGGTCAGTATCATCCCTCGAGGCCGAGCCCTGGGTGTGACCATGTTCTTGCCTGAGGAGGACCGCTACAATCTGAGTAAGCAACGCCTGGAGAGTCAGATCTCCAGTCTCTTCGGTGGACGCATCGCCGAGGCGCTGATCTTCGGCCCGGAGAGCGTAACCACCGGTGCCCAGAACGATATCCACCGGGCGACCGAGATCGCCCGCAACATGGTTACCAAGTGGGGCCTCTCGGAGAGGCTGGGACCCCTCACCTACAGCGAGGAAGAGCAGGAAGTCTTCCTCGGCCACTCGGTGACTCAACATAAAAATGTCTCCGACGAGACCGCGCACCTCATTGATGAAGAGGTGCGCAGCTTCATTGATCGCAACTATGAGCTAGCTCGCAAGCTGCTTGACGGGAACCTGGACAAGTTGCACGCTATGGCCGATGCCTTGATCAAATATGAAACCATCGATTCGGACCAGATCGATGATATCATGGCTGGGCTTTCCCCGCGGGCACCTAGAGACTGGGATGAAGAAACGGAAGATGGGTCTGGTAGCACAGGGGCCACCCTAGGCGCCAAGCCTGAAAGCAGTGCGGTTGGTGAAGGAGGGGGCCATATCGGCGACCCGGCGAGTGAACACTGAAGCCCGATACAAGCCCCTCTGGCGATTATGGCGTGTTGACATTTAAATAAGGAATAAACCCTAACCTGCAGGCTTGTTCCATAACAGTACAGGATTAACAGGAGATTATGTGTGAATCTTGTTCTATTAGTAGTTGGCACGACGTTATGTCAACAACCCCTGGTTCTTACATAGGCCTAGGGTGTTGACGTTTATTCTTAAGTGTGAAAGATAACTGTCGCCCACCCCTGGATTGCGCGGGCAGATCATTGGATCTGTCCCGTCCCTGCGTGATAGGTGTCTTGAATGTCACCCCCGATTCCTTCTCAGACGGGGGTGATTTCTTTGGCGTTGACCGTGCCCTACGCCGCGCGGAGCGTATGGTAGAAGAGGGTGCTGACATCCTCGATATCGGCGGCGAGTCTACACGGCCTGAGGCCGCTCCGGTCTCGGTGCACGAAGAAATCAAGCGGGTGGTGCCGGTAATCGAGACCCTTGTGCCCCGCGTTTCCGTGCCCATCTCCATTGATACCAGCAAGCCGGAAGTCATGCGTGCTGCAGTAAATGCCGGGGCCGGGATGACCAATGATGTATGCGCCTTGCGTAGACCGGGAGCCCTGGAGGTCGCGGTCGAGGCCTGCGTGCCGGTGTGTCTGATGCATATGCAGGGAGAGCCGAGGACCATGCAGGAAGCACCGGTCTATCGTGATGTGGTGTCCGAGGTTCGGGATTTCCTGCGCCGACGGATCCAGGTCTGCATGAGTGCTGGTATGGCCCCCGAGCAGGTGCTGGTGGATCCAGGCTTTGGTTTCGGAAAGACGTTGGCGCATAACCTAGCGTTGCTAGCGGGGCTTGCCGAGTTATGCTCACTCGGTCCGCCGGTCCTGGTTGGCCTGTCACGCAAATCCCTGCTCGGCACCCTCACCAGCAAGCCGGTCACTGAACGTCTGGCGGGGAGCTTGGCGGCTGTAGTACTCGCGGTCGAGCGGGGGGCCTGCCTAGTGCGGGTGCACGATGTAGCCGCCACGGTGGACGCCCTCTGTGTGGCCTGGGCGGTGCATCATAGTGTTGAGTCGGGAACGTAGAGCCTTTTAGCACGGGTTTCTGTTGCCCAAGAGTATAGGTTAAGGATATACCCATGGGTTCTTTCACAGGTAGTGGCTAAATTTTACGGAATTTCCTAGATTAGGATCTGGAAAAGGCCCGGCGAAGATTCCACTGGAAGACGGTCGCAATTGGGTGCATTAGCATATGAGATCGTTGACAGCAGCGAGATGCTCTTTAAGCTTTGGATGCCTTAGATTCGGGGTGTACCATTGGAGGTGTCGATGTTTTCTATACCCTTGTGGTCTAACTAGGTGTTTAGACTCCGAAACTTCCCAGGTATACCCGGAGCTAGGTGCTTGTAAACGATATCGTTGGTATGATAACCGATAATAGAAGATCGTTTTGTCGGCGTGATCCTGATGGTTGAGAGATGATTGACGATGGAGGAGAAAATTGTTGATGATGAGATTTCCCTAGATTCATCGTCATTTAATGAATGGTGGGAGTCAAGTATATAATTCCAGGGAAGACTCAGAAAAGACTAAGTCCCTTCGCTCTACACTTTTCCGAAGTGAGATTTAAGTTGGGTGTGGACAAAGCGGCGGCGAACTTATGGGAACGCGGTGTCTTACTTTAAGCGTGTGCGTTGGCCTTCGGTACCCTGTGTCCCTCAATCAGACGATCCGGATCACTCCATCGGCGAAGATCGTTCCCTGACCTGCGTCATTACCCGAACCGGAAGATCTTTCATCGTACCTCTACTACTAAAGCAGCGGGAGTCACTCGGATCATTAAGTGTTCGAACGATGAATAAACGCGAGAAGAATATCTATGAAGACGGCTGAAACCACCGACGGTGATGGGAAAATATTACCAATCGTATACAGAGTCTTACAATATTGTCTTGTTAAACCTGGAAGTGGCTGATAAATTCCCGTCGGAAGAAGCAGTTAATACGGAACGTGACAGCTAGATACTTATGAGTCGTCCGCCATGCGCTTCCGAGCCCGTGCAATGGCCGCGCGCACCTGGACTGGGGCGGTACCACCGATGTGATTCCGGGCGGCTACCGAGCCGTCCAGTGTCAGTATCGCAAAAACATCCTCGGCGATGTCCGCGGAAAACTGCTGCAATCTCTCCAGCGATAGCTCCGAGAGATCTTTCCCTTCTTGGATACCGAGGGTCACCGCTTGACCGACGATCTCATGGGCATCACGAAAGGGAGTACCCTTGCGTACCAGATAGTCCGCTAGATCGGTAGCAGTCGCAAAGCCTTGCCGAGCCGCAGCGCGCATGCGTTCCGAATTGCACCGCAGCGCCCCCATCATGTCTGTGAACACCTTCAGCGAGCTCTTGAGGTTGTCGACTGTGTCAAACAAGGGTTCTTTGTCTTCCTGGTTGTCTTTGTTGTAAGCTAGCGGCTGACTTTTCATTAGGGTCAGCAATCCCATCAGGTGCCCGAAAATGCGCCCCGCCTTGCCGCGTACCAGCTCGGGTACGTCCGGATTCTTCTTCTGGGGCATGATGGAGGAACCGGTGCAGAAGGCATCTGAGAGCTCAACGAAACCGAACTGGGCAGAAGACCAAAGGATGAGTTCCTCGGAGAAGCGCGACAGATGCATCATCAGGATCGCTGCAGCGGCGCTGAACTCGATGGCAAAGTCTCGGTCCGAGACGGCATCTAGGGAGTTCTCCGATGGGCGCGAGAACCCCAGCAGTTCCGCCGTATAGTGGCGGTCGATGGGGTAGGTGTACCGGCCAGGGCCGCTGCCCCCAGGGGCAAGATGTCGACTCGCTGGTGGCAATCCGCAAGACGCTCACGGTCGCGCTGCAGCATTTCGAACCAAGCCATGAGATGGTGGCCGAGGGTGATGGGTTGGGCGACCTGCAGATGGGTGAAGCCGGGCATCACCGATTCGACCTCACGTTCAGCCAGCTCCAGGATCGCATCCTGCAGGTGCCTAATTCCAACGCGGATGGTATTGAGCTCCGCGCGCAGGTAGAGCCGTATGTCAGTAGCTACTTGATCATTACGCGAGCGTCCGGTATGCAGCTTCTTTCCGGTGTCACCGATGTCCAGCGTGAGTGCTGCCTCGATATTCATGTGTACGTCCTCGAGGGGGATCGACCACTCGAATTCGCCGGCCTCGATACGCTCGCGGATGCGAATTAGGCCGTTGACGATGAGGTCACGTTCTGCTTCGGTCAGGATACCCTGGCGGGCCAGCATGGTGGCATGGGCGATGGAGCCTTCGATGTCGTAGTGGTAGAGCCGATGGTCGAAGCCCACCGACGCGGTGAATGCCTCGACGAAGGCATCTGTGGGCCCATGGAAACGCCCGGCCCAGGGTTTGTCAAAACTGGTTTTATTGTGCATCGCGCTGTGGGGGAAAGAACGCTGGGCTAGGTGGGACTATTGACATTTATCGATAGCTCTTGATCTGATCCATTTGCGCTCATTTGCAGCTAAATCCTCCGTGAGGATTTTTACCGTGACCTCTCTTCCGCTTCGGCACGTGGGAGGCGAATCTCCACGAAGGCCTCGTCGCGCAGCCGGTGCAACCAGAGATTGATCGCCGTGTCGGCTTTACGCTCTTGAATCATCTTGCGGGCCTTCATCCGCATGGCTTCGTCCGTAGTGTCCTGGATGCGACGCTCGATGACCTGGGCGATGTGCCACCCGAAGCTGCTCTTGAAGGGCACACTCACTTGATTAGGTGCCAAGGTACTCATTGCCTTTTCGAACTCGGGTACTGTATCTCCAGGGCCGAGCCAACCCAGATTACCGCCTTTGAGTGCGGAGCCTGTGTCGTCAGAATGGGAACGGGCGAGGGTGGAGAAGTCGCCGCCGCCGAGGATGCGGAGCCGCAACTGTTCCAAGAGGGTCTTGGCATCGTCGTCGGACACGACTTCGTTAGTGCGGATGAGTATGTGGCGGGCGTTGATCTGGTTGACGATCTTAGGACCCGAACCTTTGAGATCAGCCAATTTGATGATGTGATAACCACTCGGGCTACGTAACGGCTCGGTGTATTCCCCCCTGGCTAGCGAGCGAGCCGCCTCCTCTGCCGGCGACGGGACCTGGCCTATCAGGAACCAGCCGAGATCGCCGCCTTCCAAGGCCCGCTGTCCATTGGAGAAACGGATCGCCAGTTGCGCGAAGTCGGCACCGCTGCGGAGGCGCTTGACTAGATCTTTGGCCTTGGCCTCGGCCTTTTTAACCGCTGTGGCAGATGCGTTCTCAGAGACCGCGATCAGTATGTGCGAGAGTTTCACATCGCTACGCTCAATCAAGCGGCTGGATTCCCGTTCCAGAAAACGATTGATCTCTTGCGCCGTGACCTTGATATTCGCAACAACCTCATGGGTCTGGAGGCGGCTCGTAATTAGTTTCAGGCGTGTATCCGCGGTAAAGTCCTGGTAGTGCACGCCCTCAGACTCAAGGGTGGCGCGTAGCTCCTCCAACTTCATGCCGTAACGGGTGGCGATATTGGTGATGGTCTCGGTTAGCTCAGTGTCATCGATCACGATGCCCAGCTCCTTAGCTTTCTGGAGCTGGAGGCGTCCGAGGATCATACGTTCGAGAACTTGGCGCTCTAGGTCTGGACGCGGCGGGAGCTTGATCCCCCGGTCCCGGATCTGAGGGATCGCCAGGGCTATTTGGTGTTCGAGCTCACTGGTGACGATAACGTCGTTGTTGACCACCGCCACGATGGAGTCCAGCTCCTCGACCCCCCGTAGCATGTCAGCGGGAGCTGGGGAGCAGATCAAGACGACGAATAGAACCCACTGTAGTGGGCGTTGCCTACTGGTACCCCTATACAACAGCATCGAAGTATCGGTAACATAAGGAATCATTTTTTTCCGCAAATGAACGCCCATCAACGCAAATCGGTCGCAATTGATTTCGCTATTGAGAACATCCGTACCAGGTCGTGTTGACATTTAGGAAGGTCCACACAGCGGACTTTAAAATAATCAAACGGTTAAACGTAGGGTCTGCTGTGCGGACCCACGGAATGTTGTGGCCATTTAACAGGTAGAAAGAGTGGGTTAGAGTTAAATGTCAACAGGGTCTAGCGAATGGAATAACCATAGATACCGCGCTCGATGAATCTGTCCACCCGTTGCCCGATCGAGCCGAGCCCCGCCAGTTCAAGCTGGAGCATGATACTGTTAGTGCCGGCGCTGTCTGGCTCGTTCTTCAGATGATGGCCTAGCAGCCGCACCCGCCAGCAGCACTGACCGTACTCGAGGCCAGCAAAAGCTTCCACCGTTTGGCTATCGAGCAGAGAGTAGTGCCAACGACCGACGAGTTGGAACTGCCGATTGACCGGTAAGCTGAACGACAGGTCGGTATTCTCGTATAGCTTTTCCTCGCCGGTGCCGAGCGCAAACCGGTAGGCTAGGTTGAGCAGCCGATTGTCTGGCGTCTGGTAGTGTAGCTCCAGGCTTTGCTTTCGCAATTGATTGGTCTCCTGGTTCGGGTCATATTCGAAGCTTGCGTAACCGGTCAGGTTTTGCAGGAACCGGGCGCTCAGGAGGCCCGCAATCGGGGAGCTACCCTCCTCTTCGGGCGGACCGGAGAGTTGGACGTCCCGGTCACGAGCGTACAGGATTTGACCGATACTGGCTCGCAGTAATTCCTGCCCTGAGTCCTTGGCGAGAGTTCGTGACGTAAGGCCGAGGGCAACTTGGTTCGCATCGCCCACGCGGTCCCATCCCGCGAACCGATTTGGCCGGAATAGGCTGTCGTAGCTGAAGCTCTGCTCGGCGGTGTCAAAAACGGGGATCTCTGCCTGATCCGTGAAGGGGGTGTGCAGATAAAAGACCCTGGGCTCGAGAGTCTGCAGAGATTCCTGGCCAAACCACTTCACTGCACGCTCGAATACCAGCTCCGCATCCAGGTTGAAGCTCGGGATTGCATAAGAAGAACGTGGATCCCCATCCGGTTGCTGGTCCTGTAAGTCGTATCTAGCCAAATGGAGATTCAGCTGCGGGATCAGATGTCCGTAGCGTTTTCGCAGCGGCCAACGGGCGAAGGGCCGGAGGGCAGTGCGGTGCCCGTGCACGACCGTATCGTGATGAAAATAGTTATACTCGCCGCTGAGGCCCAGCTCGATTCCGGGGCCAACCCGATTGCGTGGATTTATCCCAAAGATCATCTGGGGCAAGCGTGCGTGGGGGCTGGACGTGGACCCAGGGATTTCATCCAGGGTTTGGAACTCCTGCATCCGGGCGAGCAGGTACCAACCATCGCCGGAGTAATGCAGATCACCCCGCCGCTCAATGTGGCGCACGCTGGTCTGCTCCAATCGGGCACCGAAATCCTCGAAATACTGGCTGTCGGAAACGGCCCTGTAATCTAAGGCAGTCGACCAACGTCGACTGAAAGAGCCTTCCTGCTCGATCTGCAACGCCCAGCGTGTGTCTTGACTATCGTGCTGTCTGTCCTGGGGCAGGAGCTCGCCGGAGAATTTCATCCACTGGTGAGGCGACAGGTATCTGAATTTGGTCCCGAGCATCAGGCCACGTTTAGTCATATGACGCACGGAGAAGGTCGCGTCCATATGGGGGGCGATATTCCAATAGTAGGGTATGGTGGCATTGATGCCATTGCGGTCCGAGGTGCCGAACGACGGCACTAAGAAGCCGCTCTTGCGCCGATCATCGATCGGAAACGACAGATACGGGGAGTAGAAAACAGGTAGGCCACGTATCCGCAGCTTGGCTTGGCGTGCCACACTTTGTCCTTTTACCTGATCCAGCTCTAGTTCGGCGGCATCCAGAGACCAAGCCTGTTGTCGTTGTCCCGGTCGGCAGGCGGAATAGACGATATTTCGATACCGGGTCAGCATGGGGTTGATCAGCTCCGCCTGATCGGCGTTGCCGTGGGCATTGATCTTGCCCATCAATCGGTAATAGACGCTGGAGAGGCTGCCTTGGTCCGACTTCAGGTTCATCAGTGCCTCGTCGGCGATGAGCCGGACCCCTGGGTCGGTGAGGAAGACATTCCCCTTGGCCTTCAGGTCCGAGGTGTTATGGTTGTAAACAGCCTCGTCTGCCGCGACGAAGCGGCTGTTTTGGGCCCCTCGGACATCCCCTCTCAGCCACAGCAGATTCTGCTCCTGATCATAATCGAAGGCATCGGCGCTCAAGGACAATGGACCGTCCGCAGTCAGTGGCGGCGGACGCACCGCCGCTCCGAACTTGATCGGACGGAGACCACAATATTCCCAGTCAAGGCCCTCATGGAGGAGACCGGTACCGACAGTCGCTTGGATGGACACAGCGGATGTCCGAAGTGTGGACTGCGCCGGTATCGGGATTCTTGCTCGACCTTGACCCGTGCAGTGCCGTCCAATACTACCCGCTCCTGCACCCCAGCTCCGATCCTCACCGGCGCAGACAGCGAAAGCGGTCGCAAGCAACAGGAAGATTCCAATGCAGTAGGCAGGGCCGGGGAGATGAAAAGACATGCTATCGTTGAAAAACTACGAACCACTCGACTCAGCGCAAATCTACTTCCGGGTAGTGTCCTGGGAGCCGGTATTGACGCCCGTGATGGCGTTCACCATATCCATGCCGACGGTCCCACGACCGAAGACGCAGTAGCCCGCCCCCAGCCGTTTTGGCCTGGATAGTCCAGAAAGGAGTTATCAGACATGTTGATGAAGAACTGGGCAGTGGCCGAGTAGGGGTCCATGGTACGGGCCACGGCGAGGGTGCCGCGTTGGTTCTTCAATCCGTTGTCTGCCTCGTTCTTGATCGAAGCATGGGTGATCTTTTTCCGCATCTCCTTATCAAACCCACCGCCCTGGATCATGAAGTTTTTGATGACCCGATGGAAGACGGTCCTGTTCGTAAAGACCCGCGTCTACATACTTCAGGAAGTTTTCTACGGTCGCCAGAGCCTGGTCGGGATAGAGCTCGACGGTGATGGACCCCCTGGTGGTCTCAATCCGTAGCTTGGGATTGTCTGCGATGGCCGCTGGAGCGACGGGCTTATCCTTCATGCCGAACAGAACGATACTCCCACTCAACACTCCGAATTGGTTGTTCCAGGACCTTTGGTACAGGTCCTGGACCGGCGATCTTGGCGATGTCCGTCAGCAGATTTTGGAACACAGCGGCGTTCCGAGCACCTGGCCAACCTACTAGGCCGCAGGTGTGAACATTGTAGAACTTCGGGGGAAGCCTGATATCGTCGTCTATTCGGGTAAAAACGAATTTTCCCTGATCTTTCGCCCAAGCCAACTCCGCACGTACCCCCCTCAGAGGCGACCGAATGCTGTGACCACACGGTGACCACGCCCCACACCTTTCCCAGTGTGGTCTCAATGGGCTCGTAAAAGGACTCGCCACAGCCTATTTTCAGGTCCCACCAAACCTCATAACCTTCAGCGGTCAGCGTATCGACCAGGGGTTCGACCCGTTGGCAGTCCATTTGCGAATAGCTGATGAAGATGTTGGCCATGTCCTCGGGTGTCTTGCTTGCTTGCGATTCTCTTGCTCAGAGGGCACAGATCAAAGCATAGAAGTCTAATTACACTGGAAGTTGGGTCCGTTGGTCAAGGTAAACGCAGAGCAAGCGCGTATAGTTTTATTTGCCGGTAGCATAGGATAGCCTGTAAGCTGGGTTCAGGGCTGAATCTGGCTTACTATCCTGCACCCTCTCTGGATCGGTGTCTGTACTGGAGTCGTAACGCAATCTACACTCATAAATTTCTCCTCTCCTCGTGCTACCCGTCCACGCGGACCTCGCATTTTTAGAAATGAGGGTTAGGTTAGGCGCGCTGCCCGGTCTTGAAGAACACAAACAGCGTTGAACGCACCGTAACCCAACGTCGGACTAGTCCTGACATCCAGTGCTAAGTAACCCAGGACCGCGTCCGGACAAGCACGGCGTTGAATGCGGCATAACGCAACACACTGCTAGGATCCATTTTAACCAGACAACTTCGTTACACACGCTCGTCTTACATGCGTCACACCTTGGAATTGAGGCACTCAAGGGGATTTGTTAGTCTATCAGCGGTATCCGGGTCAGTTCTTCTTCAATCCTCGACGCCTTGCCAGTATGACCAAGTACATCTTCATTACGGGCGGGGTGGTGTCGTCGCTGGGCAAGGGCACTGCGTCCGCGTCCCTGGCAGCCTTGCTGGAGGCACGCGGATTGCTGGTGACCATGGTCAAGCTGGATCCCTATATCAATGTGGACCCCGGCACCATGAGCCCGTTTCAGCACGGCGAGGTCTATGTGACCGACGACGGCGCGGAGACCGATCTGGATCTTGGGCATTACGAGCGCTATCTGCGTACCCGCATGGGGCGCAACAACAACTTCACCACCGGCCAGATTTACGATAGCGTCATCAGGAAGGAACGGCGCGGTGATTACCTGGGCGGTACGGTGCAGGTGATCCCCCACATCACCGACGAGATCATGCGCAGCATTCGCCTAGGGGCGGAGGGTATGGATATCGCCATGGTAGAGATCGGGGGTACGGTGGGGGACATCGAGTCGCTGCCCTTCCTAGAGGCGATCCGCCAGATGCGAGTGGAGATGGGGTGCGAGAACGTCCTGTTCATGCATCTGACCCTGATCCCTTACATCAAGACCTCCGGCGAGATCAAGACCAAGCCCACCCAGCACTCAGTTAAGGAGCTACGTTCCATTGGCATTCAGCCGGATGTCCTGCTGTGCCGTGCCGAGTGTTATCTACCGGCCGCGGAGCGCAAGAAGATCGCACTCTTCACCAATGTCCCGGAGGCGGCGGTCATCTCCGCCGTGGACGTGGACAACATCTACCGCATTCCCTTCCTGCTGCACGCCCAGGGGCTTGACCACTTAGTGGTGCGGCAGTTCGGACTCACGGCACCGGCAGCAGACATGCGCGAGTGGGAGTGGGTGCTCCAGGGCTTCGATCAGTCCGAGCACGCGGTGACGGTGGGCATGGTGGGCAAGTACATCCATCTCACCGAGGCCTATAAATCCCTCTCCGAAGCCCTGGCCCATGCCGGCGTCCATACCCGCACCAAGGTGAAGATCGTCTATCTAGACTCGGAGCGGATCCAGGACGAGGGTACCGAGTGTCTGCAAGGTCTCGACGCAATTTTGGTCCCCGGCGGCTTCGGTGAACGGGGAGTCGAGGGTAAGATCACAGCGGCGCGCTATGCCCGGGAGAACCTGGTACCTTATCTTGGTATCTGCCTGGGGATGCAGGTGGCGGTCATCGAATATGCGCGCAATGTGGCAGGCCTGGCGGGAGCCCACAGCACCGAGCTCGACCCCACGACGCCACACCCGGTCATTGCCTTGATTACCGAGTGGCAGGACGCGGATGGCCATATCGAGCGGCGCGACGCGGGTACCGACCTGGGTGGTACCATGCGCCTAGGAGGACAGAACTGTCGGCTGGAGCCCGGAAGCCTAGCCTGCAAGGTCTATGGCTGCCCCCAAATCCGGGAGCGCCATCGGCATCGCTATGAGTTCAACAATCGCTATCTGGACCGCATGATGGGCGCTGGGATGCGCTTCTCGGGCTTGTCCCTGGACGGCAAGCTGGTGGAGATCGTCGAGATCCCGGATCACCCCTGGTTCATCGCCTCCCAGTTCCACCCTGAGTTCACCTCCACCCCGCGGGACGGCCATGCCCTCTTCCAGGGCTTCATCCAGGCCGCGCTCGGGCGGCGGGAGACAACAGCGGAGGGACAAACAGCATGATGCGGTTGCTTGATTATGAGGTGGGACTCGACCGTCCCCTGTTCCTGATCGCCGGTCCCTGTGTCATTGAAGGCGAAGCCATGGCGCAGGAGAGCGCCGGGGTACTCAAAGCGATCACCGACGCGCTCGGTATTCCCTTTATCTACAAGGCCTCCTTCGACAAGGCAAACCGCTCAGCATTGGACAGCTTCCGCGGCCCTGGCGTAGAGGTAGGTCTGCGCATTCTCGCCGACGTGCGCAAGCGGATCGGGGTGCGTGTCTTGACGGACGTCCATCAGGACACGCCATTGGATGAGGTGGCTACGGTGGTAGATGTACTCCAGACCCCAGCCTTCCTGTGCCGCCAGACCGACTTCATCCAAGCGGTGGCCGCGCAGGGGCGGCCCGTTAACATCAAGAAAGGGCAGTTCCTAGCCCCGTGGGACATGCGGCTGGTAGTCGAAAAGGCCCGCTCCACCGGCAACCGGGCGATCATGGTCTGCGAGCGCGGCGTCTCGTTCGGCTACAATAACTTGGTCGCAGACATGCGGGCACTGGCTCTGCTGCGAGCCACCGGCTGCCCGGTGGTGTTCGACGCCACCCATTCCGTCCAGTTGCCCGGCGGACGAGGAGATAGCTCCGGCGGTCAACGGGGAATGGTACCGATGCTGGCGCGCACCGCAGTCGCCGCTGGCGTCTCGGGGCTGTTCATGGAGACCCATCCCCGGCCCGATGAGGCCCTAAGCGACGGCCCCAACTCCTGGCCCCTGGACCGTATGCACGAGCTGCTGGAGACCCTGCTAGAGCTGGACGGGATAGTCAAATCCCGTGGTTTTCCCGAGGCGGATACCTCTGTACCTGTGTAACGGAGACCTTTTGCCAGCTACCAGTCGCCAGTTTCCGGCAGAATCGTTTGAAACACATTTTTTCTTCCTAAATCATTACATAAACAGAGCAAGGCTTGGAAGATTCGATAACGTTTTACCATTCTTGTTGTAGTTACTCAGCATAGGGTTATCTATCATGACCGATTCCACCTGGTAAATGCTTCGGCAGGTAATCTTAATGGCTGAAATGAGGTCGATGATCGTATGAATGCCTGTCGTGCCGGAGAGCTTACAGCCATTGACGCGGATGAAATATTTGCCGAACTTGGATGCAATCCTTGAAGATTCGATCCTATTACCGGCTTGGTGCGAGCTCAGGGAATATGTGCAGCGAGCCGGGTTTGGTGGCGAATTCAGAGATGAGTTCTGAGCAGCTATTGAGCGTGTCAAGCATTTCCCGCTAGCGTGGCAGACACTTGGGAAGAATATTCGTAGATGCCAAATGCGCCGGTTCCCTTATGGCATAATCTAGTAAACTTCTATTCCAGTCGGAAGAACCCCAGATTATCATCATCGCCGTTGCCTGTCTTCATCAGGAACCGGGATATTGGCGTTTGCGGGTGTAACCTAGATCTGTTGAGTAAAACTCAGCGAAGAAGTCAGCCTGCAGGCAATTCCTGGTGGTTCGTGCCTTCCTCCAATGGTACAGGATTAACAAGATTATTTCGTTGTTGGTAATTATGCTTGCTGGGTAAATAAGAGGCGGTTATCCATGGAATGCCCCGTAGGGGATAGGAGGAATATAGTTGATCAATTCGTGCGGCGAGAGTTCATACAACCGAGAGAATCCCTATTAATCCTCTCCTATTGGAACACTGGATGAGTGTTCAAATTTATGCTAGCCCAGGAGGTGAGGTGGCCAGCCTCTAAATATTAGATAATCAAAGTTGTTCCCAGTCCTAGATTTTATCTTAGCGGATCTAGGTCTTCCTCAGAACTTGTTTACGCTCTTTGTGTCCAAAGTGATTTAGATACAAAGGATTGGAGATTATGGTGAGGGTGAGCAGGTATCTATCACTAAAGACACATTGCCGTGGATACGCAAGGGCTTTCTCATGCGATGGCGGATGTCACCGGCAGGGAAGTGCTTTGGTGGCCTTCTCTAATTATTGAGAAAGCTTGTCAGCAGTGACGAATGTGTTGGTTGATGGCGGTTTACGGGACATCTATTTGCCGATGCCATATAGAACGTTCAGGGGGCTATGGTAGAGGTCGCCAGGCGAGACGAACTGCACACCTTTGCAGTGACTCCCAAACGATGGGTTGTCGAACGCTCGTTTGCTTGGTTGAGAACGTGTCGAAGGTTATGGAAAAACTGCGAGTGAAGTGTGACCTTGGCTTTCCTGGCCTTGTTACTCCATAAATTGCGAACAGATTTTTAGAAAATCCTACCGGCTGTTTCCAGATATTGTACGCTGCCGGATTAGCCCGTAACCTCACATCGATCATCCAACCCGACTTGCTCAAACCGTAAGTCTTACCCCAGAAGAGGAAAACCCAAATGTCCGAGATCGTCGATATCAAGGCCCGTGAGATTATGGATTCCCGCGGCAACCCCACCGTCGAGGCCGACGTCATCACCGCTACCGGCGCCATCGGTCGCGCCGCGGTCCCCTCCGGCGCCTCCACCGGGTCCCGCGAAGCCCTGGAGCTGCGTGACAAGGATAAATCCCGATACCTCGGCAAGGGTGTACTGACGGCTGTCAAAAACATCCAGGGCGAGATTCGCGACACCCTGGTCGGTACCGAAGTCAGCGCCCAGCGAGACATCGACGCTAAGATGGTCAAGCTCGACGGCACCGACAACAAGGGTCGGCTTGGTGCCAACGCTACCCTCGGTGTCTCCATGGCCGCTGCTTACGCTGCAGCCCAGGAACAGTCGGTGCCGTTGTACAAATACCTTGGCGACGGTGACTTCCTGCTGCCAGTGCCCATGATGAACATCCTCAACGGCGGTGAGCACGCCGACAACAGCGTGGACTTCCAGGAGTTCATGATTATACCTGTGGGTGCCCCTACCCTACGCGAGGCGGTGCGTTACGGTGCCGAGGTCTTCCATGCCCTTAAATCGGTGCTCCACGGCAAGGGACTGGCCACTGGCGTCGGTGACGAAGGCGGCTTCGCGCCGGACATGCCGTCCAACGTAGCGGCCGTCGAAGTGGTCCTGGAGGCCATTGAGAAGGCCGGTTTCAAGGCTGGCAAGGACATGTATCTGGGCCTGGACGTGGCGAGTACAGAATTCCATAAGGACGGCACTTACACCTTAGCCAGCGAGGGCCGCACGCTCGGCTCCAGGGGCATGTGTGAGATCCTGTCTGATTGGGTGAAAAAGTACCCCATCCTGTCCATTGAAGACGGCATGGCCGAAGGGGATTGGAACGGCTGGAAGCTGCTCACGGATGCCATCGGCGATAAGGTTCAGCTGGTGGGCGACGACCTATTCGTGACCAACACTAAGATCTTGAAAGAAGGCATCGACAAGAAGATCGCCAACTCCATCCTCATCAAGGTCAACCAGATTGGCACCTTGACCGAGACCCTGGAGGCCATCGAAATGGCTCACAAGGCCAAACCTACCGCATATACCGCCGTGGTCTCCCATCGCTCCGGCGAGACTGAGGACACCTCTATCGCGGATCTGGTGGTAGCGTCCAAGGCCGGACAGATCAAGACGGGCTCTCTGTCCCGCTCTGATCGCGTCGCCAAGTATAACCAGCTAATGCGTATCGAAGACCGGCTAGGAAGCGACGCCCGCTACGCGGGTAAAGACGCTTTCCGCTGGCTGTAATGCGCTTGATGCGCTACCCGTCCTGATGACACCATGCGCTGGTTCATCGGTTTATTGCTGTTGTTACTGCTAGCGTTGCAGTATCGCCTGTGGACCGGCGACGGTAGCTTGGCGGAGGTCCAGTCCCTGCAGGACGAGATCAGTGCCCAGAAGGCTGAGCTCGGACAGCTGCGAGCCCGCAACCAGGTCCTCGAAGCGGAGGTCATCGACCTCCACGAGGGCCTGGATGCCCTGGAAGAGCGGGCCCGCAGCGAGCTCGGGATGATCAAGCGGGGTGAGATCTTTCTGCAAGGCATCGAGGAACCGGCCAGGGGATCTTCCCAAAAGTCGGCTCCTGCCGCCGCGGGGTGGAAACCGTAGAGATCGGACGTCGATATGCTCTGGACTGCATGTCAATACCATCACCATTGAGTTAAGCGTTACCGGTCAGCAAAAAGAGTAAAAACTACGAATCACGCAAGTAGGCGTGAATCCGTCCGCGAGAATTTGCGTGATTCGTAGTACCCGGCCTAACACGACAAGTCCCCAGCAGCTAACTTAATGGCATTGGACTGCATGTAACCATTCAGGAACAGGGTATTGCGCAACTAATAAAGAAATGGATTGATTAATCCAACAATCATTTCTAGGCAGAGTCTCCACCGCTGGAGTAGATTTTGTCCCAAGGAGAAATACAATGGAACGAATCGAATTACCTCTATCCCAACTAACACTTGCTTAAAAGATTGATCTAATGGAGCCAATCTGGGATAATCTAGGCGAAGATGAAGAAACATTCGAACTTACCAGCTTAGCGTGCGAAAATCTTTAGAGATTAAAGACAAACTTTGGCAAGTGGTAAAGCCACGGTTTCTGATTAGGAAGACGTAAAGATTTTTATTGAGCTAAACCGCAGAGACGTAGAGAACACAGAGCGTGAATGAGCCTGAGTAGGGGTGGCCCCAGGCACCCCATGGCCGCCCCTGCAACTGGATATAGCCTATGGGGTAGTCACCTGCGGAGTGCTCCTACAAACTATTTGGGGCCGGCAAAGCGCGTGAAGATAGTACACAATCAGCCTGAATTAGTTCCAAGAAGTGAAATTTAGTTCCAAGAAGTGAAATCGGAAGTCGCACAGTCAGTTCAGCCCTACCTCGTCATTCCGGCAGGGATTGCAGAAATCTAGGTCGTGTTGACATTACAATAATCAAACGGTTAGCGTAGGGGCCACTGTGGAAATTACTCGGGGATTGCGGCTATTTAACATCTGAAAACAGCCGGTTAACAGTACCTAGTTTCTAGATAGCCTCTTAACTTAAGGCGTTGCCCTCTGTTTTATGAGGGCCCTACGCCCCAGCGGCTTGAATCGGACGATGAGCAATGGCAACAGGGTCAGGTTGGCGATCAGTGCGATCAGCATGGCTAGGCTGGTAAGCAGGCCGAAATAGATGGTAGGGATGAAGTTCGATAGGACCAGGATGGAGAAACCCAAGGTCACGGTGATGGAGGTGTAGTAGATGGCCCTGCCAACACTGCCGTGGCTGCGCTCGACGGCGGCCCAGTAGTCGCCGTCAGTTGCGAACTCTTCGCGCATCCGGTAGGTGTAGTGAATGGTGTTGTCTACCCCGATGCCGATTGAGATGGCGGCGATGGTGATGGTCATGATATCCAGCGGGATGCCGAGCCAACCCATGGTACCGAGTATAACGGTCGCCGCCACCATAGTGGGCACGATGCTGATGACGGCCAGCATCCAGTTCTGGAAGAGGATCAATAGCATGGCGCCGATGGCTAGGAAGACAACTACCAGGGTGAGGATCTGGGAGCGGAACAGACTCTGGAGCACATTGTTGTAGAGCACCAGCATTCCTGAGAGGTGGACCTGGGTATCTTCCAGGCCAAACTTATCGACCAGATCCTTGCGGATGCGCTTTATCAGTGCGTCGCGCTTCAGGTTGGGGTCGGAGTCGATAACCCGCGCGGAGAAACGCAACTGGTTGCCATCATCGGACATATAGGGCGTGAACAGGGTGTCGCGGATATTCTCCGGGAGCCGCTGGTACAGGACGGCAAGGCTCAAGTTGTCCAGGGGCTCGTCGTTATTGAGGAGGGTCACCAGGGCCATGGTGGTGGAGATCGAGAGTACCTTGCCGGTTTCGGGAAGCCCTTCCAGGTAGGCCTGTATCTTATCCGCAACGGCAAGCTGGAACATGTTGAACCAGTAGCTGTTTCCACTGATCCCGCTGCTCTCGTCCTCGGGCAGCTCGCCCTGATAACGGGGGTCTGCTTCGAATTCGTCCGTGCCTATGACTTCCTCCTTAGCGGCGTCTTCCCCAGCGGTCATCTCCAGGAAGGTTCGGTCCGGGTCGATGATCACGTCCAGGGGTGTGGTCCCCCCCAGCTGGCGGTCGATGAGAAGCATGCCCTGATAGATCTCAGTGCTGTCCTTGAAGTAATCAATAAAGCGGTTCTCCACCGTAAGCCGAAACAGGCCGGCGATGCTCAGGGCCACGAGCAGGGCATAGACCCATAGGGTCGGAGTCCGGAAACGTTTTATAACGCGGGCCAGGGAACGGGTGATGGCAGCAGTCAAGTCGTGGTGACGAAAGACTGGCTTACCCGGGGCGAGTCGGACGGTGGTCGTCGGAAAGAGCAGGAAGCACAGTACGAATGCCAGACCCATGCCTACCACCATCATCCAGCCGAAGTCGATGACCGGGCGGATGCCGCTGATGGTCAGGGAGGCGAAGGCGACCTGAGTGGTCAGCGCCGTGTAGAGCGACGGTAGGAACTTGGAGCGGATGGTCTCCCGGACCAGAGCGCGTTGCTTGCCCTGGGGATTCAGTGTCTGCAGCTCCAGATAGCGCACCACCATATGCACGGTCAGGGCCAGGGCAGTAATCAGCATCAGGGAGATGAAGTTCGAAGAAACCACTGTCACCCGCCAGTCCATCAATCCCAGGAAGCCCACCATGCCGACGGCGGCGGCACAGATGAGCAGTGGGATCAATATCCAGCGCGGACGCCTGAAGGCCACCGCCAGCAGGCCGATCAGGAACAGAGCTACACTGATGCCGAACACCCGGATGTCGTTGCGTACATAGTCGATCATGTCGGAGGCGATCATGGGGACGCCGCCCAGATGGATCTCCGCTAGATCCCGGTGTCGGTCCAGGACGGCACGCACGGCCGCGATGTCCGCCTGCCGCTGGTCCTGAAGCTGGGCGGCGTAGGCCTTGAAGGCTTCGGATACGGCTTGCAGCTCAGCGCTCTCCTCGGGATCAAGGGCGCGTTGGGATTGTTCTGAGCGCAGGGCCTCGCGTCTTTCAAGCAGGTGCCTGTGGTATTCATCGCGGCGCAGGTTGACCTGCATGGCGGTGGTGCATCCGTCTGGGCTCACCACCAGATTGCGGTACAAGGGGCTGGTGGTGAGCTCTTGGCGCGCCAACTCGCGGTCTGTGTCTGGGGTCTCGAGGGTGCGCTGTTCCTTGCGGATCTCACTAAGGGTGACGCGGGGGCTGTCCATCAGGGGCACGTCGAGCAGGGTGGTCACGGACTCGACCCCCTCCAGCGCGACCAGCTCGTCGCGTAGCTCGCCGATGTCCGTGAGTACTTGGTTGGACATCAGATCCGCATGGGGGCTGTAGGCCACCACCAGGAACTCGTCGGATCCGTAACGGGCAAGCACCCCCCGATAGTAGCGCAGATCCTCGTCGTTCTCTAGGATCAGGGAATCGGCAGACGCGTCCAACTTGAATCCCTGGGCCCAGTGGGCCGCTGCGGCCATGAACAAGGCGACCCCGAACAGGACCAGCAGCGGTCGGTCGAGGGTGAGGCGGTAATAGAGATCCGTCAGCGTGTTGAACATAGCTATCTCTATCCAATAGCAGACGTGGATAACGTCCGAATTTCCGTCGATTGGGACCCTCTGGTACATTAGGTACAAACTACGAATCACGCGAATTGGATTGTTCGTACCCAGGGGACATTCATGTTGATTTATGTGATTCGTAGTTTGGAACAATACCCGCTGCCGCTCAATCCGTGAAGTGGGTTTCGCTTTCTTTAAGAATGCTTAACCAGTATCTCCTCCATCCTGGAATGGACCACAAAGCTGTTGGCAGGTCGGATATCCTCATCTGGCTTGATGAAAATCCTTGTCGATGCCAGGAGACAATCCACGTTTGACGTCGATGCCCCAGCGGTCCTGAGACGACCTTGGTACTGGCCACGATGCGATAAAAGCCAGGGGGGGGCCAGGTCCCAGACCAGAGATTGAGCAGGGTCTCAATTAGGGGGATATCACGTTCCAGATAAGTGCTCGGAAACCCGCCTGGCGAGTGACTTCCCGGATTGCCGTATAGAGTTCCATTGAGGCCAAACCTAGAAGTAGAAAACGGCCGGTTTTGTACCCTTGCCGTCGTCCCCAGTCGATTACCCCTCAGTATCTCAAAGAGTTCCGGGAAGCGATATATCTCATCCAGGATCACCAACTTGTCTTGGTGCGATTCTAGATAGAGCTCGGGATAGGAGAGCTTGTTGTGGTTGAAGGGGGATTCCAGATCTAGGTAAACCGATGCGATGGTTGGGTCTTGGTGATTTCCAGGGCTAGAGGTTGTCTTACCGACCTGCACCGACCTGCTTGGGTCCGAGTAGAATCACAAACGGCCCGCCGAGACAAGCCCCGAATTACTGACGGTAGGGTATTGCACTCCAGCATCCTTGCAAATTTACCAATGGATGGTAGATTTGCAAGGATGGTTGTGGGAAATAGGATAGGGATGATTAACGACTCATGCGAGTCTGCGCGAATTGATCCGCCAGGATTGGGTGTGCTTCGTCGTTTCTCTCTCGTTTGTCAACAGTATGCAATCGCGAAGGTACGCCGAAAGGAAAACAGGACCTTGCTGTCAAGGTGAGGCCGATAGTCGGCGACGACCCGGGCTCAGCCGATGCTTCGGGAAAAGGGCGTAACCTAGCGCCTGCCTATCCAGTCGATGATGGCATAGGAGCCCTCCAGTCGGCGGAAATATGCGGTCTGCCAGATTATCAGCGGCGGTAGCTTATCCGGTGAATTTCTATACCGCGAATAATCCGTCCAGCCGGTGTGCATGTAGAACCTGCGTACTGTTGCCAGGGCCGCATTCAAGATCCACAATCTCCTGTGGCGTTCCCACATGGATGCGAGCAATCAGATCCACTGCTAGCCGCATGCGATCATCGCCGAATTCGAGATAATGCCGTGCATTCCATGTTAGACATAGGCGATTATTCTATCTAGCGAAGCCAGATTGGGTTGAGTAAGGGAAAATAGAGGTTCTGGGACATCCCCTGGGTACCCGAAAGGAACACTCCTATAGAGTCATTAGTAGGCACGATCCACTGCACTGCCGGTTCCTTTTCTGGACTCAACGCTGAGAACGCTCGATCATCTCCCGGGCGTGGTCCAAGGTCTTGCGGGTAATCTCCCGGCCTCCCAACATGCGTGCTACTTCGTCCACGCGTTCCGCTGCTCCCAGGTTTTCGAGGGCGGCGTAAGTCTGGCCGTCGCGGGTGAGCTTGCGGACTAGCAGATGGTTGTGGGCCTGAGCCGCCACCTGGGGCAGGTGGGTGACGCAAAGGACTTGGCGTGCCTTTCCCAAGGTGCGTAGCAGGTTGCCGACGATCTCGGCCACGCCGCCGCCGATCCCTACATCGACTTCGTCGAAGACCAGGGTCGGCACTGCGCCGCACTCGGCGGTGGCGACCTGTAAGCCGAGGCTGATCCGGGACAGTTCGCCCCCAGAGGCCACCTTGGCCAGGGGTTGCATGGGCTGTCCTGGATTGGTGCCAACCAGAAACTCGACTCGGTCGAGCCCCTGGGCAGTGGCCGCCTCGGGCTGGATCCTGGTGACCTCCACCGCGAAGCGTCCGCCACCCATCCCGAGTCCCTGCATGGCCTTGGTAACCGTTCCGGAGAGCTTTTGCGCGGCCTGGAAGCGGGCGTCGCTGAGCGCCTCAGCCGCGGCGAGAAATGCGGCATGTGCGTGGTCGCGCTCCTCAGCCAGGGTTTCCAAGGCCATGTCGTTACGCCCCAGGGTGTCCAGCTCCTCGCGCATGGCCTGGAGGATGTTGGGGATCTGGTCCGGGGGCACCCGATGTTTTCGGGCCAGGTTGTGGACCTGGGTGAGGCGTTGCTCCACCTGCTCCAAGAGCCCCGGGTCCAGGTCCAGTTCGTCTAGGTAGCGGCGTAGGTTGGCTGCCGCCTCCTTGATCTGGATGGCGGCACCTTCCACCAGCTCGCGGGTCGTGGACAGGCGTGTATCCAGATTGCTGAGGGTCTCCAGGTCAGCACCAGCGTGGCTCAGCTCGGTGTGCAGCGAGGGCTCGCCTTCGTACAGCCGTTGAAGCAGGCAGCCGGTCGTGTCCTGTAGCTCCCCCAGATTGGCGAGCTGTTTCTGCTCCTGGTCCAGATTGCGGATTGCGGCGGCATCCAGATCCAGGGCCGCGAGTTCATCCACTTGGTAGCGTAAGATCTCCAGACGCGCGGCTAGATCAGCGCTCTCGGTCCGGAGGTGACCCAGTTGCTGATCACGCTCGCGATAGGTCCGATACAAGTCGGCTACCTGGGTCGTGAGGGCGCTTATGCCGCCGTAGTCGTCGAGCAGGTTCCGTTGATGCGCCGCTCGGAGCAGGGATTGGTGGGCATGCTGGCCGTGGATATCGACTAGATGTTCGCCCAGACCCTGCAGCTGGCCCCCGGTGGCTGGGTAGCCGTTGATATAAGCTCGGGATCGCCCCTGGCGCATGAGGAGTCTGCGCACTAGGCATTCGTCGCCCGCGTCCAAGTCCTGGCCGACAAGCCAGTCCCGCACTTCGGGGCTGAACTGCAGGTCGAACCCGGCAATGATTTCCGCCCGTTCGCAGCCGGCACGCACCAGCTGGGCGTCGGCCTTGTCCCCCAGCACCAGCCCCAAGGCGTCGATGAGAATGGATTTACCTGCCCCCGTCTCGCCGGTGAGTGCCGTCATGCCGACCTCGAAGTCGAGCTCAAGGCCACTGACGATCGCCAGATCCTTGACCAAGATGTGGGTCAACATGAGGGCGGATGGGCAGTAAAACTGGGTCGTATTGACATTTAATTCTAACTAGCTTTTTTTATTTATGTGTTAAATGGCTACAATCCAACTAGTACTCGTTCCAGTCCATTTTTTTGGTACAGGGGATGTTAGTCTAGCTCATCTCTGATTTCTCCTATTATTTCAGTTTGATGGCCTTGATGGTAAGGCTTGCGCGAGTTGATCGGGAGGTAGGTCAATATAGAGGCAACGCAGCGGCGTACAGGATCAAGCATGCCATGTGCTGTGGAAGGTCGATGCGGGGGTCCTGAAGTGGCGTGATGCGCAAACCGCGGAGGCATTCGCGTGTACCTCGCGAACCGTGTTTAACCTGCTTCAACGCTTTGAAACACGGCGGTTGTTTAGTCGGTTGGAGATACATTCCCAAGCATAGCAGTTGGTTGGACATCGACGAAATCGAACTGAGCGTGTTCATCAAGCAATGCCTGAACTGGTGCATCCCGGACCTGGAAACACTACAACGACTACCACATTGATTTTACAGGTAATTCGACGTATAACTGAAAAGGCTAATGTGATGATCTAGAGGCGTTTCCGGTCTAAATGTCAACATGACCTGTACGGATGCTTTCAACTACAGACAACATTGAGCGGATAGGATGTCCTTGGAAAATTTAGCCGCAAATAATCGCAAACGGCCATAAGTAAAAGTCAATGGACTAAGCAGCGTCGATGATAGCGAGTTGATCTCGACCGACTGCGTTGTAATCGTTCGGATCCCCACTGTTCTTGCTATCCCTGGCACCTGTATTCCAGTAATCCCTCGCCGGGATTTACGAATTCGTACCCATTCGTGGTTCTGGAAAGAGCAACATAGGCGGTGGGGATCGTCTCCGGTTCAGGATGGTTGGCACGGGAGATGCCCCCCCCAACCCAGCTTGGCGCGCAGGAGCTTGTAGTGGTCGTGCCCCTTGAGGTGGAGCAGGCGGGTGGGCCAGGGAGCCTTGTCGATAAAGACCCGGGTAGGAGATTCGAGTTGCGATGCCGTGAGCCCGTCACAGGTGACCCTGACCTGGTCTCGATCCTGTTCGCCGATACGGATCTCGACGTGGCTGTCGCCGGCAACCACCAGCGGCCGGTTGCTCAGGGTGTGGGGACAGATGGGAACCACCGCCAGCACATCCAGGGCTGGGTGCAGCAGCGGGCCGCCCCCGGACAGGGCATAGGCGGTGGAGCCAGTCGGGGTGGCGACGATGATGCCATCAGAGCGCTGGGCGTTGACGAAAACGCCTCCGATATAGGTTTCAAGCTCGATCACCCGGGCTGGGTTCCATCTGTGGACCACCACGTCATTGAGGGCTAGGCAATCGTTTACCTCCGCTGTTTCGCCGCTGATCCGCGCCTGTAGCATATGGCGGGGCTCTTCCTCGTACTCGCCAGCGAGGATGCGCTCAATGCTGGTCTCGATCTCTTGCGGCAACACATCGGTCAGAAAACCGAGGCGCCCCAGGTTGATGCCCACCAGGGGTACCTGGAACTCCGCCATAGTGCGGGCGGCGTGGAGTAGGGTGCCATCGCCGCCGACCACGATCACCAGGGAGCAGCACCGGCCCATCTCCTTGAGACTGACGATATGCTCTTTGGGTGCCGCGACCTTGGCCCCGCTCACGTCGTCGAAGAAGACTTCGCGCCTCAAGGCGCGCAGGTACTTGACCAGCCGATCAAGGGTTTCCCACACCTTGGGGGCCTCGTCCTGCTTGCCGATGATACCGATTGTCATGAAGTTGGACATCTACCCGTTCTGCATCAGGCGTTGGATGCTGCATCCCTCATATCCTGTACCGGACGGAAGCGTCGAACTCGGTCGAGCTTTATTGGTATCAGGATTTTCCGGTCAGGGCAATCGGCTTGTTGATGCGGAAACCTATGTCGTCTGTGGAAATTAGGGGCTGTCTGGTTTGAACGAATCCAGGCAGCGGGTTGCATTGCGCGGAGTTCGGCGTAGTCACTGTGCTATCGGAATTGGACGACGCGCCTAACTCGACCTATACGCAGAATAAGGTCCACGCGTGTCGGCCACGCGGAGGATCATGTGGGTGCAAGTTGCGTGGATCAACGAGCCCTTAGGCGTCGAAACGCAATCTGTTAACCCTTCGGACAACGCCTATACAATCCAGGATTGCTTTGAACCGGACAGCTTCTAATCCAAGTTGACAGTCTTACCCCTGAAGCCTACCTTGCCGTTGTTAGCACTCATATAAATAGAGTGCTAACCTGCCCGCTATGGTCGAGCTTTTATTTCCTGCACGAGAGCCTGAATGACGAGTACTGCCAGCGGTGACAACCAAGTCAGCGAGCGTGCCCAGCATTTTCTCAAGGTCCTAATTGAACGCTATATCAAGGACGGTCAGCCCGTGGGCTCGCGGACCTTGTCGAAGGAAATGGACTTGGAGCTGAGTCCGGCGACGGTCCGCAATGTGATGGCGGATCTGGAGGAGATGGGGCTGGTGTCTTCGCCCCATATCTCATCTGGGCGGGTGCCTACGGATTTGGGTTACCGGCTCTTTATCGATTCTCTGCTTACCGTCAAGCGGTTGGACGTGCAGGAAGTGGAAGCGATGCGTCGCCAGCTTAACGACTTCAACGATGCTTCCACGCTGGTCGAAAGCGCCTCCCAGCTACTCTCCGGCGTGACTCATCTTCACAGGGGTGGTCATGATGCCGCGCCATGAGCCCAGTGCCTTCCGCCGAATCGAGTTTCTGTCCTTGTCTGGGAACCGGGTGCTGGCAATTCTAGTGACCAGCGAAGGGGAGGTCCACAACCGGATTGTCAATCCGGATCGCAGCTACTCACCGTCGGAGCTTGAACAGGCAGCAAACTGTTTAAACGACATGTTCACCGGCCAGGATTTGCACGCGGTGCGCAAGCGGCTGGTGGCGGACATGAAGACCACCCGCAAGCATATGGACTGGGTCATGCTGCAGGCGGTAGAGATGGCACAGCGAGTGGTGGAGGCCGCCGAGACCGCCGAGGGTACCGACGATTGCTTTATCGCCGGCCAGACTAACTTGATGGAATTCAACGAGCTGGCGAGTGTGGAACGACTCAAGCAGATTTTCGACGCCTTTACGGAGAAGAGCCAGATCCTGCATCTGCTTGATCGCTGCATCGCGGCCGAGGGGGTGCGGATATTCGTCGGCGAGGAGTCCGGTTATCGATTGCTGGATAACTGTAGCTTGGTCACGGCACCCTATGGTATCGATGATCAGGTGATCGGCGTGCTGGGGGTGATCGGGCCGACACGCGTGAATTATCCGCGGGTCATCCCCCTGGTGGACGTGACCGCGCGTCTGTTGACGGCAGCCTTGAAACAACACTAGAGCACAGTGACGTTTAACCTACAAACACTTCTGATTATCGAGTTAGTCTTTCCAGTTCTTCTTAGGAATCTCATTCAGAATCAACTAATCAGAAGTAAATGTCGACAGGGTATAATTACAATACCGAGCCTCGGATATTGCAATACAGTCATACAGTTTCTCGGGAGGATAGCGATATGTTATCAGTGTGCTTGGATGAAAGCCTGGAACGGCGGTAGGATGCGGTCTGTTGTCGATATGGTTACAGCAGAAGCGAGGCCGTTAAATGCGGTCTTGCCGATTGGCTGACGGGTCTGGAACCCCCGCTGGATGCGTACGTTAGGTCCTAAAGACATTTAACTCTGACTAACTGTTCTTAATTTATGTGTCAAATAGCTACAATCCAAATGGTCCGCACAGCTGACCCTACGCTAACTGTTTGATTATTGTAGAGTCCGCTGTGTGAACCTTCCTAAAGGTCAGCATGACCTAGTCGCGTTGTTTGATGGCACTGATCCACTGCACGCAAGTGCGAAGCCATTCTTGGCAAACAGGTTGTCACCTCACGGCACCAACTTGGTAACTGTTTGGCCTACCATTTAGCTGATGCCTGTATCGTTTGGCTGCCGGAAGCGAGCGAACAAATCGCATTTGGACGACTGATCGTCGCGATTTCCGAATCTTGCGTACCTTGTCAGGTAGGCAATTCGATCAGACCTAGATCACACCATGAGGGCCATAGCAAACCGGATTTGCCCCAAAACTGCGTTGCAGCTGGATTTCCCCTCTAAATCTTAATAACTATCTGATATAAATAGTATCTTTTATTAAATGTCAACAGGACTTGGTTACCTGGACCGGACTGCGCGCGATCATCTGCAGCGCAGTTTCGTGCTCCATCGGCGCAACTTCAGCAACACCAGTCTGGTCCTGGACATTTTCTCGTCCGCCCATGGCCGGCTGGCCGTCCTCGCCAAGGGTGCCAGGCGGCCCCGACGAGGCCGCCCCGCCGGTGGTGAGGTACTGCGGCCGTTCCGACCGCTGTGGTTGAGCTGGAACGGGCGGGGTGAGGTCAAGACACTGGTGCGGTACGAGGCGGCCGGGTCTGTAGCCGAGCTACCAGGCCAGGTCCTCTATTGCGGGTTTTATCTCAACGAACTCCTGGTCCGGTTATTGCGGAGGGGCGATGCCCATGAGGATCTGTTTACCTTTTACGCTGCAGCCCTTGCCGCCCTGGCGGCTGGGGAAGGTGTGGAGACGGTGTTGCGACACTTCGAGCTGCGGCTGTTGCGGGAGATCGGCTATGCGGTGGAGCTCGACCGGGAAGCTGGGAACGGCCGGCCGGTGGTGCCCGGACATTACTATGTCTATGAGCAGGAATCAGGCTTACGTGCCGCGGGCTCCGGGGAGGAACGATATGCCCTGGCAGGCGAACTCCTCCTGAGTTTGGTGGCTGGCGAACCCTTAGGTGGACCGGCAGCCAAGGCGGCGAAACTGCTTACCCGGCGCTTGCTCACGCCTTATCTTGGCACCCGGCCCTTGCAGAGCCGCGAGCTGTTTCGACAGCACCGAGACCTGACCCTTTGAACGAATCAGAATGCAAAGCGAGCACCAGTAGTGCAAGTGATGAAGCCACCAGCCCCTACTTCGTTGTCGGGAGCGACGCCTTCCAGGCAGCAGGCGTCAGTGGAGCTTGTCCAGGTTGAGTCCATACCCACGAATGCCGGCAAGATGCCGGCGTTCCCGGGAGGACTGCCGGTTTGAATCACCCGCTTTCCAGGCCTCTCGCTACTTAATCACTACCCGGGCACCTACAGCCCTGTAAACACTCTGTTCCCAAGCAAGTCTGATTTAGGTGGTGCTGGAAGTAAATACTGTTATGTTTGCATAAATTGGATTAATCGTAAGCCGTCTTGGTCAGTGTGTGTAAGCGGCGGCTGTAAAAGGGTGTTCAGTTCTCGAGCATGGCGTGGACGGCATGCAGCAGTTTACGCATGACGGCACAGACAGCCTGGAGCTTGTTAGGGCCGCGTTTCTCGATGAGCTGGGGTAGTTAAGGCCGTGTTGGGATCGTGGCGTACGGTGCCCGGAGCAGGCATATAGCGGTTGCTGGTTCTGGAGAGGCGGTTTTCTTGTTGACATTGGAGCCGGACTGGAACTGTGGCGGATCAAGTCCGGCTATGGCGTCTCACTGCCTGGCCTGCATCTCCTCGGGTAGGAACAGCGGTTCACCAAGGAGTTGAATGGCGCTGGCGTCGGCGATGCCGGTGACGCTGATGAGCAGGTCGAAGGTGTCTTGGAGCGGCTCGTTGACGTCGATGAGGACGCAGGTCTGTTGGCGCAGGTGTTCGATCTTGGTATCGAGTTGGGCTAATCTGCAACGCAGATCAGCGATCAGGAAGTCTGTGTCGGCGCGGTGAGTTGGGCGGCCTTGGGGTTGATCGCCATGATCACGGTTTCATGGCTGACTTCATGTTCTGGTTCTCTAGATGGCTTGAATCGGTTAGGCTCACGACCTGGTCCCCCACCCTTGAATCCACGCTGACCAACCTTGTGTATGCAGGTTCACGAGTTTAACTCTTGGCCTCGGATACTCTTCGGTATTGGCGAAGAGGGTGGGGAGCCAATCTGCAGGCAGGCTCAAAGCTTCAGGATGGAACGGTTTCTCCAGATACTCGCCATTATTTCTCTATACCTGATCCTTGGTTTTCCCTTGGAAACAGAACATACAGGGTTGACTATGCCCACCGCCGCCTTTGCATCAGGAACCTTGATCGAAAAGAAAGTTACCGGTGCTCACCCTAGCTCGGAACGGATGCTGACGCTTGATGCCGAGCGGCTACGCGCGGTCTACCGGTTGTTGCTGGCGCAATATGGTCCCCAACACTGGTAGCCGGGTAATTCGCTGTTCGCGGCTGTGGGCCTTCTGCCATGCCTATCTAGAGGCAGATGGGTTGGATGGCTTACAAACCCTAGCGACCCAGGGGCTGCGCCCATGGTTGCTGGGTATCCACGGCATCGGCCCCGAAACGGCAGACGATATGCTGCTCTACGCCTTCAAGCGTCCGGTCTTCGTGGTGGACTCCTACACCAGTCGTATTTTCGGGCGGCTCGGTGTACTGAAGGGAAACCCAGGCTATGAAGCCATCCGCCGGGGGTTCGAGACGGCCCTTGGCAAAGACATCTATTTGTTTAACGAATACCATGCCCTCATCGTGCGGCATGGCAGGACCATCTGCCATCGCACTCGGCCGAGGTGCGCCCAGTGTTGCTTACGTGAGCGCTGTCCTGAAATACGGGTGGCATAATGCCCTTGATCTTTATCACCCTGAGATACCAATCAACCATGACCATTCGCACTCGTTTTGCCCCCTCGCCGACCGGTTATCTGCACGTGGGAGGGGCCCGCACGGCGCTTTTCTCCTATCTATTCGCCCGCAAGCATGGCGGGGTCTTCGTGCTGCGTATCGAGGATACGGATCCGAAGCGTTCCAACGCCGAGTCGGTGAACGCTATCCTAGAAGGGATGACTTGGTTAGGCTTGGAATATGACGAGGGGCCTTTCTACCAGGCCGAACGCCTGGAGCGTTACAATCAGGTGATCGATGACCTTCTTGATAAGAGACTGGCCTATCGTTGTGACTGCTCCGTGGAGCGTCTGGATGCCCTGCGCAGGGAACAGATAGCTAGGAAAGACAAGCCGCGTTACGACGGCCACTGCCGCCACCGGGACCTGAGGTCAGACCGGCTGCATGTGGTGCGCTTCCGCAACCCCGACGTGGGGGAGGTGGTGGTGGAAGACCTGATCCGCGGTCGCGTAGTATTTGGCAACGAGGAACTGGATGACCTGATTATCCGCCGCGGTGACGGCGGCTTTCCTACCTATAATTTGACCATGGTGGTGGATGACCGGGATATGGGGATCACGCATGTCATTCGTGGCGATGATCACCTCAACAACACCCCGCGTCAGATCAACATGCTGCATGCTTTGGGCTGGGAGCCTCCGCGTTATGCCCATGTCCCCATGATTCTAGGCAAGGACGGTGCACGCCTGTCTAAGCGACACGGGGCCGTCAGTGTCATCGCTTATCGGGATCAGGGCTATCTCCCCGAAGCCCTGCTGAATTATCTGGTGCGTCTCGGCTGGTCCCACGGCGACCAGGAGATCTTCTCCCTGGATGAGTTGGTCGAGCTATTCGATATCGACCAAGTCAACAAGGCCGCTGCCAGTTTCAATATCGATAAGCTAGATTGGCTCAACCAGCACTATATCCAACACGGCGACCCCAAGCGTATCGCCCACCTGCTGAGTCCCCATCTAGGCCGGCTGGACGTCGATCCTGCGTCGGGTCCCGATTTGGTAGACGTCGTTCGGGTCCAGCGAGCACGGGCCAAGACCCTAGTGGAGCTGGCCGCGATCAGCGCCTTCGTGTACCAGGATTTCGATGCCTACGACGAGGCGGCGGCCAGGCAGCACCTGCGGCCGGCGGACGGGAAAGCTCTGGAGCGATTGCGGGAGGAGATCGATATGCTGGCGCTGGAGGATTGGGAACCGGTGACCCTGGAGCACACGGTAAGACAGGTTGCCCAGGAGCTGGGTGTCAAGCTGGGCAAGGTAGCCCAGCCGCTACGTGTGGCCCTGGTGGGGCAGGCTGCCTCACCGGGTATTGATGTGACCCTGCAGCTGGTGGGAAAAGCGGCGACCCTACGCCGCATTGACAAGGCACTTGCCTTTATTTCAGGGCAGTTTGTGACGACATCCCGTGTCCACGGATAGCACATAGCATTGTTCAGAAATTTGTGCGAATCTGCGTCATCCAGTGTGCGCCTGGCCAAGCCTGGATAGTCGAGCAACCTGATAAGGCAGCTGCCAGCACCCAATTACGGAGATAGAACCCGTCTTTGGGGTTTGTAAGGCATGCTCGATGCGCTGGCCCGTGCGCGGGTATAGGGCGACGATCATCGGGTAGACGAGTTGCAGTTGATCCGAATGCCTAGGATGAAGGGGAGATGCTGGCCGTTACATTCATTGAGGTGCCGATAGTCAGAAGGGAAGGCAAGCAACAGAGAGAATCTAAGGGAGATCAGGGTGAGGTGAGCGGGTAAGCCCGTGCTGAGTTGGGGATGAATTTGGGGGTTACATGCTATCTAGAATATGTAACTAACTGAACCAACAAATGATTCTTTCTGTGAATGGCGGAGAGGGTGGGATTCGAACCCACGGAAGACTGACGCCTTCACTTGATTTCGAGTCAAGCCCGTTCAACCGCTCCGGCACCTCTCCAGCTCTCCAGGTTACCGTGTTTTTGGTGATGGTTGCGGCAGACGAAAATTGTAACCGCTTAGCGTATGATTCGTCTCTAGATTGAGGTAATATTCGGATTTGTTCCTATGCTCAAAGATATGATCGCTTTTATCGGCGGTGGTAATATGGCCGCCAGCCTCATTGCCGGTCTCCTGGCCGATGGATACGATTGTCAGAGGCTAGTGGTGGGCGATCCTGATGCGTCCAAGCGTGATGCACTGGCTGCCCGTTTCGGGGTGAAGACCATGGGGGATACTGCCGAGGCAGTGAACGGTGCCGATCTGGTAGTCCTAAGTGTCAAGCCGCAGGTGGCCCGTCAAGTGTGTCAGGAGCTGGCTCTGACCTTGGGGCAATCTCGACCGCTGTTCGTCTCAGTGATGGCTGGCATCCGCGAACAGAGCATCCAGGAATGGCTCGGTGGCAGCCTTCCCTTGGTGCGAGCCATGCCCAACACCCCGGCGATGATTCAGGCCGGGGCCATCGTCCTGCACGCCACGCCACAGACTTCACCGACCCAACGTAACCAGGCGGAGACGGTGCTGCGCTCCGGTGGCCTGACCCGATGGGTGGGCCAGGAAGCGCAGATGGATGCGGTCACTGCCCTATCCGGTAGTGGTCCCGCCTATTTTTTCCTATTGATGGAGGTCATTGAGCAAGCGGGCATTGAGCTTGGCTTGGAGAAGGAAAACGCCCGGCTACTCACGATCCAGACTGCGCTGGGTGCCGCCCGTATGGCGATGGAGAGTGACGACTCGCCCCATATGTTGCGGGAGCGGGTCACCTCCCCCGGCGGCACCACGGAGCGGGCCCTGGACGTCTTGGAATCCGGCGGTATCCGAACCCTGGTTACACGGGCGGTGAACGCAGCGTGTGAGCGTTCCGAGGAATTGTCGTGCCTGCTTACGGATGCCCCATGACCAGTTCTTATTTCACCAACCCGGTCGTTTTCCTGGTCAGGACCCTGCTCGGTCTGTTCACGGCGGTGGTCCTGTTGCGATTCCTCCTGCAATGGTTGCAGGCAGATTTCTACAACCCGGTTTCCCAATTCGTGGTCAAGGTAACGACTCCGGTCCTGCATCCCTTCCGGCAGCTGATTCCCGGCTCTGCAGGCCTGGACTTGGCGGCCCTGGTGTTGGCTTGGCTGGTCAAGGGCGTCGAGCTAGGCATCGTGGCCTTGATCCTGCGTCTGGAGGTCAATCCGCTGTGGGCACCGGCCTGGGCCCTGCCTGAGCTGGTCGATCTCACGATCAATATCTTCGTCTTCGCTATTATCATCCAAGTCGTCATGAGCCAGTTCAATCTGGACCCCTATCACTCGCATCCGTTGACAGGCCTGCTTGACAGCTTGACAGAGCCTGTTCTGGGTCCGGCGCGTCGCCTGTTACCGCCCATTGGGGGGCTGGACCTTTCGCCCATACTGGTCATGATCGGCCTGTTCTTGCTGAAGATGCTGTTGATCCCGCCCTTGAACCTGATGACCGGAAATCCGTTTTGAACGGCGGAGCAAAAACTCGCCTGTCCGATCACGATTCGTGTAGCCTCTCCATACGTTCAACAGACATCGAGGAATCTCAAGTGAAACGCCTTCAATCTGTTCCCTTGCTGCTGGCCCTTATTATGCTATCGGCACCCTTCTCTGTGGGAGCCGGAAATAGCACAACCGTCGGTGGCTTCACCGTCCATTGCAACGCTTTGACGACCTCTACCCTCACCCCCGAGGTGGCCAAGGCTTACGGCATCCAACGCAGTAAGTACCGGGGCATACTGAACGTCAGCGTGATCAAGGAGAAGGAAGGGACCATGGTCACGCCAGTACCGGGTCGTGTCCAGGTCAAGACCCTAGCCCTGGCTGGCCAGAGCTCGCCGCTTGCCATGCGTGAGATCAAGGAACAGGGCGCAGTCTACTATATCGGCGAGTTCCCGATCCAAAACCAGGAAAAGGTCGACTTCGCCATTGAGGTGACACCCGAAGGAACCAGTGAGACCTTCATCGTGAATATGGAGCAACAGTTCTTCACGGACTGATGGGTTGCGAGGCTCACTAGGTTAGTTTAGTATATTCTGCCGGTCGATAGGTACCTGCCTGGTGTGTCGACAGGCCGCTAGGCGGGTAGGTAAGCGTTCATCGACCGCTTCTGCGCTACCGGTGAGCGCGACTCGCCCAACCTCTTGTCCACCTTCACCCAGATCCCTGTCGGTTAGCAAGTGGGTTGACTACCTGTTTGCCTACCAGGCAGAGTTTCATCGAGCCTTGTCTAGTCACGTCTGGAACCCCCTAGACCATGTGGGAGGATTCAGTGTTGAGAAAGATTTATCCGTGGGTGATCGTACTCTGCATTCAAGCGATGGGATTGGTTGGCATGGATCTCACCGCCGTGGATTGTTTGAGATACCCGTAAGGTTCTGGGAAAAGTCTACAGGGCATCAGACTCCGTTGGCGTCCTGATCAACCAGGACGCCCACCCTCCATGCGGCGATGGGAGGCCCCTCCGGGGGGGGCCGTCGCCTAAGATCAGGATCGTGCGGGCATCGCTCAAGAAAGGCGTATCTGCTCAGACAGATCCGGCCTGGTGGAGGCTTGGGTGCCCCATGGATGGGATGGGGATGTTAGCTCCCCTGGCTAGATGTACCTTGGCTCGGGAGGGGCTGGTGGTGTGGCCGTCTTCTCCCATTCCCCAGGGGGACCAAATTGAAGGGGCAAGGCAGCTACCCCCAGCTTAGGCGGGAATGGGGTGGATATTCGGCGTGGGGATCGGTACCAGGTCCAGGTCGGGCTAGGCGCGGGGCAGCAGCCTGACTGTTACGTCCCGGCGTGGTCGGGTAGGTGCGTAGTTCACATTGTAGTTGGATAAGTCGTCGAGTAGGCACGGCCTATCTACTGCGGAAGGAAATTTCCAATCGGGGCGAAAAAGATCCCTCCCTTCGGTTCGGGATGACAATTTCGCGCAGATTCGCGTGATTCGTAGTTTTTCTTCTCGTTTGCCGACCGTAGCACTTGCACTTAATGGCATTGGGTTGCAGGGTAGGAGGGAAAGGTGACACTGAGAATCAAGAGTCATTGGTGGAATCCGGCGCAGGCGAGGTCCGTGCCGGAGATCGCAGGTGCACTCGCCTTTATTACTTGGCATCTTTCCGTGGAGAAGGCCGTTAACCTGCATTGTGAGCGTTTCGTCTATACGAACGATCGGCAACGCATGGCAGTTATTCAGGAGTATCTCATTTTCCTGGTCCAGATCGCGGATCGCCTATGTTACGGTATCATGAACGAAGACGACCGCCATACCCTGATTACCGCCGTCGTCACCAAGCTCATTGAGCACATTCGGGATAATGGCCGCGACCTTTGCGGCGACGACAACCATGGTCGCCCTTTTATCGCATTGCTCAACCAGCGTTCCGACGAATACGCTCAGCTCCAATTCGACGACGAGGGACCTAGCTATCCCTTCCTACGGCATCTGGGCTACGAAATACAGTGTGTCATGGGACAGCAGGAGGAGGAGAACCGCTGGGTCATCGACCAGGTGATGGACAGGGACGGTTGGGAGGCCTATAAGCAGTTCATTGGTGCATTTAGGAATCTGTTCGAGTAGCCTATTACTTCTCCTCGCCATTCAACGGTCTGTCCGGGGACTTCATGCTTGGCCAAGCCGCACGTAGATAGAGCAGCATGGACCAGAGGGTCAGGACCGCGGCGATATAGAGCAACCCCATCCCGAAACCGTAGAGCGGCGAGTCCGTATCGTCCCGGCTGAAAATCAGCAGGATGATGGCAACCATCTGTACCGTGGTCTTAAACTTTGCGACCTTTGAGACGGCAACCTGCGTCCGGGCCCCAAGCTCGGCCATCCACTCCCGTAGGGCAGAGACGGCGATCTCGCGGCCGATGATAATTGCTGCCGGGAGGGCTAGGGCCGCCCGTGGATCTGACTGCACCAATAGCACCAGCGCCACGGCGATCATGAGCTTGTCAGCCACCGGATCGAGAAAGGCACCGAAGGGCGAAGCCTGCTGCCAGCGTCGTGCCAGATACCCGTCGAGCCAGTCCGTGAGTGCGGCAACACTGAATACGAGGGCACAGACAAAAGGAGCCCAGGAAACGGCGATATAAAAGGTCCCGACGAAGACCGGGACCAATAGGATACGTAACAGAGTCAACAGGTTGGGAGTATTCCACATGTATTAAGACTCCGCATATCGAGCGCTGCGGAGATCCCCCGATTCAGGATTTAGCCTACGCACGCATAACTCGGACAGGGCCCCCTGGAATCAGTCGCGCATGGTGGCGCGTGACCGGCTGCGAGAACTGAGGCGAATGGCATCGGCGAGGATGTAGGTCGCCTCCTTTACCTGGATCCGCGCAATGACTTCCTGTTGCTTCTCCAAGGCATCCTGCTCCACCTCATCGGCATCTTTGTCAACTGGCTGGATGCCCTGCGACCGCAAAAATGCATTGCGCTGATCCTTGAGTACACGTTCGCGTTGTTTCGACTCGATACGTCTATCCCGCTCGCGGAGCGAAACGACGATCTGATCCTCCATCTCTCTGAGCACTTGCTCCCGGGCAATCAGCATGTTAAATCCGGGGTCACAGTGGATGCGCTGCTCGGAGCGTTGCCGAAGCAACCGTATTCCCACTTTGTTCAGAGAGAACCTGGCATAATCGGCTGCGTCGATCCTGGTCCATGGTAGCGGATTGTCCAAGGCGCGCTCTCCGTGGTCGTCGGAGTCCGACAGCGTTGGGAATGGGATGTCAGGTACCACACCGTATAGCTGCGTACTGCCACCGCTGATACGGAAGAACTCTGCTACCGTAAGACGTAGACGCCCGAGGTCGTCTTTTTGGTTAGGGACGAAGCGATTAAGCTCGATCAGCGTCTGGACCGTCCCCTTGCCGAATGTCGGCTCGCCGATAATAATCCCACGACCATAGTCCTGCATCGCAGCGGCGAAGATCTCGGAGGCGGAGGCACTGTTGCGGTCAACGAGCACGGCCAAGGGTCCCTTATAGACGATACCCGGATCCGGATCTGTTTCAACCTCAACCTTGCCGAAGGCGTCCTTCACCTGCACGATCGGGCCCGCGTCGATGAAGAGTCCTGTCAACGCTGTTACCTCGGTAAGGGAACCGCCTCCGTTGCTGCGCAGATCCACCACAATGCCGTCTACATCTTGTCGTTCGAGTCTGTGGATCAGACTGCGCACGTCCTGAGTCGTGCTGCGGAAATCTTTGTTCCCTTTCGATTCGGCTTGGAAATCGCGGTAGAAAGCTGGGATCTCTATGACTCCGATACGCACCCTGGGGGTAGTCTCCACATTATCGATCAGATAGCTCTTGGCGGCCTGATCTTCGAGCTTGATCTCGTCGCGTATGATGGATATCTCACGTGTCGCTCCGTCCGATCCAGAGGATTTGGGTTGAAGTCGAAGGCGCACCACCGACCCCTTTGGACCACGGATCTTGTCGACGACATCCTGCAGACGCCAACCGATCACGTCCTCCATCACACCCTTCCCTTGGGCCACGCCGACGATGTGATCGCCGCTGTGAATCAGGCCACTTTGATGTGCTGGTCCTCCGGGGAGGATACGTTGCACCACCGTGTACTCATTTTCTCCATGCAGTACTGCACCGATGCCTTCGAGGGAGAGCCGCATGCCGATGTCGAAGTTCTCCGAGGTGCTCGGCGACATGTAGCTCGTATGGGGCTCCAGACTTTCGGTGTAGGCATTGATGAAGGTCCAGAAGACATCGTCGCTGTTAAATTGCCGGACACGCCGTGCCAACCCTTGGTAACGTTTGCGTAGAAGCCCCGGGATCTTATTTTTTTTCTCTTTGGAGAGGCGCAGCCCGAGCCAGTCGTTCTTTACCCGCTTGCGCCAGATTTCGTCGAGTTCGGCATGGTTTCTTGCACGTTCCACCTCGGAACGGTCGAAACGGTAGTTCTCCGGGTGCTTGAAATCGAATCCGGCGTTTAACTGGGACAGGGCAAACCAGACCCGCTCGTCGACCCGCTGACGGTAGAGACGGAATATCTCGAAGGCGAGGTCGAGCTTACTCTGCGCCAAGTCGTTGTCCAGACGATGGACATCGTGCTCCAAGCGATCGATATCCACCCGCAAAAAGAAAGATCGGTTGGGATCTAGCGCTTCGATGTATTTCTCAATGATCCGTTTGGCAAACCTGTCGTCCAAGACCATTTTGCGGTAATGAAAGTGCTCCAGCGCCTGATTGATGATCACCGTGGCTCGTTGTTGGCGGGATGTAGGCACTAGGCTCGAGATCGGGATATCTTGAGACGTGGCACCAACCAACCCGGCGGGCAATGCCAACAAAAAGGCAATCAACAACGGAAGCAGGCGCTGTCTCATAGTAAGGGCCACTTTATCTAAAGAGTTGCAAATCAGCTTACCGATGAAGCTTACGGCGAAACAGATCCGTGCGACGGCTGACTAGCCGATCGACGAACAAGGTACCGTCGAGGTGATCGAGCTCATGTTGCACCACCCGGGCCTCAAAACCCTCCATCTTGAATTCCAAGGCAGCGTTTGTTCGGTCCCGGGCGACGAGACGCAGCCGCGTGGCGCGAATGACATTTCCGGTATAATCCGGTACCGAGAGACAGCCCTCGCGGCCGATCTCGAAGCTATCCCAATGGGTAATCTCGGGGTTTATAAGAAACAAGTGGCCGTGATCGGGAATATTCTTCTTTCCCGAAACGTCTAGGATAACAATACGCTGGCAGCGACCGACCTGCGGCGCTGCGATACCGACCGCAGCTGGTCCGGTGGGTCCGGTGGGTCCGGTGCGCCGAGTCTCCTCCATGTCGTCGACGAAGCCCTGCAATTCGTCATCGAAGACCTCCACAAGCTGCGACACCTGGCGCAGGCGCGCGTCGGGAAGGGTCAGAATATCGAGTACTGCCACCCACGAATTACCCGATCAGGGTCTCCACAGACGCGATGTCCACCTGGATCCCCTCATGGGCCAGC
>Ga0056114_1000026_pt1 | contig 45691 bp, 37 predicted proteins | sample WorMetHERISLAND1_FD_77005 | JGI IMG/M metagenome (GOLD analysis project Ga0056114, IMG submission 77005) | Marine gutless worms symbiont microbial communities from Max Planck institute for Marine Microbiology, Germany - Olavius loisae HERON... ...
CTTCCCATGTCGAAGGATCTTGAAAATATGCCTTTAGGGTTAGGCGCATATGCGGGAATTGGCTACGGTTTTGGAAATAGTCAGGCTTTCAGTTTGGGCTTTGAAGCAGCGGCTAGTTGGGGGTTGCCAGTATCAATGAAGCTTTATGAACGTTCCAATCGGAGCTTACAGGGGCGAATCTTTGCCAAATATAATAATTCAGAGATTTTCAGCATAACCGGTTTCGGCGGGTTTAATGGTGGTTCCCTAATCATCACTCCTGTTTTTGGAGCTAGAATCACTGTTCTTTCCTTTTACTTTGAATATGCTCCCGTGATTGCCAGAGATTTTTCCAGCGTCTACTTGCACAGTTTTGGCCTGGGCTTCTCATTCGTAGACGAGTAGTATTTGCCCTGCTTATGGTTCAACACGCTTCTCACGTGGGGCTATCTCGGGATATCCTGTCTTCTCAGGGAAGAAGCCAGCCGCAAGAAGGCGGATAGGAATTGCCAAAGGCCCTGATTTTCGCCGCTTGCCGCACTAGCCCAAGAATTCTCGAAGTTGGACCTTCTCCTGAGAAATATGGCAATTCAAATAAGGGCGGATAGTAGAAATCTCGTTCTGGATGTGTTAGAATGCCTTAAGGAGGCAGTATGAGAAGGAAAATTTTGCTGATCGCGGGCCTTTGCCTGAGTGTTTCAAGCTTTGCTATGGCTGAGGGATTTGAGTTACAACTCGGATTTGGATATCATGCCACGTTTTTTAGGCAATCCCCAAATCCCCAAAAGTCATGGTTCTTCGATGATGCGGATCTGAACGGAGATATCGGAACTATTAATGTTAAGCACACACCCGTTGGATTAGGTTCATATATCGGGCTTGGCTACGGTATTGGATCTAGCCAAGATTTTAGTTTGGGTATTGAAAGCGCATTGAGTTTGTCGATGTCCGTGGATTCTTCTCCGGTTTCTAATCTCGGCTTACAGGGACGGCTCTTTGCCAAGTACGGCCCTTCAGAGATTTTCAGCATAACCGGTTTCGGTGGACTCAAAGGCAGTTTACTAGTTGGTAGCAAAATAGGATTCCCTTTGCTGAGCTCCAACACCGTGTTTGGAATTAGAACCACTATTCCATTTTTCTACCTAGAATATGCTGTTGCGATGGAGAAAAAATTTACTAATATCTACTCGCATGATATTAGCTTAGGCGTATCATTAATCAACGATTAGGTCTTACCCAAACCCAGCTCTCGGCTCAACGCGGGCATTCCCCACGCTGGGCTGAGAATAAGGGCGGGTTTTGGGGTATTCCCTTCCCTCGAGGTTAGTTGCAGAAAAGTCAGGACTAAAGGCAAAAAATGGTTGTCCCAAATTACCATGCTACCACTCGCCCCGCTCAACTAAGAGTTCCCGAACTGCCTTACATGCCTTTTCCCACTTGTACCCCGATACGCTGCGATTCGGCGGCTGTAAGCGATACTGCGCCTTCCTGTAGCGAAATTCAAACTTCTGCTGCTTAAAAGTGTTCATCCCCGAAATCTCCCGCAACGGAAAGCTGACAACGTTGTCTCCCGGAACGCCAACTTCAATACGCTTGCGGAACAATCTTGCCTCTCCGGATAGCACATGCGTCATGGATTTCGCCCTTTCGGATTTCATCAGGGTAATATCAGCATCTCTCAGCAAAATCGGATCGGGATCATCTCCGTCCAAGGCTTCCTTAATTGTCTCAAACAAAACCCTGTTCTGCCAAATCACCCACTCATGAGGTGATTCAAAAACTGGCCCGCCCTCGGGATAAGAAAAGAAGCCAAATCTATCCACTACCATGTGATAGCCGCAGGCGCAGCCTAGAGTATTGCCCCTGGAACGCAGGTTCCCAATTTTTTCGCAATTAGGACAAAGAAAATGCACAAGCTCCAGATGCTCCGCTCGTGATTCGCTTAGAATAGGAGCCATTTTCCTCTTTTGCCACTCGTATTCATCGTGTTTGAATGTCTCCTTAATGCGTCGCTCAATCTCAATCAACTTCATTCCCTCGATTTCATCGGCATCAATGATTCGTTTATAATGAATCTCTATTAGTGTTCGCCTTGTTTTCCAGGCCCATCGCGGTTTAGATAAATATGTGCCCTTGCAAATCGGCACAATCACCGGAATTTTCAGTAAGCGCACTAACTTGGCCGTGGCCGGTATCAATTCCGATGTTGTCCCATCCCAATTCTGCTCACCCTCCGGGAAAATACCCACTGGAAATCCCAGGGAGATTGCCCTTAGAAGCTCTTCAATCGTAATCATATCCGACTGCCCCTTTATTTTCGGAATCACTCCGATTGCAAGAAGCAGCAGCTTCGCTGTGTCCCTGAAAAGTCCTTCTGAAGCCACCCAACGTATCGGCTTCCACGATACGATACTGATAAGAAAAGGATCCCATTGATTCGCATGATTCGGCAAAAACAGAAACGGGCCTCGTGTGCGATGAACTATCTTGGAATTCCTGTAGCGTACCTTCATCCTGGAAAACATCAGAATAGCCACTGGAAGCCTAAAAAAATAATTTGTCAAAAAAATAACGGCGCTGTAAATATATGCTTTGATAATCTTCATATATTTCAGCCATTCTAATTGACATCCGGCGTGCTGTCGAGGAAGCCTCTTCGACAAACAGACCTCGCCTCTCTTCCCAAAAAACCAAGCTTCTGTATACTGACGATGAGGTGAACACAGTGAATCCGCAAGCTGCCGAATTAAATGCCCAACTCGAAATTGAGGGTCCCATCGCTCTTAAACTTCTCTCCGAGAAGGGTAGAGCCATTTTCTTCCCCCGACAAGGCATCGTAGCGCAGGGCTTAGACGCAAAGAATAAGACCATTAACGCTTCAATCGGTGAGGGGAAAGACGATGGTGGCAATCCCCTGTGCCTCTCATCTATAAGCGATTTACTGAAGATTCATCCTGCCGAGGCATTTAGCTATGCGCCGAGCTTTGGCAAGGCGGCCCTGCGCGATCATTGGGCGAAATTTCTCCGAGAGAAGAATCCCAGACTCGGCGACACGCTTATCTCGCGCCCCGTGGTAACTAACGCCATCACCCACGGCCTTTCAGTAGCGGGCTATCTTTTCGTAAACGAGGGCAATGAGATACTACTCCCCCATCATTATTGGGGGAACTATCGTCTGATATTCTCGGAAGCCTATGGAGCCAAGCTCAAAACTTTTGAAACCTTCAGGGGCAAGGGACTAAACGCCAAATTCAATTTGGCCGGGCTTCAAGATGCCATAATGTCGGAAGGAGAGAAAAAAATCCTCCTTCTAAATTTCCCGAACAATCCCACTGGCTACACTCCAACCGTCGAAGAGAGCGATGAGATTGTCGACATTGTGAAACGAGCCGCGGAAGTCGGAAAAAACATTCTGGCGATAATCGACGACGCTTATTTCGGCCTTGTCTACCAATCCGAAATAGATGGCGAGTCTCTTTTTGCCCGCCTTTCCTCCCTTCACGAAAACGTTGTTGCATGCAAAATTGATGGTGCTACCAAGGAAGATTACGTATGGGGATTCCGAGTCGGTTTCATTACCTTCGCGGGCAAGGGCCTGAGTTCCAAGGCTCTGGCGGTATTGGAAGACAAGGCGGCCGGCAGGGTGCGAGGGAGTATATCAAACGACTCCCATCTATCCCAAAGTCTACTACTCATCGCCTATAATCATCCATCATACAAGGCCGAGAAAGCCCGCGCTTACAGTATTTTAAGAAGTCGTTATACCGCTGTTGTTACAGAACTCACTAAGCACCCCGAGTACCAAGAACAGTTCAATGCCCTTCCATTCAACTCTGGCTACTTCATGTGTGTGGAGGTTTCAAGCGGAGATGCGGAGGCCGTTCGCCAAAGATTGCTAGCGGATTACGATACTGGCGTCATAGCTCTTGGAAACCTGGTGAGGGTTGCATTCTCCTCCCTTCCCGAGGCTCAAATACCAAAGCTTTTCGAGAATCTATTCCTAGCCTGCAGGGAAGCAGCCATGCACAAACAGAGGCCTGTCTGATACAAGGCGGAACCACGCTCTAGACGCCAAGGCGGCTTAAGCGCCTACGTTTCCTTATTCTCCACATCACCATTCTTTTTGACGCGGCAATCGCCACAAAGATTGTTGTCTATGAAATAGATGGTTTTGATATCCAGTTTTTTCTCACAAGCAGCGCAGTTAAAACGGTAGGGAAGGGTCTTTTTGCGAAGCATTACGAATGCGAGCAGGATTACGAGGAGGCCCGCGTAGAAATAGCTATCTGTAAGCTCACGTTCCACTATGAATGCCGCCAGCGTTGTAATCAGGAAAACCGCCATTGCCTGATACAGCGATGCCTTGCGTTTCTCACCCGCGGCTTGACCAAAGCGGCGGAACATCAGATTGGGTGCCAATATTACGATCAGGGGCCAGATGCCGAGTCCCGCTATCCACAAAGACACTGCGTTTGTATTCATACAAGCCATCCTACTAGTCTATGGATACTGGAGTGAAGCGTTTGAGCGAAATTCCTATCCGACTGTGGATAGAACCCCTTGGAGTCCAACTTGGCTTGAAGCCGAGGCCGGCCTAAACTCGAAATGCATTGTAGTTGGGACACCAGAGGTCTTATACTACTGTTTCATAGGAGTTTTGCTTGGCCGGTATATTTAAGCGCGATGAAGTTGAGGTGGATGAATTCTGGAAGATGCGGGAGGAAGATTTGGGACTGCCGATACTCGGAAAGGCGCTGGGGCAGGTGATTAGGGAGAACGGCTTCCCTCAATGGGGACTTTTTTACACAACTTCAAAGGCGCTGTATTTCCAAACCTTTCAATCGGATAACTGGCTGATGAGGCTTTTCTCGGGAGGACAAGGAAGGGGGAATCGAACAGGGAATGAAATCATCGAGATTCCAATCGAAGGAATTGAGGTTTTCCGGGTAAGGCCAAAGAAAGGCGGTCTGCTGAAATTTTTTCAGAAACCACCCTTTATTGAACTTTCATGGCGGGATTCAACAGGAAAGCTGAAATGGATGAATTTCGAGACGAGTGGGGATGCGGAGGGGTTTGTTAGAACTCTGCCTAGATAGTTTCCTCTATTTGTGCCTATTTTCGAGTTCTTCCTCTACTTGCCGCCAGCTAAGACCGGAAGCCTCAAGTAGAATGCATAGATGATATATCAAATCGGAAATCTCACTCGCCAAGTGCGTGGGCTCGCGGGCAAGCAGTACTTCTATGGCCTCTTCGCCGACTTTCTTACGGATTTTTTCCGGACCCTTGGAAAAAAGATGGGAGGTATACGATCCCTCGGGCATACTTTTGCGGCGTTCGGCAATTATCTCGGCAAGCCAGCTTAAGGAGCTGCTTTGCCTTCCACCATGAGCAATCATCGGGCTCTCTCGACCGCGTTCCGGAATCGGTGCGTCCGGGTTGGAGTCTGGATTGTCAGATTCTGCTCCGCTGCATTCGATGTCCTTGGGTTTGCTCTTGCCATAGGGGCGAGTATCCGCATCTGCCGGCAAGTTAAGTTCATAGAAACCGTGGGAGCGATTCAGCGTGATTATAGCGGGTTCTCCGGGCCAGGGAAGCACTCGTTTTGTTTCAGGATGAAGTATCCAGGGATGGTTGGTTTCAAGGCTTTTCTGATAGGCCTTGCTGTTCATTAGTGCCGCCGTTTGTTTCCGTCCTTCGATGCGGACTAGCAGTGGCCATGCGGGATCTCGTTCAAGCTCGTTCATTCCTGCTTCCCCATAACTCTGATTGCATCTTCAAGCGGGAATCTACCCTCGTAGAGAGCCTTGCCCAGTATTACTCCGGAAATGCCGGATGGAGCGGAGTCGACTATAGTTTGTAGGTGAGCCAATTCACCTATTCCACCAGATATAATCAGAGGCAGGCCGGAATTTTCGGCAATAGCAATGCTCTCCTGAATGTTCGGCCCCATGAGCATACCATCTTTGGATATGTCGGTGTAGATTATTTCCATTAATCCGAGATTCCTGATTCGCGCGGCCAGTTCAGTCACGCGAATGCCTGCGCTTTCCTGCCAGCCGGAAATCTTTATAATCCCCCCATAGGCATCTAGCCCGGCTATGAGCACGGGGCCTAGGGCATCGGCCCATTTAGAGACTTGATTCGGAGTTTTTACTAGAGCGGTGCCGACGACTAGCCGGTCTATTCCCATTTCCAATATCCGCCGGGCGATTTCGAGGCCGCGGATCCCCCCGCCAAGGTTGATGATTCCCGGGAAGACTCTTCTAATCTCTCTTATTGCCTTGTGATTGTTGCCACTGCCCCGGGCCGCATCCAAATCGACTATGTGTAGACGCTCGGCGCCGGCTGCAGCGTACTGCGCGGCTATATTATCGGGCCTCTCATTATAAGCCTTCGCACTGCTGTACGCGCCTTGTTTGAGACGCACGCATCGACCCTCCAAAAGATCGATGGCTGGAATAGCTAGCATGGTGTATATTATAGTACATTTGAGTAAGGTTCAGGGGAAAAGCAGACGGCCTTTTGGCTTCGACAATTACATCCTTTTGGAGTAGCATCGGAAGATACATGATTTGTGTTGCGAAGTAGATATAGCCTAAAATTTTGGGAGGATTTATGAGTAACAAAACGCTTCCGTTCGATGAGAATTTTTTAAGAGAGGTAACTCGAGAATTCCCCACACCCTTTTATATCTATAACGAAAAGGCAATTCGCACAGCCGCTAGACGTTTTGCAAAGGCCTTTCACTGGGCGCCTCGTGGTTTTAGAAATCACTTTGCAGTGAAAGCCTGTCCTAATCCTTATATCTTGAAGATTTTGGGCGAGGAGGGGATGGGAACCGATTGTTCGTCAATGGCCGAGTTGGTGCTCTCGGAAGCGGTGGGGATCGTGGGCGATAGGCTGTTTTTCTCTTCGAACAACACACCCTTTGCGGAATTCAAGAAGGCTAAGGAGTTAGGCGGTGTTATCAACGTGGATGATATCACACACTTACGAGATTTGGAAAGAATAGGGATGCCGGATACACTTTCTTTTAGGTACAACCCGGGGCCGGCGAAGTCAGGCAACATCTTTATCGGGAATCCCGAAGAGGCGAAGTACGGACTCACGGGGAAGCAGATGATCGAGGCCTATCGCATAGCGCGTGAGAAGGGCGTAAAGCGCTTCGGGATTCATACCATGGTAGCTTCCAACGAACTCAATTTGGATTACTTCTTGGAAACAGCGGACATCCTGTTAAACCTACTCTTTGAAGTCTCAGAAAAATCTGAGGTTACTATCGACTTCATCAATTTTGGAGGCGGCATTGGAATTCCATATAGCCCCAACGATAAGGAGGTTGATTTAGAATCAATTTCGAACGGCATCAAGAAGCTTTACACCGAATGTATTGTAACTGGGGCTCTTAAACCACCAATTATTCTGTTCGAGTGCGGTCGCCTTGTGACTGGACCTTATGGATGTCTAGTGGCTCGTGCGATTCATGAGAAGCATATTTACAAGGAGTATATAGGTATTGATGCCAGTATGGCAGATTTGATGCGGCCGGGACTGTACGGAGCCTACCATCACATTACGGTATTGGGTAAAACGGGAACACAGAGAATTTATGATGTGGTTGGGAGTCTTTGTGAGAACAATGACAAATTCGCGATCGATAGAGCCCTCCCTGAAATTGAACGGGGAGATATTTTGGTGATTCACGATGCCGGAGCTCATGGACGCGCAATGGGTTTTAACTATAATGGTAAGCTCCGGCCGGCCGAGTTGCTATTCGACCAAGACGGCAAGGTTCGACAAATTCGGAGAAGGGAGAAGTTGGAAGACTACTTTGCCACCCTGTCCTTCCCGGGTTTGCGGAGCTAATTCACTCCGGCAAATCCAAAGGTAATTGCGATGTTTACTGAAGCAGAAATATGGACTATTGGAAGAACAAAGAACGGAATGGCGGCTCTCCTTCGTCTGCCTTTGTCCGCACGCTGTGTCCCGATTTATGTCGAACCATCTGAGGCCCAGGTTTTACTTGCCTCTTTAGCGAATGCCAGGGAGCGTCCACCTAGATTCCCTGAATTTATTCTCGAGCTCTGTCGACTGACATCGCTGGTTCCCGAATCGGTTGAAATACATCGAGGCAACGAGAAGGGAGTTTATCGGTCGATAGTAAATTTTGTCGGCGCTGACAAGCGGATTTCCCTGGATTCGAAGACTCCAGATGCCTTGGCAATAGCCATCCGTGCGAGTATTCCCATTTACTTGGATGAGGCGATTTCGGATACGGATTCCATTGGAATAAGCGTTACAGAACCCAATTTGTCCTTTGCTTCGCAGATTACCCGCCTGCAAGCAGAGCTAAGCAGGAGGGTGGAGGCTGAAGACTACGAACAAGCCGCTAAGATTCGAGACCAGATTCAGCAAATGGAAAAAAAATCGAAAAATGAGTAGCGTCTATGCGGAGCCAACACACTCAAGATGCTATGCTCGCACGGGGTGTGACTGCCGGAATGCGAGGCTTATACAAAGCTGAGGATTCGAAATGAACAAAAAATCGATGACCCCCTCAATGCCGATTAGCCGACACGCAAAGGAGAAACTGAGATTACCGTCTACTCGCTATGATTCACGTGGGTACCTTCGAATTGAATCGCGGCGAGTGGCCCGTGAGCTAGCGGCTCTCTATGCGAAAATTTTCCCCGGTTCGGCTCCCGCGGCTTCCGATCTTTTTGGAGCGGCCTATATACTAAGCGCCTGGCGTCTCCTTTTAGAGTATTACGCCAAGATGCCTGTGCCCTATGAGAGAGCAGCCTTGGCCGCCGTAAAAATTTCTCCCGCGGAATGCGACAAGGCGTTTCGAAGCATTTCGCTGGATTTTTTTAGCACACGAAGCGATGGCGCTATTACTCCTTCGCTGCATAAGCTTAATCCCGATAATCTAAGCGAGAGAGATGCGCTCTTGAGATGCTGGACGCCCATCTCAATGGCGGCACACAACCCGGCATTCATTCCCTTTGGAAGTTTTTTTAACGCGCCCGAATCGAATAACAACGCGGCCCTCGCGGCCCTGTGGAAGGCCCTTGAAGAAATCGATTCAGAAATCCTACCGCGGGAACCGGAATCGCTGCCTCCGCTGGCCACCTTGAAACGGCCGGTGCAGCTCGCGCCATTTTCGGTAAAAGATCAGCTAAATTACATCTTGCTTAACTGGGGATCGTTGCTCGAATCGCTCTGGCCCGGATGGATGGCCGCTCTTATCGGAGCGCTCGATATGATAGAAGAAGAAAAACGCCCCCGCTTCGGAGGCCCGGCCTCCAACGAACCTCCGGCATATTCCGAACTGGACGGAGTGGCTCGATTTAGCGACGACGACGATTGGATGCCACACGTGATTCTTCTCGCTAAGAATATCCTTGTTTGGCTCAACCAGCTTTCAAGAAAATATGCGCGGCCGATACAAAACCTAAGTGAAATCCCCGACGAAGAGCTTGACATCCTCGCCTCAAGGAATTTCAATTCGCTGTGGCTTATCGGATTGTGGCAGCGTAGTAACGCAAGCCGGGAAATCAAAAAAAGGATGGGCAACCCCGAGGCGGCGGCCTCTGCCTATTCCCTAAATGGATACGATATAGCCGAAGAGCTCGGTGGATGGCCCGCTCTGGAGAATCTCAAGCATAGAGCGGAGATGCGCGGAATTCGGCTATCAAGTGATATGGTCCCCAATCATGTCGGGATAAATTCAGAATGGGTAAAAAGAAATCCAGATCGCCTAATAGGCCTAAAAGAGTGCCCCTTCCCCGCTTACAGTTTCAATTCCGATAATCTATCTGACGATCCCGCGATAGACATCCGCTTGGAAGACCATTACTGGGATAGAAGCGATGCCGCGGTGGTATTTAAGAGGACCGACAATAACAGCGGCCAAGTCAGCTATATCTATCATGGCAACGATGGCACCACAATGCCATGGAACGATACCGCTCAGATTGATTTCCTGAATCCCGAAGCACGCGAAGCCGTTATTCAAGACATACTGCACGTTGCCCGTAATTTCCCGATAATCCGTTTCGACGCGGCCATGGTTTTGGCTCGGAAGCATATTCGTCGCCTGTGGTATCCAGCGCTCGGTTCGGGTGGAGCCATTCCCTCCCGCTCAGAGCATGCACTCTCCGACAAGGACTTCATAGCCGCGATGCCCAATGAATTTTGGAGAGAAGTTGTCGATAGGATCGCCGTTGAGGCGCCGGGCACCTTGCTTCTAGCCGAGGCCTTCTGGATGATGGAAGGATACTTCGTGCGCGTACTTGGGATGCATCGTGTATATAATTCCGCCTTCATGAACATGCTACGCGACCAAAAAAACAAAGAATACCGAAATATTATAAAGGAAACCCTAGTATTCGATCCTCGAATCCTCCAACGCTTCGTGAACTTCATGAACAACCCCGATGAGGAAACCGCCATCGGACAATTCGGCGGGGATGATAGATACTTCGCGGTGTGTACTCTCCTTGCCACCCTACCCGGACTTCCCATGTTCGGACACGGTCAAATCGAAGGCCTCTCGGAAAAGTACGGAATGGAATATGTTCGCGCTTACAACGAGGAATCTCCCAATGCTCATCTGGTATATCGGCATGAACGTGAAATCTTCCCCCTGCTGGCACGAAGAGCTCTCTTCTCCGGCGCCTCTTACTTTCGTCTCTACAACCTGCACAATGACAGCGGAGACAATGAAAATCTATTTGCCTTCACCAATTCCGATGGACAGCAGCGGGCCCTGGTTCTAGTCAATAATTCCTATTCAAGAGCCAGCGGCCAAATCAATTATTCGGTTCAGACAAATCTTGGAAATGGATTTCAGAGCTTTCAACTCGCGCAGGCCCTGGGTGTGAGCAAACTCTCGGACGACTTCTGGTTATTGATGCACGAGCACCTTTCGAACCTCTGGTATCTACGCTCGGTGAAGGGCATGAAGTCCGAGGGCTTACATATAATGCTGGACGGTTTCGGACGACAAGTCTTCATGAACTTCCGAGTGGAGCGGGAAAGCCATGATAAGCCATGGAACAAGCTGGCAGCGAATCTGGGAGGCCAGGGCGTCATAAATCCGGACGCGGCCCTGGAAGAAATTCGCCTTCAGCCTATTCATGCCATACTTAGGGAATTTTTATCTCAGGATAAAATCTCCACTCTCTCCGGAGCCATACGCGGGGTAAAAACTCCGTTCTTAGGCGACAACACGGAGGAACTCTTAGTAAGCCTCGCCGAACTTCACATGCGGCAGCAGGAAACCACTCCCAGGGAACTCAGAAACGAGCCCGGCAATTGCCTTATGCTCATGGATAAACTTCTGCAACGCTCCGCCAAGATACTGCGTCCGTTCCATCGGCGCAAATTTCGCCGCCTTACTCCCATCTTCTACGACGAGGCCATCTATCTTAGTCTTTGGAGCCTGCTTGCCTCTCTACAAAACCTTGCAAATTCCATCTCCGAAACGAAACAGGGAATCTGGCAAGAATGGGGTTTGGAGAAATTACTTAATCGTCTGCCACTCGCCCAAGAAAGTCCTTCCCTTATGCAGGCCTTAAGAACAAGCCTCGCATTCGGAGGTTTCAAAAATACTCATCCTCTCGCGGCTTTATCGGAACTTATTTCCAACCCCGTCGTTCGTGAGAGCTGCGGTATAAATTTCTGGAACGACACTCTCTGGTATAACAAGGAAGGATGGGAACTCTGCGTCCGATCCGTTCTCCTCAGTGCAGCGGTTGATGGGAGCATAGGCTCGCGTCCGCTTCGCCGGATACTCCGGAAATGGCGTGGGGCTCACAGACGTTCCGGCTATCGTGTAGCCTCCCTTCTTGAAGCCTGCCGCTAAGATGAGAGGCATTTTCAAAATCGCTGTCGTTGACCGTTCACCCAGCGAAAAGTAGACTACGCTCATGAACGGAGTATCGTTAGTTTCCGGCAGCGAAACACTAACCGGCCGAAAACTAATAGAAAAACTTCTGGAAAGAGGATCGCCAGTTATCGCGCCAGTCGCGGGGACAGCAACACGGGCAAACGAAACCAGCAGAGATAATCTATGCGTGCTAACCTGGAACCGTTCATCGTGGTTTTCCACCAAAGCAGTTGTTAGAGAGGCCCTGCTCAGATACGGTCGAATCGATTCCGGCTGGATTTTACACCAGGCACCCCCTCTCTTTCGAAGCTTTGCCGAGGTTAAAAGCAGTGATATCGAAACAGTACTCGAACAATCCATAAAGGGAAGCATCGCTTTGACTCGAGAACTTCTACCGCTATTGGAAAACTCCGACGGCTTCCTTGGAATGGTGCTACCTCATCAAAGCGGCACCGTGCCGAATCCACTCGACTCCCTGGCCCATGGCGCATTCACAGGCTTCTCTACCTCTTTGATACAGGAAGTAAAACTCAATCTATGGGCCTGTGCTTTCATAAGCAAATCCACAAACGCCGACGATTTTGTCACTAAGATAATAGAACTCGGGAATAAAAAGCCTGCAAAGCTGAGGGGACGTTGGTACAAATATACCGAGCAACGTCGCTTTTTTGGCGGTTCGACCACATTGGATGCCCCTGATTAAAGGACTGAAGCATGAAAACTCCATATCAATACCTTTTGGGCATCTCTATTGGTGTCGGTGCAGGCCTCCTTTTGGAGCCAAGCGACTCGTTAGTGGGTGTTTTACAAACCATTGTGGATATGTGCCTTCGCATCGGCCGCTACATGGTGCTGCCACTAGTCTTTTTTTCACTCCCAATTGCTGTGACAAAGCTTCGGCGCACAAGAAAGCTTGGCCGGCTTCTTCGTTATTCGGCTTACTACGCGGTTATCGCAACTCTCTTGCTGGCCCTTTTGGGAACGCTTATTGCGTGGATAGCCGATTGGGGCCGCTTATCGGTTATCTCGGGCACAGCGCCTGATATCATTATCTACGGTCTGAAGAGAATACTGCTCGAAATATTTAATCAGAACAGTTTCAGAGTACTAGTTGGGAGTCCCTCGTTTCTTCTACCCCTGATTGTTCCGGCATTCATACTGGGTTGGTACATGTACTACGACAAGGCGATCGCGGAACCTACATTCAATCTTTTCGACTCGATTACACGCCTGCTCTACAAAATCAACAGACGCTTGATGATATTGATGCCGTTTATGCTGAGTGTTTTCACGGCTACCGCGCTTATAGAGTCCAAACGCATTGTGGATTTCGCAAGTTTTTTACCTCTTCTTGGTACTGCTTTCGCAATTTCCATCCTCCTAATCGGCGCGGTATATCCACTTGTTATGCGTGCAATGCTGGGTCGTGGCTATTCATGGAGAGTGATGGCCGGCCTATCGGGAGCCCTGCTTAGCTGCTTTATCTCCGGAGACCCCTTGTTCAACTACGGCAATCTCACACGGCACCTCAAGGAGAATCTCAATATCCCCCGCCATAACGCCGCTCTCATTGCGCCCCTGTATATGCTCTTCGCCCGCGCCGGCACCTCGATGTTGTCCGCGATATGTATGCTAACGGTGATTCGATCGTATTCGAGCTTGGAAATTACATATTTCCAAATAGCATGGGTAGTTATTTTCTCGTTTCTAATCTCGTTCGCGCTCCCCGCGAATCCCAATTGGGGGATTGTAGCCGCGCTCACCTTACTCTGTTCGCTATATGGCCGAGGACTTGACGACGGCTGGCTGATACTGGCCCCAATCCTCCCCCTGTTAGCCATGCTGGGCTCTGTTCTGGATTCGGCCACGGGGGCCGTAATGCTTGTTTTGATTAACCACCGCTGCGAAAAGGAAGAGTTGAAGGTCAACACGGTTGGAGCAAAATTTTAGCCGGGGTTTGATCGATCTGTTTTCCGGTAGGATGGGTTGCCGCCGATGTTCCTCACCTGGGGTAGCGGCTATCTCCGCTTCAATGGAAACCTAAGCGCTCCCATAAGCGCAACTTGCATTCCATGGGCAGGCGGCGCCCCAGACCAAAAATTAGAGATGGGGAGGATATAGCTGATTCCGGCAAGCAAATCTCTTCCCTCCGATAAGGGAATTAACAGCCAGGAACTGATGCCAAGGTTGATAAACTGCGCCTTCCCATAGTAGGCCCTCCAGAATTCCATTGCCTTGCCGGTGCCGCTTTTCGCCGGCCATAACGGGATTCTTATGTGTACAGTGGGACCTCCCTGAATGCCGATATGGAATTTTTCTACCTTGAAAGCATAGCCAAAGTGTAGTTCGCTGATGAAGCCGAGTATCTTCATATGTCCCGCTCGTTCCGGGCTACTCGAACGGGCCACGCCCCTGTAAACCTCTTCCGAAACCCAGGTTAGCCACGCGCCGGGACGAAAGTATGCACCGCTGGAAGAGCCGTCAAAACTGGCATTCACGGCTACGCCCGGGCTGAGCAGTACAATGGACGGTTGCTTCCCCTCGGGGGAGGAATCAAGCTTCGCGTTAAAGCGCCAAGCAAACGATATGCCGGCATCAATGGACATCCATTCAATTCCATGAACCGCGCTTGCGACCAAGCTTATCATCAACACGGTCAATACTCTTTTATTCAAGTTACCACCTTTTTCAGCATCACGCAATTTCGCCATGCCGCCTACCTGTTATCCACGCGCTTACGTTCTTTACCACTTCATTGAGCGCCATTTCCACTCTTTCCCCGCTAAATCGAAATTTTGCTTCAGCCATTCCCGCGGCCACTGAGCGAGATCCAAGAATCACCTGAACTGGATAACCTATCAAATCCGCATCCTTAAACTTGACGCCCGCTCGTTCATCACGATCATCGATTATAACTTCAATACCCGCCTCTCCCAGTTCCTTGTATATACTCTCAGCCGCTTCCAGCAAGACGCCGTCGTTTAGTTGCAAGGGAAGAATCACAACCTCCCAGGGAGCCAACGGGACCGGCCAGATTATTCCATATTCATCATGATTTTGTTCAATAGCGGCAGCCAGGGTTCGGCCAACCCCAATTCCGTAACAGCCCATCTGAGCGAGCCGTGTTCCTCCATTTTCATCAAGAAAAGTGCAATTCATGAGTTTCGAATACTTATCGCCCAGGTAAAAAACCTGCCCAACTTCGATGCCACGACTTTCCTCCAATTTACCCTCACGGCATTTAGGACACGAATCACCCGCGGCGGCAAAGGCAACATCTGCAAAAATGTCCGCTTCGAAGTCGCGCTCAATGTTGGCATTCAAATTGTGCATGTCATCGCTATTTGCCCCACAAATCCAGTTGATTCCCCCCTGCACCGAATAATCCGCTAAAAGTGAAATCCCCTCGGTAAGTCCCACCGGACCCACATACCCCGGCTGAGCACCCACTTTTTCTTCCACAACCGAATCGGCAGCTAGTTGCAGTTTCCCCGCTCCCAGAACGATTTGCAGCTTGGCTTCGTTTACACTACGGTTCCCCGCGATAAGCACCGCAATCGGTTTGGAATCGGCCTCATAAAGCAAACATTTCAAGAACCGTCTCGGTGGAAATCCAAGAAAGGAAGAAACCTCTTCAATGGATTTCTTCTTCGGTGTCGCAACTGTCTCCAGTGGTTCAAGAGTACCTACAGTCATTGGGGGTTTGCACACCTTCGCCTTCTCAATATTCGCGGCATAATCACAATAATCACAAATCAGCAAAACATCTTCTCCCGAATTCGCCAAAACCTGAAATTCGTGACTCAAATCCCCTCCTATATCCCCTGTAGTCGCATCCACTGCTCGAGTTATAAGGCCACATCGGGAGAAAATCGCGGTATATGCCTCATGCATACGCCGATACGATACTTTCGCGCTTTCCTCATCGACATCGAAGCTATACGCGTCTTTCATTATAAATTCCCGTCCGCGCATCAATCCGAAACGTGGGCGAAATTCGTCTCGGAATTTCCCCTGTATCTGATACAGATATATAGGCAGCTGCTTCCACGAGCGCAGGTTTCGTCTCACTAAATCAGTAATCACCTCCTCGTGGGTTGGTCCCATACAGTAATCGTTACTCCTTCTATCCTTGAAACGAAGTAGAAGATCGCCATACAGATCCCAGCGTCCGGTTTCCCGCCATAGATTTGCGGGAATGACCGCCGGCATGAGAATTTCTTCATAGCCGCGAGCATCTAGTTCCTCCCTGATAATTTTTTCAATCTTTCTGATACTTCGCAATGCAAAGGGAAGATAGTTATAAATCCCGCTGGAAAGCTGCTGAATCATCCCAACGCGAAACATAAGCCTATGGCTGGGAACTTGAGCATCCTTCGGAATTTCCTTAAGAGTACGGTAAAACGATTTAGCTAAACGCATTAACCCCCCCGAGAAATCAGAGCCATCCGGACACTGTGCTATTTAATCAAGAGCGTTTCCACCATGTAGCTAATCGAAGCGTTTTCATCTTCCTTCGCCACGGCTAAAACCAATGAACGTCCATCGGAGGAACACCAAATCCTATCTATCCGATATGAGACCACTCCGGGGCGCATGTAACCCTTGCGACCCACGGTATAGTTGGCAACCGCCCCATCAGAATCAGTGGTTGTCAATTCAATATGAAACGCTGCCGCCGTGGACGAGCCTGCATTTTCCATGCGCAGCGTGACAACAAACTCGAGACCCCGTTCAAAATCCCTGAAACGGAGCGCCGGTGCTCCGGCCATTTCGTCTCCTTCTCCTCTTATTGTTTCATCGCCGTTGTTTCTCGTGTATAGAAGTCGGCCCTGCCTTAGATAGTATATCCCATAGCGCTCCTTAAGACCGCGTGAATCATCAAGAAGCTCATAAAGAGCCCCCCTGGAATTTTGATCCGGAGTTACCTTCCAACTACCCTTTTTCCATCCTCCCGGTACGAAATCGTTCTTTGAGACATCGACAACGCCGATTTCGGCGTAGGCTTGCCCCGTATCGTTCCGCAGCACGTGCTGTCCGAACATAAAGTATCGGGCATCCGTGCTGAATCCCAAATTTTCCAAAGTTGCCAATTCACCCGCTATGGCAAATGGGATACTCAATGTGAACAGCAGGATTGCCAACGCTGTTTTCATTATAGAACCTCGTCTTTCTAATCGTCACAATTTGGCGTCAATATGAATTTTTTGGGTCCGGTACTTTTTTGATTCACAGCTCATAGCCCTGTGTCAAAGTTTATGGCATCCTGACTTCGATGACACTGAAGCTACGCCGCAACTTACTCACCATACTTCTTATCCCCTCGTTAGCTGGAACCTTAGCAGCAGGTTTGGCGCTTACGGCGTGGTATAGAAATCAGTTCTTTTTGAGCTACGAAATCCCCGAGCTAACAGTCCTATGGTGGTCGATATGGAGAGCCTCAGAGTTATCAAATCTCCCTTGGGCATTGCATGGCATCGCATTCATATCCATTTTCCCCCTAACTTGTGAATTGATACTACGGCGCCGCTTCGGACACAGTCCCTCTCCGGAAATGTTTTTCATGCGTTTCTTTATATTAACTCTGCCTTTCCAAGCCCCTCGCATACTGCTGTCGCTGATATCGCTTGGTGCCCTAGGGCTTTCATGGGGCATAATCATAACAAGAATCGCATGGTTCGCTCGTTTTTTCGGCATTTTATCCCTTCTAAACATAAGTGTTTTCTCCGGTGATATCTCTCTGCGACATTCCGGCCCTGTTTTGGGTATGGAATTTTTAACCACGGTTTTCATCGCCGCAACAATGCCATTTGATATTACCCAACCCCTGGGCAATCTCTTAATCCGTTCGGGAATCGAAACTGTTCTTGCCTTAGTTATTATTTCAATGGAAGTTTTAATAGTGCTCGGACTGCTTGGAACCGCGATGAAACGGGGGGATTCTTATTACTATTTGTTTGCAGGAGCTCTTCTCCTCGTTGTAATCGGCATGGATTTGACTTTCTTCCTTTCAAAACCACTACTTCTTCCGGGCGCCATCCTCCTAGTACTAGGTGTTTCCTGCTCTGCTTGGATAGTGCAGAGAATTTATCAGTGGTTATAACACTCCTTATCCTCAATCCCGACATCCCAGCCACCGCGACCCTGCCCGAGTTTCCTACATCGCTAAGCTGAGCGCCAAACCCGTACCAAGCGGCATTATGAGATTATCCATATCCTGCACCAATATCAGCTCCAATCCCGTTGCCACGGTAGCCGATATGAGTGAAAGGCGTAGATTTTTCAGCACAGTATAGGCGCTCAGAAAAACGGCCATGAAGCAAAGAAGAGAACCCAGCAGAGCCTTTTCTCCTCTCCCGGTATTGGCATGATGCGATCTTGCAAGGCCGGCAATCCCATCTCCAAAGGCCAGAGCATATATTGCAACCGTCGCGGCGGGGGTCGGGTAGTAGAGAAGCGCTGCCAGGGTTCCCACGCCCAGAGTTACAGGTCCCCAGATGAAGCCGCGTTCCGTTGGCCTGGAAGCTATCTCCGTAAGCAACGAAATGATTCCACCTCCTCTACCGCGCACTCTGGCGCTTTCATTGACAGAATAGAGGATTATCCCCAATGAGAGTGCTGCAACGCTTAGATGGAAATTCCACCTAACCAGGGTGGGCACAAGCGCGATTGTCGAATGGACTGCCTTTCTTATAAGTTCCTTCGCAAACGTTTGTTGTGCAATCTCATACCCTCTCAGAATCATCCGTCAATTCTACGGCTAACTTCAAAAACTGTATGCGGCCTTTTTGCCGTCAGACGAGGAATAATCCCTGAGAATTCCCGGATTGAAAGGCCCTTTCGGCTATGCAACGGTTTTCTATTATAAAGATGTTCTTTTTTAGGCTCTTTGTTATAATAATTATTCTGCTGTGCATGGATTCGCGGGCAGCCGAGAAAACCGGCAGTGGGAAGTGAGGTGGCATGGAGAGAAAATTAGAGCGTGCTTTATGGATATCGATTACCACGATTCTTCTGTTGCTTACAGCCGCCTTGCTGCTATCTCCAGTGGCATTCGCACAAACTGGGGCGCGTCGCAGAAATGAGGATTACATAAGGAACTTAGAATCAGCCCTTTACATAATCCAGAACAACTATGTCGATGAAGTAGATCTCAACGACCTTTTCACCGGTGCCATGGAGGGAATGTTTTCCAAACTCGACGATCCCTATTCCCTCTATCTTGACGCGTTCTTCTTATCACAGATAGATGATACAACTAAGGGGAAATATGGCGGTGTCGGTCTCTATATAAGTAAAGATCGCTTCGATGAGGAAAATCCAAACGGTCGTCGGCCCTATGTAAAGGTGGTAGCTCCCATCGAGGATACTCCCGGATGGAGAGCCGGAATAAACGCCGGCGATTATATCTTTGCCATTGAGGGAGAGTCTGCCGAGGGATATACAACTCAAGACGTTTCCAAACGACTCCGCGGTGAACCGGGCAGCGAGGTGGTTGTAACTCTGCTGCGAGACAACAGTTTTACCTTCGATATCACTTTAACCAGAGCCGAAATCGAAATACCTACCGTGAAAACAACTATTATCAATGAAGATATCGGCTATTTGAGAATTATAGAATTCACACCTTTTACAGAATCTCGAGTTAAAGAAAATCTTACGGAATTCATTTCGGGAGGTATTGATAAGCTTATTATCGATGTAAGGAGCAATCCCGGGGGCTTACTTGATTCTGTAGTGGAAGTTGCCGATCTGTTTTTCTCAGGCGGAGTAATTGTGCGTACAAAATACCGGAAATCCTATTTGAATCAAACTCACAAAGCGAAGTTGGGCAAGGTTGTCCCGTCGAGAGCTAAGATAGTGGTTTTGATAGATAGGGGTTCGGCATCAGCCTCGGAGATTCTAACAGGGGCACTAAAAGATAGGGGGAGGGCCATGGTTATTGGCGAGACATCCTTTGGGAAAGGCTCTATTCAGCAAATCGTCCCCTTAGACGACTCGGCGATCAAACTCACCACTGGCAGGTATTATACGCCCAATGGAATCGATATTGACAAGTCGGGTATAGTTCCGGACATTGTCGTTACCGAACCAAAACTCAGCGAGGAACAACTCGAGGCCTACGCCAAATTATTGCAAGAGAATCGAGTTTCCGCATTCATCGATAAGCATCCTTCTCCAAGTGATACTCAGATAAATTCCTTTGTCAGTGATATACTTTCCGAGGGTCTGGACCCTGGTGAAAGAGTTCTGAGATTAATGATTAAAAGAGAAGGAGAGAGACGGCTCAATGTTCCTCCGGTGATTGATTTGGAATTTGATTTGGTTCTAATTCGAGCGATAGATTTTCTGAACAACGGGGAATAGAATGAGCTTCTTCAGAAATTGCTTTGTACCCTGATGCGAAGGGATATTCACCTCACCCATATGAGAGCTTTGCTCTCTCATACGGCTTGATATAGATTCTCGAAGCCTGGTAAGTGAGATGATGCCGACTCCCCCTCAAAGGGACATTGAAGTTGGCACTATTCGGAAACGAGCCGGCTGGTGAGGATGCCCTTACGAATTCTAGGCATAACCGTGTATTATGGAGCTAAGGTGTTCGACTACTACGAGCAAAAACTTAGCGCCTTTTACGATAGCAAGGAGAAATAAAACGAATGACGGCCGGCGTAATTAGGATCCGAATTTTGGGTATCCCCGTGGATGTGATCGACGAGGAGTCATTGCCGGGGGCTATAGAGAGTTCGTATACGGTGGAAGGCCATCGGCAGATTATTCTACTGGGATTTAACGATTTGATGCGGGCAAGATTTATACGCGAGCATAGACTGGCAATTGCACAGGCCGCCTATGTTATCCCCGTTTCATCGCTAATAAACTGGGCGGCCAGTTTCTTGAAATTGGCGCGTCCGCCTCTTCGCCGCCCATATCCCTTTATTATCAAACTTCTTGGGATACTAGAGAGGAAGAATAAGTCGGTGTATCTACTGGGGGCCACCATGGAAGGTGTCCGCAACGCGGAGGCTGCCTTAAGGGCGACGTTCCCCGGACTCAGGATTGTAGGACGGCATGCTGCCAGATTCCCATCCAGCATAGAACATGACATTCTTGAAGCGATAAAAAAAGCCTCGCCCACCTTGCTGCTGGCCGGAAGCAATCTCAAGGGCAGGCACTTATGGTTAGCGCGGCGGAGAGGCAAATTCTCCGCGGGCTTGAGTATCTGGGAGAGTTCTTGCTTTGGCGTTTTCTCGGGTAAGCGCTCAAAACCAAATTATAACTTCGGAGTGCGTTTTTCAAAGACCTTCTTCGGAACTCTGATTCGACCGTGGCGCATTATATTGAGACCTCTTCTATATATGCTTTTTTTCTTATTGATTCTGATCAACAGGTTCAGTAAGAAATAGTTCTTAGTAATTGGATTAATAGGTTGGCTTAATGCTTAGTTTTCATTTGTTTCCCGCTGCAGAGAATCCGCGTTTTACTGGGCAATTGCCTGCGATATGCGGGATTCTCGGCCTAATCGTTCTTATCGATATCCTGTGTATCATGATGCTATCCCTAGTCTTGGGTTTGTGGTTTACCATGGCCATCTTGGCTTCGATTACCAGTGTTGGATTTCTTTTGTCTTATTACCTGGTGCACACGCGGAGCAAGGCAGTGATAAATTCGACTAGCCAGGGGCTCTTCGACAAAGAAGCCTTCTCAAGTTATTTCTGTGCTCTTGTCGCTTCGGTTTTTTTCATTATCCCAGGCATTATAAACACACTTCTCGCCATTGCTCTGGCTATGCGCTTCCCGAGCATCAAAATAGGCGAGAAGCTTGCCAGATTCATGGGAATAAGCTGGCAAAAATCATATGAATACCTGCGATTGAACTAAATCTAATCCCTATATCACGAAAATTGCTCAATACCCTTCCTGAGGGAGTCGCCGGATGCAAGTGTTTCCTATTTTAAAACCCTGTAATCAACCATTTCCAGCTCAGCGATTTGTTCTTCGGAATTTAGTCCTATCGCCTTCGCCGCAACCAACAGCCGGCTACCGGGTTTTATGTGTCCGGAGTTCTCGTTACCACCTGCAGTGAAAATCTCCAGCCACCTGGCCCCACTAAACCTTACGCGGCAGGAGTAAGCGAGAACTTCGGAAGTTCCTATCCATTCTCCTCCGATTAGTGTGATCCATAGACTGGTCCCTGCTTCGGTTTTTTCTACAGTAATATCACGCAGCAGTCCATCGAAGATTATCACACGTCCATCGTTTGCAACTTCACGAACTACATCGGGGTTGGAAAGAGAGGATAAATCGATATTGAAATCGACAACTTCTTCAAAGGTTTGCCCCCATACCAGTGCCGGAATTATTAAGAGTATGTTTAGTATTAACGTTTTCATGAAAAGTCCCGATACAAATAATACACGATTATCTTCTCAATTTCAACTCGCGGGGAAGATAACTTGGAATCAGGGTAATTTTCTACTATGAAAGGATAAGAGTGCTAAAACCGAGTTTGACAAAAAAACTGATGTTCCATACAATACAGTTTAGGCTTTATGAGCCTTGGAAAGCATATGGCAAGTAATGATGAAATAGTAAGTGGTTTTGATACAGAAACCGACGACAGTCTGAAGATTCGCTTACAGAAGGTGGACTCCGTTACTGGCTGTCTCGTCCTCTATATGACTGGATACATCGACACCTACAATTCGAATTTATTTCAGAAGCGTGTAATGAAGGCCATTGATTCGGGTTATAAGAAGCTTATCTTCCATTGTGGCAACCTCACATATGTATCTAGCACGGGAATAGGTTCCTTCACTCATTTCCTTAAGACTGTGAAGCCGCGGGACGGCGAATTGGTACTCCTGGAAATTCAACCGAAGGTGTATGAGGTTTTTCAGCTCTTGGGTTTCAGCCAGTTTTTCAATATCAAAGATAATCTGGACGATGCCATCTCATTTTTTGGAGCCGAGCGCGACTTGCGGCTGGACAACGTATTCCCGAAGATATTTCGCTGTCCCATTTGTTCAAGAAAATTGAAAGCCATCAGGGCGGGGCGCTTTCGTTGTAGCGAATGCAAGACGGTTCTAGCCATAGATAACTCGGGGCAGGTTTTTCTGGGATAATCAATCCTCATCGCTTACGCGCTTTATGCGTATGCCTATTGCTCTTAGTCGCGCGCAGAGATTTTCATATCCTCTTTCTATTTGGTACACATTCTTGATAGTACTTGTCCCCTCCGCGGCCACCGCGGCTATAACCATCGCCATCCCCGCTCGGACATCCGGCGATGTGAGCTCAGCGGCCCTAAGTGTACTAGGGCCCGTAACAACGGCTCTGTGCGGATCGCACAGGATTATTCCCGCCCCCATGGCAATTAGCTTATCCACAAAGAACATTCGCGACTCGAACATTTTTTCATGTATCAGAACCGTCCCATCAACCTGGGTGGCAACCACGGTAACTATACTCGAAAGATCCGGTGGGAATCCCGGCCAAGGCGCATCATCGATTTGAGGAATCATTCCCCCCATATCCCGAATCACCTTCATTTCTTGTCCGGCAGGGATATGAATACAATTGCCAACAACATCCCAGCTAATGCCCAGCTTCCCAAAGGCAATCTTACACATTTTCATGTGCTCCGGATCGGCATCGTCAATGGCCAAACTTCCCCGCGTGGCGGCTGCTAAACCGATGAAAGAACCAACCTCCATGAAGTCGGCGCCAATTCGGAAATCACATCCTCCCAAGGTGGACACCCCCCGTATGCGCAGAACATTCGATCCAATGCCCTCGATTCTACCTCCCATGGCATTCAACAGGTGGCATAAATCTTGAACATGAGGTTCGCTTGCCGCGTTTCCGATAATCGTCTCTCCGCCGGCTTTTACAGCGGCCATAAGCGCGTTTTCGGTAGCCGTAACCGAGGTTTCATCAAGAAACAAATCACAGCCCACTAGCTTGTTTGCCCTAATTTCGTATTCGCCATCAATCTCCACGGAAGCACCAAGTTCCTTCAAAGCAAGAAAATGCGTATCTAACCTTCGCCGGCCGATAACATCGCCTCCAGGCGGTGCCAGGATTGCTTCTCCAAGGCGGCCCAACAGGGGCCCCGCGAAAAGTATCGCGGCCCGTACTTTTATCGCCGCCTCCTCCGGTATTCTGCTATTATTCACTCCCGCACAGCATACTGCCCATACATTATTCCCCTTCCTTTCAATTTTGGCACCGAGCGATTTGAGAATTCCCAGCATTACATGGACATCTTCGATGTCCGGTATATTGGATAGGGTAACAGTTTCATCTGTTAGAAGAGTTGCGGCAAGGCAAGGCAGGGCAGCATTCTTATTGCCGCTTGCCCTAACGCGGCCGTATACGGGAGAACCTCCCTCAATTACATACCGGGGCATAACTAGTAGGCTATAATCGAAAAAGTTCTCCGGTCAATACCAAATTGGGGATATACCATGTAGCAGGTATCAAGGACATTACATTACTATATCTCCCATGCAGATAATGAAATTCGGCGGTAGCTCTGTCGCCAACGCGGATAGAATCAAAATCGTTTCAGATATTGTTATATCTAAATCCAAATTGGAAAAAGACCGGCCGGTGGTAGTTTTATCGGCAATGAAGGGTATTACAAACGCACTTATACGCGCTGCAGGCACTGCAGAAAGAGGGGATCAGTCATACAAGGCTATTCTTGAAGATATAAAAAAGACGCACTATGACGCCGTTGATACTTTGTTTCACCAAAAGGAGGGCCATGCTGAAATACTCAGCTCGTTGAATCTCCTATTTGAAGAACTCGAAGAAATTCTTCGAGGTGTGGTTTTGATTAGAGAGTGCTCTTCTCGCACCAACGATTTGATTTCCGGCTTTGGTGAGCGGTTGAGTTGTTCAATTATCACCAAGTATGTCCTATCCGAGGGCACAAGGGCTGAAATGGTGGATGCACGAACCATTATCAGAACCGATAACAAATATGGGCGAGCCTCCGTGGATTTTGAGACTACTTCCCGGCTTGTACGCGAGCGATTGAACAGGAAGGGGATTGTATACTTCGTTACCGGTTTTATATCTTCAACCTCCGATGGCATTTCCACCACTCTTGGAAGAAACGGCAGCGATTATACTGCCAGCTTGCTCGGAGCTGCACTGAATGCTGCTTCCGTGGAAATCTGGACCGACGTGGATGGAGTGTTAACCGCCGATCCGCGAATTGTCCCGGGGGCCTGGGTAATCAAAGAAATCAGTTTTCAAGAGGCAATGGAAATGTCCTTCTTTGGAGCTGAGGTAATTCATCCATACACTTTGCTGCCGGTAGTTGAAAAGGAGATACCCGTTTACATCAAGAACACCCTGAACCCCTCCGCTCCAGGTACAAAAATCGCGAAGAATGTTTCCCATAAGGATCAATCAATTACTGGGATAGCTTCAATCGATAATGTTTCCATGATTACCATTGAGGGCGGTGATATGGTAGGTATGCCCGGTATAATCAATCGAATCTTCTCTTCCATATCCAACTCGGGTGCAAATATCATTATGATTTCTCAAGCCTCATCGGCGCACAGCGTATGCCTGATACTCCGATATGAAGATGCTCATAAGGCTGCAAAGAGTCTAAAAAAAGAGCTGAGTGACGCTATCTTCTCTCGAATAATACGCAGCGTCAAAATAACCGACTCACTGGAAATAATAGCTGTTATAGGTGACAATATGCGCGGCCAAATTGGCCTTTGCGGTAAACTTTTCAGCTCGCTTGGCAAGGCAAATGTCAATATTCTGGCCATTGCCCAGGGCTCAACCGAATTAAATATCTCCCTAGTTATCGCCAGCAAGAATAAATCCGACGCGATACTTGCCATCCACAGAGCTCTTCTGGAATGAAATTCGTAAGCACTCTTTCATCCGAAAAACCCGTTAGTTTTACCGAGGCGATATTCACTGGTCTTGCCCCGGACGGTGGCCTCTATCACCCAGAATATATGCCGAACTTGAGCAATTTCTTTTGGAACTTACCAGATGGGATTTCATTTAACCAACTGGCAGCGGATTTCACATCGGCACTGCTTAGTCCTGAAATAGATATCCTAACCGCGAGAAAGATTGTTCAAGATGCTTTCCCCTTTGGTCCCATGCTTAAGGAACTTAGCGATAGCATCACCATATTGGAGCTTTTCCACGGTCCGAGCTTAGCATTCAAAGACTTCGGTGCTTCTTTTCTGGCTTCTGCAATGAATCATCTGCTTGAAAAGCAGGGAGATCGCTCTATTATTCTCACGGCAACGAGCGGAGATACCGGGAGCGCGGTTGCGCGGGCATTCTACAGAAGACCCAACATCAACGTTGTAATTCTGTATCCATCAGGGAGGGTAAGCTCTTTTCAAGAGAAGCAGCTAACAACACTCGGTGGGAATGTATTTGCTCTCGAGGTAGATGGTAAATTTGACGACTGCCAAAGAATGGTGAAGACCGCTTTCAGCAACCCCAGGCTCAAAGAACTCCATCTCACTTCGGCCAATTCCATCAATCTTGGACGTCTGATCCCTCAATCCTTCTATTACATCTGGGCATGGACTCAAATGAAAACCAAGGGCCATTTCACCTTTGTGGTGCCCAGCGGTAATTTCGGCAATTTGACGGCGGGCTTATACGCGGCGGCCTGGGGCTTACCGACAGGTTTTTTCGTTGCCGCTACGAATTCCAACGATGTTTTCCCTAAATTCCTGCTAACCGGGGAATATCGGCCAAGATTATCTGTTTCAACCTACTCGAGTGCTATGGATGTGGGCTCGCCAAGCAATTATGAGCGCTTGAAAAAGCTCTTCTCCGGAAGCGCCACTGTTTTCCGTCGGCATATCAGGGCCTGGTCGATCGATGACGAGGCAACACTGGAAACAATATCCAGGGTTTATCGGGATTACGGCTATATCTGCTGCCCACATACCGCCGTCGGATGGAGGGCCTCCGAATTATTCAAAGACCAGTCCCCGAATTCACGGGTTTTAATATTGTCGACCGCTCACCCTGGAAAATTCCCTGATACCGTTAAAAGAGCCACGGGGATAGTCCCGAGTTTTCCGAAATCGTTCGCCGATATCATTCATAAAAAGAAAGTTGCTTATTGTATTAGCAATCAAGATAAAGACTTAGCAGATTGGCTCATACAAGAATTCACGTGATTCTACAGCAGTTTAATCGCTTTTATCGCGGTTATTTTCCCCCGCTTTCCCAGCAATTATGCGGACTCTCTTATAAAGTCCTGTTCCCTCGCTTTGGGTTGTTACATCTTCTCGATTGTTAATCACCGTATGGATAAGCCTCCGCTCAAAGGGATTCAATGGTTCGAGCAATTTACTTGAACCTTTTTTTACAGCCTCATCTGCAACACGATGCGCCATACGAATTAGTGATTTCTCCCTACGTGCTCTATATCCTTCAGCGTCCAGAATAATACGCCAGGGCCCATATTCGCCGTCAATCTTCCCTAAATAGGCATTTGCAAGTAGCTGAAGAGAATCGAGGTTTCTACCCTTTCTGCCAATTAAAATCGCCGAGTGCACCGAGCTTATCTCGAAAATCAACTTACCTGCTTCCTCTTTTCTGAATTTCAGCTCGCCGGGGTATCCCATGCGCTTCATTATGCCTTCAACAAAATCAGCAACTCTCTTGAGTAGCTCCGCCGTCGGTTCCTCCCTATTCTCGCCGGACACCTTTCCCTGCCCAGCTTTGTCTTCAGTAGATACCTCTCTTTTCTTTCTGTTAGTTCCGGAGCTATCGCCGGATCCCATCGGATTCGGAATAGATGAAAGTTTGCGCACACTTATTCGAACTTTCCCCCTGCCGAATAATCCTCCTCCCTTTTCCAAAACTTCCACGTCAAAGCTCTCGCTCCCGAGCTCGGCAGCTGCCTTTGCAACAGCTTCTCGCTCTGTGCGACCTTCGAATTCCATTGTCATTTCTTACTCCCCAGTCTCTTCCTTTTCTTGACATAATTTGTAATAAGCTGCTGGCCAATGGTTATGAAATTCATCATTGACCAATAAAGCAGCAGTCCCGAGGGAAAATTGTACAGTATAAAAAAGAAAAAAATCGGCATGCCGAAGGCCAGTATTTTTTGCTGAGAACCCGTTTGGCTGCCGGCATATCCTGCTTGAGTAACCTTGGTTGTTAGAAGCTGCCCACCAAGATACAAAATAGGAAGAAGTCTGATTGCATCGAATTCCGCGCCAAAGAATGTGATTCCATTACTAAACTGAACGATTGCCTCGGGAGCCGAAAGATCATCGATCCATCCCGGAATAAAGACAGAACCCCTCAATGGGAAATAATTGTTCAATAAATTATAGAGGGCAATAAATATCGGTATTTGCAATAGGATTGGTAGACACCCTCCCATGGGGTTTACTCCCTCTTGCTTATATAACTCGGCTGTTTTCGCGTTTAGTTTCTGAGGCTCCTTCTTATACTGCTCCCTTAGCTTGACCAATTTGGGTTGGATAGCCTGCATCTTGCTAGTGGATTCATAGCTTTTATGGGTTAAAGGGAAGAAAAGAGCCTTTATAAGAAAGGTTAACAGTATAATCGCTACTCCGTAATTGGGAACGATAGCATGAAAAAGTTCCAACAGCCATTTGAGTATCGCTTCCAGCCAAGACAAAAGCGCGCTTCTTTTGGGCGCATTTTGTAATCCCATTCCGGAAAATCCAAATGCATTTTCCTCCGCGGAGTTATAGCGATTCAAATTTCTCTTATCTAGAGGCCCTATATAGAACCTATATCTATCTTCGATAACGCTTTGTCTTCTCGCGGGCTTTGAAATTTGAAGTCTTGACGCCTCGGGTTGACCCTCTATCGGATTATTATCCCAGGTAATTGTGGAATCTCCGGAACCGGGATCGACTATCACCGCAAAATATTTTCCGACAACCGCCACCCATTTTACAGTATCACTGATTTGAAAAAGTTTTTCACTTTCCTCCGTATCCCTTCTACGAAAACAACTGAAGCCAATCTTTTCCCTGAAAATCCTTCTTCTCAACTTACCGTTTCTGGGATTTGGTCCCCATGCAACATTGTTTCGAATTTCATAACGCCCATCAATCTTTTCGAAACTGGGTCCTATTTGGGGGCCGTAGGTAAGCGTATACGCGCTTTTATCCCCATCCAATAATGGAACTGCTTTACCATTTAGGGTTTCCAGTGTAATTATTAGTTCAATAATGTATTCCCCTGGAAGCATCCGATAAGTTTTCGTTAGGCTAAATTGCTGTCCATCCTTAAGAAAATCTCGCGAAAATTTGTGGATTATTCCCTTCCCCTTCTGGATTCGTTCGTGAGAAAATACATTTTCGATATATTCCGCGTCATGATTCCCAAATGAAAGATTGAAAGTTCCCTCCTCACTATCTCCATCTAGAACCATTGAAACCGGTTGTCCCTTATCGTCTTCCTTTAGGAGTTCGATATCAAGGGCCACTCCTCCAACCGTGGAAAAGGTAATTCTGAACAAATCTGTTTCCTCGACGATTTTTTCAATTGGGTAGTCCTGGTTGGGGGTAAATACCTCTGAAGTGAGGGGCATCTCTTCAACTACCTTTTCCTCTTCCCCATCGAGCTCTATCTCGGTGGTTTTTGAATCCGTGGGAACTTCGCCCCTATTCCTATTCATAAGGAAGGTGCTTCCCATAATGAGAAGGAACGTGAGAATAATCGCCAGGATTACATTTTTTTCCATAATTTCCCCCCGAGAAAGCCTTTAAGGTACTGGATCGAATCCTCCGGGCACTCCCGGATGACATCGAATAATCCGCCGGGAAGAAAGTGAAATTCCTCTAAATAGACCATGCTTCTTCAATGCCTCAATTAGATAGTTAGAGCATGTCGGATAATATCGACAATTTGGAGGCAGTAGCGGAGACACAAGAATTTGATACAGCTTGGCAACCCAAATCAAGAGCCGGCTAAGTATTACGGATATTCTCATTTAGCGATAGCTGCTTTGTGGATTAGATATAGGAATTGCTCTTCCCTCTCGGCGTATTCATACTCCCCGCCATATGCGATAACGACGATATCATATCCGGTACTTATTTCTCTCTTCAAAGTCCTATATATTTCCTTGAAAACTCTCTTGGTATAATTACGCTTCACCGCTCCACCCGTTTTTTTGGTGGAAACAGCGGCAAAACGGTTCACCTTCAATCCGTTATGGCATGCAACCAGCTTCGCTCCCCTGCAACGAGCCATCCTCTCCGGATTCCCAAAGACATGTTCAATCCCCTTCCCACCTCTTAGCCTTTCTTCCCTAGTAAGGCTTTTTCTCATCGGCTACCGAGAGTTTCTTTCTACCCTTTAGACGGCGACGAGAAAGTATGGCTCTTCCACTTGGTTTCTTCATTCGCGCACGAAATCCAAATTTTCGATTCCTCTTGGTTTTACTCGGTTGATAGGTTCTTTTCATTTCAATGCCCAGATAGAAGCTTGGTTACTATACGGATGGTCTTGGATTCCGTCAAGTGTTGTTTCTTCTCCCATCTCCAACAAATACCCTTATTCTTCTTATTTCCAACTGCGAATATTTCTTCCGGATTTTTTTGAGTATGCTCCCCTGCATCAGCAGTATCTTCTGAGACCATCCAGGGTGGTCTGCTTCCAAAATCAAAGAATTTTTTTCAATATCCCGCGGGAAAACATGCATTGCCAGCTCCGTGCCCGCTATCTCTTCCCAGCCGGCAGTTATTTTATAACAATCCTTCTTCCCATCGGGAAGAAGTCTGTCGATCAGGTTTTTCATCAATTCCCCGGCATAGGTAAAATTTTCATTTCCCGATGGCATTTAAAACTCCGCCTTTTATTTCATATGTCAGGGAACTCCACTCTCTTCTACCCTCTCCCGGAAGAAAGGTGTAAAAGGTTTGCTCCGCCTCTGGTAATTGCTCGTGAAATTTCCCGCGCTTCCCCGAATCTAACTCAAGAAGGACATCATCAAGCAGTAACAACGGCTTGCGTCCCGTTATTTTCGAGTATAGACGGGCCTGTGTAATTCTGAGCACCAGAGAAAGCAGTCTCTGCTGGCCGGTAGATGCGCTTTTTGCAAAATCGCGCCCTCCCATCGTAAATTTGTACTGGTCTCGATGCGGTCCACTTCTTGTTATACCCTCCTCCATATCCTTTCCCAGATTTTTGCTAAGTATATCCATTACCTCGCCAATATTTTTCGCCTTCCCCCAAGAAGGAAAATACTCCAACCTTACAATTCCTTCCATGCCGGATATTTTCTGATACAGGAAGACAAAAAAATCCCCAAACTCCCGAATTAAATTTTCCCTTCTTTTTGAGACGGCCAGGCCTGTATGAGCCAACCGCTCTCCAAAATGCTCAAGCAATTTAGTTTCGCCCTTCTTTATCAAGTGGTTTCTCTCCTTGAGAACTTTCTTGTACTTCCTTAGCTGGTCGATATAGAAAGTGTCGTGCATGCTCAAGGTTTGGTCTACAAACCATCGTCTACGCTCAGGAGAGCCACTCGCAAAAAGGAAGTCGTTATGAATAAAAACAACTGTAGGTAGTCGTTCCAGCATTTCCTTCCTATCATTTACATTTTTCCCGTGTAACTGGATTGTTTTCTCCCCATCATCCCAAGACACGGATAGAGTTCCACAAGGTTCATTCGGTGTTTCTATTTCCCCGCACACCCTCATAGATTTCAAGTTCCATCTAACTAGATTGCCAAGTTGCCTGGTTCGAAACGAGGAGCCATAACTAAGAAGGTAAAGAGCTTCCAGAAAATTGGTTTTCCCCTGTCCGTTTTCTCCAAAGAGGTAGACATTCTGGGCATCGAGATAAACCCTTCCATCGCTAAGATTTCGGAAACCATTGAGTTGAATCGACTTGAAACCCAAATCCTATTCCATTTGCATCGGCATAACTATATGGAAAAATGTTGACTCATCAAGGGAAACGATAGTTATCGCTTTATTTGATTCGGTAAATTTTACGGTGATATATTCCTGCTCAATTACCTTAAGAGGATCGGTAAGATATGAATGATTCAGAGCGAAATCCGTTTCGGATCCCTCGTAGTGGCATTTAATCCTTTCCTCCGCCTCACCGACTTCCCTTTCATCGGATTTCAATACAATACTCTCTCGCGAAAGCGATAAAAGAATCCTTTTAGTTTTTGGGTCTGAAAGCAGGGATACACGGCGAAGAGCATCGTTGAATTCAACCCTGTTTACCGTGAATTTAAACTGCTGGTCTTCCGGTATCACACGGGGGTAATTAGGAAACTGACCATCCACCAGAGTGCTTGTAAGTTTTTGCTTATCGAATTTAACAAAGAGCAATTTATCGGCTACGGCCAGTTTCACATCCCCCTCACCCGAGGCCAATTTGGAAACCAAATTCAAAATTTTCGGGGGGATTATTATCCCTGAGAACTCAGGTATTTTACTCTCCGGAGTAGTATAGACATGGCTCAGTCTTCTACCATCTGTTGCAACCATTACAAGCCTATCTCCGTTTGATTCCATGTAAACACCGTTCATAAAATAGCGTGTTTCATCCTCGCTTATGGCAAAGATGGTTTGTCCTATCATGAATAAGAAATCTTTCTGTGGAAGAGAAAGGTATTGAGCCTCTTTGGAATCAGGTATTTCCGGAAAACTATCCGATGATATGCAGTAAAGCTGAAATTTGATATTTTCCCTACTCGTTATTCTTAGCCTCTCCCCCTCTTTTATGAAGGAAACATCCCCATCTGGAAGGCTTCTCAGTATTCCAAGAAATTTGCCACAAAAAACAGCCGCGCTTCCCGATTTTTCCGAAGAAATTGGTATCTGAGTCTCGAAGCTTACTCTGAGGTCTGTCGCTTTTATCGTGAGCGTATCTTCTCCGGCAAGAAGCTGTACACCGGAAAGAGAGGAAAGTGTATTTCGAGAAGATACAATATCGTTCGCTACTGTTATTTCTCTCAATATGGCGTTCTTATTGCAAATGAATTGCATTTTTTTCTCCAAGAGTTTTTGACATTAGATAATAGAAGCAAACAAATGGCGGATACAAGGGGCTTGTTCACATGTCTTCTATTTCTATTTTTATAGATTTATTAGTAGTTTTAGTAGTAGGCCCTGGGGAAAAGTGAATAGGAAAAGCTTTTCTTTGGTGGGAATACAGTTAGCCCTGTGGATTTTTTGTTGATAACTGACTTTTTTAGGCTACGTTTATTAACATTTTTCAGGGAGAGCTTAGAGGATACGCGGGTTATGCACGGAAAAAGTAAGGTTATCCACAAATTATTTTGATGAAAATCTCATTGGTTTCTACATATCCTCTCGATTTTTTTGAACCTCGGGGTGCTGAAGGAATAGCTCTCCCCTAATTATCTCCTCTTATCGATCTGGTTAGTGCATTTAGGATCGGTTCCAAAGTGGGGTCTCCCTTCATTCGATCCTCTATTCTTTGGTAGGCGTGCATAACAGTGGTGTGATCTCGTCCACCAAATTCGAGTCCTATTTCGGTGGTTGAATAATCTGTGATTTCTCTGATGATGTACATGGCGATTTGCCGAGGGAATGATATTTTTTTGGTTCTCTTTTTCCCTTTAAGGTCCGCAAGAGTGATATTGAAGTATTCAGAGATTGCGCGTTGTACTCTGTCGATGCTTATGTTTGAGGGAATAGAGCTTGTGAAATTTCCTTTTAATTGCCGCTGAGCAATTTCCACCGTGATTCTTTTCCCAACAAGTTCGGCATATGCAACTATTTTAGTGAGCGAAGCCTCTAAATCTCTTATGTTAGTTGTTACATTTTTTGCGATGAGTTCCAGAATTTCATCCGGAATATTTGTAGAAACGGATTCCATCTTTTTCCTTAGGATGGCGTGGCGGGTTTCAAAATTTGGGGGTTGAATATCCACATTGAGCCCGCGTTCAAAACGGCTTTTCAGCCTATCTGCAAAGTTGCGGAGTTCCGAGGGAGGTCTGTCGCAGGTGAATACGAGTTGTTTTTTTGCCTCGTATAAGGCATTGAATGTGTGAAACAGTTCTTCCTGTGTTTCTTTCTTATTCTGAAGATCGTGGATATCGTCGATAAGCAGAACATCCACTTTTCGATATTTATTCTTGAATTGGCTTTGTGTTTCGCTTTTTATAGAATGAATGAATTCGTTAATAAAAGTCTCCGCGGTAATGTACTCAACTTTTTTATCTATTAGTAAATAGTGAATGGAGTTGCCTATAGACTGCATTAAATGTGTTTTCCCCAATCCAACACCTCCGTAGATTAAAAAGGGGTTGTACGCTCCGCCGGGGTTGAGTCCAATTGCCTGAGCCGCGCTGGCCGCGAAAAAATTGTTGCTTCCTATTACGAAGTTGCTGAAATCGTAATCTTGTCGCAGCTGGTGATGGGGTTTCCTTTTCTGTTGGTGATTGGTAGTTTTATCCCTTGTTGATAAGTCTTTTGGATTATCGGCTTTTTTTGCATTTTTTCGAATTTCGAAGTTGATTTTCATGGGGTTTCCCGTGATATCACGCAGGCGAGATTCCAATAAGAAAAGATATCTTTGTTTTATTTGATCGCGAAAGAAGTTAGAGGGGACGTTCAAAGTGAGAGTATTGAGGTCTCCCTTGATGAAATCCATGTTCTTGAACCACATATCGTGTTCCTGTTCTGAAATATCTCCATTCTCCCTTAGTTGTCGGATGGCTTCAGTCCAGAAAAGGATGTATTCATTCCCGCTCATACAAGCCTCCAAAAAATGGGCAATGCAAAACATTTGGGAAAGCTCCGAGGCAATACCCAATCACCAAACATCTGTGAGTTCAAGGAATTTGATAATATTCTCTTGCCGCTCTGGTAACAAGGGTAAAAGGAGGTATTAGCTGGACCGTCTGCCAACAAAATGCTATATTGCCTTGTCGCCTTTTCAGGATACTAAGGAATCATAATGCACAACTACGATGCTCAGCATATACAAGTGTTGGAGGGACTTGAGCCGGTACGAAAGCGGCCAAGCATGTACATAGGATCCACCAGCGCCGGTGGGCTACATCACCTGGTGTATGAGATTGTGGATAATTCTATAGACGAGGCTCTGGCCGGTTACTGCAGCAAGATTGAGATATGTATCGAAGAGGGGGGTTCTATCAGAGTAACGGACGACGGCCGCGGTATACCCGTGTCAGAGCATCCAATCGAGAAAATTAGCGCCTTAGAAGTGGTTATGACTCGATTGCATGCCGGTGGGAAATTCGACAAGGGGACTTACAAGGTATCCGGAGGTTTACATGGAGTTGGAGCCGCTGTTGTGAATGCACTTTCCGAGTGGTGTGAGGTAACTGTTCATCGCGGAGGGAAAACATACTTCCATCGTTATGATAGAGGAGTACCCACGGACGAGGTAAGAGTAGTAGGGGAAAGCGATATCACTGGAACAAATACTCGCTTTCTTCCCGATAAGGAAATATTCGAAGAAGTGGATTTCAGCTATGACGTTCTTTCCAGGAGACTTAGGGAGCTGGCCTTTCTCAACAAGGGTATAGAAATAACTCTCAAGGATGAGAGAATTGGGAGGAACCAAAATCGGACTTTCAAGTTTGAAGGCGGAATTAAATCATTTGTCCGCCACTTGAATAAGAACAAGACAGCTCTCCACGAAGAACCAATCTGGTTTGAGGCCGTTAGAGAGGGAGTTACAGTTGAAATTGCCCTGCAGTATAACGACAGTTATAATGAAACCTTGTTTAGTTTTGTAAACAATATTAATACGCGGGAAGGAGGAACTCATCTAACCGGTTTTCGATCCGCCCTTACGCGAACAATCAACGATTTTTTAAAGGATTCCAAGCACGGCAAAAAAATAGATGATACATTTTCAGGAGACGATGTTCGCGAAGGTCTTACCTGCGTTATATCCGTTAAGGTGCCTGAACCCCAATTTGAAGGGCAGACAAAGAGTAAACTTGGGAATTCAGAGGTTCGAGGCTTGGTTGATAAGATAGTTAGCGAAAATCTTTTTTCATGGTTCGAGGAACATCCGAAGGTAGTGGGTAGCATCCTGGAAAAAGCGCTAACGGCGGCACAGGCGCGACTCGCGGCTCGGCGAGCTAGGGATTTAACTCGCCGCAAGGGATTCTTGGAGGGAGGAGGACTTCCGGGAAAACTCTCGGACTGCGCCAATAAGAATCCTTCTAATTGCGAAATCTACATTGTTGAGGGAGAATCGGCCGGCGGTAGTGCCAAGATGGGAAGGGATAGAGAGTTTCAGGCCATTCTCCCGGTAATGGGGAAGATGATAAATGTAGAGAAGGCCCGTTTGGACAGAGTTCTAGCGAATGAGAAAATGCAGCCTATTATCCAAGCACTAGGGGCTTCCGTGGGGAACGAATTCGATGTTTCGAAGCTTCGATATCACAAAATAATAATTATGGCCGATGCGGATGTTGATGGCTCTCATATTCGCACATTGCTACTAACTTTCTTTTTCAGATATATGCAGCCGATTCTTGATAACGGGCATGTTTACCTCGCTATGCCGCCACTTTTCAAGCTTTCATCAGGGAGAAAATTTGCATATGCCTACGACGAGGTTGAAAGAGATGCGCTAGTCTCGGAATGGGGAGGGGAGAATCAGATAAGTATTCAGCGGTACAAAGGACTGGGAGAAATGAATCCGGAGCAGTTATGGGAAACCACTATGAATCCCAGTACCAGGAATATGAAGCAGGTTAAGTTGGAAGATTTTGTTGCCGCGGAAGAAATGTTCACCACCTTGATGGGTGAAGAAGTACCACCGCGGAAGAAATTTATCGAAGATAACGCTCTCTCTGTTGCCCAATTGGACGTCTGATTAAAACAATCGTAAGGATATATTGATGAGCGAAGGCCTTGGCAAAATTATACCAATTGAGATTGAGGAGGAAGTAAAGGGCTCCTATCTGAATTATGCGATGTCGGTGATAGTGAGCCGCGCCTTACCGGATGTGCGGGATGGGTTGAAACCGGTACATAGGCGGATTCTCTATTCCATGGGCGAATTTGGCCTTCGTCATGATAGGCCGTATAAGAAATGTGGCCGCATTGTTGGCGATGTCTTAGGGAAATTTCATCCTCATGGGGACAAATCCATATACGATGCATTGGTTCGCTTAGCGCAAAATTTTTCTCTTCTGTTTCCATTGGTTCAGGGGCAGGGAAACTTCGGTTCGGTGGATGGCGATCCTCCAGCGGCAATGAGATACACGGAGGCCCGTTTGGCAAATTACGCCGACGCGATGCTCAGGGACATAAAGAAGGAGACAGTAGATTTCGGGCCCAATTACGACGATTCCATAACGGAACCCCTGGTATTGCCGGCAGCCATGCCGAATCTCCTTTTGAACGGATCAAGCGGGATAGCGGTAGGAATGGCGACAAATATGGCGCCGCACAATTTCAGAGAAATTTCATCGGCGATATGTGCTCAAATCGACAATCCGGAAATCACCGTCAATGAGCTTCTAGAACACATTTTGGGTCCCGATTTTCCAACCGCGGGCGTGGTTCATGGTACAAAGGGGTATCGACTTGCTGCTCACACGGGGAGAGGCAAGGTGGTGCTTAGAGCCCGGTATAACGTGGAGATGCGGGGGGATGATAAGTGCGCATTGATTGTTACTGAAATCCCGTATCAGGTGAATAAGGCAAATTTGATTGTCAGGATTGCGGATTTGGTTAGAGCCAAAAAGATTGATGGCATTGCCGATCTCCGTGATGAATCAGATAGAGAGGGCATGCGAATTGTTATTGAACTTAGAAAGGGTATTAATCCCCAAGTGGTTCTAAATCATCTCTTCACACACACGCCCATGCAAATCAATTTCAATATCAATAATCTCGCGCTTGTGAACGGCAAGCCAAAACTGCTTAATTTGAAAGAACTTATTGCTGAATTTATTAAGCATCGGCAGCAGGTTATTCGTAGGAGCAGTGAATTTGATTTAAAAAAGGCCAGGGAAAGAGAGCATATATTGATAGGTTTGAAAACTGCTCTCGTGAACATCGATGAGGTAATTGAAATCGTCAAGGAGTCGGAATCCGTCAGCATCGCACAAAAAAAGCTGATGGATAGATTTGGACTATCCGAAAAGCAATCCCAGGCAATCTTGGACATGAGGCTCCAGAAGCTGACGAGTTTGGAAGCGCAGAAAATTCTTTCTGAATTGGATGAAAAACGAAAAGAAATAGCATTCTTAGTTGATTTATTGAGCCAAGAGGGGAAAATCCTCGCGGTGATAAAAAAGGAGACTTCGGAACTTTCGAGTAAGCATAGCAGCGATAGGGCAACAACGATAAGTTCAGAAGAAGTGATTCAGGTAAATACTGAAGACCTCGTGGAAGAAGAAGATGTGGTTGTAGTAATTTCCAATCGTGGTTTTATCAAAAGAATAGCGGCAAGCCTTTACAGGGAGCAGGGGCGAGGCGGGAAGGGAGCAAAAACTAGCGATTTGAAGGAAGATGATTTTATCGAGCATGTTTTCTTGGCATCAACACATAGTTGTATTCTTTTTGTTACCAGTGCGGGAAAGGCGTATTGGATTAAGGTGTTTGAAATTCCAGAGGGTTCGCGGATTAGCAGAGGGAGGCATCTGCAAAATATATTCGAATTTGAGAAGGGTGAAGATATCACAACGATGGTTCCTCTAGAGATTTTTGACAATGAAAAGGCCCTCTTCATGGCTACGAAGCGAGGATATGTTAAGAGGGTTGCCACCTATGATTTCAGGAATGCGAAAACTCGGGGGATTGCCGCGATTAATCTGGATGCCGGAGATAGCTTGGCCACTGCAACCTTAATCAATGAGGAAGAAGATGTTTTTATTGCAACTCGTTATGGGAAGGGTCTTCGCCTGCCTGGAGCCACTGTTAGATTGATGGGTAGAAACGCCAGGGGAGTACGAGGAATCCGCATGAAGAGAGGCGATGAGCTGATAGCTGTATGCCCTGTTAGAGCGGATGAAATGATGTTGCTAGTTTCCGAGAAGGGTTATGGGAAGCGAACTCGCTACGATGCCTTTTCACCGCACAATCGCGGCACCGAGGGCCAGAGGGCTTATTCGGTGAATGCAAAAACAGGTTTACTTGTCTCCGCATTGTCGATTCATAAAAATGACAGTTGCATAGGCATCAGCGCGCTGGGCAAGGCGCTTCGATTTGCAGTGAGCCAGGTATCGATAATGGGTAGAACAGCGCAGGGAGTTAAAATTCTCGACATGTCTGATGATGATTCTCTTATAGGGATAGTGCGTCAACCAAACGAGAATAACGAGAGAGGGTGAGTATCTGGCGAAGGAACGGGCAAATAGCCTCTTGTCGATTCGTTGGGTTTTCAGCTATCCATAGGGGAGGGGCGGGATAACCCGGCAGTCTGTTTCACGTGAAACACACCCCTCGATTCGCAATAGGCAGAATTCGGGCTACAAGGCGTAATTCATTGTAACAAAAGTAAATAGAAGGGAAGTTGTCGGATAGTCAGATGGAAGTGAATGCGGCGCATATAGCCTAACCGACATCCCCGCGAAAATCCTTTACGGCCTGATTATAGCCCTTGGTTAGCTTGCTCTTCTCTTGTTTTGAAAGGAAGCAGGCATCGACGGATCTGATGTTCGATGCGATAAGATCGTCTATCGTCCATTTGAAGTTGATTACGGTTTTCTTATAGTCATCCACCAGGTCGGAATCCTGTATTGTAGGATCGTCAGATGCGATTGTTACGGGTACGCCGGCCTCGGTGAGGGTTTTCATTGGATGAGTTGCCTCATCTTCCCACGCCCCGGTTTGGCGATTACTGGTGATGCACTGGGCAAGAAAAATGTTTTTATCCCTTAGCACTTTCTGGATTTCGATGTCTTTGTGAGCGGCGACGCCATGGCCAATACGATCAGCATGTAGTTGGTCAATCGATACCCACATGTTCTGAGAATCGGAAACTTCGCCGGCATGTATGTCTATGCCATATCGGCCATCTTTTTTAACCACATCGAAAAAAGTGGAGAATTGACTGGGAGGATACCCCAGTTCATCTCCGGCTAAATCAATACCCACTACCCTTGTAAGATCGGTTTCATGGAGCTCCCTGTAGATTTTCAGCATCTCTTCTGCAGTTTGCATGCTGCGATTAAAGGTAAGAAGGTATCTAATTTCCAAGCCTATCTCCGCTGCCGCGGCATCGGAGGCATCAATAATGGCCTTGGTAACTTCCCTGGGATTGAGCCTGGTTTGCTCAGTGAAATGCAGGGGGTTGAATCGCAGCTCTATATAGTGCAATCCCTCCTTGGCGAATGATTTAACAGAATCGTAGGTTATGCTTTCTATATCGGCGAGAGACTTATACCAGAACTTCTTGAACTTGCTTAGAAACAGGAGAAAATCGGGGGCGTGATCCTTCGGGAATTGAAAGACTTTTTTGAATTCCTCAATTTTCTTGGGCACATCAAGTTCATTTTTTATAGCTAGTTTGAAGAGTGAATCAATCGGATAGGTTCCCTCGAGATGGCGGTGAACCTCTATTTTCGGTAATTTCGCAAGGATATCTCTATCGATGTGTCTTTCGTCAGCTTCAGTATGCTCTGTGAGCCTCATGTACATTTCCTATTCTATATCATAGCACGGACGAAAGGACCCCGCTATCAAATTAATGATCAAGGATGTCAAACTCGCGAGTCGGCGTTGATATTTTTCTCATTATCGGATGCTCACCTGGAAATCGTTACCAATGAGATGGCCGCGTGTCCCCGATATTCAGCTTTGATGTAGAGGAGCGCTTGGTCCAAACCCCCCTTCCCCGGCGAAGTGGGCAGGGAACCTGTTCCGACGATAGCCCAGCCTCCGGGGTAGTAGCGTGATACGGGTTGGTTAAGCAGGCACCTGGTGCTATGATTGTATTATGGGGCGGACAGTGGTTTTTGCGAACCAGAAGGGAGGTGTGGGTAAAACAACCTCCACTGTTAATATTGGCGCCTACATGGCAGCGAAGGGCAAGCGGGTATTACTTGTGGATCTTGATCCGCAGGGGAATCTTAGCGGTGGTCTCGGCGTCCGCGGGGGGGAATTGGGCATGTATGATGTGCTAATCGGTAAGGTTCCGGCGGCCGAGGCGATTGTAGGCACGCCACAGGAAAATATGAGCATCCTGCCGTCTAACCTTAGCCTGTCTGGCGCAACGGTGGAATTGGCGGACGCTGAGAATAGGAACAGCTTCCTTAAAAGAGCGATTGCTCCGCAGCAGTCTGCATTTGATTATATCCTGATTGATTGCCCACCCTCCCTGGGAATACTTACTTTGAATGGTCTTGTGGCTGCCCAGGCGGTTATAGTGCCCTTGCAGTGTGAATTTTTTGCGCTTGAAGGATTTATGAATATGCTCTCCCAGACGATTAAGAGGGTGCAGACCAGCCTAAATACCGAATTATTGGTAGGTGGCGTTATTTTTACTATGTATGACTCTCGTACACGCATAGCGCAAGAGGTTATTCAGCAGATGAAGGCAGCCTTTAGAAAGAGTCCGGAGTTCTTATTCAAAACAGTTATCCCAAGGAACATACGCCTTGCGGAGGCGCCCAGCCATGGGATGCCGATCAACAAGTACGATCCCTCGTGCATCGGCGCCAGAAGTTATGCCGCCCTTACCGAAGAGGTGATTAGGCGTGTCTAAGAAAAGGGCTCTGGGCTCCGGGCTCGATGCGCTTCTTGGAGAGAATCTTGACCTTGCGATAAATGGTAGAAACAGTGATGGGGTGAGCCTTATTCATATCGATAAGATCAGGCCGAATCCCAAACAGCCCCGTGAGCATTTTGATGAGGAAACTCTTGTAGAGCTTGCCGAGTCGATTAGGCAGCAGGGAATTCTTCAACCGATAATTGCGGAAGAACGGGATGATGGAACTTACACGCTGGTTGCCGGAGAGAGGCGATGGAAGGCCGGCAAGCTTGCCCATTTAGAAACCATACCCGCCATTGTTAGAAATTTTACGCCTGAGCAAAAAATGGAGATTGCCCTGGTGGAAAATATACAGAGGGATAACCTAACCCCTCTGGAGGAGGCAAGGGCCTACCGCCATCTCATGGATGCTCTTGGTTTATCACAGCAGGATGTGGCGGATAGGGTGGGGAAAAAAAGGCCCACGGTTGCCAATAGTCTCCGCTTGTTGAAGCTGCCGGATAAGATGAAAAAGGCCATCGATATGGGAGATATCAGCGCGGGCCATGCCAGGGCCTTATTGGCAGTGATGAATCCCCCGGATCAAGAACTCTTATTCAACAGAATAATTGAGCGTTCGTTATCGGTAAGGGATGCCGAAGTGATGGCGAACGATATGAACCGCGGATATAGGGGGGCGAAAAAGGAGAGGGCGAAGGCTCCTCCAAGAGATACGGAACTTAGAGATATTGAACAGCGCTTTATAGAGACCCTTGGAACAAAGGTTCTTCTAAGGGGTTCCGTATACAGGGGCAGGATTGAAATATCCTGGTACGATCGAGAGGATTTGGAAAGAATCTATGCATTGATTGTTGAGAGACAAACCGCGGCCGCCCCATGGGCGCACCCAGGCAAAAAGTGATTCGTCTGGGCCACTCCATTCGCGGAATTTACACGGAATCGCGGAAGTAGGGGGGCGCGGTTTGAAAGCGATAAGAGATAGGAAGGTAGCGATTTCGAAGGGAGATGCCCGGCCGGCGGTTTTGAAATATACAGGGGAGAGGGTATCCGGAAACTTCATTGACAGCCACCCAAATCCCGGATAGGTTTTCTAATCCAATGCAGGAGGGATGACCGAGTGGTTTATGGGGCTGGTCTTGAAAACCAGTGCGGGGCAACCTGCCGTGGGTTCGAATCCCACTCCCTCCGGGTAAAAGCTGCAGGTGGCGCGTATTGCCGGGGCAATGGCGCTATAGAGATTCTCCGAATATTCCGGCAAGCAGGCCGGAGATGCACTCCAGCGTTCAACTCCGCTCTTCAAGATTAACCGCGAAGAAAACAGGTGCCGGAGCGGCCGATGCGCTGGGTTTTGGATGGGTGGGCGGAAGGGGCTTATCCGGCGGGGCTGGGTTATGCAGCGCATAACTCAGCTAGCTCTATACGCCTAGGTATTTTTCAAAAAACACTTGTAACTTTTCAAGAACCACCGCCTTTTTCTTGGCGCGTGTATTATCTTTATCAAACATCGAGATGGGCGGCAAAATGCCGGCAAACACTGTGCCCGTGGATTTTAATTCACTATCTCGAAAGGCGTTAGCAATGAATTCCCTTGTTTCTTTCGGCTTAAGGTTTTCCTCTTTAATGATTTTTTCAAGCTCTTCAGCTTTATTTTTATCGGTAAATTTCCGCCAATCCCCGTGAACAGCACTATGAGTGTTGATAAATCGTTCAATTAGTTCTTTCTTGCTACGCAGCTCCATGCTGGAATTCACTGCCTTAGAAATAGCGGTTCGAATATCTACATCCTTTGTCTTACTATAGTTGGCAACAAGCTGAAGAATGTAATCAATATTGATAGTAACCTGCTTAACCAGCTCTATTTCAAATTCGATATCGTCGTTAATGTTTTCCTTATCGGATTCTTTGTGTTTTCGGAGCTTGTCGTATAGGTCTAAATAAGAGCTCTGGTAATCCTGAAAATCTCGCTCAGAAATAATTTCATTGCCCGCGAACTCATCAAATGATGTTAGAATGTTGCGAAGACGTAGGATAGCCCCCCAAAGCCCTATGAAATCTTTTTCGGCTTGCTCACCTTCAATAAGCACGGGCAAGGGGAAGAGTTCTTGAAGCGCGGCAATTAAATCGACATAGCCCTTTTGCGGTTCTCCGTCTTCATCCCAACCGTTATAATACTCATGAAAAGACTTCAGAAGGACGACGCTACTCGCCTCTTTATTGCCGAAAATAGTTAGCGCATCATTAGTGGCCTGCTCGAGATTCCGGAAGTAAATAATGTTCCCAAATGTTTTGACGGAGTTCAAAATACGGTTGGTGCGTGAAAAGGCCTGGAGGAGACCATGGTAACGCAGGTTCTTGTCTACCCACAGGGTGTTGAGGGTTGTGGCATCAAAACCGGTTAGGAACATATTTACAACGATTAGCAAATCAATCTCGCGGTTCTTCATTCGCTGAGAAAGGTCCTTGTAATAGTTTTCAAACTTATCGGAGCTCGTGTCATAGCTCGTTTCGAAGTACTGATTGTAATCGTTAATGGCCATATCGAGGAAGTTACGGGATGGCTCATCCAGCCCTCCCGTATCGAAGCTCTCATCGGGCAAGAGGCCATCCTCACTCTCGGCCTCATTCGCGCCAAAACTAAAGATAGTCGCAATTCTCAATCCCGAGTTACGAGACTTGAATTCAGTGTAATATTTTTTGGCGGCTTCAATAGAGCTAACGGCAAAGATGGAATTGAAACCCTTCAGACGTACTTGGTTTCTAATTTCTTTTTTTCTCTTAGTGACATCTTTCTCTTTGTCTGAGGCAAGCTCAGCGATATTAGTCAGTTTGCTAAATGAATAAAAACCAACATCTCTCTTTGTTTTTTGTTCGAAATGCTCAAGAATGTAATCGGTAACTTTCGCGATGCGTTCCCGCGAGCCGAATGCCGCCTCAGTATCAATAGAGGGAACTTTTTTATCCTTAACCCCATCCTTCATTTTCAGGGTTTTGATGTAATCAGTTTTGAACCGCAATACGTTTTCATCATTGATGGCATCAACAATGGTATAGGCGTGAAGCTTCCGGCCAAATGCCTGCTCTGTAGTTTTAAAATGCGGGTTGCCGCCGGAAGGGGAGTTCTCCGCGAAGATTGGTGTGCCTGTAAAGCCAAAGATATGATATTTCTTGAAGGCCTTTGTAATAGCCGTGTGCATTGCCCCAAATTGGGAACGGTGACATTCATCAAATATCAAAACAGTATGTCCCTCAAAGGCGCTATGCCCCTTCTGATTCGCGGCGATGAATCTCGATAACTTCTGAATCGTCGTGATAATAATTTTAACGTCTGGGTTAGCGAGCTGTTTTGCTAAAACAGCCGTGCTCGTGTTGGAGTTGGCCGAACCCTTCTGAAACTTGTCGTATTCCTTCATAGTTTGATAATCGAGGTCTTTTCTATCAACTACAAAGAGCACCTTGTCCATTCCCTCCAGCTTGGCGGCAAGTTGGGCGGTTTTAAAGCTGGTAAGGGTTTTGCCGCTACCTGTTGTGTGCCAGATATAGCCCCCTGCATCTACAGTGCCCAGCTTCTTATGGTTGGCGGCCATGGCTATACGGTTCATAATGCACTCCGCTGCCGCGATTTGATACGGACGCATAACAAGCAGAAGTTTGTCGGAAGTAAATACGCAGTATTTCGTTAGTATTGAAAGTAACGAATGCTTGGAGAAAAATGTCTTACTGAAATCAACAAGATTAGAGATGCGCTTGTTTTTAGCGCTCGTCCACCAGCAGGTAAATTCAAAGCTGTTAGAAGTTTTCTCGCGTGATTTTTGGCCCTGCCACTCTTTCAGATGAGAGATGCGCGTGGTGTTGGAATAATACTTGGTATGCGTGCCGTTAGAGATTACGAAGAGCTGTACATACTCAAACAGGCCGCTATCGGCCCAAAAGCTATCGCGTTGATATCGCTTAATCTGATTAAAGGCTTCGCGAATGGCCACGCCGCGCCTTTTCAGCTCCACATGCACCATGGGAAGCCCATTGACAAGAACAGTAACATCATAGCGGTTTTTGCGTGCGCCCTCGCTTTCATATTGGTTGATTAACTGCACTCTGTTGTTGTGGATGTTGTCC
>Ga0056114_1000027_pt1 | contig 45343 bp, 45 predicted proteins | sample WorMetHERISLAND1_FD_77005 | JGI IMG/M metagenome (GOLD analysis project Ga0056114, IMG submission 77005) | Marine gutless worms symbiont microbial communities from Max Planck institute for Marine Microbiology, Germany - Olavius loisae HERON... ...
CCTGTTCCTAAAGGAGTGCGAATGGCGGTTCAATGGAGGTGATCACCGGGAACTGCTTAACCAATTAAAGACATGGGTGAATTCGAGACAAAAACGTCCTTAGCTAGGACAGCCCCTTCATTTAGCCTCTCCTGTTTCTCCCTGGGGTACTTGTTATCCTGCCCCCATAATTACCCAGGTGAACTCTAGTCGCCGACCCTACAATTCGCCAAGGGATAATTTTGTTTCGGTTTTGCTTCATTTTGATTGGGCCTTAGAAAACTGTAATTTAAGGATAAAATTTTGATACACGTGAGGCCCGTAAGAAGCGATCCGCCTCGACGGCCCACAAGAAATGCCACAAAAAACCATAGAAACACAACCAACACCACATTGGGAAACGGTTACGGGACGCCCCGTGAAACTATGCACGAACCGTCTTTCGGTCGGGATCGTAAGGGGGGCGGAAAGAGCGTTGGGCCCCAAATGGTTGGCCGAAACACTCGATCTCGACCGCCTCTCGGTCCGCGAATTCAACCGGAACGTATCCGAGTACGATGTTCTTACCGACGGAGTAACCGTAATTCCCGCTCGTCGTAATGCCGATCACCTTTCCGTCACAGATTATCGGTTCTCCTCCCATCACGGGCGCATCGTGGTCGAGGAGATAGGTATTGAGGACCGTCGTTATTCCCCGTTCACGCTCGCGGAGCAGGGCTTCCCGTCCTGTAAAGTTCCCCTTGTCCCAAGCGACGCAGAACGCCAGACCGGCCTGAAGCGGCGAATAGTCCGGGCCGATGTCGGCGCCCCAATAGAGATACCGTTTCTCCAGACGAAGGCTATCGATGGCCCGATATCCGACGTTCTGAATGCCGAAATCGGCGCCCGCGGCATTCAGACTGTCATAAAGGGTCGCCGCGAATTCGGCCGGGACGTGCAACTCCCAACCCAGTTCCCCGACATAGGTGATCCGTACCGCCCGAACCGGCGCGTAGCCGATGTCGATGTCGCGGCAGGTCATGTATGGAAACGCGTCGTTTGACAGGTCGGCATCGGAGACTTTTTCGAGTACGTCGCGCGATCGGGGGCCGCACAGATTGATGACCGCACGGCTCGCCGTCACGTCGACAAAGTCGACGGTTCCGTCGTCCAGAAGATGCGATCGAATCCAATCGCCGTCGCGGACCCCGAACCCACTGCCCGTGACCACATAGAACGATTCCGCACCGGTTCTCATGATCGTCAGGTCGGCCTCGATACCGCCTCTGTCATTGAGGAGCTGCGTATAGACGGCGCTTCCCGGCGGCCGGTCGATGTCGTTGGCTGCGATCCGGTTCAATTGCGACCCGGCGCCCGGCCCCGATATCTCGAACTTCGTGAACGAACTTTGATCAATGAGGGCGACCCGTTCGCGCACGGCGCGATGTTCCTCGCCAACCGTATCGAACCAGTTGGCTCGCCCGAAACTCGGTTGGTCAACCGGTGCCGTGCCGTCACCGGCGAACCAATTGGGCCGTTCCCAGCCGAATTTCGAACCGTAGACCGCACCTTGCGCTTTCAGCCGGTCATAGAGGGGGCTGCCTCGGGCCGGCCGGGCCGACGCCAATTCGTCGTTGGGCCAATGGACCGAGTAATACCGCGAGTAGGCCTCGGCGGCGCGTTCATGGAGGAAGCGGGTATTGGAGTGATGAGGACCGAAGCGGCGAACGTCGAAGGCCCATAGATCCATTCCCGGGTCATCCTCAAGGATCCAATTGGCCATACATTTTCCGGCGCCGCCGGAAGCAGCGATGCCGGACGTGAATCCACAGGCGACAAAGAGGTTCTGCAATTCGGGAACCTTGCCCATGATTGGCTCGCCATCGGGCGATATGGGAATCGGGCCGTTGATCAAATTCCGGATTCCGACGTCGTTGAGGCGCGGTATGCGTTCGCAGGCAGGCAGGGCGATTTCTTCGAAACGGTCGAAGTCGCCGGGGAAAAGCTCGCGCCCGAAGGCGAAAGGCAAACGGTCGTCGCCGACGGCGGGCGGCGCTTTTTCCCAACCGCCGATTGCCAGACCGCCGACCTCCGGTTTGGCGTAAAACAGATTGTCGGGATCGCGGAGCGTCGGAGCGTCACTGTCCAACCCCAGGTCCTTTTCGGTGACCATGTACTGGTGTTCGACGACGCCGGCCGGTACGGCGACGCCGGCCATGGCAGCGACGCGGCGTGCCCACAATCCAGCGGCATTGACGACGGTCTCGCAACCGATCGTACCGTGGTCCGTGACGACGCCGGTAATGCGGCCTTTTTCGATAATGAAATCGGTTACCAACACGCCTTCGCGAATGTCGACCCCATTCTGGCGCGCGCCTCGGGCGAAGGCCTGGGTCAGGCCGCTCGGGTCGATGTAACCGTCGCCCGGAATGAAGGCGGCTCCGACCACGTTCTTGGTTTCGATCAACGGAAACAGGTCATGGGCTTCTTGCGGGCCGATCAGTTCGATCTCGAGGCCGAAGGCGCGGGCCTGGCCGTGGGCACGCTTGATTTCCCGCCAGCGGTCCGGCGAAGAAGCGAGGCGCAGGCTGCCGACCTTTTTCCAGTCGGTTTCGATTCCCGTCTCGTCCGACAATCGCGCATAGAGCACGGCGCTGTCACGCATCATCCGGGTGAGGTTGCGTTTGGAGCGCAATTGCCCGACAAGGCCGGCGGCGTGCCACGTCGCGCCCTGGGTGAGCCCGCTCTTCTCGAGGACGACGACGTCGCTTTCACCGGCTTTCGCCAAGTGGTAGGCAATCGAACATCCGATGGCACCGCCGCCGATGATGACAATCCGGGCGTCCTTAAGTCCAGTCACGGCTTCTCCCCCCTAGATCAGCTCCGTTCGCGAATTCGGTCTTATTGGGCCGACCGCCGGCGGCGCCGATTTTTACGGCGCCCGCGGCGAACCGGGGTATCCGGCTGGGTCCATCCGTCTGGCGGATTGGAATCGCCTGACACCAAGCCCTCGAACGCCGCCCGGACGCGTGCGTCCGTATCGCCATCAAACGCCCATCTATTGGGCTTTGTCAGGATTTCCCGGACCTTGGCCAGAGCCCGCGAATGGCTGTCGGCGGCGCCGTCGAGCGCCCACTTCTCGCGGAGGTCGCGATTGGCGATGGACGGCAGGAAGGTTGTTGTCGTCATCCGTTCGAGGGTGCTTGGCAGACCGGCGAACATGCCGGCCGGTCCCGCCGCCTTGATATCGTCGAGTGACAGGGCGTCTTCCGAAAACTCGAACCCGCGTGCCACCCGTTTGAGCATTAGGGCGATTTCGTTGTCGATCACGGCTTGGCCGAAATCGAAACTCATCAACGCATCAAGGAGGCCGCCCATGACGATGAAGTCGACCCCGGAGAGCGTGCCGAGCAGGGGCGACATGCCCTTCTCGAATCCGGATTGCGCGTCGCTGACCTTCGCGTTGGTCAAGCCCAGGTATCCGCCGGCGGGAACGTCGTAAAAACGCGCCATCTGGCAGACGGCGCTATTCATCATGCCGATTTCGATGGCCCCGGCCGCGTAGGCACCGTCGCGCATGTCGGCGAACACAGGCAGGAAATTATAGATGAGGTTGGTTTCCGGCCGCGACATTTGAGCGAGGACGGCGGTGGCCAGCCATTCGGCGTTCATCTGCACGAGCAGGCCCGGCAAGGTCAACGGGGTCGAGATTCCTCCCATGGGGGCGATCGTGCCGTAGGCGGCGATGCCGTTCTCGGCGTAGTACATGAGCATTTCCGTCGAGTCGAAATCCATGGTCAACGGCGAGACGACCGAACAGTAGCCGAAAGTTATGAACGATCTTTCCATGAACCGTTCCCGCGATCCGGCGATCTCGTATCCGAGTTCGAGGACCTGTTCCGCTTCCCGGCGATCGATCACGGAGGTACGGCACGGTTTCACGCAGTTTTTCAGGGCCGGATAGAAGCGCGATAGACTGAACTGGCCCTCGGGTGCGTCATCGGCAAGCACGGAAATAGAGAAGACATCGAATCCATCGAGTTCGTTGACACGAGGTGGCCGATCCTGGCGATGTCTTCCGACGTTGCGCGCCGTGTTTCGCCCGAAACCGGGTCAACGATGTCCGGCGCGGAACTGGCCGTCGCGATGGCCGGAATGGTTCGGGGAAGGGTAAAATCGAAAGCCGGGTCCCGCCCCCGAAACGTGAACATCGGCGGGACCATCTTTCGGTAGGCCTCAACGACGGCCGCGGGGAACTTGACGATCTCGCTGTCTTCATCGGCCCGGCAACCGTGCTCAACCATTCGCTGCCGAGCCTTCGGGTTGCGGACCAGAAGACCGACGTCTTCGAGAATCTCGAGCGACGCTTCATGAACCCGTGCTACTTCGCCAGGACTCAAGAATTCAGCGGTTGACCTGAGCGGCAATTCGTCGGTCGCTCGCGCTGCCGGATCTTTCGAAAACCGGGAAGGACTGCTCATGGGACAGCGGTTATCGAGACGGAGCCGTTTCGCATGGTAGCGTGGACGCTACGCCAACCGGAGACTTGTCGGCAAACGATAGTTTAATGTACAAAGGATAAGTAAACCTTATGCAGGCGAAAACCGTTGGCTCATCGTGTCGCCCGCCCTTTTCCTCACCTCAACCAGCTTCGCGTCTTCGAGGCCGCGGCGCGGCACCTGAGCTTTACGCGGGCGGGAGAGGAACTCAACATTTCGCAAGCGGCTGTTAGCCAGCAGGTCAAGTCCTTGGAAACCCATTTGAAAACGCCGCTCTTTCGCCGTCGTCACCGCAGGCTCGAGCTAACGGATGGGGGACAAGCCTATCTGCCGGTCGTCGCCCAAGCGCTAGCCCGCTTGGACGCGGCGACCGAGCAGATATTCCCTCGAACGGGCCGACAGGTCATGACATTGCGATTGAGCGCCAGTCTCGCGACATTGTGGTTGATACCGCGTCTTGCACCGTTCTACGAATCCCATCCCGAAATCGATCTCAGATTGATCACCCATCTGGCCAGAGGCGAATCCGAGGGTGGGATCGATGATGCCGATCTCGAGATTCGATACGGGACCGGCGAATGGGCAGGCGTATTCGCCGACAAACTGATGGACGCTACGATTTTTCCTGTATGGTGCTCCCGACCTCATTGACGGTGAAGCAGCGATCAAGCAACCGAAGGACCTCGCCCGACACACGTTGCTGCATGTAATCGGCTACGACACCGATTGGAGCGCTTGGTTGAACAAGGCCGGCGCAACGGACGTCAACCCAGTCCGGGGACAACAGTTCGATGCCACGATGATGGCCCTGCAAGCGGCCGAAGGCGGTGGGGGGGTGGCTCTGGGCCGGCGACCGATGGTCGATGACCAACTAAAGGAAAAGAAGCTCGTGAAACCGTTTGACGGACCAGAATTGACGAAGGGCGCATTCTACCTGATACGGAACGCGAACCAACGCATTCGTCGAGAGGCGCACGCGTTTCGCGACTGGCTTTTGAAGCAGCACTCAGCTTGGTGAGCCAGCCTGCGGCCAAGCCGACCAATGGATGCAGGTTTCGTCGGCGCACCGGTCGGTAACAACGGGCAAGCCGTGTTCGGCCTTGGCCTGTTGGTGTAAACCTGAAAGGGGAGGCGGCGGCTTGGTCGGTCGCGACGCGAGAGCGCACGGTGCAGTTCGAGGAAACGCCGAAAAAACGCTGTGTCCGGCGGTAAAGGCGGGTCAAGAGCAGTGCAAACAAGAGAAATCGGCCACTCGAAAAGGGTCGATTAAAAGCCAAAGACCGTTCCGACTTAGCCGATGAAATCCAGGCCCTTAGGCAGCGATTTCCGGTAAGTAAAGGCGGCGATCAGGTGATCGTTACCGCGTCCGTCAATTGGGAAGTCACCGAACGGCGCCGCGCCGAAGAAGCGACACGCAAGAGCGAGGAACGCTATCAGCTGGTCCTGACGGCGACCAACGACGGCATTTAGGATTGAGATTCCAGGAGAGAGACAGTTTATCTGTCGCCCCGCAGCACCGAAGTCCTTGGGCTGGGAAAGACGGAGAAAACCATCCGGTCCGGTGAGTTTTACGATCTGATCGATCCGAGGGACCGCGAATCATATAAGGAAAGCCAGGTTGTATACCTGCGCGGAGCTGACGAAGTTTTCTATGCCGAATGCCGTCAAATTCACGCCGCAAGGGGGAAAGATCCGCATTTCAGGCCGCCGGGCACCCGATGGCGGACTGGAAATATCCGTCGCCGATACGGGAATTGGTATACCAAAAGATCACCACGAGGCCGTATTCAATCCGTTTGCCCAAGTCCGGACCCATTCGACCTGGACCCATGAAGGCACCGGCCTGGGACTGGCCTTGGTTCGGGCGCTTGTCGAGCTGCATGATGGTCACGTGGCGATCGAAAGTGAAGTCGGGTCCGGTACCGCGGTGCGCATTATACTGCCGCGGCAAAGGCAGGTTCCTTAGCGTTTAGGCGCGAACCGGCCCAGTTAGTTCAGTCACGTCTTCACATATTCCATCCGGGCATCCCCGTCAGTTCGCGGCCGTTGACGGTCACGCGCCCCGACCGGTCCTGTTCGACACGGAAACGCAATACACCGCCTTCGCGGTCTTTCGGGTCGACGTACTGGGACAATTGATCCGTGATCATTTCACTCGGAAAACCGCTCGCCTCGGCACCCTTTTCAATGATCCGGTCATAACCCTCGATAACCAGATCGGCATCGGCAACGAAACCGGTGGCAGAGGCGTTGTCGGCCTGGAAACTACCGTCGAAACCGACCTTGGCTCCTTCCGATGCCACGGAAAACCGGACGTCGACCCGAACCTCGGCCTCGGCGAAGAGCTGAGCGAGGCGCTCCAACGTTTGCCGTCCGAGCTCCTCGTTGGCCCGATTGGCTCTGCCGCCGCTCGCCAGCAATTGCCCGGAAAGTAGGCCCTGCATGGTCGTTTCGACAATAATCGAGGCGGCCTGCCAACCGGGCACATTGTCGACGGAGACGGAAAACCGCGAATCGACGGGCGCCAATCCAGCGGCCTTTTCCGCGACCGCCGGCGCCGCCAGACCCTGGTGCCCGAACGTCAAGGTAAACCGGTTCAAGGGCTTATCCAGATCGTTTGCCTGCGCACCGAAATCCGCCTTGGCCAAAGATATGACCTCGCCTTTTTCGTCGTCGACAATCCTGAGACCGTCGATTTCCCAACGGAAGTTCTCTCCGCTCAACATGGGATTGTCAGGTGATTGATCCTTAAGCTCCTGCAGGACGATGCCGAGCATGGCGACGGGACCGCCGACGCTTCGCCGCAACATGTCCAGGTAGCGAGGCAGGGCCAGGCCGTTCAATTCGCCGTCCAGCGCGCCCAGCGCGCCTCGACCGAGCCGCACGGTCAGGCCCGCCATTTGCGAGCGAAACAGCAGATTTCCGACCGAGACTGATATCGGCAAGTCGTAACGGCCATCGGCGACTTTGATCGCATCGGACGTCTTCGAGGCGGATCCGATGGCGATCTCGAACGAGCCCGCAGAACCTCCAATCGCGACGTCATCGGTTTCGACCGAGAAGTCGGCAAAGGTGGCGACATCGGTGAGCCAGCGCCCCTTGAGTTGTTTTGGCTTGTGGGTGACGACGACATCCTTGCGCAGAAGGTCCGAAGCGACCAGTAGGCGAGGCGACGGTATGCCTGAAAACTCGTAGGCTTCGTGGCTTCCGTCTTCACGCAATTCACCGATCGGGCGGACATCGAGCCGGAGGGTTCCGAATAAGATCTTGGTTCCGGTGTCCGTGCGGATGCGAGCGCGAGGAACCGCCACTTCATAGGTTCCGTCGTCTTTCGGGGTCACGCGGATGTGGCCTCGATGGATAAGCGACATTCCCTGCATATGGGCGTTGAGCGTATCGACGCCGTCGATGAATAGGGCCTGAATCCGTCCAGCCGGAGAATTGGGGTCGAGAAGCTGGGCTTCCTCCTCTTCGGCAGCGATAAATCCGGCGTCGCGCAATTCATCGAGTGCTTGCTCCGCGCGAATGCTGCCGAGGTTGGCCGCCGCCGTCAGATACTTCAACGACTTCTTGGCATCGCGCAGAAAATGCCCATGGAGCGGCGAGTGAATCAATCCGAGCCAGATGGTCCTGTTTGGCCGCCTTTTCCAACCAGCGCGCGGCCGCCCGAACGTTGACGGGTGTACCGATACCGCGAAGATGCATCTCGGCGATCTTGAACTGGGCATCCGCATTGCCGCCCTCGGCAGCGCGCAGATACCATCCGAAGGCCAGTGACTGGTTTTTCGGGACGCCGTCGCCTTTGAGATGCAGGCGTGCGAGCAGCATCTGAGCTTCCGGTGATTTTCCCGCCGCAAGCGTCTTCAACTCCTCGATGACCGTTTCGGTCTTTCCTTCGGCGATTGCCGCCTTCACCGACGACAGATCGGCGGTTGCCGTTTGGGAGAGCGAAGCGGCGAGAAGCAGTGCTGCCAACCCGACAGTGAAGCGCTGGGCGCCCATAAATTCACCTCGTGGCTCTAGTCGCAGGGCAAGCGTGCGGTCTTCCAGGCCAGAATGCAACGGAAAAGACGGTGCCGCGGACTTAGGGTGATTCGGCGGCGATGGCATCCTCGAGGATGGACAGGGCCTTGTCCATTTCCGCTTCGGTAACGATCAATGGCGGTGTCAAAGTCAGAACATTTCCCATTGTCGTTTTGAAACTGAGGCCGTTCTCGAGGCAGCGGTAGAGGATACGGTCGGCAGCACCAGTCGCCGGCGTCTTGTCCTTCCGGTCCGTTACCAATTCGATCCCGATACATTAGCCGATACCGGTAACGTTACCGATCAACGCGAACCGGGCTTTGAGATCGTTTAAACGTTCCAAAGCCTTGCCGCCGACGCGGGCCGCATTGTCGACCAGTCCCTCGTCCTCGATGATTTCAATGGTCGTCAGCGCCGCCCTGGCCATCAACGGGTTCTTTTCGTGGGTGTAGTGGCCGAGGGCCTGGTCGGCCAGCACATCCAGCTCCGGTTTGGCGACCAAGGCGGCAATCGGCAACATGCCACCGCCAAGCGCCTTGCCGAGGACCATGATGTCGGGAACGACACCGAAATGCTCGGCTGTGAACATGCGGCCAGTCTTGCCGAGACCGTTGGGTATTTCGTCGAATACCAGGAGTGCGCCGTACTCGTCGCAGGCGGCACGAACCTCCTGCCAAAACTCAGGCGGCGGTACGTAGGGGACCGCACGGACCGGTTCCGCGAAGACGGCGGCGATGTCCTCTTCTTTTTCGAGGACATAGCGGATCATCCGGGCGCAGGCCAAACGGCAGGCGTCCGTGTCCGGTTTACCGTCGATTTCCGGATAACCGTAGGGGCACCGGTAGCAGGCAAACGGCGCCACATGTTCGCTTCCCGGCAGTAGGGGGCCCATGTTGTGGCGGAACAATGCTTCACCACCAAGCGAAAGGCCGCCGAAACCGGCGCCATGAAAGGAATCCCAAAATGATATGGTCTTGTGCCTACCGGTCGCCGCGCGCGCCAGCTTGAGCGCCATGTCTATTGCGTCCGAGCCGCCGGTTGCGAAAAGTGTCTTTCCCAGGCTCCCTGGTGTGATTTCGCTCAGCTTACGGGCCAGGGCGATGGCCGTTTTGTTGGTGAAGCGTCGCGGGGAAAACGGCAATTCGTCGATCTGTTCCTTGAGGGCGGCGACCAGGCGCGGGTGGCCGTACCCGATGTGGTGGACGTTATTGCCGTGAAAGTCCATATACCGGCGTCCGGCCGTATCCTCGATCCAAATTCCCTCCACACGGTTGATCGGCGCCAGGCAAGGAGTCGATAGGGACTGGTGAAGGAAAAAGCGGTTGTCGGCTTCCAGGAGTTCCCGAGCTTCACCGTCCAGGTTCGCCTTTGACCACAGTTTACGGTTCGGACTGAGATTGCTGTCGCCTTCTCCACGACCATCCGGCGTGGGGTTAGGCGCGGTTTGATGATAAGCGTCCACGGCGGTTTGCTCCACGGATCGGCGTCTGGTCACGGGTGGTACAAATGCGTACCATTATCAATGCCACAAAAAACAACAATAAACTACATAAATACACATTCCAGTGGCTGACGGAGTGGTGGCGCAGACGGTATTCCGCTTTCCTTGACCGATACCATCGGGTTAGGCAGATTGGCAGGCGGTTGACTAAGGGGGGCCGTACCATGTTGGCCGAACAAAGGCGCAACAGGATTCTCGAAATTCTGGCGGAAAAAGGCGCGGTTACCGTCAACGAACTTTACCGGCGCCTAAAGGTCTCGCGTGAAACGATCCGCCGCGACATCACACGGCTCGCCGAGGAGAACCGGCTCCGCAAAACCCACGGTGGGGCCCTGGTCATCGATCAATTCGAACCGGCGTTCGCTGATCGCATGGAGGTGAACATCGAAGGGAAGCGGGCCATCGGCCGGAAGGCAGCCGAACTGGTGCCCGACGGGGCCAGCTTGATCGTCGATTCGGGTACGACCACGCTTTGTCTGGCAGAAGCTCTAATCGGACGGCGGCGGCTCATCGTTTATACGAACGATATCAATGTTGCGGGAACCCTGGCCGGGCGCAATGACAACCGGGTCAATTTGCTGGGCGGTGAGTTGTTGGCCTCGGAGGGCGCGACTTTCGGACGCGATGCGACCGCCGTTCTTTCCAATTATTTTACGGATTTTTCATTCGTCGGCGCCGGCGCTTTACGCGGCGATCCGGTATTGACCGACTATTCCCGCGAGGCCGCGGAGGTGCGAGGGCAGATGCTGGCCCAGGCGCGGACCGCCGTCCTCTTGGCCGACCATACGAAATTCGGCCGGTTGGCGCCTGTACGCGTTCCTCATTTGGAGAACATCACCCACATTGTCGTCGACCGCAGCCTCGATCGCGAGCTTGCCAAGGGCATCAAGACCCTAAACGTGGAGGTATTGGTCGCTGCGGCGGGTAAGGAATCGGGCTAGCGCATAAACCGTCAAACCGGGTTTCCGTCGGCATCCAGTGTCGCGCCATTGAGTTCGCATGCGGCTTCCGACAATCGGACGAATTGTTCTGTCGCTTCCTCTGGGGACTTCACGCTTGACGGGTTTTCGCCCGGCATGGCTTGCGCCCGCATGGACGTTCGCGTGGCGCCGGGGTTGAGCAGATTGACGCGGATCGAAGTCTTGGCGACTTCCTCGGCATAGATCTTGGCCATCATTTCGAGAGCCGCCTTGGAAACCGAATAGGCGCTCCAAAAGGCCCGCGGCTGATAACCGACCGTCGATGTCACGAAGACGCATCGCCCCGCGTCCGATTGGCGAAGCAGGGGATCGAAGCTCCGGATCAGTCGCCAGTTCGCGGTCAAATTGATGGCCAACACCTCGTCCCAGACGTCCGGCTTGATGTGCCCCAGGGGGGACAGCGTCCCCAGGATGCCGGCATTGCCGACGAGGATGTCCAGTCGACCGAAGCGCTCGTGGATCGCCGCACCGAGATTGTCGATCCCGTCGAAGTCTTTCAAGTCCAACGGCACCAACGTCGCCTTGCGGCCGGAGATTTCCTGTACGCGGTCGTCGACTTCCTCAAGCGCTCCCGGCGTTCGAGCGACCAGGATCAGCTGCGCGCCTTCGGCAGCAAACCGTTCGGCGACGGCGCACCCGATACCCCGCGACGCACCGGTGATCAGAGCCACGCGGCCTTCCAATCGTCCCTCAGTCATGGTCAGTTCGGCTCGTCCAGGAGAGTCAAAAGGTTGGGAATTGGTTCTTCCTCGCGGTCGCGAAGCGGGATCGGATACTCACCGGTGAAGCACGCATCGCAATACTGGGGTCGGTCATTGTCCCGGTTCTCCGTGCCGACGGCCCGGTACAATCCGTCGGTCGAAATATAGGCGAGGCTGTCGACACCAATGTAATCCTGCATGGCTTTCACGTCCATGCGGGCGGCCAGCAGTTTGTCCCGTTCCGGCGTGTCGATCCCGTAGAAGCAGGCATCGGTGGTCGGCGGGCTGGAAATACGCATGTGAACTTCCGCGGCACCGGCATTTCGGACCATTTCGACGATCTTGACCGAGGTCGTTCCGCGCACGATCGAATCGTCTACGAGAACAACACGTTTACCTTTAAGATGCGCGCTATTGGCGTTGTGTTTGAGGCGGACACCCAAATGGCGGATGTTGTCCGTCGGCTCGATGAATGTGCGCCCGACATAATGATTGCGGATGATCCCCAGTTCGAAGGGGAGCATGGCTTCTTCCGCGTAGCCGATGGCGGCGGGCACGCCTGAGTCCGGGACCGGAACGATGACGTCGGCGTCGACGTGGCTTTCGCGGGCCAGTTCCGCCCCGATGCGCTTGCGTACCGCATAGACGTTTTGCCCGTCCATGACGCTGTCGGGCCGCGCAAAATAGATGTATTCGAAAATACAGAACCGCGACGACCGCTTATTGAACGGCTTCAGGCTCTGCACGCCCATCTCGTCGATGACGATGATCTCACCGGGCTCCACATCGCGGACGAAATCGGCGCCGATGATGTCGAGCGCACAGGTTTCCGAGGTGAGAATATGCGAATCGCCCAGGCGTCCGATAACAAGCGGCCGTACGCCGTAGGGGTCGCGGACCCCGATCAGTTTCTTCTGGGTCATAGCGATCAGCGAATAGGCGCCTTCGATCTGCGACAGGGCGTCGGTGATGCGGTCGACGACGCGGCCGTATTCGCTGATGGCGATCAGGTGGATGATGGTTTCCGTGTCGCTGGTCGACTGGAAAAGACAGCCTCGTTGGACAAGGCGGCGGCGGAGCGTGTAGGCGTTGGTCAGGTTGCCGTTGTGGGCCATGGCCAGGCCGCCGAACTTGAAATCGGCGAACAGCGGCTGGACATTCCTGAGCGCCGTTTCGCCGCTGGTCGAATAGCGCACATGGCCAATCGCCATGTCGCCGGTCAACCGGCCCATGACGTCTTGCGATTCGAAGTTGTCGCCAACCAGACCGAGGGCCCTGTGGCTGTGGAACTGCTCTCCGTCATAGGCGACGATGCCGACCGCTTCCTGGCCGCGGTGTTGCAGGGCGTGTAGTCCGAGGACCGCATGGGTCGCCGCATCGGTTTGACCGTAAATCCCAAAAAGGCCGCATTCCTCTTTGGGGTGGTCGTCGTCTTCCGGCGAAATCTTGTTGAGTGTGCTCAGTCTTTCGGGGTCGGCCATGTGACGTCGGTTCCCTCGGTTAATTGGGATTCTGGCTGGAGTCGATCAGCCGTTCCATGTCCTTCAGTTCCTTGCGCCTGTAGGCGCCTTCCGGAGCCGCTTTCTTGTCCTGTGCGTCCTTCGGTTTGGGCGAGATGATGGCATCCACGGCCTCGCTGGCGCCCATCAGGTCCTTGGTCCGTTTCTTGGCTCGCTGGGCGGCGTTGGCCACCGCTTCGTCAGGAAGCAGCGAGGTCAGGAACTGGGCGCCGGGCTGGATCAGCTCCATGGAGCGCGCCTCCTTGACCAGTTCCGGGTGCTCGTCCTCCGGCATCGCCAATTCGTGACCGATATAGGCGACGCAAACGATGGCGGCGCCGCGGACCAATCCGAACAAGAAGCCCAATGCCCGGTCGAGCGCGTTGAGGGCGCTATTTTGCACCAACTTCGCCGCCGAACGGGTGAAATAGGAGAACAACACCAGGGAGACCACGAAAAGAACCAATCCGGTCGTCAAGTCGGCCGCCAGTTCGATGGGGATGTACTCGCGGGCATAGGGTTTGAGGATGGGAAATCCGTAGAAAGTGGCAAAAATCGCGCCGATCCAGCCGCCGATAGACAGCACCTCGTGAACGAAGCCGCGGGCATAAGCGAGGAATGCCGACACCAAAAGCACGGCGATGACGCCGGCATCGAAAAGGTTGATCGGAAGGTCGCCGAGGTTATCCATGCCTCTTCCATTCTGCCTGGGCGGGACTCGCGTCGCCGCCCGAGAACAGGGCCAAAAGGCCGTCAAGGTGGTCGATCTCCGTCACGTTCATTTTAGCGCCGAAACTGGGCCTTGAACCGCCCTTTTTCGTTGTTGCCTTGGGCACGATGGCGCGGGTGAAACCCAATTTTTCCGCTTCCTTCAATCGCGCTTCGATCTGCGACACGGCCCGCACCTCGCCGGACAGGCCAACTTCACCGAAAACGACCGTTTCGGCCGGAACCGGTACGCCCTTGACGGACGACACCAGAGCCGCGGCTACGGCGAGATCGGCGGCCGGTTCGGCGATTTTCAGGCCGCCGGCGACGTTTAGGTACACTTCCGAATTGCCCAAGGCAAGCCCGCACCGGGTCTCCAGGACGGCCATCAACATGGCCAGCCGGCCCGAGTCCCATCCGACCACGGCGCGGCGTGGCGTCGCCAGGGCGGAAGGCGCGATCAAGGACTGGATTTCGACCAGCACCGGCCGGCTGCCCTCGATGCCGGCAAAGACCGACGCACCGCTGACCTCTCCGTGATGGTCAGCCAGGAACAGAGCCGAGGGATTGGCCACTTCCTGCAAGCCGGCCTCCGTCATTTCGAAGACACCGATCTCGGCGGCCGGGCCGAAGCGGTTCTTGACGGCGCGTAGGATGCGGAACTGGTGGCTTTGATCGCCTTCGAAATAGAGCACCGTGTCGACCATATGTTCGAGAACGCGCGGTCCGGCGATCATGCCTTCCTTGGTCACGTGTCCGACCAGGATCAGGGCCATGCCGCGGCGTTTGGCGACGCGGATCAGTTCCTGAGCCGAGGTGCGGACCTGGGCAACGGTGCCGGGCGCCGAATCGAGCGTATCCACGTACATGCATTGGATGGAATCGATGACGACCACATCGGGGCCGTCGCCGTCGTCGATGGTGGCGACGATGTCGCGCACCGAGGTCGCCGAGGCCAACGCTACCGGCGCGTCGGCTAACCCGAGGCGCTGGGCGCGCAGCCGCAGTTGGTCGATGGCTTCCTCGCCGGAGATGTAGGCGCAGCGGAGCCCGCCGGATAGCGCCGCGGTAACCTGCATCAATACCGTCGACTTGCCGATCCCCGGGTCGCCGCCGACCAGGGTCGCTGAACCCGGCACCAGCCCGCCGCCGATCACCCGGTCGAACTCGGCGATACCGCTTTGCCGGCGCGGCGCCTGTTTCTCGTTTCCCTTGAGGCCGACGAAATCGATCTTGCGGCCTTTCTTGGCGCCGAGCCCCTTGGGTGCGCTCTCCGGGGCTTGCTCCTCGACCAGACAGTTCCAGCCGCCGCAGGCGTCGCAACGCCCGGCCCATTTCGGATGGGCGGCGCCACATTCCTGGCAGACGAAGGCGGTAGTCTTTCGGGCCACCGGGGGCCTTTCTTCCGTTTCCGAAACGGCGCGGTTCCAGCCCCTGACTTAGAGGATATTGGTGACGCGTACAACCCGCTTGCCGTAGGCGTTGGCGTAAGCTTGATCGGCACCGGTCGGAATCGCACCGCGGGCAGACAAAACCCTCGAAAACGGCCGAATCGGCGGCCTTTCAAGAGGGTTTCAATTTCTCCAACTCATCGACCGTCCGCGGCCAGTCCTTCTTGAGGAGCCGAGACAGGGAGCGGTCGGCCAATACCTTGCCTCCGGTTTGGCACTGCGGGCAGTAATTGGTCTCGTTGGATGCATAACGGATACGCTGGATCGGCGCCGCGCAGACCGGGCAGGGCTCTCCGAAACGACCGTGCGCCGCCATGCCGTTTCTGAAAGCGGTGACCTTTTCCGGGAAGCCGTCGCCGGTCTCGTCCCGGAGAACCGTCGTCCAATGATCGAGTGTTTCCAGTGTCGCAACGTGAAGCCGGCCGATCTCCTCATCCGTCAGGCTGCCCGTCAACTTGACCGGGGAAAGCCCCGCGGCATGCAGGATCTCGTCCGAATAGGCATTGCCAATGCCGCAGAACAGCCTGGGATCGGTCAGCGCGCGCTTCAGCGTGTGGTTGCCCTGGCGCAGTTGGTCGCCGAATGCGGCCGTGTCGCAGTCCGCGACCTCGATGCCACCGGGATCATGTTGGGCGAGACCTACCTCGCCCTCGACCACGTGCAGGGAAGCCCGTTTCTTGGTGCCGGCTTCGGTCAGCACCAGACTGCCGGTCTCGAAATCGAAGCCGGCCAGCATGGTTTTGCCGCCGACCTTGGCGCCTACCTCCCGCCAATGCAGTCGGCCGGCGATCATCAGATGCAGGACGAACCAGATTTCGTTGTCGAAGCCGATGGCGATGCGCTTGCCCAGGCGCCGGAGGCCGACGACCGGATGGCCGTAAGCGGCGTCCAACGGCGGCTCCACGGTGCGCAGCAGGAACGGGCTGTTGCGCCGGACCTCCGTCAGGCACTCACTGACGATGCGGGCCCCGAGAGCCTCTACGTAGATGGCGATGTCGGGGAGTTCGGGCATGGCGGACGCAGCATACCCGCCGACCGGTAATTGGGTCTACGCCCGCAACGCCATCTTGATCGGGCCGTCGGCGCGGCCGTTGACGAACTGGTCGAGGTAGGGGTTGCCGGACTCGCCGACGAGGTCCGGCGGGCCGGCCCAGATGATCTTACCGTCGTAGAGCATGGCGATGCGATCGCCGATCTTCTTGGCGCTGGTCATGTCGTGGGTGATGGTCAGCGCCGTGGCGCCGACCTTGCGGTCGACGGCGACGATCAGGTTGTTGATGACGTCGGCCATGATCGGATCGAGGCCAGTGGTCGGCTCGTCGAAAAAGATGATCTCGGGATCGGCGGCGATGGCGCGGGCCAGGCCGACCCGTTTCTGCATGCCGCCCGAAAGCTCCTCCGGCCACACATCGGCGATGTCGGGGCCGAGACCAACGAGAGCGAGTTTTTCGACAGCGATGTCGCGGGCTTGGCGCCGCGTACACCGTTTCTCGGCCAAGAGCCCGAAGGCGATGTTCTCCCACACGGGAAGGCTATCGAATAGGGCGGCCGCCTGGAACAACATGCCGATCTGGTTGTTGATGCGTTCACGTTCGGCCGTCGCCATGCCGACCACTTCCTCGCCGTCGATCTCGATGGATCCGCGGTCCGGGGTCAGCAGGCCCTGGATGCACTTGATGGTAACCGATTTTCCGGTGCCGGACCCGCCGATGATGACCACGCTTTCCCCGACGCCGACATCGAGGTCGACACCGGCGAGTACCTTCTTTTCACCGAACGCCTTGTGGATGTCGCGCATGCGGATCTTCGGGCGGTTGGCGGGCTCCTCGGTCATTTGGCGAAGAATATCTCGGTCAAGATGTAGTCGAAGCAGAGAATGAGAATGGAGGCGGAGACAACGGCGTTGGTCGTCGCCATGCCGACTCCTTGGGCGCCGCCCTTGGAGTGGTAGCCGTGATAGCAGCCCATGAGCGTGACGAGGAACCCGAAGACGGCGGCCTTTACCAGGCCGGAGATGACGTCGGACGCCTCCATGAAGTTCCAGGTGTCCTTCAGGTAGTTGGTCGGATTGAAGCCGAGTTTGTAGACGGCGACGATATAGCCGCCGAAAACGCCGATGACGTCGGCGACGAAGACCAGGAGCGGCAACATGGTTAGCCCGGCGATGAGGCGCGGCGCCACCAGGTACTTCATCGGATTGGTCGATAGCGTGGTCAGGGCGTCGATCTGCTCGGTCACCCGCATGGTGCCGATCTCGGCAGCCATGGCCGCGCCGATGCGCCCGGCGACCATAAGGCCGGCCAGCACAGGCCCCAGTTCACGGGTAAGCGCGACGACGACGATGTTGGCGATGGCGCCCTCGGCGGAGAACCGGGACGCGCCGATATAGGTCTGCAGGGCCAGCACCATACCGGCGAAAACGGCGGTGAGGCCGACGACGGGCAGCGAGTAATAGCCGATCTCAACCATCTGACGGCCGATGATGCGGAAATACCAAGGGCCCCGGAAACAATGGGAGACGCCTTCGATGGTAAACAGCGTCAACCGCCCGGACGTCGCCAGGAAGGCGAGGAAAACGCGGCCGATGGTTCGTAGGAATCTCATGGACCCGGCCTCATGCGCCTTCGCCGACGTAAGCCCGATGAAAACGTCGGCCCAAGGACGTCAGGATTTCGTAGCCGATGGTGCCGGCGTCGTCGGCAACGGCGTCGACCGTCCGGTTGGGTCCGATCAATTCGATCCAGTCGCCGGGACGGCAGAGATGATCCGGGACGCCGGTGACGTCGAAAGTGATGAGGTCCATGGAAACCCGTCCGACAAGTGGGACTCGATGATCGCCAATGTAGCCGCAGGCGCGGTTGGAAAGCGAGCGCAAATATCCGTCCGCGTAGCCGACGGGAACGGTGGCGATGCGCGACGGTTTCGACACTTCGTGGCTGGCTCCGTAACCGACGGTTTGCGGTGCGTCGGCGTTGCGGATTTGCAGGATCCGCCCCTTCAAGGTGACCGTGCCTTGCATGGGGTTGGCCGTGCCGGGCTGCGGGTTGACTCCGTAGAGGGCAACGCCCGGACGGGCCAGGTCGAAATGATAGGCGGCACCGAGGAAAATGCCTGACGAGTTGGCGAAGCAGGCCTTGCCCTGAGGTAGAACCTGGCGGGCCTTTTGGTAGGCGGCGAGTTGGGCCGGATTCTGCGGGCTATCGACTTCATCCGCCGATGCCAGATGGCTGATCACGTATGTGATGTCGAGCCCGGCAACCGCCGACGGATCTTCTGCGATCCGGTCGACCTCGTCGGGAGGCAAACCGAGGCGCAGCATACCGGTATCGACGTGAACGTCGCAGGGCAGGGGACGTTCCCCGCAAAAGGACTTCCAAGCGTCAATCTCACCAAGACTGCCAAGCACGGGCGTCAGCCGGTGCTCACGATAGGCGTCGGCGTCGGTGGCGATGAATCCGTTGAGGATGTGGATGGCGCAGGCGGGAATCCGCGGACGCAACCGCACGCCTTCCTCCAGATGGGCGACGAAGAAGGTGTCGCAGCCGTCGGCGGCGAGCACCGGCGCGACCTTGTCGGCACCCAGGCCGTAGCCATCGGCCTTGACCACGGCGGCCAACGGAACGCCTTTCAGGCGCTCTAGCAAGATCCGGTAGTTGGCGCGAACGGCTCCGAGTTCGACGGTCAACACCGCGCCGGCGCGGTTTTCGGGAATGGAGGGGTCGGGACCGGTCATCGCCGGTCCTCTCTATCCGCCTTCGTGATAGGGATCAAGGTCCCCGAAGCGGGTGAACTGGCCGTCGAACATGAGCTTGACGGTGCCGATGGGACCGTGGCGCTGCTTGGCGACGATGACTTCGGCGATATTATGGACGCGTTCCTTGCGTTCCTCCCAGTTGCGGTAGCGCTCCGCGTACTTCTCGGCGCTCTCCTCGGCCCGCTGCTGCGGCTCCGCCTTTTCGACGTAGTACTCCTCGCGGAAGATGAACTGCACAACGTCGGCGTCCTGTTCGATCGAACCGGATTCCCGAAGGTCGGACAGTTGCGGTCGTTTGTCCTCGCGGTTCTCAACCTGACGGGACAGCTGCGACAGGGCCAGCACCGGGACATTGAGTTCCTTGGCCAGGGTCTTAAGGCCGCGGGTGATCTCCGAGACCTCCTGTACGCGGCCGTCATTCCTTGACTGGCCGGAACCCGACAACAGCTGCAGGTAATCGACGATGATGAGCCCGAGATTGTGCTGGCGCTTGAGGCGTCGCGCCCGGGTGCGGAGCGCGCTGACGGTGAGCGCCGGCGTGTCGTCAATGAAGATCGGAATCTCGTGCAGGGCCTGGCTGGCGTGGACGAGGCGGGTGAACTCCTCGTTGGTCAGCTCGCCCTTGCGCATGCGGTCTGAGGAGATGCTCGATTGCTCGGAGAGTATGCGCGCCGCCAGCTGCTCGGCCGACATCTCGAGGGAGAAAAACCCGACGACGGTGCCTTCGCCGGCCTGCGCCTTCAGGTAATCGTAGGCGGCGTTGAAAGCGATGTTGGTGGCCAGCGCAGTTTTCCCCATGGCCGGCCGCCCAGCGAGGATGACCAGATCGGACGGGTGCAGCCCCCCAAGGAGCTTGTCGAGGTCGGTGAATCCGGAACCGACACCGGCTAGGCCGCCCTCGCGCTTGTGCGCGGCTTCGGCCATGCCGATGGCTTCGAGGACGGAATCCTTGAAGTCCTTGAACCCGCCCTCGTAGTCGCCCGAAGTGGCGAGGTCGTAGAGGCTTTGTTCCGCGCTTTCGATCTGGCCCGTGGCGTCGTCGTCGACGGCCCCGCCGAATGCCCGGTTGACCATGTCCTCACCGAGATTGATCAATTCGCGTTTCAGGTGGAGGTCGTAAACGATGCGGCCGTATTCAAAGGCGTTGATGACACTGGCCGCGGCCCCCGCCAGTTCGGCGAGATAAGCCGGTCCGCCGATTTCGGCGAGCCCCTGTTCGTGTTCGAAAAACCGCTGCAGGGTGATGCCGTCGGCCACTTGTCCGCGTTCGATCAGTTTCGAGATGGCCTCGTAGATGCGTCCGTGGCGCTCGAAGGCGAAATGTTCGGGGCGCAGGAATTCGGGGACCCGTTCGTAGGCCCGGTTGTTGATCAAAACGGCGCCGAGCAGGCCCTTTTCCGCCTCGATATTGTGAGGGGGCGTGCGGAACGGCGAATTGGGTTCCACTTCGGTTTCGTGGTGCTCGTCAATGTCCCCGTTGATCGGTGGGTTTGTTGTTGTCGTTGACATGGGCGAGGACCCTAAGGGCACATCGGTTTCGGCGAAACCCGATAGTTATTCTCCAACCTGTGTTACCTGTTGGAAAATCCGACGACTTGCCCCTTGACTGGGGATATGTGGATAGACGGTGGAAAAAGTGACGACGGGCGCGACCCAGAAACAACAAACGGCGCGACCGCGGGGCCGCGCCGTTCACCCAGACTAGCCGGAAAAAGCTATTCTTTGGTGGTTTCCTCGCCCTCGGCGTTATCGCCCGCCTCGGTAACGGTCTCTTCGGTTTCTTCGGGCGCCTCAGCGGTAATCTCCTCGACCACCGTCTCCTCGAACATTTCCTCGGCTTGTTCGACGACGGCCTCGTCGGCAGCCGCTTCCGCTTCTTCCGTGCGGGCCCGGGCTTCCTCTTCGGCCGTCGACAGGACGGCCTTGCCGGTTTTCGCCTGCGTTTCGGCTTCGTCTTCGGAGCGCGCGACGTTGACGGTCACCGTCACCGATACTTCGGGGTGCAAGGTCACCAGGACATCGTGCAGGCCGAGGGTCTTGATCGGCTTGTCGAGACGCACCTGTTGGCGGCCGACAGTGAACCCGGCCTCCTTGAGGGAGTCGGCCACGTCGCGGGCATTGACCGATCCGTAGAGCTGCCCGGCATCGCCGGCCTGCCTGACGAGAACGACAGAGACACCATCCATCTTGCCGGCAACCGCCTCGGCTTCACTGCGCCGCTCCAGGTTTTCGGCTTCCAGTTGCGCGCGTTCCGTTTCGAACCGGGCGACATTGCTCTCCGTCGCTCGGATTGCCTTGCCTTTCGGCAGCAGGAAATTCCGCGCGAAACCAGGCTTGACGGATACGACGTCGCCCATCTGCCCCAGTTTCTCAATCCGTTCAAGAAGGATCACTTCCATTTTCTTTCTCCTTCGAGCCTATTCGGCCAACGTTGCCGTTACCGGCATCGACTTATCACGCTTCGTTTTCAGGGCCCGCGCCGCCGGTTCCGTTAGGCGCTCGGTGCCGCAAACCAACCCATTGTTCTGCGATCCCGATGCCGGCGACCACGACGGCGGCCCAACCGGAAAACAAGATCACCATATAGAGCGCCACCAGTATCGGTCCGGTGAACGCCACCCGTCGGGCCAGGGTGTGTACCACCGCGAGGCCCAGAAAGAAGTACGGCGCGGCAAACACCATCGCCATGTTGCGGCCCACATATCCCAGTTCCCCGAAGCCGAGCCCCGATCCCGCAACGGCCGCCACCGCTGCGATCACCAGCGGCCACGACGCCCAATTGGGCAAGGCGAGGTCCGCATACGACGGACTCGGCCTGAGGTTCCGGCCCATGCGAACCATAAAACCCTGGGCGATCACACCGTTGATAACGGTCATGGCCACCCAACTAGCTCCCAAGGCACCGGGGAAAACGGGCGTCAACACGGCCACGAATTCCGCCCGGTCGTCGGCACCCATATTCGGCGCCATGCCGGCGAACGCGCTGTCGAGGTGGGCCACAATAAGCCCTTCGAGACCACCGTCGCCGACGCCCAAGGAAACGGCCAGCAATGATCCTCCGCCTAGCAATACGATCGCGGAGAGTGCCGTTCCGGGCGACTGCCAGCCGTCGCCCTTCCTTTCCTCCTGCGCCTCGTCTTTTCGCATGACCAACATCACGATGGTCCATGCGGGAAGCGCATGAATGAACCCGTAAAAGCCTGCGATCATCGCACCGCCAAAAAGACCGGTCGCAAAGAAACCGATGGCGGCAGCGATCGTCGCGGCCCGTGGGCCCAACCCGAAACCCACCATCAACAGGGGGATTGGGGCAAAGTAGACGAGCATAAGCGCCATGGCTGAGCCGCCCAAAAAGGCGACGGCGGCGACAGCGCTCATAAGACCGCCGCCGATGGCGATCAGCGCATCGCGTGGCATGGCGTTCTCCCCGTCGAAAAACTCCCTATTTGACCATATAGGGCATGAGAGCCAAAAATCTCGCGCGCTTGATGGCTTTTGCCAGTTCGCGCTGCTTCTTCGTCGATACCGACGTGATCCGGCTGGGAACGATCTTGCCGCGCTCCGAAACGAAGCGGCTCAACTGTTTCGTGTCCTTGTAATCGATCTTCGGCGCATTCTTGCCGGAAAACGGGCAGTTCTTGCGGCGCCGGAAGAACGAAAGGCGGCTCGGTGCGGAACGGACGACGGTCATGCCTCTTCTCCTTCTTTGGCGCCGGCATCACCGCCGGCGTCGGCTTTCGCTTCCGCGCTCGGGGCGGCTTCGCGCGGTTCCCGCGGTTCCCGCGGCTCACGCGGTTCCCGGTCCGGGCGTCCGCGGCCGCGCGGGCGGTCGTCGCCGCGGTCCTTATTGCGCATGATGATCGAAGGGCCTTCCTCCAGTTCATCAACGCGAACCGTCAGGTAGCGCAAGATGTCTTCATTGATGCGCATCTGGCGTTCCATCTCGTGGACCGCAGCCGCGGGCGCGTCGATGTTGAACAACACGTAGTGGCCCTTACGGTTTTTCTTGAGCTTGTAGGCCATCGTCCTGAGGCCCCAACTTTCGCGCTTGGCGATGGAGCCGCCGTTTTCGGAGATGACGTTTTCGAAGTTGTCAGCCAGGGTGTCGACTTGCGCCGCAGAAATGTCCTGGCGTGCAATGAACACGCTTTCGTACAAAGGCAATTTTTTCTCCTTCCTTTGGATTGTCTCAGCCTCGGGCACCCGAGGCATAGCCGGTCCAGCCCGGCAGGAAGCGTCAAGGCCGCGCACTATACACATTTCGATCTCGCTGACAAGCGCCTGAAAGCGTGAGGTGACAGGCCCTGGTTGCTTGACAGAAGGCACCGAAACGCTATCAACAGGCGCCAGATTATTCGTTCACCATTGACGGGATGCATCGCCATGACGCGAGCCATCGTTTTTCCGGGTCAGGGAAGCCAAACGGTCGGCATGGGCAAGGACCTCGCCGACGCCTTTCCGGCGGCGAGAGCCGTGTTCGAGGAGGTCGACGACGCACTCGACCAGAAACTCTCGACACTCATGTTCGAAGGGCCCGAGGATGAATTGACCCTGACCGAGAACACGCAGCCGGCATTGCTCGCCGTCAGCCTGGCGGTCGTCCGTTCGATCGAGGCGGAAAGCGGGAAACGCCCCGCCGACTACGCGTCTTTCGCCGCCGGCCACTCCTTGGGTGAGTATTCCGCACTTGCGGCTACGGGAACGTTTTCCCTGGGTGACGCGGCGCGCCTTCTCAGGATCCGCGGAAACGCCATGCAGAAGGCCGTGCCCGTGGGAGACGGGGCCATGGCGGCTTTGATCGGCATCGAAGCGGAAGATGCTGTTGCCATCGCCGAGGCGGCGGCGGCCGGCGACGTCTGTGACTTCGCCAACGACAATGCTCCCGGGCAGGTCGTTCTTTCAGGGGCGGTCGGCGCGATCGAACGGGCTGTCGAGATCGCCAAGGAACGAGGCGCCAAACGGGCCGTTCTGTTACCGGTCAGCGCACCGTTCCATTGTGCGTTGATGGGGCCTGCCGCCGACGTCATGGCGGAGGCGCTGGCGAATACCGAGATGCACGATCCGGCAATTCCGATCGTTGCCAACGTCTCGGCCGCGCCCGTGGAAACGGCAGACGTCGCCCGACGCCTGCTTGTCGAACAAGTTTGTGGGCGGGTCAGGTGGCGCGAATGCGTCCAAACGATGGCGAACGAAGGCGTGCGCGAGCTCGTCGAGCTCGGCCACGGCAAGGTCCTGACCGGTCTAACGCGCCGGATCGACAGGGAGCTCTCGGGTACGGCCGTTGGCAGTTCGGAAACGGTCCGCGAATTCGCCGCGGCGCTTTCTTGATCAGGAGAGGTGGGAACATGTTTGATCTGCAAGGCAAATGCGCCCTCGTAACCGGTGCCTCCGGGGGCATCGGCGGCGCCATTGCTCGGGCCTTCGCGGCACAAGGGGCGACCGTTGCGCTGTCCGGCACGCGTGTCGAGGCGCTCAACACGCTGGCTTCGGAAATTGGCGGCAATGCTCACGTCGTGCCGGCCGACCTGTCGGATGCCGACGGGGCGGCGGCGCTTGCCAAAGACGCGGATACGGCGATGGGCCAAGTCGACATTCTCGTCAACAATGCTGGACTGACACGGGACACGTTGGCCATGCAGATGAAGGATGAGGATTGGCAAACGGTCCTCGATGTCAATCTCACGGCGGCTTTCCGGCTGACCAAGGCGTGCCTTCGCGGAATGATGAAAAACCGCTGGGGGCGGATCATCGGCATCACATCCATTGTCGGCGTTACCGGTAACGCGGGGCAGGCCAATTACGCCGCCTCAAAGGCCGGCATGATCGGCATGTCGAAATCGCTGGCCCAGGAAGTGGCGAGCCGCGGCATCACCGTCAATTGCATTGCGCCCGGATTTATCGCCACCGCAATGACCGAGGAACTGACCGACGACCAACAACAAGGGATACTCGGCGCGATACCGGCGGGCCACATGGGCGAATCGAGCGATATCGCCGGCGCCGCCGTCTATTTGGCAAGCAACGAGGCCGCCTATGTGACCGGTCAGACGCTCCATGTGAACGGTGGAATGGCGATGATTTAGGCCGCTGAAGTCAGCGGATTTCTATGCCGCTGGCGGTGCTGGTCAACCGTAAAAAAGTGTGTTACCAAACGCCTCGATCAGCCGCCCCGGTGTCTTGCGGGCGGTTCCCGGGGGAAACACCGAACAACGTTTTTATTACTAGAGACTAGTCGAGGAAGCTAACCATGAGTGATGCCGCTGATCGCGTGAAAAAGATCGTTCTCGAGCATTTGGGTGTGGACGAGGACAAAGTCGTCGAAAACGCGAGTTTCATCGACGATCTGGGCGCAGATAGCCTGGACACGGTGGAGTTGGTGATGGCTTTCGAGGAGGAGTTCGGTTGCGAGATTCCGGACGATGCCGCCGAGAAGATCATGACCATCAAAGATGCCATCGATTTCATCCAAGCGAATACCTAGGTTCTCCCTATTGGTTATCGGCGGGCGGCCGATTGCCGACCGGCGCATGAAGTATCCTGGAAGAAACTGCGTGGAACTGATGGTTTAATACCATGAGAAGAGTCGTGGTGACGGGCTTGGGGATCGTCAATTCCCTGGGCGTAGACGTGGAACACAACTGGAAACGGATTCTGGATGGCGAGTCCGGGATTCGGGCTATCCAGTCGTTCAATGTGTCCGATTTGCCGGCGAAGATCGCCGGTCAGGTTCCGCAGGGTGAAACTGCTGAAAAGCAGTTCAATGCGGACGACTGGGTGAGCCCAAAAGACCAACGGCGTATGGATGACTTCATCATCTACGGTCTGTGTGCCGCAGATCAGGCGATCGCCGATTCTGGTTGGAAGGCCGAGGCCGATGAAGAGCGGTGGCGGACCGGCGTCTTGATCGGTTCGGGAATAGGTGGTCTGCAAGAGATTTCGAAAACGGCGATCACTGTCGAGGAAGGAAAGACCCGCCGGGTCAGCCCGTTCTTCATTCCCGCCGCCCTGATCAACCTGGTTTCGGGCCACGTTTCGATCCGTCACGGCTTCAAGGGCCCGAATCACTCCGTGGTCACGGCCTGCTCGACCGGTGCCCATGCCATCGGTGACGCGGCGCGGATCATCATGTGGGATGATGCGGACGTCATGGTCGCCGGCGGTGCGGAAGGGGCCGTATGCCGCCTAGGCATGGCAGGATTTTGCGCGGCCCGCGCTTTGTCGACGGGATTCAACGACACGCCTGAAAAGGCGTCCAGGCCTTGGGACAAGGACCGTGACGGATTCGTCATGGGCGACGGCGCCGGTGTTGTTGTCCTAGAAGAACTCGAGCATGCCAAGAGACGGGGCGCCAAGATTTACGCCGAGGTCGTCGGCTACGGCATGTCGGGCGACGCCCACCACATCACGGCGCCGGCAGAAGACGGCAACGGTGCCTATCGGTGCATGCAAGCGGCACTGAAACGGGCCGGTATGGACCCGTCAGAAATCGATTACGTCAATGCCCACGGCACCTCGACGCCGCTGGGTGACGAAATCGAGTTGGGTGCCGTCAAACGGTTGTTCGGTGATGCAGCATCGGCAATCTCCATGTCGTCGACGAAATCGGCGATCGGTCACTTGCTGGGGGCCGCCGGTACGGTCGAGGCGATTTACTCGATCCTCGCCATCCGTGACGGCGTCGTGCCGCCAACCCTGAACTTGGACAACCCTTCCGAAGGATGCGATATCGATCTCGTGCCGCACCAGGCCAAGGAGCGGGCGGTCGGAGCGGCGCTGTCGAACTCGTTCGGTTTCGGCGGCACCAATGCATCGTTGGTGTTCAAGGCGGTGAGTTGAGGGCCGGTCTGGTCGCGGTGGCGGCATGAGCCGCATCCTCAAGGTATTTGCTGTATTGTTCGTTCTCGTCGCGGCCGCGTCGTCGGGCGGCGTGTTCTGGGTGTACCATCACTATGTTAAGCCGGGACCGCTGGAAGCCGACACGGTGCTGGTCATTCAGCGTGGCTCGGGCATCGCCCAGATTTCCCGTGAATTGGCCAAGGCCGGCGTCATTGAAAAGCCCTTCATCTTCCGAAAGGGTTTTCGTCACCTTGCCGCCGACTTGCCGTTGCGGGCTGGGGAATACCATTTCCCTGCCGGGGCGCCGGTCCGCGATGTCGTCGCGATCTTGCAAAGCGGAAAGACTGTCGTCAGACGGGTTACCATCGCCGAAGGGATGACCTCTGCGGCGGTCGTCGCCAAACTGACGGAAACGCCGGGTCTTAGCGGTGTCGTCGATTCGGTGCCGACGGAGGGTTCGTTACTTCCGGAAACCTACCACTTCTCCTTCGGTGACGACCGCCGCGCCATCGTCGCGCGGATGCGCGGAAGCATGAATAAGCTCCTTGGCGAACTGTGGCCCAAACGCGCCGGGGAATTGCCGATCCAATCGGCCGAGGAGGCGGTCATCCTGGCCTCGATCGTCGAGAAAGAGACCGGTGTCGATAGCGAGAGGGCGCGGGTGGCGGCCGTGTTTATCAACCGGCTTCGGCGGAAAATGCGGCTGCAGTCGGACCCGACCGTCATCTATGGATTGACCCTTGGTAAACGTACGCTCGGGCGCCGATTGACTCGCGCCGACCTGGAGAGCCAGACGGCATTCAATACCTATGTGATCAAGGGGCTGCCGCCGACGCCGATCGCCAATCCGGGCCGCGAGGCGTTGCAGGCAGTACTTCATCCGGCCTCTACGGACGAGCTTTACTTCGTCGCCGATGGTACCGGCGGTCATGTGTTCGCACGGACACTTAAGGAGCACAACCGAAACGTGGCGCACTGGCGGAAGATCAGAGACCAACGCCAAAAAAGCGCCGAGTAAACCGCTTTCGGTGCTTAAGTCTTTTTCGGCGCCTTTCGAAGGAGGGAGTCGGTCCAGGCGGGTGGTAAAGCGCCCAGCAACCAGGCCGCGGCATGCATGGGCCAGGGAAAACAGATGCGGGCCCGGTTGCGTTCGAGGCCGCGAAGGATGATCCGTGCTGCGTCGTCCGCTTCCATCAGGAACGGCATGTGAAATTCGTTGCGATCCGTTATGCGGCTTTTGACGAAGCCGGGACAGACAACGGTTACGCCGATACCGTCCTCATGAAGCTCTCCACGCAGCGCCTCACCATAGACCTTGACGGCCGCCTTGCTGGCGGAATAAGCGGGTGCCGAGGGCATGCCGCGAAAACCGGCCAGCGAACTGACGATGGCGATCTGTCCGCGGCCGCGTTGTTTCATGAGGGAGACCGCCGGCAATACGGTATTGAGCACGCCGGCCAGGTTGACCGCGAAGATTTCACGAACCTGACTTGAGATTCGCCGCCCATTGCCCCGGTTCCACCGGATATACCGGCGTTAGCGATAACCAGGTCGAGTGGGTGGCGGGCGTCGGTTCGATCGATCCATTCCGCCGTCGCCTGAAGGTCCTGTACGTCGACCATCTGAGCATCGAGGGCGCAGCCACGTTCTTCCACGTTGGTGGCCACGTGGTTAAGGCGATCGGCGTTTCTACCGGACAACGCGAGAAAGGAGTCCGGCCCGGCAAGCGCGTGAGCGAGTGCTTCTCCGATACCGCTCGATGCTCCGGTGATTAGAGCGTTGCGGAAAGGGCTCGTCCGGTTTCCCATGGACCCAGAATAGCCGGGCCAAAGCTTTAGGAAAACGGCGCGGTGTTGTTGGACATCGTGGGCCCAGGTATAAGGTCATCGAGAACTGATAAGGGGCAAAAAATGGCGCTGAGATCGATGACCGGTTACGCCCGGTCCGAGGGTCATGACGAGGCGTATTCTTGGACCTGGGAAGCAAAAAGCGTCAATTCGAAAGGACTGGATGTTCGTTGCCGGCTGCCCGGCGGATTCGACAGCCTCGAACCGGCCGTCCGCACCCGCGCGGCACGCCGGTTTGCCAGGGGTAACCTGTCATTATCCCTCAGCATTCGTCGCCTCGAAGGAAGCGCCGACTACAGCATCAATAAAGGGTTGTTGGAACAGGTGATGAGCATACTTCCCGATATCGAAAAGCGGCTGGACGATCCGAGGCCGGCCTCGGCCGAAGGGTTGTTGGCCATTCGAGGGATGGTCGAACAGGTTGAAGACACACTGAGCGGAGATAGCCGCGATAATCTGGATGGCGCCCTTCTCGACAGCCTGGACCAGGTATTCGGTTCACTGGAGGGGATGCGTGAGGAGGAAGGCGGCCGGGTCGGGTCCGTGTTGACTGCCCAACTGGGCGAGCTGGACACTTTAATCGACAACGCCGCGAACTCTGCCGCCGCTCAGCCTGGCGCCATCAAGGCTAGATTGCGTGAGCAATTGGCTGAACTTCGGGATGTTGTCGATGATATCCCGGAGGACAGATTGGCACAGGAGGCCGCCATCCTGGTTACCAAGGCGGATGTCACCGAAGAGATCGATCGCCTTAAAGTGCATCGAGAGGCGGCCACTGAGTTAATCGACGGCGGCGGCGTCGTCGGCCGCAAACTCGATTTCCTCTGTCAGGAGTTGAACCGCGAAGCCAATACCCTTTGTTCGAAGTCGTCAGACGTCGAGTTGACCGCTATCGGCATCGAACTAAAAGCCACGATCGAACAGTTTCGAGAACAGGTGCAAAACATTGAATGACGATCACTCCAATCCACCGTTAGCAATTTCCAGGCGCGGGCTCATGCTCGTCCTCTCCTCTCCGTCCGGAGCCGGCAAGTCGACCATTTCTCGCGCTTTGCTCGAACGTCACGATCACTTGGCCATGTCGGTCTCGGCGACGACACGTCCCATGAGGCCGGGTGAGATCGAAGGAAAGGACTACTATTTTGTCGACCAGGATCGGTTTGAGAAGATGGCAGAAAATCAGGAATTCCTGGAGTTCGCTACGGTCTTCGGGAATTCATACGGAACGCCGCGCGAACCGGTCGAGGCGGAATTGAGGACCGGCAACGACGTTCTCTTCGATGTCGATTGGCAAGGGACGCAGCAACTCAAACAAAACGCCCGCGACGACCTAGTCAGCATTTTCATTCTGCCGCCGTCACTGGAAGAACTCGAGCGCCGGCTATTTTCTCGCGCCCAGGATACGGAAGAGGTGGTTAGGGGGCGTATGGCGAAAGCGACGTCGGAAATGAGCCATTGGGCGGAATACGATTACATCATCGTCAACAACGACATCGACGAAAGCGTAGCCCAAGCGGAGGCCATTCTTGCGGCGGAACGGTTGCGCCGGGAACGCCGGGTCGGGCTGCCGGCGTTCCTCAGGAGCATGGGTGTCGGCCAGTAGCCAGCGGTCATTCCACCTTTTCAAGGGCCCGCGCCAGAGCGCAGAATTGCTCGACATCCAATTCTTCGGCCCGGGCTGTCGGATCGACATCAGCGTCGGTCGGGTCGATTCCCAGTGGCTTGAGACTGGCACGCAACATTTTTCGTCGCTGACCGAAAGCCGCTGCCGTTATGCGTTCAAGGCTCTCCCATCGCGCATTCCCCCGGGGCGCCGGATGCGGCCTCAGAGACACAACCGTGGACATCACCTTCGGCGGCGGTGTGAACGCATCCTTTGGAATATTGAACGCCGGACGCACGTCGCAAAGCCATTGCGTGATTACGGATAGGCGGCCATAGGCTTTGGTGCGGGGTTTGGCCCGGAGGCGATCGGCGACTTCGCGTTGGAACATCAAGACGAGCAATTCGTATGACTGGATATCGCGAAGCCAACCGATTAGCAGCGGCGTGGCGATGTTATAGGGCAGGTTGGCGATGATGGCGCGAGGCGGGTCACAGAGTTCAACCGCGTTGGTTTCGATTGCATCGCCTTCGATCACGCTCAGGCGGTTGGGATAAACCGAAGCCAACTCTGCGAGTGCCTCCACGCAACGTGGGTCCCGTTCCACCGCCACCACCTCTTTGGCGGCGCTGGCGAGGAGCGCTCGGGTCAGACCGCCTGGACCGGGACCGACTTCGAAAACAGTCTTCCCAGCCAAATCCCCGGCCGCTCTGACAATCCGCATCGTGATGTTCATGTCGAGAAGGAAGTTTTGACCAAAAGACCGGCGGGCGCTGAGGCCATGGCGACGGATCACGTCGCGGAGCGGCGGCAGGTCGGCAGGTGATTGGATCACGGTGTCTTTGCCGCTTCGAAGGCTGCCCGGTTGGCTGCCATTCGCCGCGCCATGTCCATGGCATTCACGAGGCTGCTCGGATCTGCGATTCCCTTGCTGGCGATCTCGGTCGCCGTTCCATGGTCGGGTGATGTGCGTATGATTGGAAGTCCTAAGGTGACATTGACGGCGCCGGAAAAATCCAGGGTCTTGATCGGGATCAGTGCCTGGTCGTGGTACATACACACGGCCGCGTCATAGGTTTCTCGCGATAACTGGGTGAACAGCGTGTCCGGTGGGTAGGGACCTTGAACTTCGATTCCCTCGCGGGTCAACGCCTCGATCGCTGGCATGATGATAGTGGTCTCCTCTGCGCCCATCGCCCCATCTTCGCCGGCGTGAGGATTGAGCCCGGATACGGCGATCACTGGTTCGGAAATAGCGAAGTCGCGCCGGAGGGACTGGTGGAGGATGCGGGTTTGTTCAATGATTGCGTCCGCGGTCAACGCGTCGATCGCCTCCTTGAGTCCGACATGAATCGTTACCGGTACGATCCTTAGTCCCGGACACGCAAGCATCATCACCGGCGGGGTTTCGACGCCGGCCAATTCGGCCAGAAACTCCGTATGTCCGGGAAAGCGGAAACCCGCCGCGTAAAGAACGTTCTTCTGGATCGGATTGGTTACCACTGCGGCGGCGCAGCCGTCCGTGACGAACTTGACCGCAAGTTCGATGGACCGGATAACGGAGGTCGCCGTGTCGGAGGAAGGCGAGCCCAATTTCGCGGCGTTCGACAAAGGGCAAGGAAACACCGGCAATGCTTCGGGGAAGACACCCGTCGCGTCCTCAGGCGATTTGATGGCGCGAACGGGCACGTCGATGCCGATTTCGTTCCGTACGCTTTCTATTCGCGCAATATCGTCGACGAGAAAAAAACCGGGTGGGTGAGGGTTGAGTTTCCAGCTTTTCAAGGCAATTTCGCCACCGATGCCGGCCGGCTCGCCCATTGTCAGGGCCAATGGCAGTTCCGGCGGATTGGCGCTTGGCGTGTCGAGGTGCGTCATTCAAGCTATAGCCGCACGTCGATGAATGACGCTCGCCTAAGATCACGCATGTGCCTTCGTGCCGCCAAAGACAAGCGTTCGGCAACCAACCGGTCGCGAACCGTCTCCCTAATTTGTTCCGGGGTTCGTTTCTTGATTTGAGGTACCTGTTTGTCACAGACCATCAAAACGATGATGCCGTCGCCGGAGCGGACGGGATTACTTGGTTGGAAAACAGGTAGTTTTTCGACCGTGGACCTCATCCGCGGCGACAATTGGCCGATGCGAAATGTCCCGAGTTCGCCGGACAAAGGTGATCCGTTCTGTTTGCCAATAGAATCCAGATCGGTGCAGTTAGTGGCGGAAGAAACGAGGCCGCGCGCCCGTTCCAGGTTTCGTTGGGCATCGGCCTCGGAGACATTCGGCGGCAATGCCAAGTGAAGTTGGCTTAGCTTAACGATGGTATTTTCGGTGGCGGCCTCTGCCGTTTCTCCGGCAATCCGCCTTTTGCGAAGTAGCAAAATGTAGACCCCGTCCTCGGCCCGAATCGGCGCGGAGATTTGACCCGGTTGTAACCTCTGTGCGACTGGTCCGACGACGGAGCCGAGTTGACTTGCGCTGTTCCACCCAAGGTTTCCTCCTGCCGGGGCGGTGATGCTTTGAGAAAAATTCCGTGCAATCGCGGCGAAGTTTGCACCAGATTGTATTTGCTGGATCAATCGGCCAGCGAGTTTTTCAGCCTCGATCATCGCCTGGTCTGTGGCGGCTGGCAGGAAGACTTCCGATACAAGGTATTCCGGTTTTCCTCTGTTCCTCTCAAGATCGGCGACAATCGACTCGACTTCCTCGTCGCTCACATGAACGCTACGGCGAAAACGGGAACGGACGAGTTTTCTCCACACGATGTCGGCCTCTAGCTGGTCATCGACAACGGACCGTTCGACACCGTTGCGCTTGAGAAATTCGGGCAATCCTCCTTTGCCCAATTTGTACTGTCGTTCGAACTCAACGACACTACGATCCATTTCTGCCTTGGATGCAGTAATCTCGGCTAATTTGGCTTCCTGCAATCGCAATTTGTCTTCGATTAATGAGAAAAGGACCTGTCGTGTTAGGCGTCGTCGCGATTCGGCGGTATTGGGAAGTCCGGAAAGCGCAATGATCAACGATGTCTTCGACTGCAGATCGAGGACGGATACCATTTCATCATTGACGACAGCGGCGATCCTCAAGCTCTGCTGGGAGTTGGCGGCGAAAGAGGCCACGATCAACGTGGCCGTGAACGCTAATGTCGGAAAATACTTGTGCCATCTTATGTTGCGGATCGGCCAGATGCGATTTGTTCGAGTAATCATATCATCACTGGCTTTGCGTTAATCCCGTGTGAACTTCGCCAATGGTCTTTAACACGAGATTAAACGTGATCGCGTCCGTTGGTTCCAAGTCCCGGTCTTCAAAAAATGTCCTGGTCGCTCGGGTTGTGAACATCACGCATTCGTCTTCGAAAACGACATGGATGCCGGCCGTGCGCATTTCACTAGCATCGAGGTCACTTACGAAGTTGAACCCGACCCGCCACTCGTCGTTGATCTTGGATGTGGCCTGGAAATTAAGTTCCTCGCGTCCGGAAAACTCACTGTCTTCTTGACGGTCGAGAAAAACATAATTTGTCGAGACTCTGAGCGCCGGCACCCCCCCCGAAAGGGTAACTTCGTTGCGCGTCGGTGATAAATCGTCACTTGAGAACCGCGTACGGTAACCCACGTTCAAATATCCGCCCGGCGACACTTCGGCGCGGGCCACGATGTCCGAAAAATTATCCTCTAAGCCGGACCCCTCCGCATACGTACTGTCAACCCGCGGTCGCCATGCCTGTCCGATGAAGACGGTTGATTTTCCTCCTTCATCGCCAAATACACCCCATTTTAGGCCGTAGGTAAGGCGCGGCCCCCCTTCAACCCGGTCAATACCGGTGAATCGGTTCAGGCTGAAAAGGTTGGTGTCGTCAAATTCGATCTCGGTACTATCCTCATTTGGAATATCGTCGGGATTACCCCCGTAAGGAGACCACACGGCCGCGGCAATCGGTTCGAGAACCTGCGTGATTGTCCCCTCCTTTTTGAAAAAGGGTAGCCGCCAATCGAAAGCCGCCACCGGTTGTGCTCGGTAGCTAAAGCCCGAAAACTCCTCCTTGTTGCCACCGCGGGCGAGGCTGTTCACGTGGTACAAGTCAGCGTTAAGGCCTAAGCGAAATCGGGACATGTCGCCAAATCGTCCGACAAAGGGACGTTCCCATAACGTGTGCACGGACATCCGCCGTGTATCGGTACCCTCATCGCGGGTCATGGCGAGAAAATTAAAGTCGAGTTGCGTCCGGCCACCGAAGCGATCGCGTTCACCGATGTGGTTGAAATCCACTAATGGCAATACCAGCGGTATCTCTTCTTGTACATCGTCGGACTGCAAACCCTGGAAAGCATGCGTGCTCGCCGTAAAGTAGCTTCTTTGGCGGAAGGCCTCGGCGAAAAGGCGACTGTTGAGAGAGCCGGGCGCACTGAACCCATAGCGGCGCATATAGGTGTCGTCTGTGGATCGCTTCGCGTCGAATCCCCAACGCCAAACGTCGTTGATATCAAAACGTCCTTCGCTGTCAATATGCCCACGCACACCGTAGTTGCCGTCCTCGGAATCGAACCCTCCATCGCTAGAATTGTCAGTAATGCTGCCGGTCATTTCAACTTCACCATTGCGAAGTTTTTTCCGATAGTCGACCTCCAATAGCCCGCCTTCGTCCGACATTAAGTGGGGCGTGATTGTCGCGTCTTCGGAAGGCGAAATGTTCCAGAAAAAGGGGAACTGCCCGACAAACCCAAGGTCGGAGGAGTTCCCAAACGTCGGAAACAGGAAGCCGGTCTTCCGTTTGACCGTCGGATCGGGATGCCGGAAATAGGGGGTGTAAGCAACGGGATAACCGAAGAATTCGAGCCAAGCGTCGCGGTACTCAACGACTTTTTCGTTTTTGTCATGTGTTACTCGCACGGCTTTGATCTGCCAGAGCGGTGGTTTTTCCGGATCTTCTTCGCAAAGAGCGCACGGCGAATAGACAGCGTTGCGCAAGTCCGTGAACAGGCCCGCGGAATGACGGGCGCCGGATCCGGCAATTCGACTATGATCCTTGAGTATGAAACCGATGTTCTCGATGACGCCGTCTTTCAAGTCGCCCGATACCTCGACCGTGTTACCGAAAATGATTTCGCCCGAAGGTTCCAACAAAGTCACATTGCCTTCAGCCCGGACCACGTTGGTGTTTCGGTTATAGGAGACGACATCGGCAAAAAGAGAGCGATCGCCATAGTGGACTTCGACGTTGCCGGTTGCCGTGACGATGTCGCGCTCACGGTCGAAACTCATCGTGTCGGCGCTGAAACTCACCGGCAGCACCGGCGCCTCTTTTTCGTTCAAGTCTGGTGTTGGTTGCGGCAATCCGGTTTGACGTGCCGGCAATGGCGCTTCCGTTTCCGGTGACGCCGGGCGGGGGGATCCGACGCCCTGTTGCGGGCCGAGAAGTAGACCCAACGGGCGGTCAGGCGATTGCCCGTCCGTCACCCATTTTGCGTCCGGCGATGGTGGGCGCGGCGTTGGTTGACGTGGTTGAAACGACGGGGCCGTCGGTGTCGCCAATCCAGGTGGTGACTTGGAGTAACTGTCGTCGGTGTTGAACAAGACACCCAAGGGCCGCTCAGGCGTTGTTCCCGGTAACGCCGCATCCGATTGCCGAGGGCCTTGATGGGGCGGCAGAGCCGGGGCCACCGTCGGGCGCGCGCGGGTCATTACTGGTTGCGGAGACGGTTTGCCTTCGGGGCGCCAGTCCGGCGTCGGCTGGATAAGAATGCCGAGGGGCCGGTCCGGATCCTGCGGATCGCTCTTCGGGACCGCCGCAATGACCGACGTGCTGAGCGGGATGGCCGCCAGGAAAGCCGCCAGGATGCCGATGTTGGCGGTTCGTACCAACGCCCGGTTTGGCTTTAGCCCCACGACTACCCATCCTCCATGTGTAAGAGCATCGCCAGCCCCAGGAACGTCGCAACACCCGATGGCGACCATGCGGCAAGCGTGATTGGAATGCTGTCGGAGAGGCCGAGCGCAAAAACAACGTCTGAAAAAAAATAAAGTAAAAACCCGGTAAGGACCCCGCCGGAAATAACAAAAGTCGTGGCACCACGTCGTGACGGCCTAAGCGTGAACGTCGCAGCGATTAAAACCATGGCGCACATCAGGAACGGGGTTGCGAGAAGGGTATGCCAATAAAGCCGATGGCGAATAGCAGAGAAGCCCGCCTTTTCCAAGGTTGCAATGAAATTCGGCAATGACCAGAAAGACATGGTTTCCGGCGGCGCGAAGCTGTCCTGGATTTTGCCGAGTGTCAGGTCCGTCGCCAGCCAGTACTCGCTTTCAAAGCGTGGGCGGCTCTCGGGCTCGTATATCCAGACGTTTAACATGTGCCAGAAGCCATCTTCCAGTTTCGCCTGACTGGCTTCGAGTCGGCTGTGAAACTTGTCCTTACCCAAATACATGAAGACGACGACGTTCTTGAGTTCGACGTCGTTTCCGCGCTGTGAACCGTGATCGGAATGGACGACCGACTGCCCGTCGGGATTGGCCTGTCGCAACCACAGCCCAGATCCGGACAATGCTGACAGTTCACGATGCCCTTCTATCAACCGGGCTTCCATGCGTTCGAATTTCGCCAATGTCGCGGAAGCGACCGGATTGATGACGGTCACCTGAAGTATCCCCAGTAGGAACGCGAGGCTGATAACTGGGAGAAGGAACTGCCAAGCCGACACACCGGCCGCCCGGGTCACGACCAACTCGTAGCTGCACGTGAGTCGCCAGAACGCCGCCATTCCCCCAAACAGAACGGCAAACGGGAACGTCTCCTGACCCATATGCGGGAGCTTCAGCAATGCCATTTCCAGCACGTGCTGGAATCCGACCTCCGGCTTGGAGGCGGCTCTACGCATCAACTCGATGGTGTCGAAAAGGAGGATTAAGAACAAAAACAAGCCGAACAGAAGGAAAAAGCTCAGGAGAAAATACCGGCCGATATAGAACGATAGTGTTGTTGAAATACGCATCGCGATAAGTCCTATCGGTCAGTAGGCATGGGACTTCGCGGGGCGAATTCGGTGCGGCGGTCGGATTAGTATAAACCCAGCAAATATAATCGGAAGGATCGCGTTTATATACATGAGCGGGATGAATTGTAGACGTTTAGCGGAAATATTCTCGAGACCCAAAGACAGGATCAGAAGGCTGACGGCGACGAGAGACGCGTAGGTGATCTTCTGGGCCTGGGAACGCCGGCTGAAGCTGCCCAGAATCAGGAAGCACAACGCGATGAGCGTGAAACTCAGGGCACGGAGCGGCGACACGATTCTCTTGTGAGCCTCGACCGTATATTTTCCGTAGTCATGGGGGCTCACGCCTTCGGCGTTTTCGAGGTCCAATAGTTCACCGAGGGTGCGTTCCCGCGCCTCCCGGTGGCGAGCCGGCGCTCCGGGCCCGCCGCCTGTCAGGTCCTTGAGGTCGAGCGTGCCCTGGTCGAAGTATAGGATGGAGAACTTGTTGGTCCTTTTGTCGACGGTCTGACGGTTTCCGTCGAACATGACGACACGAGCACCTGTCGGTGTTTCGACGAGGGCGCCCTTTGCAGCCATCCACGTTTCCGGTTTCTCCGGGTCTCTCTTGTCATAGGCAAGAACGCCGAGAAGTTGTCCGTCGTTCGTACGCTCGCGAACGTAAACCGTTACATTGGATATATTGGTGAAGGCGCCTTCTTTGAGAACCAAATGCGAATAATAGCGGATTTCCCACTGCAATTCACGGAACATCTTGTAGGACAAGGGCAGGAAATGGAGATTCAAGGCGTAACCGCATAGGATGACGATCAGGGTCAGGAGCAACGCCGGTTTTGCCAGAAACAGCTGGCTTTGCCCGGCCGCGCCCATAATGACGAGTTCACGATCGGATACCATCTTGGAATAAACGAACACGACAACAAGAAAGAGCGCGATCGGAAGGATCATCGGCAGAAAACTCGGCAGCATCAACAGGGTGAGATACAAAAACGTGCCAGGCGTCACACCTTGATTGACGATCATTTCCACGAATCGCAATGACTGCGACAGCCAAATGATGCACGCCAATACACCCGTCACCAGGAGCATGCCGACGCACAACTGCCGCAGGACATATCGGGTGAAGCCGTTCATGCCCTGATTCCACCAGTGCCAATTTCGGCAAAGGTGTGGGAAAAACGCTAAAAAATCAAGGATTAACCGATAGAATCGGGAACATCACATTAATTTGTGCGAACGTCGGCGGTACGATGTTCGGCCCCGTTCACTCCGGTCAGGTCCGGCTGGCAACGATCGTTTCCAGTTGCTGGATGGTCGCCCGGAGCTGGGCTTTGGTTTTGCCTTCGGGGATATCTTCGTCGGCCGTTTCCTGGTAGTCGACCGGTGATTTCGCGAATGTCAAATCCGGGGGCGACGCTTTCGATGTCGAAGTCGGAATCAGAGATGTTCTGGTATTTCAAGACGGCGTTGGTCCATGCGAAAAACCAGAACTGGAAATAACCGAATCCGCCTTTGATGCGCCGTCGGCTCAGTGCCAGGCCGAGGCCGCGCAGGGCGAAATAGATGTTTCGTGGTCTGGAGGCGAAGCGGGCCAGGCGTTGGGTCATTTGCCACATCGCGGCACGGTTCTTGAAGATCATTTTCAGAAAAAGGCCGAGATTGCCAAAGCCCTTGGCCTCAATAGCCACGAACCTCCCTTCCTCGAGAAGATCGAAATAGGCCCGGAGGCGTTCATATTGATACCCGCCATCCGTGAAGTCGTCGACGAACCCCTTGTAGCCGTCGATAATCGTTTTTCTCGGAAGCAGATAACGGATATTCGTTTGGTACTTGTACCCACCCAATCCGAAGCGGACGTCGCGGAGCCGGTTCGATAGCTTCATGCGGCGGTATAGCGGGGTTCCGGGAAAAGCCGTTAACAGGGACGGGTCCCCGGAAAGAAGGGCGGAATCCCTGAGTCCGGAAAGCGTCGAGTCGAAACACTGATCGTCATCGGAGTCGAAACCGAATATCAAACCGGCGACCACGATAAAGCCGTAGGACTGGATTGTCCGAACGGCTTCGACCATATCCGGTGCCGTATTCTGGACCTTGGCGGTTTCCAGTAGCGAGTTATGGCTGAAGCTCTCGACACCGATGAACAGCATGTCGAAACCGGCGCGGCGCAATTTGACCATGAGGGCATCGTATTTGTGCAAGTTGATGGTCAACCACGTGTAGAGACTGGGACGGAACCCGGTTCGTTCCTCCCACTCGAGGATCTTATCGATGACCTCTTCTGCCCAGCGCGGTTCGCCGATGAAATTGTCACAGGCAAACAGGACTTGCTTCACGCCGAGTCGGCAAAGGTGGTCCAATTCGGCGACGATCAGGTCGGCCGACTTGTTGTGGGGTCGGTTGTTGTCCTTCAGAATCCGGATGTCGCAGAATTCGCATAAGACCGGATGTCGCAGAATTCGCATAAGAAAGGACAACCCCGGGAGACCTCGAGGACCGCGCCGTAGTAACGATCGACCGTCGCGTCGAGCATCGGCCGGTAGAACGGCCGCGCATCCGCTATGGGAAATCGACGTTCCGATCGGATGACCCGATCCAGGGGTGACCCGCAGCGGATACCGTCGAGAATGTCTTCGATCCTCTCTTCGCCGTCACCGATGAAGATATGGTCGAACCCGTCCAGCCTGTTGAGTGATCCGGCTTGATCGAAAGACCAGCAGATCGGACCGCTGATCATGGATAGAGCCTGCGGATAGCGCGCTTTCAGGTCCTTGCGTACCTTTTCCAAGTTGGTGAAGTCTTGGTTGATCCCGCTGAACAGGAAGACGTCCGCCTCCGCGATCGATGATTCGCGCTGGAACCGGCAGTCGTACAGGGACAGGTCGAAGAGGTCTGCGTTGTCGATGTGGGAGGCCAGAGTATAGGCCCAGACCGGCATGAACTTGGCGCCATAGTTCTGTGTATCCGCATAGACCGGGTCCGGCGCGTGTATGAACGCCACCCGGAGGATACGATCTCCCTGCCGTGAGGTGTCCGCGGAAGTCTCTTTCTCGGAACCCGCCGTCATTGCCTGTTCTCGTCCCCTAGTTCCCTAATCGACATGAGGTTTCGTGTGGCCAAAGGCAACCGGTTTCTAGCCAGCCAACAGGTGGTCGACTTCAATATCACGAACCGAGCCGTACCCTTCGGTTACGGTTTCGGCAAGGCTTTCGGCTTGAACGAGGAAATGCCCGGCAAAAAACTGGGCTGATAAAATCTTGCCGCTCAGAAAAGCCGGGTTGCCTTCATCCGATGACAAACGGCTGTTGGCGATCACTGCCGACTTCAACAGCACCCATCCACCGGCAACGATACCGAGCAATCTGAGAAAAGGCACAGCGCCGGCCGCCGCGGGAATGGGATCCTGTGGATATGTCTCGACGATCCAATTGCTGGCCTGCTCCAAGGCGTCGATCGCGCGGGAGAACGATCCGGCCAGCTCCGCAAGATCCTCGCTCTCACAGTCCCGCAATTGGGCCTCGAAACCCCGGATCTCGGAAATCAACAGGGTAATCGTCTCTCCGCCCTCGCGGCCGATCTTTCGTCCGACGAGGTCATTGGCCTGGATACCGTTGGTCCCTTCATATATCGCTGTGATCCGCGCATCCCGCCAATGTTGCGGGGCACCCGATTCCTCGATGAACCCCATGCCGCCAAAGATTTGAATCCCGGTGCCCGCGACTTCGATGCCGATGTCCGAACTCCAGGCCTTTACGACCGGAGTCATCAGGTCGACCATGGCTTGCGCCTTCAGACGCTGCTCGGGATCGGGATTGAGTTTGGAGTGATCGATCTGTGCGGCGACCCAGTAGGCCAAGGCCCGAGACGCTTCTGTCTGGCATTTCATGGACAGCAACATGCGTTTGACATCGGGGTGATGGACGATGGTAACCGGGTCGGGATTATCGGAACCAAGCATACGGCTTTGGACCCGTTCGCAGGCGTAATCGCGAGCGTGTTGGTAGGCGCGTTCGGCAATCGCCACGCCTTGCAGGCCGACGGTCAGACGGGCGTTGTTCATCATCGTGAACATATACTGGATTCCGCAATTTTCCTCCCCGACCAGGTAACCAACGGCGCCGTCGTTGTCGCCGAAAGACATGACGGCGGTCGGGCTCGCGTTGATACCGAGCTTGTGTTCGAGGGAAACGCAACGCAGGTCGTTTCTGGCGCCCAAAGATCCATCGTCGTTGACCAGGAACTTGGGCACGACGAAGAGGGATATTCCCTTGATGCCGGGAGGCGCGTCCGGCGTGCGAGCGAGGACGAGGTGAATAATGTTGTCGGTGAAGTCGTGTTCACCGTAAGTGATGAAGATCTTCGTGCCCGAGATTCGGTAGGTGTCGCCTTCTCTCTCGGCCTTGGTGCGTACGCGCGCCAGGTCGGAGCCGGCTTGCGGTTCGGTCAGGTTCATGGTGCCGTTCCACTCGCCGGAAACCAGCTTCTCGAGGAACACGCCCTTGAGCTCGTCGGAACCGTGATGGGATAGCAACTCGATCGCCCCCTGTGTCAAAAGCGGGCAAAGGCCGAACGACATGTTGGCCGCCTGTACGGTCTCGCCGACCGCCGTCGAAACCAGCCATGGCAGGCCCTGGCCGCCGTAGTCGGGATCGAATGGGATGGCGTTCCAACCGCCTTCGATAAACTGCTGGTAGGCTTCCTTGAACCCATCCGGTGTACGAACCACGCCGTTTTCATAGACGCAGCCGGCTTCGTCACCCGCCTTGTTCAGCGGGGAAAGGACTTCGGTTCCCAGTTTTCCGGCTTCTTCGAGGATGGCGGCAACGAGATCGAGCGTCGCGTCCTCGTATCCGGGAAGGGCGTTGACGTCGGCGAGGCCGGCGATTTCCTCGATTACGAATCGCATGTCCTCGACAGGGGCGCGGTATTCAGTCATCGCGGGTATCTCTCCATCCGCACGGGGAGCCACAAAGGCCGTATGTCGTCAGTTTGAGGGGCCGGATTTTATGGGCTCGCCGGGACCCTTGCAAACATCCTTTAGGCGTTGCCGAGGCCGCGTCATTCGCCATCGGCATCGAAGTCGAACTCCCGTCCGGCACCGCCGTCACCGACATCGGAGGTGGCGCGGTTGCTCGCGCGGCGTTTGTGAGTGAGAAGGCGGAACAACACATATAGGAACATGGCGAGGGCGAGGAAGCCAACGATCAACATGGTTAGGCCATCACCTATTGCCGCCACGAAGCCTTCCGCCAATTCGTTTCGGGCATCCATCTGCCATCCTCGCCGAAACCGGTGTTACGTGCACGGTATCCCGCGCCTGACGCCGGTTCCGCGAACCGTTCCTGGAGCCGTCTTTCGAGACGTAGGCGACGAACGGGTTGGCGCCCAACAACGTTGCGCTTACCATGCTGACGATCTTAAGCATCATTCGGAGCGTCACATGGATGACGGCGCAGACGAGACGAGATATTTCAGGAAAACCTTCGAGGAAGGCAAGTACCTCATTCGCGAAGGCGAACCGGGTGAGGTCGCTTACGTCATCCAAAAAGGCGAGGTCGAGATCGTCAAAGGGTTCGTCAACTCCCGCCACCTAGCTTTCCGCATCAAGGGCGACGTTATCGGAGAGATGGCATTGCTCGACAACCGACCCGCGAGCGCTTCGGCCCGCGCCATGTCCGACGTCGAAGTCGTCGGTATTTCGCGCGAAGAATTCCAGGCCCGTGCCGAAGCCATGGATCCGGCGATGCGTTCAATCATGCTGCACCTCGTCAAACGGCTACGCGACGCATCAGAAGATGCTGCCAAGATCACCGACCCGGTCGCGGCCCGCCGGCTCGACTGGAAACGCGAGGAGACCTAACTGTCAGGGTTGCGGCCGTGTAAACACCCATGATTTATCATCGGAAAGGTCGTCACGGTACTCGTAGCCGCCATCGGAAAAGCTCTTAAGGCCTTCCGGTTCCTGCAAACGGTTGACGATCATATGGCGCGCCATCATGCCGCGGGCCTGCTTGGCGAACATGCCGAGGGTTCGGGCCTGGCCGTCCTTGACCTCCTTGAAGACCGGCGTAATGACGGGCACGCTCAGGGTCTTGGCACGAAGCGCTTTGAAGTACTCGTTTGACGCCAGGTTGACGACGGTTGGATTTTCGTGGCCGCCGACGATTCCGGTCACGGCATCGGCGAGGCGGCCGTTCCAATACCCGTAAAGGTCCTCGCCTTTCGGCGGTTTGAAACGGGCCCCCATCTCCAGGCGGTAGGGCTGGATCAGATCAAGAGGGCGGAGCAGGCCATAAAGTCCGGAGAGGATCCGCAAGTGGTCCTGGGCAAAGGCGAAATCGTCATTGGTCAGTGTGTCGGCCTTGAGCCCGACGTAGGTGTCGCCATTGAACATCAGCGCCGCCTGCTTGGCGTTGGACAGGTCGAAGGGGGTCGAGAAGGATTTGAAGCGTTGATAGTTGAGTTCGGCAAGGGCGTCACTCAGCTTCATGGTCTGTGCCAATTGGCTGCGGCTCAGCCGGTGCGCCTTCTTGACCAGTGCGCTCGCCTGCTCGAGAAAATCCGGCTGGCTGTGTTCGGCAATGGAGCTTTCGGTCTCAAAATCGAGTTTCTTGGCGGGAGAGATAAGCGCAAGCATAAGCGTCCTTCGAAATCGTCTATGAATGGCCTCGCGGCGGCGGGAAATGTCGCCTAAATATAGGTAGCGGCGTGCGCGGGGCAACAGGAATACGGAACGATGATAACGGTCAATGGCTTGAAAAACTGCGATACCTGCAAAAAAGCCCTGAAATGGTTGGAGCATCAGGGGGTCGAGCATTGTTTCCATGACGTCCGAGCGGCGGGCATCGACCACGATCGGCTGCTTAGGTGGTGCGGGGAGGTCGGCTGGGAGGCCCTGCTCAACCGGCGCGGTACGACATGGCGCAAACTGCCCGAAGGCGACAAGATCGGGATCGACGAAGAGAAGGCGATCGAACTGATGCTCGAGTTTCCGGCTCTGATTAAGCGGCCTGTTTTCGAATCGGATGGGAAGATCATCGTCGGCTTCCAGCATGAGCAAAAGGATGCGCTTCTCGCGCGGGATTGAGACGGATGTTCATCGACCTGACCCATACCTTCGAGGATGGAATGCCGGGGTTCCGCATGAGGGGCCCGGAAGGCGAAGTGGTGCAGTATTCCGCCGCCGTTTCGCCGTTCCTGACCCATGCCGACTCGGAGCCTTTTTACGATGGTAAGGCGTCATTCGAGATCACAGAAGTGACGTTCCAGACCTCGATCGGCACCTATTTGGATGCGCCGCGCCACCGGTTTCCCGACCGCCACGATATCGCCGACTATTCCCTCGAAAACCTCGTCTTGCCTGGTTGTGTGATCGACGTGACGCAATGCAAACCAGAGCGCAGCGTGATGCCGGATGATCTGCCGTCGGGTTTCGACCCCAGCGGCAAGGCGGTGCTTTTCCGTTTCGGATGGGACCGATATTGGGGCCATGAGGCGTATTTCGATTACCCATTCATCGGTCGGGATGTGCTGACCTTGTTGCGCGACGGCGGAGCTGAGCTAGTCGGCGTCGACACGCTCAACATCGACGATTCAAGCGATCCCGAAAGGCCCGCCCATACTTGGTTTTTGGACGCCGGTATCCGGATCGTCGAGAATTTGTGCCATCTCGACAAACTGCCGGATAGGGACTTCCGGTTTTTCGCGGTTCCCTTGCCGGTACGGGGTGCGGCCGCTTTTCCCATCCGGGCATTCGCCGAATTCGATACCGAAGCCTTTCGCGATTAGGCTCAGGACTCATTGATTGAGATAGAAGATGACGGTTGCGGCGATGCATATGGCGGAGAAGAAAGTGTGGGAGCAGGGGTCGTATCGGGTGGCGATGCGCCGCCAGTCTTTGAGTTTTGCGAACATGTTTTCGATTTTGTGGCGCTGCTTGTAGAGCGCCTTGTCGTAATCGATTTGAACTTTGCGGTTTTTCTTCGGCG
>Ga0056114_1000029_pt1 | contig 43196 bp, 36 predicted proteins | sample WorMetHERISLAND1_FD_77005 | JGI IMG/M metagenome (GOLD analysis project Ga0056114, IMG submission 77005) | Marine gutless worms symbiont microbial communities from Max Planck institute for Marine Microbiology, Germany - Olavius loisae HERON... ...
GCCCAGGAGCGGCATTAAACCGGACTTCCCGATATTCCGGCAAATCGCCCAACACATCGCTCAAAAGCCCTAAACAACAAACCCCACCAAAAAATGATGGGGTTTGTCAGCGGTCTGAAGGGGCGCCAAAAAGGCGCCCCTTCTTTTTGCCTTCGAGGCCTAATGAGAGGCCCGTTTTGACGCCCGTTCGTCCGGCAATTCCTCGCCGGTCTCCTGGTCGACGACACGCATGGAAAGCTTGATCTTTCCGCGGTCGTCGATGTCGATCAGTTTGACCCGGACCTCATCGCCGACGTTGACGATATCGGTCGTCTTGCCGACCCGATGCTGCGCCAGCTCGGAAATGTGAACCAAGCCGTCCTTGCTGCCCATGAAGTTGACGAAAGCGCCGAAGTCGACCGTCTTGACGACTTTGCCCTTATAGAGCTTGCCGACCTCCGGTTCCGCCGTCAGGCCCTCGATCCAATCGATCGCCGCCTGTGCCGCCGTTTCGTCAACGGCGGCGACTTTCACCGTGCCGTCGTCTTCGATATCGATCTTGGCGCCGGTGGTCTCGCAGATCTCGCGGATCATCTTGCCGCCCGGGCCGATGACGTCGCGGATCTTGTCGCGGTTGATGTTGATCACGGTGATCCGAGGCGCGTTGGCACTGACCCCTTCACGGGCGTTGGAAATCGCCTTCGACATTTCGTCGAGGATGTGCAACCGGCCGCCGCGCGCCTGTTCGAGCGCGACCTTCATGATCTCCGCCGTGATCGAGGTGATCTTGATGTCCATCTGCAGCGACGTCACGCCTTCCGACGTACCGGCAACCTTGAAGTCCATGTCGCCCAGGTGGTCCTCATCGCCGAGGATGTCGGAAAGGACGGCGAAGTCGTCACCCTCCTTGATCAAACCCATGGCGATACCGGCAACCGGCCTCGGCAGGGGTACGCCCGAGTCCATCAGGACCAGGGACGCTCCGCAAACGCTCGCCATGCTGGACGAGCCGTTGGATTCGGTGATCTCGGAGACGACGCGAACCGTGTAGGGGAAATCGGTCTTCGACGGCATCAGCGGGTGGATGGCCCGCCAGGCCAGCTTGCCGTGGCCGATCTCGCGCCGTCCGGTGAACCCGAACCGCCCGGCTTCGCCGACCGAATAGGGCGGGAAGTTGTAATGCAGCATGAAGTGTTCACGGTAATCCTCGGCGAGGCCGTCGATGATCTGCTCGTCCTGGCCGGTGCCGAGTGTGGCGACCACCAGCGCTTGGGTTTCGCCGCGGGTGAACAGGGCCGAACCGTGGGACCGTGGCAGAACCCCGACCTCGACGGCAATCGGGCGAACGGTTTCCGTATTGCGGCCGTCAATGCGCTTGCCGGTCTTCAGGATGTCCTGGCGGACGATGTCCGATTCCAGACCCTTGAGGACTTCCGGCAGGACTTGGCCGACGAAGTCCTGGTCGAGGGAATTGTCTCCGGCCAGCTCTTCGGTGACCCGTTTTTTGACGGCCCCGACCTTGTCCTGGCGTTCGAGCTTGATGATCTCGCCGTAGGCTTCGCGCAGATCGTTCTCGGCCATGCCTTTGACGCGCTCCGCCAGCTCGGCCTTGCCGGCCGGCGGCTCGGGAACGTCGAACGGCTCCTTGGCGCAAGCCTCGGCCAGGTCGATGATGGCGTCGATAATCGGCTGGAAAGCCTCGTGGCCGAAGGTCACGGCGCCCAACATGACCTCTTCGGAAAGCTCGCTGGCCTCCGACTCGACCATCAGAACGCCGTCCTTGGTGCCGGCGACGACGAGGTCGAGTTGGGTCGACGGCATTTCGTCGAGCTGCGGGTTAAGCACGTACTCACCATCGATATAGCCGACACGGGCGCCGCCGATGGGGCCCATGAAGGGAAGACCGGAAATGGTCAGCGCCGCCGAGGTTCCGATCATCGCCGGAATGTCCGGGTCGTTTTCCAGGTCGTGGGCCATGACCGTGCAAATGACCTGGGTCTCGTTGCGGAAACCCTTGACGAACAGCGGCCGGATCGGCCGGTCGATGAGGCGCGAGGTTAGCGTCTCACGGTCGCTCGGGCGGGTTTCGCGCTTGAAAAAACCGCCGGGGATTTTTCCGGCGGCATAGGCTTTTTCCTGGTAGTGGACCGACAGCGGGAAAAAATCGAGGCCGGGGCGCGGCGACTTTTCGCCGACCACCGTACACAGCACTTTCGTTTCGCCATAGGTGACCATGACGGCACCGTCGGCCTGGCGGGCAACCTTGCCCGTTTCCAGGGTCAGCTTGCGCCCGCCCCAGTCGATCTCTTTTCTGAATTCTTGGAACATGATTGATTTATCCTAGCTTCCTACGTCGAACCGGCACCCCATGTGCCGATCCTCCCGAAACCGCCCGTCCATCAGGCCTGTTTCGGTCGTTTATCGTTTCCGGGTTTTCCGGACAGGTGTGTTCTCCGCTGTGTATTCCGTGTGGCACGTCCAGCGGGAACACCGGTGACGCCATCTAACGTCTCAGACCGAGTCTCTTGACGAGGTCCTCGTAGCGTTTGGTTTCCTTACGCTTGACATAGTCCAGCAGGCGCCGGCGCTGGCCGACCATCATCAGGAGACCCCGCCGAGAATGAAAATCGGTCTTATGGGTTTTCAGATGTTCGGTGAGATTGGCGATCCTTTCACTCAGGATGGCCACTTGGACTTCCGGCGAACCAGTGTCGCCTTCTTTGGTCGCGAACTCCTTGACGAGTTCCTGTTTCCGCTCTGCGGTGATCGACATCGTTTACTCCAATCCATCTAGGTTCAAAACGCGAAGGGGTCGTATTTCCCCTCCTGCAATTCGGGCCAATGCCACCATCCGTCCCTCCGCCATAGCGCATACGACATCGCCCTGGGCGATGTCCTTGAAAGGGGATCGGCTGGCAACCGGCATGACGGGAATACCCTGTCCGTGCCGCAGCTTTCGGGCCTCGTCCTTGGTCAGGGCCAGCGCCGGGATGTCGTCCAGCGCGGTCTCGACCGGAAAAAAGGCCTCCGAATCGGGCGCACTATGCCCGAGCGACTCAAGATAATCCAGCGAAATCGCATCGTCTTCCGTAAACCTGCCGACGGCCGTTCGGCGAAGCCCAGCAACGTGTCCGACCGTACCCAATGCCTCGGCCAGATCCCGGGCCAGGCTGCGAATATAGGTCCCTTTTCCGCAAACGGCGCGGAACTCGGCATAGTCGCGATCGGAAGAACCGAGGTACTCGAAGACCTCGATCGTGACCTTCCGGGGCTCAAGTTCGATCTCGACGTTGGCCCGGGCCAGATCGTAGGCGCGTTCGCCGTTGACCTTGATGGCCGAATACAATGGAGGAACCTGCTCGATATCGCCGGTGAATTGCGCAAGCTTGGCGCGGATCTGGTCTTCGCCGGGCCGGACATCACTGGTTTCCGTGACCGCGCCTTCCCGGTCGTCGGTGGCGCGGGCCTCGCCCCAGCGCACCGTGAACCGGTAGGTCTTGACGCTGTCCATGGCGTAAGCAACGGTTTTCGTTGCCTCGCCGAAGGCGATCGGCAGGACGCCGGTGGCCAGCGGATCGAGGGTGCCGCCGTGGCCGGCCTTGGCTGCGTCCAAGGCCCGCCGCGCCTTTCCGACGACGGCGCTGGAGGACAATCCGGCCGGTTTGTCGACGATGATCCAGCCGTGGATTGGACGGCTCTTTCTCCTACGCCCCATCGTCGGTCTCGTCGCCGTCCTTCGCCAAGTCCTGCAAGACCCGGGGTTCGTGAAGCAGGGCGTCGATGCGGTCGGCCTCATCGAACGAGGTGTCCCAAATGAACGACAGGCGCGGGACGTATTTCAGGCGGACGGATTTCGCGATCCGCCGGCGCAGAAACGGCACGGCCCTCTCGAGGCCGCTCAAGACCCGATCATGGTCCGCCGGGTCGCCGCCGCCGAGCGGCAGTACGAAAGCCGTCGCGTTCTTGAGATCGGGGCTGATGCGGACTTCGGTCACGGTCACCGGCAGGCCGCTGACGGCCGGATCCCGGATTTCGCCCTTTTCGAGGATCCATGCGAGCGCGTGACGGATTTCCTCACCGACCCGCAATTGGCGCTGACTCGGGCCGGCGGCCCCTCGGTTGATCATCGCGACCTCGCGCAACACTACCTTTGGCAGACTGAAATCAACCCCGAGCGGAGGGTCGGAGCCCTCACAGCTCGCGGGCGACTTCCTCGACATCGAAGCATTCGATCATGTCGCCGGTCTGGATGTCCTGGTAATTGGCGAATGCCATGCCGCATTCGGTCCCGGACTGGACTTCCTTGACGTCGTCCTTGAAGCGCTTCAATTGGCTGAGTTCGCCTTCGTGAACGACCACCTCGTCGCGAATGAGGCGGACGCGGGCACCGCGTTTGACGATCCCTTCGGTGACGATGCAACCGGCCACCCGGCCGACCTTGGAAACGGTGAACACCTCACGGATTTCGGCATAGCCCAACAAGGTTTCCTTGACCTCCGGCGACAGCATCCCGGACAGCACCTTTTTCAGGTCGTCAGTCAGGTCATAGATGATCGAATAGTAACGGATCTCGATGTTGTCGCGCTTGGCCAGGTCTCGGGCCTGCGGGTTGGCCCTGACGTTGAAGCCAATGATAATGGCGTTGGACGCACGGGCCAGCGTGATGTCCGATTCGTTGATGCCGCCGACCGCAGAATGCAGGACCTGGACCTTGACCTCGTCGGTCGAGATGTTCTCCAAGGCGCCGATGATTGCCTCGACGGACCCATGGACATCGGCCTTGATGATGACCGGCAACAGCTCCGCTTCGCCTTCCTTGATCTTCTCGAACATCTGCTCGAGCGTACCCCGTGAACTGGCGAGCTGGCGGGCGTCGCGGTCCCGGCGCTGGCGGAACTCGGTGACCTCGCGGGCACGGCCTTCGGATTCGACACCGGTCACCTCGTCACCGGCGGCCGGCGTCCCGTTGAGGCCGAGAACCTCGACCGGCACCGCCGGTCCCGCCTCTTCGACGGTTTCTCCGCGGGCGTCGAGCATGGCGCGCACGCGGCCCCATTCACTGCCGGCCACGAAGATGTCGCCGACCCGGAGCGTACCGCGCTGGACGAGGACGGTGGCGACCGAACCGCGGCCCTGTTCCATTTTCGATTCGACGATGACGCCTTCCGCCGCGCGGTCCGGATTGGCCTTGAGGTCGAGCAGTTCGGCCTGCAGGAGAATGGCCTCCTCGAGTCGGTCGAGGTTGGTCTTCTCGAGGGCCGAGACCTCGACGGCGAGAACGTCGCCGCCCATTTCCTCGACCTGGATGTCGTGCTGCAGGAGTTCCGTACGCACCCGGTTGGCGTCGGCCTGCGGCCGGTCCATCTTGTTGATGGCGACGACGATTGGAACACCGGCGGCCTTCGCATGATGAATGGCCTCGACCGTCTGCGGCATGATCCCGTCGTCGGCTGCGACGCAAAGCACGACGATATCCGTGACCTGGGCGCCGCGCGACCGCATTTCCGTGAAGGCGGCGTGGCCGGGCGTGTCGATGAAGGTGATCTTGTCCCCGTGCGGCATGGTCACCTGGTAGGCGCCGATATGCTGGGTGATGCCGCCGGCCTCGTGGGCGGCGACGTCGGTCTCCCGGAGCGCATCCAACAGCGAGGTCTTGCCGTGATCGACGTGCCCCATCACCGTTACCACGGCAGCCCGGGGTTCGGTGGCGGCGGCGGCGTCCACTTCCGTCCGCAGTCCTTCCTCGACATCGGCCTCCGACACGCGCTTGAACTTGTGGCCGAATTCACCGACGACCAGCTCGGCCGTATCGGCGTCGATCGTCTGGTTGATCGTCACCATCACGTCCATGTTCATCAGTGTCTTGATGACATCGGAAGCCCGCTCGGCCATACGGTTGGCCAATTCCTGGACGGTAATCGCTTCCGGGATGACGACTTCGCGGATCACCTTCATGCCCTCGCTTCTTTGCAATTGGGCTTTCTGTTTTTCCCGCTCGCGTTTGCGCTTCACGGACGCGAGGCTGCGTTGATGCCCCTCCTGGTCCTCGAGGGCTTCGGAGATGGTCAGCTTGCCGGACCGGCGCCGCGGTTCGCCGCGCCTGGACGGTGCCTTGCGGTTGTCCGGTTTGGCGCCCTTCTTCGGGCGGGCACGATGTTCCTCTTCCTCTTCCTTGCGCCGCGCCAGTTCGGCTTCCGCCTGACTGGCCTTTTTACGTTCGGCATCTTGGGCGGCCGGGGCCGCCTCTGGTTCCTCCGCTTCTTCGGGCTCCGGCGGCTGTTCCTTGGCGCGAGCCGCTTCCTCCGCCGCCCGGGCGGCTTCACGTTCGGCGGCGAGACGTTGTTCCTCGCGCGCCAGTTCATCGGATTTTTTCGCGTCCTCGAGGGCCTTCAGGCGCACCGCCCGTTCTTCGTCGGTGAGCTGGCGGGCCGGCGCCTCGTCGACGGGCGCCTCGACGGGTTCTTCCTTGAATGCGGCGGCGGCTTCCTTGACCTCCGCCATGCGCCCACCTGAGTCCGGCGCAAACGTCCTCTTTTTGCGAACCTCGACCGTCACCATCTTGGAGCGCCCGTGCGAAAAACTCTGGCGGACCTGTCCGGTTTCCACCGTCTTTTTCAGCTCGAGCTTGCCGGGCCGTGAGAGTCCCAGCTTCTTGTCCTTGTTCGTTTCTTTCGTTTCGGTCATCGGATTCGATTCCAACCTTCATACGGCCCCGGTTCGGGGGCATTCCTTTAGCGTCAAACTGCCGTCGCTTCGTCGTCCGGGCACTGGCGGAAACCCATGAGACGACCCAAATCCCTCATCAACCGGTCCGCCAACCGGCCCGGGCCGATGGCCACATATACGACCGTTTCCCGACCCAATGCCTGGCCCAATTCGGCGCTCGTCAAAACGCTTTGCACGGGCACGGCAGCTGCCAAGCGTTCCATCTTTTTGCGGCCGTCGGCTCCCGCATCGGAGGCCGTCAACAGGAGCCCGGTCCGGCCGTTGGCCAAGCTGGTGCGGACCTTTTCGAATCCGCCGACCGCGGCGCCGGCACGCCTCGATAGGCCGATCAACTCCATACACCGACGCGACAGCAGGCTCTCGATACGGTCCGCGAACCCGACGGGAACCTCGACCTTGCGGCGAGCTACCCTGGCGAACAGGTTCTTCGCGCAGGCAGTATTTACCACATCGCGTTGGGCGCTCAACCATAAACCCCTTCCCGGCAACCTTTCCTCTATGTCCGCCACCGGCTGTCCGTCCGGCGCAATGACGAAGCGAATGAGTTCGTGTTTCGGTTTTCGCTCGCCGGTGACGATACATTTCCGTTCCTTATCAACGCCGTCGCCGTATCGGTCTTGGGTTCGTTCCGGGGCTCGATCCTCGTGCACGACGCGGTCTCCGGTTTCCTTTCGCTGGTCCCTTTGACACTATTCTCCAGCCGGTTTTTCTTGTTCAGCGGGTTCGGCGGTTTCGCTCGGCGCTTCTGAGGGAACCGTCGTTCCACCGTCCGCCGCTGCGGCCTTGGCGCCGTCTTCGGCCGGGGTTTCCCCGTCTGCCGGTTCTTCGTCTGCGGTTTCCTCATCCGCAAACCAGTGCGCACGAGCCGCCATGATGATGTCGTTGGCCTTGTCCAGCGACAAAGACCCCTCTCCGAGGATCTCGATGAGTTCATCGCCCGCGAGATCGGCCAGGTCGTCGCGCGTCTTCAGGCCCGCTTCACCCAGAGTCACCATCATCGACGGCGTCACGCCGGTGACCTCCGCCATGTCGTTGTCGACACCGAGGTCGAGGCGGCGCTTCTCCAGTTCCTCGTCGCGGACCGCCAGATAGTTGCGGGCCCGGGCCCGGAGCTCGGTGGCCACCTCTTCGTCAAATCCCTCGATTTCCGTGAGATCGTCGACCGGAACGAAGGCCACCTCCTCGATCGACGAAAAACCCTCGGTAACCAGCAGATGGGCGATCACGTCATCCACATCGAGAGCCGCGACGAAGTTCTGGGAGCGGTCCTGGAATTCCTTGGTGCGGCGTTCCGATTCCTTCTCTTCGGTGAGGATGTCGATGTCCCATCCGGAAAGTTGCGAGGCCAGCCGCACGTTCTGGCCGCGCCGCCCGATGGCCAGGCTCAATTGATCGTCGGGGACGACGACCTCGATTTTGTTCTTTTCCTCATCGAGGACGACTTTCGCCACCTCGGCCGGCGCCAGGGCATTGACGATGAAGGTCGCCGGGTCGGGAGACCATTGGATGATGTCGATCTTCTCGCCCTGCAGTTCGCCGACGACGGCCTGTACCCGCGAGCCGCGCATGCCGATGCACGGACCGACCGGATCGAGGCTCGAATCGTGGGACATGACGGCGATCTTGGCCCGAGACCCGGGATCGCGCGCCACCGATTTTATTTCGATGATGCCGTCATAGATTTCCGGCACTTCCTGGGCAAACAGTTTGGCCATGAATTCCGGATGGGTGCGCGACAGGAAGATTTGCGGCCCCCGGGTTTCCTCACGGACATCGACGATATAGGCGCGGACTCGGTCACCGTTGGTGGCGTGTTCCCTGGGGATCGACTCGTCGCGTCTGAGCATGGCTTCGGCCCGACCCAGGTCGACGACGATGTTGCCGTATTCGATGCGCTTGACAATGCCGTTGACGATCTCGCCGACCCGGTCCTTGTACTCGTCGTACTGGCGGCTGCGCTCCGCCTCGCGCACCTTCTGCACGATGACCTGCTTGGCCGTTTGCGCGGCGATACGCCCAAAATCGACGGGCGGCAGCTCGTCAACCAGGAATTCGCCCGGCTGGGCGTCCGGCTTCTTGCGCTGCACCTTGGCCAGGTCGACCTGAGTGATTTCGTTTTCGATTTCGTCGGCGGTTTCGACCACCTCGACGTAACGGGCCAGCGAGATGGCACCGCTGGTCCGATCGATGCGGGCGCGAATGTCGTGTTCGTGTCCGTATTTGGAGCGGCCGGCTTTTTCGATCGCCTGTTCCATGGCCTCGAGGACTTCATCGCGTTCAATGCTCTTGTCGCGGGCCACCGTCTCGGCGACCTGAAGAAGTTCGGGGCGCGCGTGCACGTCGCTGATATCGGTCACGCTTTCGGTCATCGTTTCACTCATGTCTATTCACCTTTTTCCGCCGCCGCGATCAATTCGTCGGTCAGCACCAACTTCGCTTTCTGAATATTGTCGAAGGCAATGGTCTTTTCCTGCCCGTCGTCGACGATGATTTTCACGTTGTCGTTTTCGACTCCAGCGAGACGGCCCCGGAAACGGCGCCGGTCCTCGATCGGCTGAAAGGCCTCGACCTTGGCTTCGAATCCGGTAAACCGCTCGAAGTCCCTGAGCTTGACCAACGGCCGGTCGAGCCCGGGCGAACTGACTTCCAGGGTATAGGTCCCGTCAATGGGGTCCTCGACGTCAAGAAGGGCCGAGACGGCACGGCTGATGTTCGCACAATCATCCACGGTCATGGTCTTCCCGTCCATCGGCTCGGCCATGACCTGCAGGCAGAGATCGTGTTTGCCGGATATCTGAATCCGGACGATTTCGAACCCCAGGCCCTCGACCGTCGGGGCGATCAATTGCTCGACACGTTCGGCCAAATCCACGGCCCTGAACTCCTCGGTCTTCGCACCGGCGGCACCCGGAAAACAAAAAAGGCGGGCCGGAGGCCCACCCCATCAATTTCACGACCGCAAACGGGCATGTGACGAGATACACTCGAAACAAAGTGTGGGCGTCATATAAACCCGTCTCTGAGGAAATTCAAGTGAATCCGACGCCCGGTCTCAGGCCGCGGGGCAACCGGCCGAACCGCAGGAATACCGGGTTCGCGCCGTGTTTTCGCGCTTTTGTTTCGTAGCGGGTCACGACCCAGCCGTCCGGCGGCCGGCGCCAATCCGACGGCCGCTTGGCCAACCAGCGAAGCTCGCCACCCCGAAGGAAAAGCTCCAGGGCCCAGGCGATGTAACCCATGTGGTCGCTGGCGAACAGAATCTCGCCGTCGTCCTTGAGGAGGCGGACCAGGCATTCAACGGTCTGCGGCGATACAAAGCGGCGCCGATGGTGGCGCGTCTTCGGCCAGGGGTCATTGAACAGGATGAAGATACGCCCGATCGATGCCGCCGGCAGGTGGTCGAGGAGGAGCCTGGCATCGTCATCAAATATGAGGACGTTCTTGAGACCGCCCTCTTCGATCATCGTCAACAGCGAGGCAACGCCGTTAACGAAGGGCTCACAGCCGATGAAGCCCGTTTGCGGATGGCGCGCCGCCAGCGCCGCCAGATGTTCGCCGGCACCGAATCCGACCTCCAGCCACAGGTCGTCGACCGGTTCGGGAAAAAGCGTCCCCGGGTCTTGGTCGGCCAGTCGCGCCGGGTCGAGCCGCAAACGCGGCAGCAAGCCGTCGACCAGTGCCTGGCGGCCGGGGCGCAGTTTTTTTCCGCGCCGCCGGCCGTACCAACGGGAATCGGTTGCGGGTTCGCTCGCCGTCAAGAAAGGTTGAAGGCCGAACGAATATCGTCGACGAGGTCGGTGCGCTCCCAAGAAAACCCGCCGTCGCCATTGGGGATACGGCCGAAATGGCCGTAGGCCGCTGTCCGTTCGTAGATCGGGCGGCTCAGTTCCAGGTGTTCACGGATACCGCGCGGCGACAGGTCGACCAGCTCCTGGAGCACATCGGCGAGCTTGTCCTCTTCGTTATTTTTGCCGGTCTCGTGCATGTTGACGTAGAGGGACAGCGGCTCCGAGAACCCGATGGCATAGGCCAACTGGATCGTGCAGGCCCGCGACAAGCCCGACGCGACGACGTTCTTGGCGAGATAGCGGCAGATATAGGCGGCCGAACGGTCGACCTTGGTCGGGTCCTTGCCGGAAAACGCGCCGCCGCCGTGCGGCGCGGCGCCGCCATAGGTGTCGACGATGATCTTGCGGCCGGTGAGGCCGGCATCGCCGTCCGGGCCGCCGATGACGAAGCGGCCAGTCGGATTGACGTAGAACTCGTCTTCCGGGCACATCCACCCTTCGGGCAGCGATTTCTCCACATAGGGCCGCACGATCTCGCGGACGTCGTCCTGGCTGAGATTGTCGTCGTGCTGGGTCGAAACGACGACCGACGTGGCGCCGACCGGACGGTCCTGAACGTACTTCAGCGTAACCTGGCTCTTCGAGTCGGGGCCGATCCCGGGCAGATCGCCGGCATGCCGGGCATCGGCGAGGTTTTTCAGGATCAGGTGCGAATAATGGATGGGTGCGGGCATCAGCACGTCGGTCTCGTCGCAGGCATAGCCGAACATCAGGCCCTGGTCACCGGCCCCTTCGTCCTTGTTGCCGGCGGCGTCGACGCCTTGCGCGATGTCGGTCGACTGCTTGTGCACGTGCACTTGGACTTCCGAATTCTCCCAATGGAAGTTCTCCTGGTCGTAGCCGATGTCCTTGATGGCGCGGCGCGCGGCGGCCTCCATCTGATCCTTGCTGATGTCCTGGGCACAGCGGGTCTCACCGGCAAGGACGACCAGGTTCGTGGTGACCAGGGTCTCGACGGCGACACGCGAAACCGGGTCGGCCTCCAAAAAGAGATCGACGATGGCGTCCGACACGCGGTCGCAGACCTTGTCCGAGTGCCCCTCGGAAACGGATTCGCTGGTGAAGAGAAAATCTGATTTGTGCACGTTAAAACCCTCTGGTCATAATGTTCAATCCGATTGGACCGAGGGCCTCAACGCCGTGTCGTCGTTGGAAAGAGCCCACTTAGCGCCATTGTTTACGTGGTGGCAAGCGGTCCAAATCCATCCACGGCCGCGCGCTGGCGAGCGGCGAACGTTTTTGGCAAGGTTTACAGAACCCGTCAAGTTCAATGAGTGCCCCGACGCCACGAAGCGCCGGTAGGTGCTTCGAAACGCTGTCACCGGGGACGCGTTTTCATGCGCCCTTCGTGCTCAGCCCACCGACCCGGGCCGCCTGCCGGCCTTCCGGCGAAAAGCCAGCGCAAGGGCCAGCACGAAGACCAGCACCGCCGCCGTGATCCGGTCGCCCCAACGGCCGTAGGGCGGTGCCGAGGAAAGGCGCACCGGCAGACCGCTGTCGAGGACCCCTTGTCGGCCCAGGTCCAGTCGCTTGATGATCCGGCCGTAGGAATCGGTGACGGCGGAAATCCCCGTGTTGGCGACGCGGACCAGGGGGATGCCCATCTCGACGGCCCTGAGGCGCGCCGCCGCCAAATGCTGATAGGGCCCTGCCGACATGCCGAACCAGGCGTCATTGGTGACATTCAAGAGCCACGCCGGCTTTGACCCCAGAGCCGTGACCTCGGCCGGGAAGATCACTTCGTAACAGATCAGCGGCGCCACGGGCGGCAACCCGGGGATGTCGAGAACCGGCGAACCGGAACCGGGCGAAAAGTCGACCCGGCCCGCCGTCAGCTTGGAGAAACCGAGAACACCGCGCATCGGCACATATTCCCCGAACGGCACCAAATGGACCTTGTCGTAGGTGGCGTTCAGCGCGCCGTCATCATCGATGACGTGTAGGCTGTTCCAGTAGGCCGGGCCGCCCTCACCGCCGAGTTCCCCGCGCGGCGCGCCGGTGATCAGGTGTCCGCCCTTGGGCGCGATGCTCCCGAGCAGCCGGATCAAGGGCGGATCATGGGACAGGTTGAACGGCACGGCGGTCTCGGCCCAGATGATATGGGTCGGTCTACCTCCGGGTTCGGTCGGACCGCGGCTCAGATCGATCTGTGTCTTCACGTGCGAGGCGCGAAGATCAGCTTTCCATTTGAGGTGCTGGGGTATGTTCGGTTGCACGAGGCGCAGGCGCACACCGTCGACCCAGGTCGGCTCGGCCGACGACAGGCGCCAATGGCCGGCGGCGAAGACCAGCGCCAGCAAGCCGAAAGCGGCGGCGACCGTTCCCCACCGCCGCATGGCCGGAGCCTCGTCGATTAGGGCGAGGGCGCATGTGGCTGCAATCAGGGTCAGCAGACCCAGCACATAGACGCCGCCGAAACCGACAAACTGGACCATGGCATCGGACCCGTCCCAGACGGTGCCGATGAGGTTCCAGGGCAGGCCGGTGAAGATCCACCCGCGGATCCATTCCGACGTGGTCCACAGACCGGCGAACAAGCAGACCCTGCCAAGGGCCGACAGGTTCAACCGCCGCTCAATGAGCCACAAGAGCAGGGCGACGGTGCCCGTAAACACGGCCAGCCCGGCGGCCAGCGCAGCGACGGCGACCGGTGCCAACAGCCCATAAGTGGCGGCGTCGACGAGGAAGGCGTGGGCGATCCAATGGAAGCCGACGGCGAAATGGCCGACCCCGAACCACCATCCGGCAGCGAACGCGGAGCGTGCCCGGCCGGCGGATTGGATCGTCAGCAAGAGACCCGTAAAGCCCGGCACGATCAGGAGGAACCAGTTCCAAGGCGGCAGCGCCAGGGCGGACAGGGCCCCCAGCAAGAGGACGACCAGCCAAAGGCGCCAACCGGTCAGGCAGGCGAAACGGTACGCGAGATCATGAAGGGTCCGGCGGTCGGGGTGGGTCATCGTGGCGGCCGGTCGTTCCTGCGGAATTGGGTGCGAATCAGTCTTGAGTGCTTCTCGACGCTGGCTTCTTGCCGGTTCTTTTCATACGGAGCCGGCGAATACGGCGGGGGTCCGCATCGAGAACCTCGAACTCCAGGCCCGAGGGATGACGGATCAATTCGCCGCGGATGGGAACACGCCCCGCCAGGGAAAAGACGAGTCCGCCCAGGGTATCCAGGTCTTCGCGCTCCTCTTCCGAGAGAACTTCGCCGAACTCGTGCTCCAGGACCTCGATGGTGACCCGGGCATCCGCGTTGTAGCTACCGTCGGACGTCTTGATCAGGCGCGGTTCCTCTGAGTGGTCATGCTCGTCCTCGATTTCACCGACGATCTCTTCGACCAGGTCCTCGATGGTCACCAGCCCGTCGACGCCGCCGTATTCGTCGACGACCAGCGCCATGTGCGACCGCGACACGCGCATTTCCAGCAACAATTCCAGAACCTGCATGGACGGCGCGACGAAGAGCACGTTGCGGATGATCTTGTCCGGCGTGAACTCCGCTTCCCTGCCGCGCCATGCGAGCACGTCCTTGGCGTGGATGAACCCGATGGAGTCGTCGAGCGTGTCCTTGAAGACCGGCAACCGCGAATGCCCTTCATGGGTGATCAAGTCGATGATTTCCGTTAACGCCGTATTCTCGTCGATGGCGATGATATCGACGCGCGGGACCATCACGTCGTGAACGTCGCGGCTCCTCAGCTCCAGGATATTGGCGAGAAGCGCCCTTTCCTCGGCGGTAATCGGGACTTCCTGCTCCTCGCGCTCCTCCAACAATTCCTCGAGCGTATCGCGCGGCGAGGAATCACCGTTGCCGAACCGCAGAATCGACCGCAACCACTTCCGCGGACCCGGAGCCGAGGATTCGGTGTCGGATACCGTGCTCTCGACATTGCCGCTGGTCGCCGGGTCGTTCATGGGCTCGTTTCCCGGCCCGGTTGCGGCGCCGGCGCGCGGTAAGGGTCGGCGACCCCCAACACCGCCAGGGCGTCTCTTTCCAGTTCTTCCATCACAGCCGCATCTTCTTCATCGATGTGGTCGAATCCAAGCAGGTGCAGCATACCATGGGCAACCATATGTGTGAGGTGGTCGGTCATGGCCTTGCCTTCGGCGATCGCTTCGCGCTCGACGGTCTCGAAGGCGACGATGATATCGCCGAGCAAAATCGGCGCATCCGGCGGCAGGGACTCCACTTCGCCGGCATCGAGTGACGCGAAGGATAGGACATTGGTCGGTCCATCACGGTCGCGGTACTCCCGGTTGAGTTCATGGATACGGGCATCGCTGGTCAATGCGACGCTGGTTTCGCAAAACCGTCCGCCAAAGGCATGGTCTTTCATGTGCGATGCAGCCGAGGCGAAAGCGGCGGCGGCGGCGGCCACGCAGAGTCCGATGGGATCCACGGGCAGCGCGTACCAATCGTCGGACTCGACCGTGACGTCGGTGTTCAGGCGGTCCCCGCCCGGTACGTGACCGGGTTCAATCTTTTGACCTTGTGCTTTCCCCATCCCCGTCCGGCTCCGATTCGTAACGGGCGCCCGCGCGCCGCCTCGTTTCGACTTCCGTATAGGCGTCGACGATACGGGTCACCAGCGGATGGCGGACGACGTCGCCGGTCCCGAAGGTGATGAACCGAACGCCCTTGACCTCGTGGAGCGTCTCCATGGCGTCCCTTAAGCCGGAACGGATGCCCCGGGGCAGGTCGACCTGAGAGAGGTCGCCGGTGATCACCATCCGCGAGTTCTCGCCCAATCGGGTCAGGAACATCTTCATCTGAACCGCGGTGGTGTTCTGCGCCTCGTCGAGGATGACGAAAGCGTTGGCCAGGGTGCGGCCCCGCATGAAGGCCAGCGGCGCCACTTCGATCTCGCCGTTCTCCAGGCGCTTGACGACCTGCTGGGCGGGCAGCATGTCGTAGAGCGCATCGTAGAGCGGCCGCAGATAGGGGTCGACCTTCTCGCGCATGTCGCCGGGCAGGAACCCGAGTTGCTCGCCGGCTTCGACGGCCGGACGGGAAAGGATGATGCGGTCGACGTCGCCGCGCACCAGCAACTCGACGGCCTTGGCCACGGCCAGGTAGGTTTTGCCGGTTCCGGCCGGGCCCTGGCCGAACACCAGCTCCGCCTGGTCGATGGCCCGGAGATATTCCGCCTGCAGGGGCGAGCGCGGTGAAATCTTGCGGTTGCGCGTGTTGACCGTGACGTTGACGTTCTCGACACGGCCGTTCGGCGCCTTCGCCATCCTGAGTGCGCCGTCGACCTCGGATTGATCGAGAGGCAGCCCCTTTTCGAGCCGCCCGTAAAGATTGTCGAGGACGTCACAAGCGGCGGCGACCGCCGAGCTCTCGCCGGAGAAAGTCACTTCGTTCCCGCGCGCGTGGGCGGTTACACCAAGGACCTGTTCGACACGGGCCACATGGGCGTGGTGGGAGCCGAACAATTGCATGGCGAGGCCATTGTCGTCGTAGACCCGTTTTGCCGATGGTGTCTTGCCGGCTCGGTCGTTGAGCGGCGATTTCAGTTTCTGCGATCGCGTCGACACTAGCCGAAATTCCTCTTCTGGTCGGGGCCGTCCGACTGGCCGGCGATCCGCGCGCCGAGGCTGTTGCCGTGCGCCGATGTGATTTCGAGATCGACGAAGGTGCCCATCGTTTGTGCCGGGGCGTCGACGTGAACGGCCTGCATATAGGGGCTGCGCCCGACCAGCTGGCCCGGATGCCGTCCCCGGTTTTCCAGGAGGACCGGCATGACGATGCCGACACAGGATTCGTTGAAGGCCCGTTGCCGAGCATTGAGCCGGTTTTGCAGTTCCGTCAACCGTTCGCCTTTCACCGGTTCGGGCACCTGGCCGTCGAGCGCCGCCGCCGGTGTCCCGGGCCGGGCACTGTATTTGAAGGAATAAGCCTGGATGAACCCGACATCGTCGACCAGGGCGAGCGTTTGTTCGAAATCGCTATCCGTTTCGCCGGGAAACCCGACGATGAAGTCCGAAGACAGCGCGATATCGCCGCGCGCCTCACGCAGCCTGTCGACGAGGCGGCGGTAGTCGTCCGCGGAATGACGCCGGTTCATGGCTTTGAGGATCCTGTCCGAGCCGGATTGTACCGGGAGGTGGATGAAGGGAGCGACCGCCGGAATATCCCGGTGGGCGGCGATCAGTTCGTCATCCATGTCGGCCGGATAGGAAGTCGTATACCGTATGCGCTCGAGCCCGTCGATTTCCGCCAGTGCCGCGATCAGGCGGCCGAGCCCCCAGACCTCTCCATCGGCCTCGCCGTGGTAGGCATTAACGTTCTGTCCGAGGAGCGTGATCTCGCTGATACCCACATCGACCATGCCGCGCGCCTCGTCCAGGACCTGTCGCGCCGGGCGCGAATACTCGGCGCCTCGCGTGTAAGGAACGACACAGAACGTACAAAACCGGTCACAGCCTTCCTGAACGGTCAGAAAGGCCGAATAGGCGCCTTTGTGGTCCGGCGCGGGCAAGGTGTCGAATTTCGAACGAGACGGGAAATTGGTGTCCAGGACGCGGCCCGAGGAGCGGTGCGCCCTGGCGATCATCTCGGGCAAACGGTGGTAGGTCTGGGGTCCGAAGACCAGATCCACATAGGGCGCGCGCCGGAAAATCTCTTCCCCTTCCGCCTGCGCGACACAACCGCCAACGGCGAGAACCATGCGCTCGCCCCGTTTTTCTTGCTGGTCTTTCTGAACACGCAGCCGGCCCAAATCGGAATAGACCTTCTCGACCGCCTTCTCGCGGATATGGCAGGTGTTGAGGATCACCAGGTCGGCGCTCTCCGCGTCGTCGGAAAGTTCATAGCCGAGCGGAACCAGGACATCGGCCATGCGCTCTGCGTCATAGACGTTCATCTGGCAGCCGAAGGATTTTATGTGGAGTTTTTTCAACGGTCCAATCTTCACGGCGTGCTGGCCACGCTCAACCCGACGGGGGTTCGACGATCCATTTTTTCGGCGACCGGCGGCGCCGCTCCACGAACCAACAACTGTTGGCCCCGGTTACGGAGATAGGTAGCACCCGTCGAATTCATGTCAAGCGCAGAGGCGAGCAAGGATCATCAGCCGTCGGCGTCAATGGGCACGCAGTAGAGTTCGAGACGATGGCCGACCAGTTTCATGCCGTGTTTCTTGGCGATCTGTTGTTGCAGTTTCTCGATTTCGTCGTTCTTGAACTCGATGACGTGGCCGGACTTCATGTCGATCAGATGATCGTGGTGTTCATCGGTGATTTCTTCGTAACGGGCCCGCCCGTCACCGAAGTCATGGCGTTCGATGATCCCGGCCTCCTCGAACAACCGGGCGGTGCGGTAGACGGTCGCGATCGAGATCCGCGAATCGAGGGCGCTGGCCCGTCTGTAGACCTCCTCCACATCCGGGTGATCGGATGCATCCGACAGAACGCGAGCGATGATTCGCCGCTGCTCGGTCATCTTCATGCCTTTTTCGACACAGATTTGTTCGATTCTCGAAGACGTCATTGCCGTTCCCGCGTTTGGAGTCCCCCCACGATCAGGGCGCAGTATAACCCTTGGCTCTGAGCGCCACAATCACAGGCGATCAAGGGTCATTGTCCGCCCCCGCGGGCCGGTATCACGACTTGGGGAGGGGCCCGCAATCACGTTTTTTTTTCTTAGCTTGGTTCCGAGGCCGATCTTCTTGGCCAGGTTGGAGCGGTGTTTCGCGTAGTTCGGCGCCACTATGGGGTAATCCGAGGGCAATCCCCACCTTTCCCGATATTGTTCCGGAGACATGTTGTAGGCGGTTTTCAGATGCCGTTTCAGCATCTTCAATTTCTTACCGTCCTCGAGACAGACGATATAGTCGGGGAAAATCGACTTCTTGATGGCGACGGCCGGTTTTGGACGCTCCGGCTCACCATGGCCGGTCCCGACACTTGCCAGGGTCGCATAGACGTCGCATATCAGTTTGGAAAGATCCGCCGGCGTAAGGGTGTTGTTTCCGCCATGCGCGGCAACGATTTCGGTTGTAAATTCCAAAAGCTCGCTTTGGCTAGGTTTGTCACCCATGAAAACTGACCCTCAATACTAGACTATTTTCTCACACGGAAATTGGATTTTTGACTTCCGAGTTCTAGTTCTTTTTTAATTTCGCGATGACATTACTTATATCTTAGAAACGAAAAAGTAATCAAGATAATAAACAACGGTATCCATGGACAAGAAAGCTGACAAACGCGTCGATCAGTTTATCGATATAACCGGCGACGTATGCCCGATGACCTTCGTCAGGACAAAACTCAAAATCGAATCCATGGGCCCCGGCCAGGTCCTCGAGGTCCGCCTCAAGGGCCGGGAACCGCTTGAAAATGTTCCCCGTTCGGTTGCCGAACACGGTCACACCATCTTGTCTCTGGAACCGGAAGACCCGGGCGCTTCAGCCGACGCGGTGCATCGTCTAATGATAAGAAAAAGCGATACCTGACCGCGCGGGCGTCGAATCCCGGTATTCACAGAGCCGCTTCAGGGCCGGAGACGACCCCCATGTTTGGGAATGACGGCGTCGGGCGGCCTCAGATAAAGCGGCGCCGGAGGCGTCGGTGCTTCGCCCGGGCGCCAGCGCCGGGCGGCGATCGCCGCCACGTTCCTGGCGTTCGGAATCCCTTCAGACCGGCCGACAACACAGTCTACACCGGCCGAATTCAAGAGCGCCGCAGCCGCGTCCGCCGCGTCACCGATCACCGTCAGCCCGGTGCCGCCCGAGATCAGCGAAATCCGCTCGGCAAGGCGGTCCGGTGCGATCGCCTCGGGGGCCCCGAGAGCCGTCCGTTGCGGTCCGAAACAATGGACGAAGAGGTCGTCCCGCTTGGAATCGAGGGCGACGATCAGGCCGCCCTCAGCCTCTGAGAGGAGGGCCCCCTCGGCAATGGCTTCGGTGGTCGTCACGCCGATGCAGGGTGTGCCGAGCGCCAGGGCCATGCCCCGCGCCGCGGCCAGACCGATCCGAAGGCCGGTAAAGGCGCCCGGTCCGATCGTGACCCCGATGGCGTCGAGTTCCATCGGGTGCGTACCGGAGGCTGCCATCACCGTCTCGATCATCGGCACCAGAGCTTCCGATTGCCCGCGGGCCATGCTTTCGAAGCGCTCGGCGACCGTGGCGTCACCGAGCCGCACCGCCGCCGAGCATCCGAACGTCGCCGTATCCATCGCCAGGATCCGCGGCCTGTCCTTTCCGGGCGTGTCCGATCCGGTCAAACGACACCTCACATTCAAACTTTTTCGTTTGTCTTCATGAGCTTGCCGGAAATGGCGTCGTGTCCCACCGGCGTTGGCAGAAGTATGCCATTTGTGTACGGTGGGAAAAGACAGAAGTGTGAAAGCGCTGATCGTACCGACCGCGCGCACCGGAGGAAACGGAATGAAGTTGTTACAGAGGACCGTTGCGGGCTGGGTTCGATACACCGTCGCGGTAGGCCTGCTGGTCGCTGCAGGATGGCTGGGCCCGACGTTCGCACCGGAGGCCTCCGCCGCCTCCTCGGCTGTCGTCGTGATGTATCACCGCTTCGGCGAAAACGACTATCCGTCGACCAACACCACCATCGAACAGCTGGACGAACATATCGCCGAACTCAAAACCGGCGGCTATACGGTTTTGCCCCTGCCGGAGATCATCGATGCGATCCGGGGCAATCGGCCGCTCCCAGACCGGACCGTCGGCATCAGCATCGACGATGCCTACCGCTCCGTCTACGACATCGCCTTTCCGCGCTTCCAGGAGGCCGGACTTCCGTTCACCATGTTCGCCGCGACCGGGCATCTGGATCAACGCTCGACGTCCTACTTGAACTGGGACCATATCCGGGAGATGCGCGACGCCGGCGTGACGATCGGCCACCACACGGTCACCCACCTCCACATGCCAAGGGCGACCCTCGAGAAGAACACCGCGGAGATCGTGCTCGCCTCGAAACGGTTCGAGAGTGAACTGGGCTCAATACCGCGCCTGTTCGCCTATCCCTATGGCGAAACCAGCGCGGAGATCACCAAGATGGTAGAAGACCAGGGCTTTACCGCCGCCTTCGGGCAGCATTCTGGTGTCATCGGTGGCATGCGCGACCTGTTTTACCTGCCGCGCTTCGCCATGAACGAAAAGTACGGCGATCTCGCCCGGTTTCGCCTGGCTGTCAACGCACTGGCGTTGCCCATTTCCGATTTCACACCCACCGACCCGGTGGTTGGCGCGGACAACCCGCCGGCGGTCGGTTTCACCGTCGCGCCCGGGGTCGGTACCTTGCAACGGTTGAATTGTTTCGCCTCGCACGAGGGCCGGGCGCGGCTTGAAAGACTGGGTCCGGTTCGTTTTGAGGTGCGCTTCCAGAAGGCCTTTCCGAAAGGGCGGACGCGCTTGAACTGCACATTACCGACAGGCAACGGCCGCTGGCGGTGGCTCGGCTTCCAGTTCGTGCGGCCGTGACAGAGGGGATTGTGCGCCGGGGGCGCCGGGCGTTTAGGTCACCGGCTCCTTATTGTCGCCTTGCAGCCGTGCGCCGTCGAAGCGCCTGAGTTTGTTGACGATGATGATCGAGCGCAACGTCTTGACGTATCCCTGGCCGCGCTCCGAATAGCGGGTCAGGGTCTTGGTCAGCGCCATACCATCGAGCTTTTCACCCTGTTTCCTTAGGTCCGCCCGGAGGCTTCTCAGTTCCCGGTAGGCGCGGTGCGTATTGAGGTTGCGCGCGTAAGCCCGCACCGAGGCAAGCAGGTCCTTGAAGATCTTGACCTTGTGGCGTTTGCCGGCGTCTCGCTTGTTGGGCACGATGCCCTGACTTTTTCCGAATGTCCATTCGCCGAACATGGCATTGCCCTCGCGGACGAACCGCGACGTCCCCCAGCCACTCTCTTCGGCGGCTTGGGCCAGGGCCAGTGACGGCGGAATGACATCGACCCGCTTGATCAGTTCGTCGATGTCACCCCTTTTGGCCCGGTATTGTTCGGCCATCACGATCAGCCATAGGCGGTCGATCGGGCCCAGTTCCTTGCCGGTGCGCAACCGGCTGCGCAGGTCCCAGAGACGCCTGCGGTCGGCCAGTATCTCTTCATTGACCTGAAGGACCAACGGCAGAACCGTCTTGAAGAAGAGCGCCTTGCGCTTGGGAACTTCGCGTATGTCACCGAGATCGCTCGGCAGGCTGGCTAGGAAGACGCGCGGAACCGGCGCCCCTTTCTCCCCGATGGACTTGAGGTCATAACCCAGATTCTCGAAGGTCTTGTTGAGATTTTCTGCTGTCTCGAGGGGGGCGGGAACCCGCTTGCGACCCGGTGAGCGGACGTGGATCGCGGGCAGCAGAGCTTCCGAACCGCGCGCCTTGACCGGCAGGAATCCGGCAGCGCCTGCCACGTCCATGTCACGCAGCTCCAATTCCAAATCCGCTTTCGGTGCCGCCGTCGTCGCCTCAGGCGGATTGACCACGGCAAGCACGGCGAGGCCGCCGACGAGGCCCGCGGCAAATCGTTCAAACACTCGTTCCATCGACCGTCCCATTCGTTCATAGCGTTCGACAAACCGCAAAGGGAGCGGTTCACGGCTAGATCCGACATGTTCATTTTTGGATTTTTCGCCCGTTCAGTTCCCCCAATAGAACCTAACGGAACCAGCGGCCAGCCAGTGGCGGGGTGTGTAACATATCCCGTGACGAAATTCAAGATGCTGCGACGCAAAAAATATCATGTTGCGGCGCAGCATCGCACGCAAGAGTCTATTTTATTCGACGGCACGAACCTCGGTGACTTCCGGTACGTAGTAGCGAAGCATGTTTTCGATGCCGTGCTTGAGCGTCGCCGTGGAACTGGGACACCCGGCGCAGGCACCCTGCATATGCAGGTAAACGATGCCGTCCTCAAAGCCTTTGTAGATGATGTCGCCGCCGTCCTGGGCGACGGCCGGGCGCACCCGGGTGTCGATCAACTCCTTGATTTGACGGACGGTTTCATCGCCCTCGACCATGTCTGCGGAACCCTCGGCGGCCGTCCCTTCGATGACCGGCCGACCCGACTGGAAATGTTCCATGATGGCGCCGAGGATCAGCGGCTTCATCATGTCCCAATCCTTGTCCTCGGACTTCGTCACCGTGATGAAGTCGGAACTCAGGAATACCCCCTTGACGCCGTCCGTGGCGAAAAGGCTGGTCGCCAAAGGCGATGGGCCGGCTTCCTCGACGGACATGAAATTGGCCGTTCCGGATCCCATGACCGTGCGCCCGGGAAGAAATTTCAACGTCGCCGGATTCGGCGTGTTTTCCGTTTGAATGAACATCTGTGACCTCTTCTTGCCTTTCCGGCTCCCGTCGCCGCGGAGCACCATGCGGCATCGTGCGAATGCGGTTTTTCGTAGATGGTCTCGCTGGCGCCCCGGATCAACCCTTTGCGAAGCCCCCGCATGCTCCGCCCGGCCGCGGCCGGCTCACCGGTCATTATAGTCGATCCGGGCCGCCGATGGGAGGATGAAGACGGCTCGGCGCGCCCTGCCCGGCCGACTCATGCTAAACGCCCAAGAAGCCGACGATTTCGTGGATCTCCTTGAGGACCGGCCGGGCGATGGCCGCCGCCTGCTCCGCGCCCTGCCCGAGAACCGAGTCGATCTGCTCAGGTTCCGAGAGCAGGCGCCTCAGTTCGTTCTGGATCGGGCCGAGACAGGCGACGGCCAAATCGGCCAACGCCGGCTTGAAGACACCGAACCCCTGGCCGCCGAACTCCTGAAGGACCGCATCGACCGGCTTGTCGTCCAACGCCGCGAAAATCCCGACCAGGTTCGCCGCCTCCGGCCGTTTTTCGAGACCGGCAGCCTCACTGGGCAAGGGTTCCGGGTCGGTCTTCGCCTTGCGGATCTTGCGCGCGATGGTGTCGGCGTCATCGGTCATGGTGATGCGTGACGCCTCCGACGGGTCCGATTTGCTCATCTTCGAAGTGCCGTCCTTCAAAGACATGACCCGCGTCGCCTCGCCGAAAATCAGCGGCTCGACAACGGGAAAGAAGTCGACCTTGAAATCGTGGTTGAACTTCTGGGCGATGTCGCGGGTCAGCTCCAGGTGCTGTTTCTGATCCTCGCCGACCGGCACATGGGTCGCCTTATAGGCGAGGATATCGGCAGCCATCAGGTTCGGATAGGCATAGAGCCCGACCGACGCCCGCTCCTTGTCCTTGCCGGCCTTCTCCTTGAACTGGGTCATGCGGTCGAGCCAGCCGAGCCGCGCCACGCAGTTGAAGATCCAGGCGAGTTCAGCGTGAGCCGACACCTGGCTCTGGTTGAAGATGATGTTGCGTTTCGGGTCGACGCCAGCGGCGATCATGGCGGCCGCCACCTCGCGGGTATTGGCGCGCAAATCTTTCGGATCCTGCCACATGGTGATGGCGTGCAAGTCGACGACACAAAAAATGCAATCGCATTCGTCCTGCAGGCGGACCCAGTTGCGGATGGCGCCGAGATAGTTGCCGAGATGGAGGTTTCCGGTCGGCTGAACGCCGGAGAAAATCCGTTTCATGGGAGCACCCCTGGTCGAAGTCTGTTCCGTCGGTCCCTGAGGATCGGGCGCCGTTTTATGACCCGGCGGAGCGAAGGGGTCAAGCCGCCTCAGTGGAGCGTCGTCGAAGCTCGGCCAGATCCCGCCAACTGGCGGCGCCGAGCAGTTGCGCGAGGAGGCCGAAGAGGCCAACACCGCCGACCACCAGGCCGGCGAGGGCGCCGATGCGGGCCGCGTCGCCGCCGTCCAGCATCGGCGCCAGGCCCTCTGCGCCGAAAGCGAGGGCGGTGGCCACCAGGAGAGCGGCGACGACGATCCGGGGCACACGGGTGTTGAGCCTGGCGTCCGTGCTCAAATGCCCGCGCCGGCGGAGTACCCAGGCCAGGGCGAGGGCATTGATCCAGGCCGACAACGACGATGCCAGGGCGATGCCAACGTGTCCCCAGAACTGCATCAGGATCAGGTTGAGGACGATATTGACGACCATGGCGACCGCCGCGATGCGGACCGGGGTGACGGTATCCTCGCGGGCGAAGAACCCCGGCGCCAGGACGCGGATCAGCACGTATGCCGGCAGGCCCGTCGCGTAGGCGCCCAGCGCCGCCGCGGTCGCCGACGCGGCCGCCCGATCGAAAGCGCCGCGCTCGAAGAGCACCGAGACGATGGGGTCGGGGATGGCGATCAACGCCGCCGCCGCCGGCAGGGTCAGCAGCAGGACGAACTCGAGGCTGCGGTTCTGGTTGTGCATGGCCGCTGCCGTATCGCCGGCGGAAAGCTGGCGCGACAGAGCCGGCAGCAGCGCCGTGCCGACGGCGACTCCGACGACACCGAGCGGCAGTTGGGTGACGCGGTCGGCGTAATAGAGGTAGGAAACGGCACCGTCGGCAACCAGCGAGGCGAGGATGGTGCCGATCAGGAGATTGATCTGATAGAGACTGGCTCCGAAGACAACGGGCAGGATGCGCCGTCCCAGCAAGCGCACCTTTTCCGACAGGCGGGGGCGGACCAGGCGCACGGAAAAGCCCTCGCGGCGGCAGCTGTAGACCAGCCATGCGAATTGCACGATACCGGCCGCCGTTACACCCCAGGCGAGGACATGGCCGGGCGTCGCGCCGAAGCCGGCGAAGCCGAGCAGGGCTGCGATCAGAGTGAGATTGAGCAGCACCGGAGCGGCGGCAGCGGCGGCGAACCGGTGCAGGGAATTGAGGACGCCCGACTGCAGGCTGACCAAGGAAATGAAGAAGAGATAGGGGAAGGCAATGCGCGACAGCTCCGTCGCCAGTTCCATCTTGCCGGCGACCGCATCGAAACCGGGCGCCAGCACGTACATGGCCCAGGGCATGACGATCTCGATCACGGCGACGAACAGCGCCAAGCCGATGGCCAGCACCGTGAACGCCTGGTCGGCGAAGCGTTTGGCGGCGTCGCGCCCATCAGTCTCCAGGAGTCCGGAGAAGATTGGAACGAAGGCGGCGCTGAAGGCGCCTTCGGCGAACAGACGGCGGAACAGGTTGGGGAAACGGAAGGCGACGAAGAAGGCGTCGGCGACGGTTCCGGCGCCTAGGAAATTGGCGATCAGGATGTCGCGGATGAACCCGAAGACCCGGCTCAACAGCGTGAAGGCGCCGACCGTCGAAATGGCACGCATCAAGTTCATGGCGCCTCGGTACCGCAGCAATGTGGTCGGCAGAAGGCAGGATCGAATACGAAAACGATGTCCGCGCCCCTATTCCGCAGCAGCGGCATCGTTTCCCGACGGGTTGTTTTTCGCTCGTATCTTTCGGACGGCCGGTTCGCCATCCTTGTTCCCGCCGGCGTCATTCTTGCCGTTACCCTTGGCCGGATCTTCGATGGCCGCCAGCAGAGCGCTCCGAATCGACTGGGCTTTGTTTTCGCCCTCCACTTTGAGGCCAAAGATGTCTTTCGCGTAGAAGACGTCGACGGCTCGTTCGCCGTAGGTCGAGATGTGGGCGCTCGAGATCTGCAGGCCGTTCTCGCTGAGGGCCCGGGTCACGTCATAGAGAAATCCGACCCGGTCGCGGCCGTTGATTTCGATAACGGTGTGGTTTCTGCTGGCCTTGTTGTCGATGAGAACCCGGGGCGGCACCTGGAACACCTGGGTGCGGCTGGTAAGCGCGCGCTCGCGGGCGTTGGCGATCTCACGGGCCGGATCGATACGCCCGCGCACGGCGTCCTCGATCCTCTTTTCCAGCCGCGCAACGTCGCCGCCGACACCGAAAGCGTTGCCGTCCGTGTTCTGAATACAAAACGTGTCGAGGGCCATGCCGTTGGTCAGGGTCTGCACCTTGGCGTCGACGATCGAGGCGCCGGACAGGGACATGGCCCCGGCAATGGTGGCGAAGAGGCCGGGATGATCCGGCGCATAAACGATGATTTCGCTGGCGTCACGTTCGGGCATGGCATGGCATTCGATCCCGAGCGTCTCGCCGGAGGCGGCGGAGCGTCGGATCAGATGGGCGTGGCGCAAGTGGGTCTCGGTGTCGAGGCTTAGCCAGTATCCCTTGTGACCGAGCGCCAGGTGGTCGGTGATTTCCTCTTCCGTCCAGTCCTTCAATTCGTGCCGCAACCGCTCCTGGGCCTGGGCGACGCGGTCTCCGCGTGCGGCTTCGGTGCTGTCACCGGCGAGAACCTCGAGGGCCCGCCAATAGAGTTCGCGCAACAGGCCGGCCTTCCACTCGTTCCAGACACCGGGACCGACGGCGCGGATGTCGGCGACCGTGAGGATGAGGAGAAGACGCAGGCGTTCCGGCGATTGCACGAGCTCGACGAAATCCGAAACGGTTTTCGGGTCGTCGATATCGCGCTTGAACGCGGTGCGGCTCATGGCCAAGTGCTCGAGGACCAGCCACGACACCGTCTCCGTTTCCCAGGCCGTGAGGCCGAACCGGGGCCCGAGCTTGAGCGCGATCTCGGCGCCGATTTCGGAATGGTCGCCGCCGCGGCCCTTGGCGATGTCATGGAGCAACACCGCCGTGTAGAGGACGCGGCGCGACTGGACCTTGCTTATCACCGCATGGGAGACCGGATGATCCTTTTCCAGGCGGCCCGTTTCGATACCGTAAAGGATGCCGATGGCCCGGATCGTATGTTCGTCGACGGTATAGACATGGTACATGTCGTACTGCATCTGGGCGACCACCCGGCCGAAATCGGGAACGAAACGGCCGAAAACGCCGGCCTCGTTCATGCGCATCAGGGTGATCTCCGGATCGGGACCGGTGAGCACCTCCATGAACAGCTGATTGGCGTCTGGATCATTGCGCAGTTTGGCGTTGATCAGCTTGAGGTTTTGCGTGACCGCGCGCAGCGCTTCGGGATGGATGTCGAGGCCGTGTTTTTGGGCCAGCTGGAAAAGCTGCAACAGCTTGATCGGTTGACGCCGGAAGTCGTCGTCGGATTCCACGTTGAGACGCCCGCCGTCGACACGGAACCCCTCGACGGCCTTACGCCGGAAACGGAAATTATCGAACCAGGCGGCGGCGCGCTTTTTCTTGTGTTGTTCCTCGAGGACGGCGCAGAGGATCCGGGTCAGGTCACCGATGTCCTTGGCGACCAGGAAATAGTGTTTCATGAAACGCTCGACGCCGCGCGTTCCGGCCCGGTCGCGGTATCCCATGCGCTGGCCGATCTCGTCCTGGACGTTGAAGGTCAGACGCTCTTCCGGACGCCCGACCAGATAGTGAAGATGGCAACGGACCGCCCACAGGAAGTTCGAGGCCTTGGCGAAGCGCCGCGCACCCTCCGCCGTCATCACGCCGTTAGCGACGAGGCCATCGGCGTCATCGGCTTTGTAGAGGTATCGGGTGATCCAGTATAGGGTCTGGAGGTCCCTGAGCCCGCCCTTGCCTTCCTTGATGTTTGGCTCCAGCACGTAGCGGGTATCGCCCATGCGTTCGTGCCGGGCATCGCGTTCGGCGAGCTTGGCCTCGACGAACTGAGGTCCCGACGGGGCCACGACTTCCGCCGCGAAGCGCTCCTGGAACTCCTTGAACAGGGTCTCGTTTCCCCACAGCCAGCGCGCCTCCAGAAGGCTGGTTCGGATGGTCAGGTCGTCGCGGGCGAGGCGCAGGGTCTCGTCCACCGACCGCGTCGCGTGCCCGACTTTCAGGCCCATGTCCCACAAGGTATAGAGGGTGAACTCGACGACCTGCTCGGAATGGGCTGTCAGCTTGTAGGGGAGCAGGAACATCAGGTCGACGTCCGAGAACGGCGCCAATTCGCCGCGACCGTATCCGCCCGTCGCCAGCAGCGCCATTTGTTCGCCGGTGGTCGGATTGGCCGACGGATAGACCTGGGTTTGGGCGAATTCGTGAATGGTGCGGACCAACTGGTCGACGAGATAGGCGTTGGCGTGGATCACCTTTTCGGAGGAAGCGCCCTTCTCCTCGAACCGTCTGCGCACTTCAGCCCATCCGTCCTGGAGGGCGGTCTTGAACATTTCCAGGACCTGGCCCTGGGTCTTCGGCGTGTAGCCGGACCAGTTCACGAGCTCGGTGAGCCCGGTCACCAGCTTTTTGCGGTCGATGATTTTTCGAGGGTCGGAGACTGTGCTCGAAGACATGGACTAGGGATTCCCTTCCGTCGAGTCTTTATACTGTGCGGTGCCCAGCCTTGAAAGGAGGAACCGAATGTCCGCCCTGTTGCTGATCGTCGACGTACAAAACGGGTTTATCGGCCCGTCAACCCGCCATGTTCCCGTTCAGGCCGAAGCCTTGCAGGATGATTTCGATGAGGTGATCGCCACCCGCTTCGTCAATCCACCGGACTCGGCTTATCGTCGGTGGATCGGCTGGCAGCGGTTCGGGCCCGGTTCCGACGACATCGAGCTTGCCTTCACGCCCCGCACCGATGCCCTGATCATCGACAAATCCGCCTATACCTGCGTCACGCCGGACTTCATTTCGATGCTGAAAGACAAGAAAATCGACCGGGTCGACATCTGTGGGATCGCCACGGACAACTGCGTGCTCAAATGCGCCATCGATTTGTTCGAGGCCGGCATCCGCCCGAACGTCCATATCGATGCCTGCGGCAGTCACGGCGGCCCGGAATGCCATGCGGCGGGGATTTTGGTGATGCGCCGTATGATCGGCGACGACCAGCTGGTCGAATATTCATTGCGATAACGAGTTAATTTACAAGACTAATTAGGTGACCTAAAAATAATCATTTAAAATCAATATTTTATTTAAATGGTTGCGCATCTAAACGTTTATTCCTGGCGATATTGACAGTCGAAATAGCAGGCTAGGATCACGACGATGATTTAAAAAACTAGAATATCAACGCTCTCGGCGTTCCAGGCCAAGCCATTTCGTTTAAGCTCTTTCGAAAACGCTTAATATACACTTAGAGTCGAGGCCATTGAAACTAAAGGTGAATTTTTCTTTTGGTATTGGGTTAAGCGGGCGCGCGTATTTTGTTTCGAAACTGATGTGAAATTTCGTCTACTCGTCCGCCATCGTCTCTTTCAACTGGTAAATGAGATCGAGGGCATCCCTCGGTGTCAATTCGTCGGCGTTGATGGCCTTCAACTTTTCTTCCGCAGCGGAAACGGCAGTGGTTGCGGGTCGGGCCGGCGCCGCCGGCTCGGCGAGCGTACGGAACAGGGGCAGGTCGTCGGCAAGGCGCGTGATGGCGTTCGACTGCTCACCCTCCTCCAGGGTCTTCAGGATCTGGTCGGCGCGCTCGACGACCTTCGGCGGCAAGCCGGCGATCTTGCCGACATGGATGCCGTAGGAGCGGTCCGCCGTGCCGGGCCCGACCTCGTGCAGGAAAACGACGTCGCCCTGCCATTCCTTGACCCTCAGCGTATGGCACTCGAGGCGCTCGAGCTTCGTGGCCAGGGCCGTCAACTCGTGGTAATGGGTGGCGAACAGGGCCCGGCAGCCGTTCTCCTCGTGCAGATGCTCGACCACGGCCCAGGCGATGGAGAGGCCATCAAAGGTGGCAGTGCCGCGGCCGATCTCGTCGAGGATGACCAGGGAGCGCGGCCCCGCCTGGTTGAGGATGATCGCCGTCTCGACCATTTCGACCATGAATGTGGAGCGGCCGCGCGCCAGGTCATCGGCGGCGCCGACGCGGGAGAACAGGCGGTCGACGACGCCAATCGAGGCCGATGACGCCGGCACGAAGGATCCCATCTGGGCAAGGATGACGATCAGGGCGTTCTGGCGCAAAAACGTGCTTTTGCCGGCCATGTTGGGGCCGCTCAACAGCCACACCTGCCCGGCGCCGTCGTCCTGGGTCTCACCGGCGCCGGCCAGCCCGCAATCGTTGGCGATGAAGGCCTTTTCGCCGCCGTCCTCGAGGGCCGCCTCGACCACCGGGTGGCGGCCGCCGGCGATGGTCAGGCCGCGACCGGGATCGATATGCGGGCGCACGTAGCGCCGGGACCGGGCCAGCTCGGCCAGCGACGCGGCGACGTCGATGGCGGCGAGCGCGCGCGCCGCCGCGGCGATGGCTTCGCCACTTTTTGCGACCACCCCGACCAGGCCCTGGAACAGCTCCAGTTCCAGGGCCAGGGCCCGGTCGGCCGCCTTGGCGATCCGGCTTTCCAGATCGGACAACTCGACCGTCGTGAAGCGTTTGGCATTGGCCATGGTCTGGCGGTGGATGAACGGACTGTCGGCGCCGTGGGGCAGTTTCTCCGCCTGACGCGCCGGCACTTCGATGAAGTAGCCGAGCACGTTGTTGTGATGGATTTTCAGGTTGGTCAGTCCCGTTTCATTGGCGTAACAGGACTGCAGGTCGGCGACCATGCGCCGGCTTTCGTCACGGAGCGCGATCAATTCATCGAGGTCGGCCTGATAGCCGCGGCGGATGAAGCCACCGTCGCGGGCCAGTATCGGCAGGTCGTCGGCAAGGGCGCCGGACAACAATTCGACGCTGTCCTCATGCCCGCCCAGACGGGCCGTGCAATCGTTGAGGCCTTCCGGGGTCACGATATCGCCGCCCCCGGAAAGACGGTCGCGGATCACCGCCGCCATCTTCAGGCCGTCGCGGACGACGGCGAGGTCCCGGGGGCCGCCGCGGTCCACGGTCAAACGGGATAGTGCGCGCTCCATATCCGGTGTCTTGCGCAGGCCATCCCTGACGTCTTCGCGGACCCGTTCGCCATCGAAGAACCACTCGACCATGTCGAGGCGTTCGCCGATGCGCAGCGGCGAGGTCAAGGGCTCCGCCAATCGCGACGCCAGGAGCCGGGCGCCGGCGCCGGTCACCGTCTTGTCGATGACGCTGAGCAGGCTGCCGCGGCGTTCGCCCGACAGGGTCACGCTCAGTTCCAGGTTGCGGCGCGTCGCCGCGTCGATTTCCAGGATGTCGCCCGAGCCCAAGCGGCGCGGCCGTTCGATCCTCGGCAGTTTTCCCTTTTGCGTAAGGCTCACGTAGTCGACCAGGGCACCGGCGGCACCCAATTCGGCGCGGCTGAATTCGCCGAAGGAATCGACGGCGGCGACGGCGAAAAGGTCGGCCAGGCGGCGCGTACCGGCAGTGCTCTCGAAGGTCGGGGCCGGCAGGGGCGTCAGGACGTCCGACCAGTCCTCGAAATGGGCCCGCATGTCGGTGCGCGCGAACAGGGTTTCCGACAGCAGGATCTCGCCCGGCGCGATGCGCACGAGCGCCGCGTCGAAACCGTTTGCTTCCGGGACCTGCGTATAGAAATCACCCGTCGACACGTCGATCCAGGCGAGCGCTAGGGCTTTTTCGGCTTCGGAGACGGCGCAGAGGAAATTGTGGCGGCGCGAATCGAGCAGCGTGTCCTCGGTCAAGGTCCCCGGCGTCACGATGCGCACGACATCGCGCTTGACCACGGCTTTGGAACCCCGCTTCTTGGCCTCCGCCGGATCTTCCGTCTGTTCGCAAATGGCGACGCGGAAGCCTTTGCGAATAAGGCGGTTAAGGTAACTCTCATGACTGTGCGCTGGAACCCCGCACATGGGGATGTCCTGGCCCAGGTGCTTGCCCCGTTTGGTCAACGCAATGTCCAGCGCACCGGCCGCTTTCTCGGCGTCATCGAAGAACAGCTCATAGAAATCGCCCATGCGGTAGAACAGCAGGCTGTCCGGATGGTCATCCTTGATGGCCAGGTACTGGGCCATCATCGGCGTCACGGCAGCGGATGCCGGGGCCGGGCGTTCGGCATGGCTTTCCGGGGCGGGGCTCTCCGAAGCGGAAGAATTGGCCGGGGCGGACGGTTTGGTTCGAGTTGGCGGCACGGGATCGATCGGTTACGGAACGCGGCTTCGGCGCGCACCTTATCACAAACGGTCCTTTGTTCTTCAACAGTCCACTGACGCAAACAAGCTTTTATTCTGTCGGGTGCTTGGGCAGAATGAATCCAAGCGGCCAGTTGGCCGGTTCGGAAAACAATCGATACCGGGAGGAACCATGAACGATACCCGGAGCAGCGCCCGCGAGGTCGTCGGCGTTTTTTCCACGCGCGAAGAGTTTGAGACGGCGGTGGAGGCCCTGGTCGCCAGCGGCGTCCAGCGCTCCGACCTCAGCGTGCTGAGTTCCCACGAATCCCTGGAGGTGGCCGGCCGCCCGGCGAAGCCCTGGAAGGACGCGCTGACGGCCATGGTCGGTGAAATCAAATACGAGGGCCCTTTGGTCGCCTCGGGCGCCATCCTGCTCGCCGGCGGCACCACGGCGGCGGCCATCGCCGGCGTCATCGGCGCCGCGGTCAGCGGCGTCGCCCTGAAGGAGGTGCTCGACGAGGTCACGGCGAAACCGCACACCGAGGCCTTCTCCCGGGCGCTCGAAGCGGGCAGCATCATCTTGTGGGTTCACTGCATCGGCGAAGAGCCGGAAGCCAACGCCCTAAAGACCCTCGAAGATCATGGCGGCGCTAACGTCCACATCCACGACCCGGCAGGCGCCTGAAATCCGTTAACAGGACACTGAACATCATGGACGAAAGAGACGACCAGCTCCTTGCCGAGGATGCGCTCAGGCTGCACGCCAGCGGTCGGCCCGGAAAACTGGAGATCCACCCGACCAAACCGCTGACCACGCAGCGCGACCTGACTTTGGCTTATTCGCCGGGCGTCGCCGTCCCCTGTTTGGAAATCCACCGCGACGAGACGCTCGCCTACGATTACACGGCCAAAGGCAACATCGTCGCCATCATCTCCAACGGCACCGCCGTGCTCGGCCTCGGCAACATCGGGGCGCATGCGGCGAAGCCGGTGATGGAGGGCAAGTCGGTCCTGTTTAAGCGGTTCGCCGACGTCGACGGCATCAACGTCGAGGTCCACTCCGAAGATGTCGACGAATTCGTCGAATGCGTGCGCCTGTTCGCACCGACCTTCGGTGGCGTCAACCTGGAGGACATCAAGGCGCCGGAGTGTTTCATCATCGAACAAAGGCTGCGTGAACTGCTGGACATCCCGGTTTTCCATGACGACCAGCACGGCACCGCCATCATCACCGCGGCCGGTCTGATCAACGCACTGGACGTTACCGGGCGCTCCATGCACAAGACCACGGTCGTCGTCAATGGTGCCGGTGCGGCTTCCATCGCCTGCGTCGAGCTGTTCAAAACCATGGGCATGCCCGGTAAGAACATCGTCGTGTGCGATTCCAAAGGTGTCATTTACCAGGGCCGCACGGAAGGCATGAACCAGTGGAAATCGGCGCATGCCGTGAAAACCTCGGCGCACACCCTGGAGGAAGCGCTGGTCGGCGCCGATTGCTTCGTCGGCCTGTCGGTGGCCGGGGCCGTGACTCAGGACATGGTGCTGTCCATGGCCGACAAACCGATCATCTTCGCTATGGCCAACCCGGACCCGGAAATCACGCCCGAGGACGTCAAGGTCGTGCGCGACGACGCCATCATGGCGACTGGGCGCTCCGACTATCCCAACCAGGTCAACAACGTGCTCGGCTTTCCTTATATCTTCCGCGGCGCGCTGGATGTTCGCGCCACCACCATCAACGACGAGATGAAGGCGGCCGCCGCCCGGGCCCTCGCCGATCTAGCCCGGGAAGACGTGCCGGACGAGGTCGACGCGGCCTATTCGGGGATCCACCTGCGCTACGGACCCGACTACCTGATCCCGGCGCCCTTCGATCCACGGCTCATCACCGCCGTTCCGAAAGCCGTTGCCCAGGCCGCTATGGACTCCGGCGTGGCGCGCAAACCGATCATCGACATGGAGGCCTACGAAGCCGAACTGTCGGCCCGCCTGAGCCCGACCGCCGGCAGCCTGCAGGCCATTTTCGAGGACGTGCGCGCCCATCCCCGCCGCGTCGTTTTCGCTGAGGGCGAGGAGGAAAAAAGCATCCGCGCAGCCTATGCATTCCTCAACGCCGGCTATGGCCATCCGGTCCTCATCGGCCGCGAGAACCGGGTCGCCGAACAGATGGAAAAGCTCGGCTTGCCGCTGGTCGAGGGCATCGAGATCACGAATGCAAAGTTGAGCCGTTCGACGGATGAATACATCGATTTCATGTACGGGCGATTGCAGCGCCGAGGCTACCTGCACCGTGATTGCGAACGCATGGTTAAACGCGACCGCAACGTCTTCGGCGCCTGCATGGTCGCCTTCGGCGACGCGGATGCGCTGGTTACCGGCCTGACCCGCAACTACCAGATTGCGCTCGACCAGATCTCACGGGCCATCGACAAGGAATCGGACACGCCGGTGTTCGGACTGTCGCTGGTCATGCTCGAAGGGCGCACGCTGTTCGTCGCCGATACGGCCGTCCATGAATCGCTTGATCCGGAGGAGATGGCCGACGTCGCCCAGGAGGCGGCGCGCATCGCCAGGCGGCTCGGCCACGAACCCAGGGTCGCCCTGGTATCCTACGCCACCTTCGGGCACCCGGACCTGCCCCGGGCCGAACCGGTGCGCAAGGCCGTCGAGGTGCTGGACGGCCGCCACGTCAGCTTCGAATACGATGGCGAAATGAGCGTCGAGGCGGCGCTCAACCCGGAGGTCATGGCCCATTATCCTTTCTGCCGGTTGACCGGTCCGGCCAATGTCCTGGTCATGCCGGGGTTGAACAGCGCCCAGATCGGGACCCAGCTGCTCCGGACCCTCGGCCAGGGTACGGTTCTCGGCCCGCTGCTCGTCGGACTCAGCAAGCCGGTCCAGATCGTTCCCCTGGGCGCCAATGTATCGGACATGGTCAACTTTGCGGTCTTGGCCGCCAGTGCCGCCCGCTAGAGCGACATGTGTCGGCGGGCCGTTGACAAGGCGGCGGGGATTGATTCATCGTAGGTCCGGCGACCGCGCCAAAAAAAGCGGCGCCCACCGGAAAGGAACGACACGTTGACCTTCAGCCGCATTCGACCGGTCCCCATTGCAGGTGCCCTCGGCGCCGAGATCGCAGGCGTCACTCTCGCAGAGGATCTATCGGACGACATTGTCGCCGAGCTTCGTGCGGCGCTGCTCGAACATCTGGTTTTGTTTTTCCGCGGCCAGGACGTTACGCCCGAACAGCATCTGGCTTTCGCCAAGCGCTTCGGCGACCTCATGGCTTACCCCATGGTGTCCGGTCTGGACGACCATCCGGACATCGTGCCGGTCGTTAAAAGGGAATACGAAACGGTCAATTTCGGCGGCCTCTGGCATTCCGACACCACCTACCTGCCGGAACCGCCCATGGGTGCCATACTGATCGCCCGTGAACTGCCGCCGAAAGGCGGGGATACGCTCTTTGCCAACATGTACTTGGCCTACGAGGCGTTGTCGGACGGCATGAAACGGATGCTGGCCGGCCTCAGCGCGGTCAACAGCTCAGCCAAGGCGGACGTCACCCGCACCCGCGAGGACCGGGTCCGCGAGGACGGCTCCGAGCCCGAGGCCCTGGTCGCCGAGCACCCGGTCATCCGCACCCATCCCGAAACCGGCAAGAAAATCCTCTATGTCAACTTTGGGCATACGGTACGATTCAAGGACATGAGCGAAGAGGAAAGTGCGCCGATCCTCGATTACCTGTTCCGCCACCAGGTCCGGCCCGAGTTCACCTGCCGTTTCCACTGGACGCCGGGGTCGGTGGCCTTCTGGGACAACCGAGCGACCCAGCACAATCCGATCAACGATTACCATGGCTTCCGCCGCGTCATGCACCGCGTCACGCTGGCCGGTGACAAACCGTTTTAACGAACGACGTCAATCCGATGCCGTGAGCCCGGTCAAGGCCGCCTGGTGGTGGCGCACCGATTCGTCTCCGAAACAGCAGTAGACGACCAGTCCGATCGAAGCCTCGGCGGCGAGGAATTCGGCGACGGCGCCGACGGCGATCCGGGCCGCTTGATCGGCCGGGTATCCGTAGACTCCGGTTGAGATGGCCGGAAAGGCGATTGTCGAAAGCCCGTTGTCCCGCGCCACTTCTAGGGAGCGGCGATAACAACTCGCCAGTTTCGCGGGCTCACCCGATCCGCCGCCGTGCCAGACCGGCCCGACCGTATGAATAACGTGTCGGGCCTTAAGGTCGTAACCCTTCGTGATCTTGGCCTCGCCGGTCGGGCAGCCGCCGAGGGTCCGGCATTCGGCGAGAAGCTCGGGTCCTGCGGCCCGGTGGATGGCACCGTCGACGCCGCCGCCGCCGAGCAGGCTCTCGTTGGCCGCATTGACGATGGCATCCACGTCGAGGCGCGTGATGTCGCCTTCGACGATCTCCATCCGCCCGATAACGGCTGCGCGGGAACCGGTCATCGGCAGGTCCTTACCCCGACTCCGCTTCCTTCGCCGCCGCCCGGTCGATGCCCTGGCGGATCAGTTCCATGGCCTCCTCGGCCTCGCCCCAGCGCTGGACTTTGACCCATTTGTCCTTCTCCAGGTCCTTGTAGTGCTCGAAGAAATGTTGGAGCTGCTCAAGCTGGATCGGCCGGATGTCGCGATAGGAGCCGACATCGCCGTAGAACGGGTGCAGGTCATCGACCGGCACGCAGAGCACCTTTTCGTCGATGCCGCTCTCGTCCTCCATCACGAGCACGCCGATGGGGCGCGAGCGGATGATGACGCCGGGGATCACCGGGATCTGGCCGAGGACGGCGGCGTCGGTCGGATCGCCGTCTTCGGAGAGCGTATGCGGGATGAAGCCGTAGTTGCAGGGATAATACATGGCCGTATGCAGGAAACGATCGACGTACATGGCACCCGAATTCTTGTCGAGCTCGTACTTCACCGGGTTGCCGCCGATGGGGATCTCGATGACCACATTGACTTCGTAGGGAGGATTGGCTCCGACCGGGATTCTTTCGATATCCATGATTTACCTCTTCACCGTTCTCCAAGGAGATCGTTTCAGACCGTTACCGATTGTTATACGCGAGCACGCGCCCGTTGCCAGCGGAAGTTCGTCAGGGGGTCTCACCGGCGAGGCGACCGGTCGGCGGCGGCGCCGGGAAGCGGCGCATCATCCAGACCAGGAGCAGCAGGCCCGGCGCGGCGGCGGCGGTGGTGCCGATGAAAAACCAAACCCAGCCCATGCTCTCGGCAGCAATGCCGGCACCGGAAGCGAGAATGGTACGCGCCGTCGCCATGAGCGACGACAGCAGGGCATATTGGGTCGCCGTATAGGCGATGTTGCAGAGGCTCGAGAGGTAGGCGACGAAGGCCGCCGTGCCCATGCCGCCGGTCAGGTTTTCGGCAGCAATGGCCACGCTGAGCATGGCCAGGGACGGGCCGGTCATGGCGAGCGCCACGAAGAAGAGATTGGAAACCGCCTGCAGGATGCCGGCGACGAGAAGGGCCTTGATGATCCCGTATCGCGCCACCAGGAAGCCACCGAGCCCGGCGCCGAGAAGGGTCATGGCGAGGCCGAACCCCTTGGTGATGACGCCGATTTCGGAAAGTGAAAACCCGATATCCAGGTAAAACGGCGTCGCCATGGTGCCGAGAAGGGCGTCGCCGTACTTGTACAGCGCCACGAAGGCGAGGATGTAGAGCCAGCCGGGACGGCCAGCGAATTCGCGGAACGGCGCCACCACGGCATCGGCGATCCAGTTCATGAGGCGTCGAAACGATATCGGTAGGGTGGCGAAACGCCCGACCCAGGCGTGTCCGCTCTCCTCGATGACCCGTGAGCGTTCGGTCACCCGGACCTCAGGCTCCGGATTGACGAGAACGGCGGCGATGCCAACCCCCATGAGGACGGCCATTGAGGCGTAGGCCGCCTGCCAGCCCCACCAGTCGGCGATCAAGAGCGCCCCGCCGCCGGAGGTCAACATGGCGACCCGGTAGCCGAAAATGAGCGTGGCGGCGCCGGCCCCCAAGCGCTCGTCGGCTAGGATCTCGGTCCGGTAGGCGTCGATGACGATGTCCTGGATGGCCGATGCGAAGGCCAGGGCCACGGCCCAGACGACGGTCCAGCGGAGCCCGCCGTCGGCCCCGGGGTCGGTACCGCCCATCATCAAAATGGCGACGACGACCCCCAATTGGGCCAACAACATCCAGCCACGCCGCCGACCAAGACGCCCGAACAAGGGCAAATCCAGGCGGTCGACCAGGGGCGACCAAAGGAACTTGAGGGAGTAGGCCAACCCGACCAGGCTGACGAAACCGATCTCCTTGAGCGAGACGCCGCTGTCGGCGAGCCATGCCGATAAAGTGGCATAGACCAGGGCCAGGGGCAGTCCGCTGGCAAAGCCCAGGAAGACCAGCGATAAGACCCGCCTGTCCCAATAGACCTGCAGCGTGTCCCGCCAGGATTTCACAGACCCGCTCTATTCAGCCGCTGCCGCACGTACGGCGTCACATGCCGCTTCGACACGCTCGATGGCGACGGCGGCAACGCAGGGAAACGACTGCCGCCGGTCGTCGCGTTTCGGGCAGCGCCAGAAGCAGTGGTAACAGTCCATCTTTTCGTACACGAAACGAACGGTCTCCGGCGTCAGTTCCGGTGGATAGGGGACGAAACAGCCGAAATGCCCGCCGCCGACGATGACCACCGTCGGTGTACCCAGCCCGATGGCGAGGTGAGCCGGCCCCGTGTCGTTGCTGACGACCAACGCGGCCCCTTTCATGAGATCGAGGATGTCGGGCAGGGTCGTCTTCCCGGTCCAGTCGAGGACGGTTTCGCCGTCCGCGGCATCGGCGATGGCGGTACCGGCGGCCTTTTCGTCGCCCTTGCCAATGAAGACGACACGCAAACCCTGATCGGCCAGGCGGGTCGAGAGATCGACGTAGTGCCCCAAGGGCCAGCGCCGGCCAAACTCGTTGCTGCCGGGATTGAGGACGGCGTAGGGGCGGTCGTGGGCGATCGGGTCGCGAGTGCGCCGCCACGCAAGACGCGGCGGCTGGGCGACGATCTTGGTACCGCCGACGGCCGTGAGGAAGTGTGCGTGACGGGTTATTTCGTGAGTCGGATAGGGGCCGGTGTCGATGACCTCACCGACCTGGCTCATGTAATAGGTGAACTCCGTGCGCGTCGGTTGGTTGACGTAAGGCAGCGACACGATCTGACGAGGCGCACCGGTAACCCAGGTCAGGCTGTCGGCCATCAATGCGCGGCGGAAATACTGGTCTGTGACGACGGTCGCCGGCGCCAGGCGACGAACCTTGAGGTTGACGCGAAAGCGGTAGAGGGGCCGCTTGGCGTAGGCGTGTTCGTTGATGAACAGCACTTTGTAGCCCTCGAAGATCTGCGGTGCGATACCCTGCCAGCTTTCACAGCCGAGGACCGTGATCTCGGACCGCTCGAGGCCGAAGACTTCCGCGTAGTGATCGAGCGCACCCCGGAACAGGACCATGTCACCGATGCCATCCATACGAACGGCAAGCAGGCCGCGGCGGTCGCCGACCGGCCATAGGCGGGCCAGCAGGTCGAAGGGCCGGAAAAGCCACCAGCGCCGCCGCATCCCGGCCGGCATCAACCGCCAGAAGGACGAGACGCGGAATTCCGCCGGCGGTCTGTGATCGGAGGTCGCGGTCGGGGAACGAGGGGCGCCGGTCATGGGGCGAGCCTATCGGGCGGCGGCGCCGGGCTCAAGGTGCGGGCGATCAGGCGCTTTCCCGGGCACTGGCGCGGAGCGCCTTCTTGCGTTCGTTGGGGTCGAGCTCACGCTTGCGCAACCGGATCGTCTTCGGTGTGACCTCGACCAGTTCGTCATCCTCGATATAGGCGATGGCCTGTTCCAGGCTCATGCGCCGGGGCGGCGTCAACTGGATGGCGTCGTCCTTGCCGGCGGCGCGGATGTTGGTCAACTGTTTCGACTTCATGGGATTGACCTCGAGGTCGTTGCCGCGGCTGTGTTCGCCGACGATCATGCCGCCGTAGACCTCGATACCGGCGCCGACGAAGAGCGGCCCGCGACTCTCCAATCCCGCTAGCCCATATGCCACGGTTTTGCCCGCCGCATTGGAAACGAGAACCCCGTTGCGCCGCCCGGGGATCGGACCCTGGTAAGGCGCATAGGAGTGAAAGACTCGGCTCATGATGCCGGTGCCGCGGGTTTCGGTGAGAAACTCGCCGTGATAGCCGATGAGGCCACGCGACGGCGCGGTGAAGGTCAAGCGCGACTTGCCGCCGCCGGACGGGCGCATTTCCGTCATCCGTCCTTTTCTCAGGCTCATGGCCTCGACGACGATGCCGGAAAAGGCCTCGTCGACGTCGATTTGCACCTCTTCCATGGGCTCCAGGCGCTCGCCCGTTTCCGGGTGCTCGCGGAACAGCACGCGAGGCCTAGAGATGGAGAGCTCGAACCCTTCGCGGCGCATCTGCTCGATGAGCACGCCCAGCTGCAACTCGCCGCGCCCGGCGACCTCGTAGGCGTCCTTGTCGGCGGTCTCGGTGATGCGGATGGCGACGTTGCCTTCCGATTCGGCGAGCAGGCGGTCTCGGATGACGCGCGACTGGACCTTCGAGCCGTCCTTTCCGGACAGTGGCGAATCGTTGATCGAGAAGGTCATGGCCAGCGTCGGCGGATCGACCGGCTGGGCCGACAGGAGCTCGGTGACATCAAGGGTGCACAGGGTGTCGGCGACGGTCGCTTCTTGGAAGCCGGCGAGCGCCACGATGTCGCCGGCCTCGGCTTCGTCCACCGGTTTCCGCTCCAGGCCACGGAAGGCCAGAAGCTTGGTGACGCGGGTCTGCTCGACGGGCGTGCCGTCGCGGCCGATGGCCTGGACGGTGGCGTTGGCCTGGATGCGCCCGGAATGAATGCGCCCGGTTAGCAGGCGTCCGAGATAGGGGGCTGCCTCGAGGGTCGTCGCCAGCATGGAAAAAGGCGCGTCGGCCTCGGCGTCGGGTTCGGGCACGCGCTCGACGATGAGGTCGAAGAGCGCCGCCATGCCGGTGCCGTCGTCCTCGGGCTCCAAGGCCGCCCATCCCGCCTTGGCCGAGGCGAAAACGGTGGCGAAGTCCAGCTGGTCGTCGCTGGCGTCCAAGGCCGCGAACAGGTCGAAAGCTTCGTCCTGGACCTCGAAGGGCCGGGCATCCGGTTTGTCGACCTTATTGACGACGACGATCGGCTTGAGCCCTAGGGCCAGGGCCTTCGAGGTGACGAATTTGGTCTGCGGCATCGGCCCCTCTGAGGCGTCGACCAATAGCAATACGCCATCAACCATGCTCAAGATTCGTTCGACCTCGCCGCCGAAATCGGCATGGCCCGGCGTGTCGACGATGTTGATCCGGGCCCCTTTCCACTCCACCGACGTGCATTTGGCGAGAATGGTGATGCCGCGTTCGCGTTCCAGGTCGTTGGAGTCCATGGCCCGTTCAGCCACCGCCTGGTTGGCGCGGAAGGTGCCGCTCTGGCGCAGCAGCTGGTCGACCAGCGTCGTCTTTCCGTGATCGACGTGGGCGATGATGGCGATGTTGTGGATTTGCATAAGACGATCTTTAGCTTTCGGGGCTTTGGCTTTGGGGAGCTTTCGCTCAGCCGAGTTTGTTGGCGACCAGCTGGCCAAGGGACACTTCGCTGCGGGCGCCCAGGTGCGAAATGACTTCCGCCGCGCAGATGCCGGCGAGGCGCGCCGCGCGGGCCAAGTCGGCGCCGTCGACCAAACCCTTGAGGAAACCAGCCGCATAGGCGCCGCCGGCACCGGCAGTGTCGACGACATGATCGACCGGTTCGGCATCGACCACATGCACCTCGTCACCGGAAACGATGACCGAGCCCCGTTCGCTCCGCGTCAGGGCGGCGACCCGGCAGTGGCCGCGGACGTGTTGCAGGGCCTTGTCGAAACTTTCCGCCTGATAAAGCGACATGATCTCGTCCTCATTGGCGAACAGGATGTCGACATGGCTTTCGACCAGGGCCAGGAACTCGTCGCGGTGGCGATCGACGCAGAAGGGGTCCGACAGGCTCAGGGCGACCTCGCGCTCGTAGGCATGGGCGACGGCGGCGGCCTTGACGAAGGCCTCCTTGGCGGCGGGCGGATCCCACAGATAGCCCTCGAGATAGGTGATGGCCGACGCCGCGATTTCGTCCTCGTCGATATCCTCCGGCCCCAATTCGACACAGGCGCCGAGATAGGTCAGCATGGTCCGGTGCGCATCGGGCGCAACGAGGACCAGGCAGGTCGCCGTGGCCGGGCCGTCGGTCGCCGCCGCAGTTTTGAATTCGACGCCGATGGAACGGATGTCGTGGGTGAACACCTTGCCCAACATGTCGTCCCGCACCTTGCCGACGAATGCGGTGCGCACGCCCAACGAGGCGAGGCCGGCGATGGTGTTGACGGCCGATCCTCCGGAGCACTCGACGGCCGGGCCGACCTTGTCGTAGAGATCATCGGCGCGCTCGGCATCGACAAGGCTCATGGCTCCCTTGACCAGGCCCTCCGTTTCCAGAAAGGCGTCCTCGGCGTGAACGACGACGTCGACGATGGCGTTGCCGATACCGATGACGTCATGCCGGATTTCGGTCATAGCGGACCCTTTCTGAATTGCGTTGCCCGAAGGGCGGGCTCAATTGCGTTGCCCGGGCGGCGGGCGGCGCAGTATAACCGGCGATGCAGGAGCCTCAAGCGAAGAGGTTGCGGTCGCGGCCATGGGGCCCGTCATCAAGCAATTGGATTCGGAATATCAGTTCGTTAACGGGGTATTTTGAATCTTTTTGTTTAGGGGCTGTCCTAGCTAAGCGAGATGCTTGGGCTAGGATTGCAGGATGTATGCGAGAAGAAGCCGGCTCAGTGGTTGGAAGCGTGATCGTTTGATGGAGCACTTTGTGGCGGCGACGAC
>Ga0056114_1000030_pt1 | contig 40830 bp, 40 predicted proteins | sample WorMetHERISLAND1_FD_77005 | JGI IMG/M metagenome (GOLD analysis project Ga0056114, IMG submission 77005) | Marine gutless worms symbiont microbial communities from Max Planck institute for Marine Microbiology, Germany - Olavius loisae HERON... ...
CACCTGTTCCTAAAGGAGTGCGAATGGCGGTTCAATGGAGGTGATCACCGGGAACTGCTTAACCAATTAAAGACATGGGTGAATTCGAGACAAAAACGTCCTTAGCTAGGACAGCCCCTTTTTCATTCAACCGGCGCCGGCGTCCGGTACCGCCGCGCCGAGCACGACGACACGCTCGATACCGGCGAGATCGGATTTCACGCCAATCGTCTCCAGCCCGTGGGCGCGCGCCATCCGTCCGACGTCGGCGGCTTGTCCCGCGCCGACTTCGAAGACGGCAGCGGCTCCGGCAGTCATCAAATCGATGACGCCTTCAAGAATGGAACGATAGGCATCCAGGCCATCGGTGCCGGCGGCCAATGCTGCCCTCGGCTCGTATCGCGAGACCTCCGGCGCAAGACTGTCGATCTCCGCCTCAGCGATATAAGGAGGATTGGAGACGACGATATCGAATCCGGCACCGATGTATGGATCGAGACCGGCGCACCAATCGGTCAATTGAAATCGGGCCCGGTCGCCGACGTCGTTCCGGTCCGCATTGCGGCGCGCCGCTGCCAAGGCGCCTTCGCTGCAGTCCGTACCGACCCCCTCAGCATTCGGGTATTCCATAAGGATGGCGACCAGCAAGCACCCGCTGCCCGTTCCCAGATCGAGCACGCGAAGCGGTTGGGTACGGTCGGGGTGGAGATCGAGCACGGCCTCGACCACCGTTTCCGTTTCCGGGCGCGGCACCAGGGTGTCCGTTGTGACTACGAAAGGTAGGCTCCAGAACTCCTTTTCGCCGACGATCCGAGCGACCGGTTCGCGCGCTTCCCGGCGTCCGAGCAAGGCGGATAGTGCCTCTCTCTCCGGGGTGTCGAGAGGCGCCTCCGGATGGGAAAAGACACGCGCCGGGTCGATCGCCAGGACATTGGCCACCAAAATCCGGGCGTCCAGGCGGGCCGTTTCTATACCGACGTCAGCCAGGCGTCGGGTGACGAAATCGACGGCGGCACCCGCGGTCCCCGGGATGGTGCAGGCTTCCGCGCGGGCCGTCATCTCGGTCAGCTTTCGCGCCTGGTCCTCGGCGGTCAGCGCGTCGACGACCTCGTCGAGCTCCCCGTTGAGGATGGCATCGAGCCTGTGCAGGGTCAGGTTGATGCGGTGGTCGGTGACCCGGCGCTCGGGGAAGTTATAGGTACGGATGCGTTCCGAGCGGTCACCGGAGCCGACCTGGCTGCGCCGCGCCTCGGCCCGTTCGGCATCCCTGGCCATGCGTTCGGCCTCGTAGAGCCGGGCCCGGAGCACCCTCATGGCCTTGGCCTTGTTCTTGTGCTGCGACTTCTCGTCCTGTTGGGAGACGACGATACCGGTCGGCAGGTGGGTGATGCGGACCGCCGAGTCGGTGGTGTTGACCGACTGGCCGCCGGGCCCGCTGGCGCGGAAGACGTCGATTCTCAGGTCCTTCTCGTCGACCTGCACGTCGACCGCCTCGGCCTCCGGCATCACGGCGACCGTCGCCGCCGAGGTATGGATACGCCCCCCCGATTCCGTGACCGGCACACGCTGCACGCGGTGCACGCCCGATTCGTACTTGAGTCGGGAAAAGACGTCGGCCCCGGCGATCGAGGCGACCGCTTCCTTGAAACCGCCGATGCCCGTTTCGCTGACGCCCATGATCTCGAACTTCCAGCGCCGCGCCTCGGCGTAGCGTTGATACATGCGGAACAGGTCGGCGGCGAACAGCGCCGCCTCGTCACCACCGGTGCCCGCCCGCACCTCGAGGATGGCGTTCTTGGAATCGGCCTCGTCCTTGGGCAACAACAGCAAGTGCACGCGCCGTTCCAAGTCCGGCAGTTTTTCCTTGAGGTCGAGGAATTCGGCCTCCGCCAGTTCCTTCATCTCCTCGTCACCGTCCGGATCGGCCATCAACTCGCCCAGGTCGGCCATCTCGGCCTGGGCGGCGCGGAGCTCGGAAATGCCCTCGACGACGGGTGACAGCTCGGCGTATTCCCGCGACAGCTTGGCGAAATCTTCGGCCGCCGGCGGTTGCTCGGAGGCCATCAGGTTGGCCAATTCATCGTAGCGGTCGAGAACGCGATTGAGGTTTTCCTCGAGACTCACGGTTCGCTCTCCTTGTCTCTGTCGGCCGCCGGTTTATCGGCATCCAGGTCGAACAACCGGCGTAGAAGTCGTGCCGCCTGGCCCGATTCCGCGCTTTCGGCGGCCGCCATTTCCTTGAGCGTGATGGTCGGCGCATGAAGCAGGCGTTTGACCAGCAACGACGACAGGCGTTCGGCGTCCATATCCCGTTCCGCCAGGACCTGTTGGCGGATGCTCTCGAAGTGATCACGCAAGGCGCTCAGCACCGGAACCGCGTCACGTTCGGCCTGGCCCCGATTGAACTTCGCGAGACATTCGTCAACGATCGAACGGGCCGCACTGGCTTCGCGTTCACGGCTGTTGCGGCCCTCCATGGCAAGGCGCTCGAGATCACCGGTGTCGTAGAGAAATGCCTCGTCGATGCGGTTGACGGCCGGTTCCACGTCACCGGGAACGCCGGTGTCGATGATGAACTGGGGTCGATTGCGTCTTTTCTTCAAGGCTGCGCGGACCATGTCCGCGTTCAGCACGTAATCGCGACGCCCCATGGCGCAGATGACGACGTCCGTCGCCACCATGGCTTCGGCGAGATCGTCAAAATCCCGGATGTGGCAGTCGAGCTCGCGGGCGATCGGTTCGATGCGGGCGCGAATCGGATGGGTGATCTCCAGGTTGCCCAACCCGGCGCCCGTGAACTGTTTGGCGATCAGCTCACCCATCTCGCCGGCACCGATCATCAGGGCGCTGATCCGCTTGAGATCGCCGTGCAGGCCGCGGGCCAGGTCGACGGCGGCGGCCGCGAGCGACACCGGCTGTTCGGTGATGCCGGTCTCGGTCCTGACCCGCTTGGCGGCACCGTAGGCGGCCTGGATGACCTGCTCGACCACCGGCCCGGTCATTTCGGCCTTTTCGGCAATGCGATGGGCCGCCTTGACCTGGCCCAGAACCTGCGGTTCACCGATGACCAGGCTTTCCAGTGACGCGGCGACGGCGAAGGTGTGACGGACCGCCTCGTTGTCGGAATAGAAAACCAACTGGTCGGCGATTTCCTTCTCTTCGAGACCGGCCCGTTCAGCCAGGAACCGGCTGATCGTCACCGCCGCCTGTTCGGGCGCTGGGTCGGCACCAAGCACTTCGATGCGGTCGCACGTCGACAACAAGATCGCCTCCGCGACCCCCTTTTCCTTGAGCTTCGCAAGCACGCCCGGCACGTCACCATCCTCGATGAACAGGCGGTCGCGCAGGCCCAGGCCGCTGGAGCGGTGATTGGCACCGATGACGAAAAAACGGCTTTGGTCGGTTCGGGTTTCGGCCATCGCGCCCCGCTACAGGTAGCGGGCGAGGTGTTCCTCCAAGGAGGTCAACGGCACTTCGCTTTGCTCGCCCGTAACCATATCCCGAACCGTGGCAACGTCTTTCGCGATTTCGTCCTCACCCAACAGGATGACCGCCGGCGAACCGGCCTTGTTGGCCCGGTTGAGGCGTTTCTTGACATTGCCTGAAAAACCCATGTCGATGGCCAGACCGGCGCGGCGCAGGCGCTCGGCCAACTGCCGGGCTGGACGTTCGTTTTCGCCGCCCACGGGCACGACAACGATCGGCTTTGTTGTCGGCTCCTGTTCGCCGACCATCATCGCCAATCGCTCGATACCGGCGGCCCAACCGACGGCCGGTGTCGGCTTGCCGCCCATAAACTCCATCAGGCCGTCGTAGCGCCCGCCGCCGATGACGGTTCCCTGGGAGCCCAGCGTCTCGGTGATGAACTCGAAGGCCGTATGGCAGTAATAGTCGAGGCCGCGGACCAGTCGCGGATTGATCTCGCTCTTGATGCCGATAAGCTCGAGTCCCTCCAGGACCTCGCCGAAGAAACGCCGGCTCTCGTCGTTCAAGTGATCGGCCAACACGGGCGCATCGGCGACGATCTTCTGGTCGGTTTCGTCCTTGGAATCGAAAATGCGCAGCGGATTGCGCTCGAGGCGGTCTTGGCTGTCTTCGGAAAGATCGGAGCGGTAACGGCTCAGGTATTCGACCAGTTTGTCGCGATAGCCATGGCGCGATTCCGTATCGCCGAGCGTATTCAGGTTGAGGACGACATCGCCGCTGACACCCAAGGCATCGAGGATATGCGCGCCGACGGCGATGACCTCGATGTCGGCTTGCGGCGACGGCACGCCGATGACCTCGATATCAATCTGATGGAACTGGCGCATGCGGCCCTTTTGCGGCCGTTCGTAGCGGAACAACGGTCCCTGGCATAAGTACTTCAGCGGTGCCTCGTGCTGCAGGCCGTTCGACATGAAGGCCCGGGCGATGCCGGCCGTGAACTCGGGACGCAGCGTGATGCTGTCGCCGCCACGGTCGGAAAAGGTGTACATCTCCTTGGTGACGACGTCCGACGTCTCGCCCAATGTACGCGCGAACACTTCCGTGAATTCGAAGACCGGCGGCGCCATCTCGCTGTAGCCGTAGCGTCCGGCCACTTCGGCCGCCACGTCGATCACGTGCCTGTGGCGGCGGAACTGGTCGGGCAGGAGATCGTGGGTGCCGCGCACCGGCTGCAGGGAAGACATGGAAGATCGGACTCCGGCTACTGGGCGGCGGCCGGCGGCGCGTCGCTGCCGGTCGTGTCGTCGCCGTTTTCTTTGGGTCGGTATTTCCGCGCGACGTAGTCGTCGACGATCCGCTGGAACTCCTCGGCGATGCCCTCGCCTCTGAGCGTCATCCGTTTCTCGCCGTCAATGAAAACGGGGGCGGCCGGTTGCTCGCCGGTGCCGGGCAGGCTGATGCCGATATCGGCATGTTTACTCTCGCCGGGTCCATTGACGATGCAGCCCATGACCGCCACCTGCATGTCCTCGACTCCGACGTATTTCTCCCGCCACACCGGCATGCTGTCGCGGATATGGTCCTGGATCTTGCGGGCCAGTTCCTGGAACACGGTCGAGGTGGTTCGTCCGCAGCCCGGACAAGCGGTGACCAAAGGCGTGAATGACCGCAACCCCATGGTCTGCAGGATCTCCTGGGCGACGATGACCTCCTTGACCCGGTCGCCGCCGGGTTCCGGGGTCAAGGACACCCGTATGGTGTCGCCGATGCCTTCCTGCAACAACACGCCCATGGCCGCGGTCGAGGCGACAATGCCCTTCGAGCCCATACCGGCTTCCGTGAGGCCGAGATGGAGCGCATGATTGCCGCGCTGGGCGAGGCCGCGGTATACGGCGATCAGGCTCTGCACGTCACTGACCTTGCACGACAACACGATCTTGTCGCGGCCGAGACCCAGTTCCTCGGCCCGAGCCGCACTGGCGACGGCCGATTCGATGAGTGCCTCCCGGGTGATCTCCTCGGCACTTTTCGGTTCCGCGGCCCGCGCGTTCTCGTCCATCATGCGGACGACGAGTTCCTGGTCGAGGCTGCCCCAGTTGACGCCGATGCGGACCGGTTTTCCATAGCGGATGGCGGTTTCGACCATGGCCGCGAACTGGCTGTCGCGCTTCTCCCGGAAACCGACGTTTCCGGGGTTGATGCGGTACTTGGCGAGGGCCTCGGCGCAGGCCGGATGTTCGCTCAGCAGCTTGTGGCCGATGTAGTGGAAATCACCGACCAGGGGCACATTGACGCCCATGGCATCGAGGCGTTCGCGAATATGCGGCACGGCCGCCGCCGCCTCGGTCCGGTCGACGGTGATGCGCACCAGTTCCGAACCAGCTCGCGCCAGGTCCGCGGTCTGGCGGACCGTCGCCTCGACGTCGGCCGTATCCGTGTTGGTCATGGACTGAACGACGATTGAGGCTTCGCCGCCGATGGTCACCCGCCCGACGCGTACCGGTACGGTTTCCTTCCTCCTCACCGGTGAAGTTTGATCCGACATCAGTCTGCTTTCGCTTGATACCCTGGCGCCCGCAACTTTAGACACCTCGCGTCCGCCGTTATTTGCCGTATCGAACACACCGGGTCAACGCCTCTGTGCCCGTCCAGGCAAGCGGGTTGTCCCGTCAATTGTCGACGGCGGTCCCGGCCAGCAGCCGCTCGGCGTCGAGGACGACGCCGCGGCGGACCACACCGATATCTCCGATCGACGGCGCGACCTGGCCGTCGACCACGACCTCGAGGGCACCGGCGTTGCCGGTCAGGAGTTTCAACCCGGGGCGATCCGGCACTTCGTAAGTCTCGCCGGCACGCAACAGGCGCGTGACGAGCATCTGGTTGGCGGCATCGTCGCGGACCTGGATCCAACTGCTGGTCTTGGCACGGAGAACGATCCGCGTATCACTCGTCGAAGCGACTGACGTTTCAGTGCTTGGCGCCACCGCGGGCGGTGCCGGTTCCGTCGCCGTCGCCACCTCATCCTGCAGCGGTTGCGTTGTCGATTCCTCGGTTGGCTCCTCAGCCAGGTCCTCGGTGGTATCCTCGGCGGTATCCTCGGCGGTATCCTCGGCGATCTCCTCAGGCGGCGGTGTGTCGTCGCCCTCGTCGTCTCCGGTCGCCGCATCCTCGGGCAACGTCGTGGCCTCCGGCGGCGGTTCCGGTGCCGAGGCGGTTTCCTCACCGCTCGACACCGGTTCGTCGGCCGGCGCCGGTTGATCGACACCCTCGGCTTGCGAAACCGTCGTGTCCGCGTCCGGTTCGGCGTCTTCGGAGGGCGCCGATTGGACGGTCTGCGCCGACGGGCTTTCGGCCGTCTGATCGTCGGGCGCCTCCGCCGGTGCGGCGGTCGGTGCCGGTGTTTCCGTCGCCGGCGATTCGGCGCTTGCGGCGGGTTCTTCCGGTTTCGGCGGCTCGGCCGGTTCCGCCGTCTCCGTCGGCTGTTCCGATTCTGACGCCGGCGTTCCCTGTTCGGGGCCTGCCGTCTGTTCGGCCAAGCGCTCCGGCACCGGGGACGCAAGGTCGGCCAGGATGTTGTTCTCGGACGTACTGATGTACCAAGCGCCATAGGCGATGACGGCGACGACGATGCCGACGAAGACGATGGCGCCGCCGGGAATTCCGGTCTCGGGAACCGGCGTCGGAAAGCTGAGTTCCTGACCACGCGCGCCGGCCGCGGTTTCGACCTTGTAGCGGCGGATCACTTCATCGCTGTCGAGGCCCAAGTGGTCGGAATAGGCACGGATGAAACCGATGGCATAAGTCTGACCCGGCAGTTCTTTGAACCGGCCCTCCTCGATCGCCTCCAAATAGGGGTAACGGATACACAGCATCTGGGCGACGGAGCACAAGTCCTCACCGAGGCGCATTCGCGACGCGCGCAACATGGCGCCGACGCCGGTTTCGCTACCGTGCGCTCCTCCTGAGTACTCCATTTGATCGCCGGTCGCTGGCGGCATCGTCGTCGTTTCCATCTTATCCTTACGGTACCTGCCTCAACGTCTCTTTATCGATCCGTTTCCCGTATCGGTGCCGGGTTCTGCCAGGCCCATCGAGGCCCGTGATCTTGGGCGAAGTGTACCGAAATATGGTGAATATCCGAGGCTCGCTAGTCTGCCGGATTCCGGTCGAAATACAAGACTGAAAGCGGCCCAGTCAGATCGCCACACCGCGGTCGATGGCAAATGCCTTGAGTTGTTCACGAAGCGTCCGTTCGAGCAGGTCGTAGTGGAGATCCATGAAGGCTTCCAGTGCCGCGATGTCGAGACTGCGCACCATCGCCTTAACCGGTCCGATACATGTGCCGGCCATCGACAACCGGCGAAATCCAACGCCGAGGAGCGCCATCGCCTCCAAGGGGCTGCCCGCCATTTCACCGCATAGGCTGAGGTGAACGTCGCGGGTCCGGCAGGTGTCGACGATACTCTTCAAGAATTTCAACTGGACAGGCGACAAGGTATCGTAGCGCCCGCTCAACTTCGGATTCCCGCGGTCGCTGGCGAAAAGGAACTGCCCCAGGTCGTTGCTGCCGACGGATAGGAAATCGACATAGTCGAGCAAGGTCTCGAGCTGTACCGCCAGACTCGGCACCTCAAGCATGGCACCAACCCGGACCGATGACGGCAAGGCACCGCCGCGCTCCTTTTCGCGGTCCATTTCCTTATCGACCAGCGCGCGGGCCTGGATGAACTCAGGCACATCGGCCACCATCGGGAAGAGCACGTTTAGCTCGCGTCCAGTGGCGGCCCGGATCAGGGCCCGTAACTGCTGGCGCAACAGGGCCGGGCGGTCGAGGGACAGCCGAACGGCCCGCCAGCCGATGGCCGGGTTCTCCTCGCTGCCCGTTTGCCAGTAAGGCAGCGCCTTGTCCCCGCCAATATCGAGGGTACGGAAGACGACGGGCTTGGCGCCGGCCTCATCGAGCACTTCGCGATAGACTCCCGCCTGTTCGTCGACGCCGGGAAACTTGGCGCGCACCATGAATGGGATTTCGGTTCTGAAGAGCCCGATTCCGGAGGCGCCCGAACCGCTCAGGTGGGCGACATCGATCATCAGCCCGGCGTTGATCTGCAAGTCGATGTCGACACCGTCCAGCGACCGTGCCGGTTGGTCAAGCAGTGCCTCGTAGACGGCCCTCTGCTCCTCAAGGATGCGGAGGTTCTCGACATAGGCCTGCAAGGCATCCTCACCCGGGCGCACGAAAGCCTGGGCGCGATCGGCATCGACGATCACCGTATCGCCGTCCTCGGCATGCTGGAAAATGTCCCGTGCCTTGCCGACGACGGGAATACCCAACGCGCGGGCGACGATGGCAACGTGGCTGGTCGGCGCTCCCTCCTCCAGAATGACGCCCTTGAGGCGCTCGTAGTCGTAGTCGAGAAGCTGCGCCGGTCCCATCGACCGGGCGATCAGAATCGAGTCGTCGGCCAGTTCGCGAACGCTCGTTCCACCGTTCTCGCCGGACAGATGGACCATCAACCGGTGTGCCAGATCATCCAGGTCATGAACGCGCTCACGCAAATAGGCATCGGAAATCTGGCTCATGCGCGCCCGGATATCGTTCTGCACGCGTTGCACCGATGCTTCCGCGGTCAGGCCGGTTTCGATACCTTCCTCGATGCGTTTCAACCAACCGGCATCCTCGGCAATCAGACGGTAGGTCTCCAGCACGTCCATGTGCTCGCCGCCGTCGGCAAGGTGCTCGACGGCCAGCAGGTCGTCGATGGCGCCGTGCATCTCGGAGAACGCGCGGTGCAGCCGCTGGATCTCCTGGTTAGGATCATCAGCGACCATTTTCTCGATATTGACCTTGGGCGCGTGAAGCACGGCCGTGCCCATACCGATGCCGGGGCTCAGGGCGATGCCTTCGAGACGCAACGGCCGCGCCGTGCTGCCGTCGCCCAGACTCAGTTCCTTGCCGTCGACCAGTTCGCCACCGGCAACGAGCTCGGCCAGGACCATGGCCACAGTTTGCAGGGTCTCGACTTCCTCATCGACATAGTGCCGTTGCGTCCGGTTCTGGACGGCGACGACACCGATGACCCGACCGCCGCGGAGGATCGGCACACCCATCATCGAATGGAAGATCTCCTCACCGGTTTCCGGCCGGTAGGCGAAGTTCGGATGGGACTGGGCATCGGCGAGCGCGAAGGGCCGGGCTGTCGCCGCGATGTCGCCGATGATGCCCTCGCCGATGGCGAGCCGCGTATTGTGAACGGCGGTCGGCTTCAGGCCTTGGGTGGCGAACAGCTCGAGCACGTCGCCGGGGCGGCGCACGTAGACGGAACAAACCTCGGCGACCATGTCGGCGGCAATGATCCGCGCGATTTCATCGAGCCGGGATTGCGCCTCGCCGCCCGCCGGGATTGCGCCTCGCCGCCCGCCGCCATGACGTCGCGGACCCGCGCCAAAAGGCGGCGCGGCGCCGATACGATCGGCGTCCTGGCGGATGGGTGGCGAGTCTCCGCCATAATGTCGCTTCGTTCGTCTTGCCCCAAAGGGCGTCCGAATGCCGCTTCTCGCGGGCGTCGCCCCGTTTAAAATGGATCGGTCGTCAGACCGCGTCCAGACCGTAGGCCGAATGCAACGCGCGCAGGGCCAGTTCCGTGTATTCCTCGGCGATCAGCACGCTGACCTTGATCTCGGAGGTCGAAATCACCTCGATGTTGATGCCTTTCTCAGCCAGCGCCTGGAACATGCGCTGGGCGACGCCGGCGTGGCTGCGCATGCCGACGCCGATGACCGAGACCTTGACCACGTCCTTGTCGGCGATCAGGTCCTGGTAGCCTATTCCGTCCGAGTGGTCCTCGATGGTCTTGACGGCACGCTCGAGATCGGCCTCGGTGACGGTGAACGTCAGATCGGTGGCGTCGCCGCCGGCCGAGACGTTCTGGACGATCATATCGACGTTGATGCTGGCATCGGCCAGCGGTCCGAATATGGCGGCCGCCACACCCGGTTTGTCCAGAACCCGCACCAAGGTGATCTTGGCCTCGTCACGGCTGTAGGCAATGCCACTGACCAATTCTTGTTCCACGATCTCATCCTCATCGACAACTAGGGTTCCCGGCTCGTCCTCGAAGGCGGACAGAACCTGCATACGCTGGCCGTGTTTCATGGCCATTTCGACGGCTCGGGTCTGCAGGACCTTGGCGCCCAACGACGCCAGTTCGAGCATCTCTTCGTAGGTGACCTTCTCAAGCTTGCGGGCCTTGGCGACGATCCTCGGATCCGACGTGTAGACGCCCTTGACGTCGGTGTAGATGTCGCAGCGATCGGCACTGACGGCAGCCGCCAGGGCGACGGCGCTGGTATCCGATCCGCCACGGCCCAACGTGGTGATCCGGCCGCCGGGGCCGATACCTTGGAAGCCGGCGACGACCGGCACCTCGCCCGATTTCATGCGCTTGTCGAGCTCGTCCGTATCAATGCGCTCGATCCGCGCCTTTCCGTGTACATCGTCGGTGTGGATAGGAATCTGCCAGCCCAGCCACGAGCGGGCCGGCACACCGAGTTTCTGGAGCGCCAGGGACAACAGTCCGATGGTCACCTGTTCGCCGGTGGCGACGACCGCATCGTATTCACGCGCGTCGTAGAGCCCTGACATCTCATCGACCAAACCGACGAGCCGGTTGGTCTCGCCGGCCATGGCCGAGACGACAACGGCGACCTCGTTGCCGCGATCGACCTCGCGCTTGACCTTCTCGGCGACGACGCGAATTCGGTCCGGGTCGCCGACCGAGGTGCCGCCAAACTTTTGTACGATGCGCGCCATGTTTCAAACCATCCAGAGCGGTTCGGCAAAACGAAACCCGTAGGCGGCGTGCTCTCTGCAGGGACCGTCCGGGGCCGGTTTCGGCCCGCGCCATGATACGGGTTGCCGCGAAGGCGGCGCATACATACTCTATCGTCCGATCAGGAGCAAGGCCGCCCGAAGCAGGGAGAACCGTCAATGGCAAGCAGCGCCGCCGCCGGAAAATCGACGGCATCCGACGCGGAAATCGCGCGCTTTACCGCGATCGCCGACGAATGGTGGGAGCCGGCGGGAAAGTTCGCCCCGCTGCACAAGCTCAACCCGCCCCGTTTGACCTTCATTCGCGACCGGGCAGCGGCGCATTTTGGTTTCGATCCCCTGGCCGAAAAACCGTTGAAGGGCTTGAGCGTCCTCGACATCGGTTGCGGTGGCGGCTTGCTGTCGGAACCGCTGGCTCGCTTAGGCGGCAAGGTAACCGGCATCGACGCCGGCGAGGAGAACATCGCCGTTGCCGACGCTCACGCGAAAGCAGGCGGCCTCGAGATTACCTACCGTCACGTATTGCCGGAAAACATGGCTGCCGACCGGCACCGCTATGATCTCGTGCTGAACATGGGAAATCGTCGAACACGTGACCGATCTCGGCGCGTTTCTGGCTGCCTCGGCGAACCTCCTCAAACCCGGCGGGGCCATGGTGCTGTCGACACTCAACCGGACCCTAAAATCCCTGGCCCTGGCCAAGATCGGTGTCGAGTACATCCTGCGCTGGCTGCCTGTAGGCACCCACGACTGGCGCAAGTTCGTGCGGCCGTCGGAATTGGCCTCAGGGTTACGGCCGCACGGGGTTGAGATCGTCGGCCTCGAAGGCGTGACGTTCGAGCCCATGCGCGATCGCTGGCAGCTCAGCCGCGATCTCGATATCAATTACCTGGCTTTTGCGGTGAAGGAGCGCTAGGCGCCCAGATCAGCCTTAGCTGTTGCGGCGCGGCGGATTTGGCAGGCGGAAAAACTCGACACCTTCCTCGTCGAGTTCCATGGCCTCGTCATCGGTCGCCTCGCCATAGATGCCGCGCTCGTCGGCTTCGCCGTAGTGGATCTTGCGGGCCTCATCGGCAAACCCGTCGCCCACGTCCTCGAAGTTCTCGGTCACGTGATCGCGAAGCTCATTGACCGCATCGAGAATCTTCTCGGCGACTTCCTGGGCGCGGACCTCGGCCTCCTGGTTGCCGATGGGCGGCGATTTTCTGCTTCGCGACGGTGAAATATTCGGCGCCATGATCGCCTTCGAGACCTGGGCATCCGAGCAATAGGGGCAAACCACGTCGCCGCGCGCGACTTGTTCGTCGTAAGTCGTGCTGTCGCGGAACCAGGCCTCAAATTCGTGGCCGTTCGAGCATCGGAGCTGGTATAAGATCATTCGAAGACGCCGTTCTTCCTTTTGACCTCGGGCCGAACCGGTACATCCACCCGCCGGTTTAACACGCACTGTCACCAACGGATAGCCCAAATAGTTTAACAAATGCGAAACGATGTTTCAAAAGACCTGCGCCAACGCCACCTCCGGATCACCGATCCTTCACCATGGGTAGCGCGATTCGCACCTCTGGTACGGCCCGGCGGTCCGGTCCTCGATCTGGCGGCCGGCGGCGGCCGCCATGCGCGTTATTTCCTCGGCCGTGGCCATCCGGTGACCGCCGTCGACCGCGACGGCGAACCCTTGGCGTCGCTTGCGGAGGAAGCAGACGCAACGGTCATGACCGCCGACCTGGAGGATGGAACACCGTTCCTGGGTGCCGGCGGTGCTGTGTCGGGACGGCGGTTCGCCGGCGTGGTCGTCGTCAATTACCTGCACAGGGTCTTGTTCGCGGAGCTCATCGAAGCGCTCGAGCCCGGCGGCGTTTTCATCTACGAGACGTTCGCCCGCGGTAACGAGGAGTTCGCGCGGCCGCGCAATCCCGACCATTTGCTAAAGAGCGGTGAATTGCTCGACACCGTTTCCGGCCAATTGCAGGTCGTCGCCTACGAACACGGACGCGTCGAACAGACCGATATCCCGGGAGTCAAACAACGCATCTGCGCCGTCAACGACCTCGGCGCCAGCACCCGCGAAGACGGCGAGCCTCCCGCGCATCCACTAATTCCGCTTTAAACTGAAATACTTAGGTGAAGGCCCGATCATGGTTGATCGACGGGACCTTACCGCGCACCTCATCAACCAGGGACGGATCGATATCGGCCATGACGAAACCGGGTTCGCCGCCTCCGTCGGCCAATATGCCGCCCCACGGATCGACGATCAGCGAATGGCCGTAGGTCAGGCGGCCGCCGCCGTGATCCCCGCATTGCGCCGGTGCAAACACGAAACACCCCGTCTCTATGGCCCGCGCCCGCATTAACACATGCCAATGGGCCTTTCCGGTCGGCCGCGTGAACGCCGCCGGGATGGTCAGGAAGCGCGCGCCGGTATGGGCCAGGTGTCTGTAGAGATAGGGAAAACGTAGGTCATAGCAGATGGAGAGGCCGACGGTTCCCCAGGGGGTTTCCGCGGTGACCGCCTCGCCGCCCGGTTCGTAGGCGCTCGACTCACGGTACGACTCGCCGCCGTCGAGGTCGACGTCGAACATGTGGATCTTGTCGTACCGGGCCACGATGGTGCCATCCGGATCGAGCAGGAACGAACGGTTGGCGAACTTGGGGCGACCTTCGTCGCCGGCGGCGTCATCGTGCTTGACGATGATCGATCCGAGCAGAAGCCAGACACCGGTCTCCGACGCAAGCTCGCGGAACCCCCGTAAACTCGGATCTTCGTCCTCGTGGCAGGTCTTCTCGGCCAGGGCCTTACGGTTCAAGTCCATGACGTTGACGACCTCGGGCAGCATGACCAAGTCGGCGCCGGCCTCGACCGCCGAACGGATCAAGGCGCCGGCGTGTTGGAAGTTCTCCTGGACGTCCGGCCCCGACGTGGTTTGTACACACGCGGCCTTGAAAGTATCAGCCACCGTCCCCCCTATTTCTTGGTTCAGCCGAGCCCCAGTTTTGCGTCGAGTCGGCCTTCGGCATCGAGTTCGTAGATACCCGTACAATCGCCGACGTATTCACCGTCGGCGAAAATCTGCGGAACCGTATGGCTGCCGGCGCGCTCCGTCATCTCGCGGCGTTTGCCGGGGCTCATCATGACGTCGATTTCCTCGAAGGCGACCCCTTTGCTTTTCAGCAGCTTCTTGGCGCGGGCGCAAAAAGGACAGAAAGGCGTGGTGTAAATCTCGATCTTGCTCACGCTTGTTACGTCTCCCATCGCTCTGCCAGCACCACTCCTCGACACCTATATAGAAAACCCTGGCGCGAAAAAAAAGCTACCCGCTGTCCGTGCGTCCACCTTCGGCCCGGACAACGCGCGCAGCCATCAGCACGTCGACACCCGACGCGCCGGCCCATTTCAGGACGCCGGCACAGGCCGATACGGTCGAGCCTGTCGTCAGCACGTCGTCGACCACGAGAACCCGTTTCCCTGAAATTGCGGCGACACCGCCCCGTCCGAGACGGAACGCGCCCTTGACGTTGCGGCGGCGATCCCCGGCGGCAAGGCCCGTTTGCGGCGGTGTGCGGCGGCCGCGGCGGAGCAAATCCGGCGCGTAGGCCGTACGGCTTTCCTGGGCAATGCGCCGCGCCAGTTCGGCCGATTGGTTGAACCGCCTGGCGATCAACCGGGTCCAATGCAATGGTACCGGCGTGACGAGATCGGCCTCGGCAATCAGCTCGGCACCGGCCTGCCCCATCCATCGGGCCAAGGCCGGCGCCATGTCCGTTCGATCGCGGTGTTTGTAGTCGATGAGAATGCGGCGGCTGTCGTCGTCGTAGGCGAAGGCGGCGCGGGCCCGGTCGAAAACCGGGCGCCGTCTCAGGCATGGGCCGCACAGGACATCGTCACCGGTCTCGAGGTCGAAGGGGTACCCGCAACAGGTACAGAGCGGTGCCGATAGGAACGGCACCGTCTCCCAGCATTCGGCACACAAGCCCCCGTCACCGGTGACGGTGGTACCGCAGGACAGGCACCGCGGCGGCAAGGCAACATCGAGCACGCGTTTCGCCACGGCGGCGATGGCCGATTGGCGGAACCCGGCTCCGGCGTTTAAGGAGGTTCCCGACTGTGCCATAAACGGAGGATGTCGGATTCCATGACCGTGTTCAACCGCCATGCCGTGCGCCAGCACCGCGACCGCGCCGCCGGCGCTTTGGCCGCCCACGATTTCCTCTTCCGGGAGACGGCCGACCGCCTCGCCGACCGCCTGACCGACGTCAACCGGCGGTTCGATCTCGGTCTCGACCTCGGCTGCCACGGCGGTGAGCTGGCGGATACGGTACAAGCGCGCGAACGCATCGGCCGGTTCGTCCAATGCGACCTGTCACCTGCCATGGCGGCCTTGGCCCGGTCGCACGGCGGACAGGCCACGATTGCCGCCGATGAGGAAGCCTTGCCCTTCGCTCCGGCCAGCTTCGACGTCGTCGTCAGCAATCTCAGCCTGCATTGGGTCAACGACCTGCCCGGAGCCCTCAAACAGGTACTGACGACGCTGAAACCGGATGGTTTGTTCCTCGCCGCCATGCTCGGCGGCCAGACGCTCCGCGAATTGCGCGATGCACTGACCCGCGCCGAAGCCGAAATCGAAGGCGGCCTGAGCCAACGGGTGTCACCGCTGGCGGAGGTCCGTGACGCGGGCGCTTTGCTGCAGCGGGCTGGCTTCGCCCTGCCGGTTGCCGACCGCGAGACGATCACCGTGTCCTATGGCGATCCCTTGAGGCTGATGACCGACTTGCGCGCTATGGGGGAGAGCAATGCGGTCCTATCGAAACGCCCGACGTTGACACGTCGCTCCACCCTATTCCGCGCCGCCGAAATCTACATCGACGACTACGGCGATGCCGCCGGTCGCGTCGACGCCACCTTCGAGGTCATCTTCATGACAGCCTGGGCACCGCATCCCGATCAGCAACAACCCTTACCCCGCGGCAGTGCCCGCCATCGCCTGGCCGATGCCATCGACGGCACGGAATACGGTCCGGGTGAGGAGGGTCCGACCGGCGGCTGAACGACCGCATGACCGACCCCCAATTTGTTCCACATCAAGAAATTTCGGCGACATCTCGCTCTAGAATTGTTAATCAAATGCCATTAGCCGGTGAACGGAAGATCATGGTTTTCCGAGCGGCCGGACACGAGAAGAAAGCGACGACGGATGAGCGGCTGGGGCTGTCCGCACGAACTCAACGGCAAGTGCCAAAGACTCAAGGGCCGAGATTGTGACCCGGGGATGAAGGGATGCCTGCTGTTCGGGCGTTTCCGCTTCATCAATCCAGCGAAAAACAGGCCGTCACGAGACAAGCGAGAGGACGCGAACGCCGGTGGCGGCACGGGCGTGGAACCGCCGCGGAAGAAGGGGTCATGACGGCAGACCGCTCCGAACCCGCCGCCAGCCTTCAGATGGCCAGATCAACGGAGTCGCAAGCTGCGCCAGATTAACGCCCTTTCCGGTCTCGTCTTTCTCGCTCTTGCGGTTTTGCTGGGGGTGAGTTGGATTCACCTTGAAAAGGAGGATTCGGCTTTCCTTCGCGACCGCACGACCTTCGCCGCGCAACAGACGGCGCTTCGCATGCAATTGTTCATCGATGACCGTCTTCGCGCCGTTGAGGCCTTGGCGAAACACTGGCGTTCGTCCGCCGGCATGGAGCGGACACACTTCATCGCGGAATCCGCCTCCATCCAGGACGTCTACCTCGGCTTTCAGGCCCTGAACTGGGTTGATTCCGACAAGATCATCCGTTGGGTGGTGCCGATGGAGACCAACCGCCCGGCTCTCGATGCCGATTTGAAGCGGCTACCATTACCGTCAAAGACGCTCGAGGCTGTAGACGCATCGAACCAACCCAGGGCGACGCCGCCGATTGACTTGCTGCAGGGCGGCAAGGGTTTCGTCGTCTACTATCCGCTAACCGTGGGGGCAATCAACAGCGGATACCTGAACGCCGTGTTCAACGTTGACAATCTGATGCAATCCGTGCTGACAGAAGGCCCTTGGGACCAGTTCGGACTAACCGTTGATTACGAGGACGCGACCGTTTTTCATAGGGGATTAGCCGGCAGCGACTCCGCCCTGGCGGTCAGCGAGCCGTTCCTCATCCTTGGGCGCGAGTGGCGGGTTGAGCTGACTCCGATCGACACCCACGAACACCTCGCGCTTCTCTACGCAATTTCGCTCGTTTTCATGATCGCACTGACCCTGCTGTTTCGTATGCTGCTGATCCGCCAGAGAGCGCTTCGAGAGAGCGAGACGCGCTTTCGCGATATCGCCGAGTCGGCAACCGACTGGTTCTGGGAACTCGACGAGAATCTGCGGTTCTCCTGGTTCTCCGACCGCCTGCGCAAAATCACCGGTATCGATCCCAAAGACGTGATCGGCAAATCGCGCCGGGACCTTGCCGGCGATCTCATCGAAGACGATAAATGGCGGCGGCACCTAGAGGACCTCGAAGCGCACAGGCCGTTCCGCGATTTCCAATACGAGTATCATGATGAACAAATCCACCGGCGATATTGGAGCATCAGCGGCGCGCCGGTATTCGACGAGCAGGGTCAGTTCAAGGGATATCGGGGAACCGGCACCGACATAACGGCACAGGTTACGGCGCAATCGGAAATGCGCAGAGCCAAGGAATCTGCCGAGATCGCCAATCGGGCGAAGTCCGAGTTCCTCGCCAACATGAGCCACGAACTGCGCACGCCGTTGAATTCGATTATCGGGTTTTCACAGATCCTGACCGAAGAGATGTACGGCAAACTGGGCGACAAGAAATACGTCGAATACGCAGGCGACATCCTTGCCTCAAGCACCCATCTCCTGGCGATCATCGGCGACATCCTCGATATTTCGAAAATCGAGGCCGGGGAGCTAAAGGTCGAGGACGTCGACCTGAACCTGGGCGCGGCCATCGATCACGCGCTCCGGATGGTCGATGAACGGAGCCGCAAGAAGGGCCTCGCGTTGGACGCCACCCTGCCCGACGGCTCGCCGGTGCTTCGCGCCGATCCCCGGCATCTCCGACAAATGCTGCTCAACCTACTGGCCAATGCCGTCAAATTCACCGACAGGGGCGGTTCCGTGACGGTTACCGGCGGCCTCGGCGAAGACGGCGGCATCGAGATCGCCGTCATCGACACCGGCATCGGCATCGCGCCCGAGAACATCAAAAAGGTCCTCGAGCCGTTCGGTCAGGTCGCACAGAGCATGACCCGCGATCACGAGGGCACCGGTCTCGGTCTGCCCCTCGTGAAATCGCTTGTCGAGCTCCACGGCGGCCGGTTGGCCATCGACAGCACCGTGGGAGAGGGAACCCGGGTTTCGATCGCGTTTCCGCCGGAACGGACAGTCGAACCCTATTAGGGTTTCCGCGTCAGCCGGTGCCGCCCGCAATTGCCCGCGAAGCCGTTCGAAAGCGTTTCCACCGGAAGACAATTCCCTATTCCCCGCAATCGTGGCAGTTGTCTTCGGTTCTGAGGCGGTCTAGGTTGCGCCGCCATGAAATTCCCCGACCCCCTGATTCCCGGAACGCTCATCAAACGCTACAAGCGATTCCTCGCCGATGTCACCCTGGACAACGGTGAAACGGTCACCGCCCATTGTGCCAACTCGGGCTCCATGCTCAGCGTCCGCGAACCCGGTTCGCCGGTGTGGTTGAGCCCAGCCCGCAATCCGGACCGCAAGCTCAAATTCACCTGGGAGCTGATCCGCATCGGCGACGCCATGGTCGGCATCAACACGAGCCACCCGAACGCCCTGGTCAGCGAAGCCATCGAAAACGGGACGATCAGCGAACTCCAGGGCTTCGACATGCTCCGGCGCGAGGTCAAGTACGGCAAGAATTCCCGGATCGATATCCTACTCGAGAACGAAGACGGCTCACGCTGTTACGTCGAGGTCAAGAACGTCACCATGCGCCGCGACCTGACCGCGGGCGCCCCGGCGGAATTCCCCGACGGCGTCACGGCGCGGGGCGCCAAACACCTGCAGGAACTTTCCGACATGGTCGCAGACGGACACCGGGCCGTCATGGTTTACCTGGTCCAACGCGACGACGCCGACGCCTTCACGCTCGCCCGCGACATCGATCCCGATTACGGGACGGCCTATGATCAGGCACGGTCGGCGGGGGTTGAAATGGTCGCTTACGGCTGCCAATTAAGCCCCCAAGAGATATCGGTCTCGCGGAAAATAAAGCCGCTCGGCTGAGCGGCCAGCGGCTCGCCATTTTACGGAAACACTGGCATAATCGCGCCATGCACGAACAAGCCACCCGCACCATCGCCGATGACGGGCGTTACATCAAGCTGCACACGGAAGGCGATTTCGAAGGCATGCGCCGGGCCGGCCGGCTGGCCGCCGACTGCCTCGATTTCATCACGCCGCACGTGCGCCCGAAGGTGTCCACCGAGCGCCTCAACAAATTGTGCCACGATTTCATCGTCGAGCGCGGCGGCATCAACGCACCCCTGGGCTATCGGGGCTTCCCAAAATCGATCTGCACCTCGGTCAACCACGTGGTCTGCCATGGTATCCCAAGCGAAAAAATCCTAAAGGATGGCGATATCGTCAACATCGACGTCACCGCCATCCTCGACGGCTGGTACGGTGATTCGAGCCGCATGTTCCCGGTCGGCAGGGTCGGACGCAAGGCCGAACGCCTGATCGACGTCACCTTCGAAGCCATGTGGGAGGGCATTCGCCAGGTCAAACCGGGCGCCACTTTGGGCGATATCGGCTACGCCATCCAGACCTATGCCGAGTCCCATCGTTTTTCGGTGGTCCGGGATTTCTGCGGACACGGTCTCGGGCGGGTCTTCCACGACGCGCCCAACGTCATGCACTTCGGCCGCCCCGGCGAGGGAGAGGTTCTCCGCGAAGGCATGTTTTTCACCATCGAGCCGATGATCAACGCCGGCCGTTTCGAGGTGAAGATCCTGTCCGACGGCTGGACCGCGGTGACCCGAGACAAATCCCTGTCGGCCCAGTTCGAACATTCTCTCGGCGTCACCGCCGACGGCTACGAGATTTTCACCCTGTCGCCGAAAGGGCTCGACAAGCCGCCTACGACGTCTGAGCGACGGCCATGCCGAAAACCGCGAGAGACCCCCGAGAGATTTTGGCCGCCGCCGGCCTCAACCTTGACGGGCGAACGGGTCTCGAAGGCACTCCTGAGTTTCGTGTCTCAGGCGATACCCACCCTTATCGCCGCATCCTGCGGGACCAGGGCGGGCGTTGGGACAAGATCGAACGGGTCTGGGTGTTTCGGAACGGCGACCCTTCGGCGGAACTGATCCGCGCCATCGAGGAAAATCCGCCACCGGCCGGGTTGGCCGAAGGCGCCACCCAGCGCCCCCACTACTGGGGCCACCGCGACCGACTGCGCAAACGGTTCCTGGAGAGCGGCGGCGACGGGTTTCCCGACTACGAACTGCTGGAATTGATCCTCTTTCAATGCGTGCCGCGCATTGACGTCAAGCCGCTGGCCAAGGACCTGCTGGCCCGCTTCGGCAGTCTCGGCGGCGTCGTTGCCGCCGACACCGAGCGCCTCGCCGAGTTCGAACCGTTGAACCTGGCCGGCATCACGCAGATCAAGGCGATCCGCGAATTGGCCCGGCGCCTGGCCCGGGAGGAGGTCGGTCGCGGGCCGGTGCTGTCGTCATGGGACAAACTGACCCGCTACCTGAAGACCGCCATGGCCCACGACGGTACCGAACAGTTCCGCGTCTTGTTTCTCAACGCCAAAAACGGACTGATCGCCGACGAAGTCCAGCACACCGGCACCGTCAACCACACGCCGGCCTATCCCCGCGAAGTCATCAAGCGGGCCCTCGAACTGGGGGCGACGGCGGTGATCCTTGTCCACAATCACCCGTCCGGCGACCCGACGCCATCCAGAGCCGACATCACCATGACCAAGGAGATCGCCGAGGCCGGCGAGAAGCTCGACATCACGCTGCACGACCACGTCATCGTCACCAAATACGGCCAGTCGTCGTTCCGCGATATGGGTTTGCTGTGAACTGCGGATTGCGGATTTTGCGCTGACTGGCAAACTCTATCCCGGGCGCGCTGAAACGGCTGCGTGAAAGGGGGCCGGGCATCGACATCGAGATCGTCGCCTCCAACGACGTGCGCAACCTGCGCCGCCGCGAGGCCGACATCGTCACCTGCCACGGCCGCCCGCAGAATCCGGACCCGATCGCCAGACTGATCCGCGAAACCTCGGCCCATCTCTACCCTTCCGGAGATTACCTGGACCGCGGTGACCCGCGACAAATCCCTGCCACCCATGTTTTTCCCCATCTGGCTCGCCACCCACCGCGAGCTCCACACCAGCCGCCGCATCCGCCTGGTCTTCGATGTGCTGGCGTGAGGGGGTGAGGGGTTCGGGCTGACCCGGTTCGGCTGAGATGTGGACAAACGCTTCACGGATGCTCGAAGCCGCCTCCCTTTTGAAAGGAGTTGTTGTCCGAACGCGGGTGCCTCCCGCAATATGATGGCGGGCAAATGGCTGTTCTCTGATTATTAACCAGGTTTGGAAATGATGATTGCGATCCCCGTCATCGAAACCGAGAGGTTGATACTCCGCGAACCAAGACCTTCCGATTTCGAAACCTATGCTGCGTTCTATCAGACAGAGCGGTCGCATTTGCGCGGGGGACCATTGGGGCGCGACGAGGCCTGGAAAGCTTTTGCCGCGGAGATTGGCCACTGGCACCTGCGTGGTTACGGTTTTTGGGCCGTCGACGAAAAAGCGAGCGGCGCATTTTGTGGCATGGTCGGCCTCTATAACCCGGAAGGCTGGCCCGAACCCGAGGTCGGATGGCTCGTATGGGAACCATACGAAGGCAAAGGCATCGCGAGAGAAGCCGCAATCCGAGCCCGTGCATTCGCCTATCACACCCTCGGCTGGGAGAGGATCGTCAGTTGCATCGCGCCAGGCAATGAACGCTCCGTCAAACTTGCCGAGCGGCTCGGCGCGAAGTTTGACCGACGCATACCGAGGACGGGACGACCTGATCTCTTGGTCTATGCTCATCCGGGGCCGAGCGACCTCGAAACTTGATTTCGCAGAGGAAGGTTCCGCTTTCGAGCGCCACGACAAAACGTATGGGCCGCATCTAAGGAGGTCCAGACTCTCGATCCCATGATTGCGAATACCGTTCCGTTCGGTGTAACCAATTCCACGCAGTGGATTTCAAAGGAGACGTCCCATGGACCGATACACCGGCGGCTGCCAGTGCGGGAACGTCCGGATCGAGGCGACGGGGCGTCCCCACCGGGTCGGCCTTTGCCATTGTCTCGATTGCCGCAAGCACCATGGCGCCCTTTTTTACGCCGCCGCCATTTTTCCCGAGCATGCGGTGACGATCGACGGCGAGACGGGCGACTACAAGGGGCGGCATTTCTGCCCCCGCTGCGGCTCGTCCGTCTTCGCGCGCAGCGGCGATGAAATCGAAGTGCACTTGGGGTCGCTGGATGCCCCCGACCAGTTGATGCCGACCTACGAAAGCTGGACCGTCCGCCGCGAGTCCTGGTTGCCGCCGTTTCCAGTCAAAAGGCAGTACGGCCGCGACCGTGACGCCGAGGGCCGCGCGGAGGAGTAAGCCGTAAAATCGGTGTGACGGTGCCGTGGCGGGGTGTCGAACGGATCTTCGGCATGCCGACCGGCAAAAACCGCGGGTTTCCAGAGAAAAGGTGACGATCCTCCAAAGCCTCGGAGATCGTGGGAAAATTCCGCGGCCGCTTGGGCGGTCATCGCTTTATGCGAATTGCAAAGGTTGAAGTTCTAGGCGTTGTAGCGCCGCTCTCCGCCATCAGCGGCAAATGCGCTGGCATCGCGTCCACTAGCGGCACTTGAGTGGTGGACGATGCCGGAAACGGCGTCGCCATCTCCAGCCATCGTCGCATCGTATAGTTTAAGAACTTCCAAGGTTGTCCGCCAGGAAGTCCGAGAACGCGTTCCAGGACTGCTCGTCAGCAGCTTTTCGATAGCGGTTCGAACCGAACACGGTGAACGCGTGGGGGGCGCCTGAATAGACTTGCATCTCGTAAGTCACGCCCGCCTTTTCCAGTTCCTTCGAAAGCGCTGCGACATGGTCCATCGGAATAGCCGCATCGGCGCCGCCATGGGTGATCAACAAGGGCGGCGTGTCTGCCGGGTAACTCTGACCCTCGGGGGTCTTCAGTTCGCCGTGGAAGGTGGCGTAACCGGCGATATCCTTGGCCTTTCCGGAGCGCGCCAATTCCAGGCTTGCCGCACCACCGAAACAGTATCCCATCACGACGGCCGTGCCGGGGCTGGATTTACGCGCTTCTTCGAGGCCGCCGAGGATCAAGCTTCTCATTCTTTCACGGTCCTTGTAGAGCTTCCCGGTCTCGGCCTTCTTGGCCCCGGTTTCGACGGGCCTGTTGCCCTTGCCATAGAGGTCGACGGCGAAAGCGTCATATCCCATTTCGGCCAGCATATCGGCGCGTTTAAACTCGTACTCGTTGAGACCATCCCAATCGTGAATGACGAGCACCAGACCTCTCGACGCACCTGTCGCCTTGGCTCGGTAACCTTCGAAAGCTTCTCCGTCGACCGTATAACTGATTACCTCGCCCGCCTGGGCGGCGAACGGGGTGGCAGCCACCAGCAGTGCACAAACCAGCGATCTCATCTCAAAACCTCTCCATGATGTTGATTGATTGTTCCGGTGTACATATTGGATCACGAAACACGGATTCCAACTTCGTGTCCGACGATGCCTTGGATTGAGGCCTACCCGTCGACCAAACGCAGCGCGGGCGCGCAGTCCACTCCAGTTTCTCACTCATTTGAGGGTTTTTCCGCTTTCTGTGAGAACCAACAATACTTCGCGGGATTGGTCGTCTCGACCAAGGCAATGCCCAAATGTTCTTTTTTTGTTCTTTACTAACGATACATTTTCTGCTATAAATTCCTGTTATTGGTGTTTTCTGGAACCGTCGGGATGTCCGCATGTCGGTGCAAGGTTGGAGATTTATTCCCACGAAGAACGAAAGAAACCGGCGCCGAAAAAATTCCATGGACGTTTATAGACAAAAGTAGACATCCGGCGGTGCCGGCCAGATCGATTATTGATCAACCGGCAAAAATCGACCTCGAAGGCCCGCCGCTCTCAAGGAGGCGGCGGCGCCAGGACGCGGCGCTTGGTGCCGACGCCTTTGAGCGCGTGTTCACCCAAATCCTGCCAGTCGAGGTCGAGCTCCTTGGCGAAGGCCTCGGAGACGACGATGGCGCGGCCCAGGTCCTTGGTCTTGCCCTCGAGGCGGCAGACCTCGTTGGCGGCCGGGCCGATGACCGAGAACTCGACCCGCTCGGGCACGCCGATGTTGCCGAACAGGACCGGCCCCACGTGCAGCGCCAGGCCGTAGGCGACCGGGTAGCCGGGCAGATCCCCCTTATCGTCGTTGAGCTCGGCGATGCGCCTGTCGGCATCTCTGGCCGCCTCGATGGCCCGGGCGCAGGCCTCCGCGGTCGTGAAACGCCCCTCGGCGATGGGGAAGATGGCGAGGACCGCATCGCCGATGAAGCGCAGTACGTCGCCACCGTGATCGAGGACGGCGCCGGCTGTACAGTGGAAATAGTCGTTGAGGACGGCGAGGAAGGCCTCGCCCGGCAGGCTGTCGGCCAGGTCCGTCGAATGGCGCAGGTCCGAATACCAGATCACCGAAGGGATGACCTCGCCGTCGCCGAGCTTGATCTGACCGTCGAGCACCCGCGTCGCGGCATCGCCGCCCAAATAGGCACTCAGGATGTTGAGCGCCGTCTCCTCGCGGTTGGCGATCTTGGCCGCCGCCGCGAAGCGCATCTGCAGGCGGCGGATGGCGGCGATATGGGTCTCGGTGAAACCGCCCGCCCGGCGCGTCGCCCATCCCATGAGCATGCCGTCCTGGCGGGCCAGGGCCTCGTCTTCCGGGCCGAACGGGCTGACCGCACCGAAATAGTCGGTGAAACCCACCGCTTCCAGTTCCACGAGCAAGGGGAAGTCGCGCCAGAGGCCTTGGCTCTCCATGGGGTAGCGGACCTCGCGCTGACCGGCCTCGGTGAGGGGCCGGAGCGGGCTTTTCAGCCAATCGTCGCCCGGCGCGTCTCTGTGCGGGTGCTGTTCCCGGTATTCGACGCCCGCTTCGTTCCAGCGCATGGAGCGGGCCTCGAACATGGGATGGAGCGTGGTCATGGCGACGTGGACTCGCGCCACCGGCAGGCCGGCGGCCCGCGCCCGCTCACAGAAGGTGTCCAGCGTATCGGCCAGATCATGCCCTTCGATGGCGTGCCCGATGATCCAGTCGCTGATCGCCTGGATGTCCTGGTCCCAAGTGGCTCCCGGCGTTCCCGCGTCGTCGTTCACAAAGTCCCTCCGCATTCGATTGCGGCTCGCCCGACCGCGTCCTTGGGCTATTATCGCATTCCGTTTGCCGCCAAGGCACCCCCAATTGGAGATCAGGGGCCCACCGACCGTGATCCTCGCCCGCGTCTTTCTGCCTTTTGCATTGGGTTATTATCTGTCCTACCTCTTGCGGGTGGTCAATGCGGTGATCGCCCCCGACCTGATCCGCGAACTCGGCCTGACGGCGAGCGACTTAGGACTCCTGACCAGCGCCAACTTCCTCGCTTTCGCCGCCTTCCAACTGCCGCTCGGCATCCTGCTCGACCGCTTCGGCCCCCGGCGCACGGAGGGCGCGTTGATCTTCTCCCTGGCCCAGTCGCTCGACACCCTGATCATCGGCCGGGCCCTGATCGGCCTCGGCACCTCGGCCTGCCTGATGGCCGCCTTCAAGGCCTATGTCATGTGGTTCCCGCCGGACCGCATTCCGCTGGTCAACGGGTTTCAGATGGCGGCCGGCGGCCTCGGCGCGCTGACCGCAACCATACCGGTGGAAAGCGCTCTCGCTTTCACCGACTGGCGCGGCGTCTTCCTGGTGTTCGCCGTCCTGTCCCTGGCCACCGCCCTGATCCTCTTCGTCACCGTACCGAAACGCGGCCTCGGGGCCGGCGCCGGCGAGCGGTTCGCCGACCAAATGCGGGGTGTCCGCGAGGTTTTCACGGCGTCGCGGTTCTGGCGTATCGCGCCCCTGTGCGTGGCCTCCCAGGCGACCTTCCTGGCCATCCAAAGCCTGTGGGCGGGTCCGTGGCTGACCGACGTTGCCGGCCTGCCCCGCGACGCCGTCGCCCAGTACCTGTTCCTGGTCGCCGCCGCCATGATCGCCGGCAACCTGACCGGCGGCACCATCGCCATGCAGCTCGGGCGTTTCGGCATCAAGATCATGACCGTTGCCGTCACCGGCATGGTGCTGTTCGCCGTGATTCAGATCGCCCTTGTCCTGCAGTGGACCGATTGGGCGTTGGCCTTTTGGATGCTGTTCGGCTTCTTCGGCACGTCGGGCATCCTGCCCTACGCCGCCTTGCCCCAGGAATTCCGATCGGAACTGGCCGGGCGGGTCGTCACCGGGATCAACGTGCTCTCCTTCTTCGGCGCCTTCGCCGCCCAATGGGGCATCGGTGCGGTCATCGATCTATGGCCGAAAACGGCGGCCGGCGGTTACGCCCCGCAAGGCTTCCAGGCCGGCTTCGCCATGATGCTCGTTCTCCAGATCGCCGGCCTCGCCTGGTACGCGGTCTCCGGCCGGGGAAAGGAGACTTAGGGGCGGCCGGCCGGCTCCTAAATGCCGCCGACGGCGGCGATGAAGATCCCGGCGAAGATGGCCGACGTGATGACGCCGGAGATGCTGGCGCCCAAGGCATGCGGCAGGACGACGGCGTCGGGCGTCACCTCGGCGACGCATTTCTGCGCCACCTTGGCCGTCGTCGGCAGGCAGCTGACGCCGGCGATGCCGATCACCGGGTTGAACTTCTTGCCCGACGCGAAGTAGAGCACGTAGCCGCCGAGGATGCCGCCGATGCCGGAGATGGTCAGGGCCACGATGCCGAGCAGCAGCAGGATCAGGACGTCCGGATTGAGGATGGTGTTGGCCTCGCAAAGCACGCCCAAGAGCAACCCGAGGAAGAAGGTGGCGCCGTAGAGCAGCGGCCCGGAAAACAACTCGGCAAAATGGGTCAGACCCGATTCGCGGACGATGACGCCGGCGAAGAGCGACAGGAACAAGGGCGCGGCCACCGGGAACAGCAGGCTCAGCAAGGTGCAGGCGACCACGCAGAAAGTGATCTTCTCGCCGGACGTCACCTCGCGCACCTTCTCCGGCTCCATGCGCAGGCCGCGGATGTGTTTCGGCACCATCAACTTGATGAGATAGGGATAGCCGCCGTAGGTCAGTCCCAGATAGAGATAGGCGACGACGGTGATCGGCACGAACAGGTCGTCCGACAGGATCAGCGAGGTGAACAGGATCATCGGCCCATCGGCGCCGCCAATGGTGGCGACGGCCGCCGAATCGGCGGTCGACAGGCCCATCCACTGGGCCAGGGGGAAGACGGCGACGGTGCCGAGCTCGGCGCAGAGCGCGATGAACATGCTGCGGAAGGGCCGGGCCATAACGAAGCCGACATCCAAGAGCACGCCGATGCCCATGAACACCATGCAGGCGATCAGGCCATTGGAGAAGGTCAGCGTGTAGACCGGCTGCAGCCAGTCGACCTGGAGCGTCGTCATCAACTCACCGACGTCGGTGACCAGGGGGTCGACGAACAGCGTTCCGTGACGGCCGTCCTCCAAGAACAGGACCCCGGCGTTGATCGTCACCATGCCGAGGCCCATGGGGATCATCAGCAACGCCTCAAGGATGCCCTTGCGCCCCAGGTAAATGAGCGCCATGCCGAGCGCGATCAGGAAGATGCGCATGATCATGACCGCGGGCTCGGAGTCAGCGAGCGTTGCCAGACCTTGGAAGATGTTGAGGAGGTTGACGTTTTCCATGGGCGGAGACGGCCGTCAGGCGACCGTCATCAGAATCTGGCCGGCCTCAACGCCGTCGCCCTCGTTGACGGCGATGGCGGTGACCTTGCCGGTGCAGCGCGCGGCGACGACGGTCTTCATTTTCATCGCCTCGATAACGCAGATCTGGGTGTCCTCGCCGACTTCATCGCCGACGGCAACGGAGATGGCATGCACGACGCCGGCCAGCGGACTGACGATATCGCCGGGCCCGGCTTCCGCCGTGGCTTGAGTTGCTGGCGCCGTGGCAGGGGTCGTTGGTGCGGATGCGGCGGGTGCCGTGACGGGTTGCGACGCCTGCGCCATGGCCGAGGTATCGGGGTACATGGACGCGCCTTCCCCCTCCAGTTCCTCCACCGTTACGTCGTAGGGCCGGCCGTCGACGGAAATCTTGAACTTTCTCAACACGGTCACTTACCTCCTAGATCGGTGGTCTCATCGCCGCCCGCGGCGGGGAACATAGTGGGACGTCTGGTGGATCATGCGGCCCTCGGTCATCCAGTCGCGGCCGCTGTGATGGTCCTCGATGTGCAGGATGTGGCGCACCTTGACCATCGACGCGACGGCGCCGGCGATGGCCGCCACATGTTCGGGTGGAATCCCCTGTGGCGTGGTCTTCGTCTGGCTCGGCGTCGGAGCTGGTTGGGGTTTCGCCGAAATGCGGCCCATCATCGGCAGCGCCACGACGATGCCCTTGATGACGACGGCAACGACGAAGGAAATGATGATGGCCAGGCCATAAAAGGCCAGCGAGAGTAAGACCTGTTCCCCCATCCCCTTGTTATCCTTTTTTTGTCACGCCGGATTATTGCCGTGTTTCTTGGGCGGCCGCAACTCGCGTTTGGCCAGGGCCTTGCGGAGCGCCAAGGCGATCTTCCAGCGGGTCTCGGACGGTTCGATGACGTCAGTGATGTAGCCGTGCGCCGCCGAGAGATAGGGCGAGGCGAACTCGGCCCGGTATTCGGCAGCCAGCTCGGCGGCCCGCGCCGCCGGGTCTTCGGCCTCCTTCAACTCCGTGCGGTAAAGCAGCCGGACCGCACCCTCGGCCCCCATGACGGCGATTTCAGCGCTCGGCCAGGCGAAGACGAAATCAGCCCCCATTTCCTGGGCGCACATGGCGAGATACGACCCGCCGTAGGCCTTGCGCAGGATCATCGTGATCTTTGGCACCGTCGCCGAGGCATATGAGTAAAGCATTTTGGCACCGTGGCGGATGATGCCGCCGCGCTCCTGCTCGACGCCTGGCAGGAAACCGGGCACGTCGACCAGCGTCAGAAGCGGGACGTTGAAGATGTTGCAGAAGCGGATAAACCGCGACCCTTTGTCGGAGGCGTCGATATCAAGGGCACCGGCCTTTTCCATGGGCTGGTTGGCGAGGATGCCGACGACCATGCCCTCGATGCGCGCGAACCCGATGATCAGGTTGCGGGCCCAGGCGGCGTGGATCTCGAGGAACTGCCCGGGATCGACGATGTGGTTGATGACATCGCGCACGTCCATGGGCATCGACGAATCCTCGGGCACCAGGGCATCGTAGGCCGGGTTCGGGTCGAGCGAGAAGTCGGCCGACGGCCTGTGCGGCGGATCCTCCATGTTGTTCGACGGCAGGTAGCTGAGCAACTCGTGGACCAGGGCGATGGCGTGCTCGTCGTCGCGGGCGACCAGATGGGCATTGCCGCTGACGGATGCATGGACGGCGGCCGAGCCGATCTCCTCCATAGTCGTCTCGCGGCCGGTGACGGCCTTGATGATCTCCGGGCCCGTAATGAACATGCGGGCGTTGTTTTCCGTCATGATGACGAAATCCATGAGGGCCGGCGAATAGGCGGCACCGCCGGCGCAGGGCCCGGCAATGACGGCGATCTGTGGGACGACGCCGGAAAGCAGGACATTGTTGTAGAAGACACGGCCGTAGCCGGATAGCGCGTCGACACCTTCCTGAATGCGGGCGCCGCCGGAATCCTTGAAGGCGACCAAGGGTGCACCGACCTTCTTGGCGAAGCGCATGATGTCGACGATCTTCTGGGCGTGGGATTTGCCGAGCGTGCCGGCGGCAACCGTAAAATCCTGGCTGACGACGGCGATCATGCGGTCCGCCGTGTACCCGGTCCCGACGATGACGCCGTCCGCTGCCAAGTCCTTGTCGGCCATGCCGAAGTGGGTGGCAGAATGACGAACGTGGGCGCCGGCCTCCTGGAAGGAACTCGGATTGACCAAACGCATGATCCGCTCGCGTGCCGTCAGGAGCCCCTTTTCGTGGCGTTTCTCAGCCTTATCGAGGCCGCCGCCAGCAGCAATCCGCCGGCGCCGTTCGGCAAGGTTATCCAATGCTTCCTTGGAAATCGCCATCTGCTCCCCCTGTCAACGCAGTCGGTTCGGTGCCGACCGACGGCGACGGTCCGCACCGGTGCGAACGCCGCTGGTTACCTCTCCTGGGCCACCATCATACAGACCGGGCACCATGATGGGATTGACTCACGTCAATAGCTCATCGAGGGTAAATGGTGCCGTAACCGGACCGTCCCGTTCGTAACCCTTGACAACGAAGGTGCCCGCGTTGGCGTTGGCAACGACGGCAAGGCGCGTCGTGGCATTAAGGATCGGCGGCCGCACCCAATCGAAACCATCGTCCGTGCCATCTCGCAGGCGCTTCATCAACGAGAGGCGTCCCGGGCTATCCTCACCCCGCATGCGGTCGCCCGGACTACCGCCTTCCAACCAGTGGTTGGCTGCAGCCGACGGCGAGCAGCGGACCCAAGCTCGTGTCTCATCGCGTTCGATGATCGCCCCCTCGTCCGCCTCGTTGCCGCTGAGGGTAAAGAAAGCCGGCAGAGCTAGTGGCGTGTCCGTCAGCAAACGGAGTGCGTCGTCGAAGGTCTCACAGGTTTCGAAAACCCGGCGTAACAGGTGGACCGGCGGTAAGGCGCGGCTTTGCCAGGTGTGTCCCCGGTTGATCACCCAGTCGAACCAACAGCTCGGGGGCCAGCGGCGCATGGGCGGCTGGTTGATGGCAGCCGAAAAGCGCCCGGGCGCCATCGCTGTCAGGACACCGGTGAAGCCCGGCCAGGTCGCACCGTAGTAGTCGCCGGCCGGTCCGGACTGGCGGGCGACAACGACGTTGCGGCCGAGACCGTCGAGCGGCCAATCGAGGGTGCGAAGCAAGCGATTGCCGCGCCCGGAAGGATCCCGCCCGATGCCCGTCGTGCAAGTCCATTCGTAGGACAGGTTGAGGAGAAAGGCGCCGACGGTTGCGGCGATGCGCTCGATCTCTTCGACATATGGGTTTTGGGCATTCGTCAGCCAGTTTCGCGATATCCTGTCGCCGACGGCGAGCGCCGCTGACCCATAATGGGCGCGCCCCGCCTCGATCAGGGCTTGAAGACGTTCCGGTGCCAATCGGCACAGGTCGATGGGTCCGCCATCCGAAATATCGAAATACGGAATGGTGTCGGCGGTCGGTCGCCCTGAGGAGGATGCGTCCATGGAGTGCTTCCGGTTTACTTACCCCGTGGGGGAGAATATACCACCAACCCGGTCTTTATCGATTACGATCCTGTGTACAAAGAGCAGTTCCGATGATCCCACGTTATTCCCGTCCCGAGATGGCCGCCATCTGGGAACCCGCCAACAAATTCCGCATCTGGTACGAAATCGAGGCCCACGCTTGCGACGGCCAGGCGAAACTGGGCGTCATTCCCGAAGACGCCGCCAGGGCGGTATGGGCGAACGGTGACAAGCCCTACACGGAGGAGCGGATCGCCCGCATCGACGCCATCGAGCGCGAAACCAAACACGACGTCATCGCCTTCCTGACGGAGCTAGCGGAACACATCGGTGAGCACTCGCGGTTCGTCCATCAGGGCATGACCTCGTCCGACGTGCTCGATACCTGTCTCGCCGTACAACTGAAACAGGCCGCCGACATCTTGATCGAGGGAATGGACCGCGTCCTTGATGCGCTCAAGAAACGCGCCTATGAGCACCGCCACACACCGTGTATGGGACGCAGCCACGGCATTCATGCCGAACCGACGACCTTGGGCCTCAAGTTCGCTAGGTTTTTCGCCGAATTCGAGCGCGGACGCCAACGCCTCGTTCAGGCCCGTGACGAGGTTGCTACCTGCGCCATCTCGGGCGCCGTCGGGACGTTCGCCAATATTGACCCCGCCGTCGAAGAGCATGTCGCCGCCATGCTCGAGCTGGCGCCGGAACCGATTTCGACCCAGGTCATCCCGCGCGACCGCCACGCCCAGTTCTTCGCGACACTCGCCGTCGTCGCCAGTTCCGTCGAGAACCTCGCCGTCGAAATCCGCCACCTGCAACGCACCGAGGTGCGCGAGGCCGAGGAGTTCTTTTCGAAAGGCCAGAAGGGCTCGTCGGCGATGCCGCACAAACGCAATCCTATTCTCACCGAGAACCTGACCGGCCTTGCCCGCATCGTCCGATCCGCCGCGGTTCCTGCCTTCGAGAACGTGGCGCTTTGGCATGAGCGTGACATTTCGCATTCATCCGTCGAGCGCATGATCGGACCGGACGCGACGATCACGCTTGATTTCGCCTTGAACCGGTTGGCCGGCGTCGTCGAGAAGCTGCTCGTTTATCCGGACGCCATGCAGAAAACCCTCGACCAACTGGGCGGTCTGATCTTTTCGCAGCGCGTCCTGCTGGCCCTGACCCAGGCCGGCATGAGCCGCGAGGATGCCTACGCCGCCGTTCAGCGCAATGCCATGGAAGTCTGGCAGGGTCGCGGCAACTTCCTCGATCTCCTGAAGGCCGACCGCGACGTCAATGCGCATATCGCAGACGCCGAACTCGAGGGTCTGTTCGATATGGCCTACCACACCAAGAACGTTGACCGGATCTTCTCCCGCGTATTCGGGGAAATGTGAGGCCTCCATGAAGGCTCCAATCAACCCCCTGAAACAAATGCTCGCAGACGGGTCACCGGCGATCGGCACCTTCGTCTCCATGCCGAGCCCTCAGCTCGTTCAGGTCATGTCCGTCGCCGGTTTCGATTGGCTGACAATCGACATGGAACACGGCCCGATTGGACCGGAATCGATGCACGCGATGATCAACGCCACCGCCGTGTCGCACACGGTTCCGCTGGTGCGGGTTCCGGCAACCGATCCATGGATGGTCAAAAAGGCGCTCGATGCCGGGGCACTGGGCGTCTTCTTTCCGCTCGTAGTATCCGCCGAGCAAGCGCGATCCGCCGTTTCGGCAATGCGCTATCCGCCAACCGGCACTCGGGGATTCGCCCCGTTCTACGCGCCCAGCCGCTGGCGTCAGAGCACGTTCGACTACGCCGCGGCCGCCGACGACAACTTGCTGACGATCGTCTTGATCGAACAGGCCGAAGCGGTCCGGAACATCGATGAGATTCTTGCCGTCGACGGGATCGACGTCGCCTTCATCGCGCCTTTCGACCTTTCGCAAAGCCTCGGCATTCCCGGCGAATTCGACAACCCCAAGTTTCTCGATGCCGTGGCCACGGCGGAAAACGCCATCCTGGCCTCACCGGCCGCTCTCGGCGGCTTGGCGATGGACGTGGAAAAGGGCCGCGCCATGGTGGATCGCGGTTACACCCTATTGATGATGGCCTACGACGGCCTGATCATCGAGGCGGCGTCGCGGGACTTGATCGACGGAATGAAGGGTTGAGCGGCGCCTCGGCCGTTCAACACTCGATGCCCTCTTCTTCGCAAACCTGATCGAAAGCGACGTCGTCCAACTCGTCGATCTTGGCCCGCACCTGGGGGTCCGAAATATCGACCCCGTGGCGTTCGATGTCGGCCATGACCTTGCGCATGACGTCTTCGATACCCGGCTCTTCGAGATCGGCGATGACGACCTCCTTGGCGTAGGCGTCAGCGTCCTCGCCGATGATGCCGAAGGCTTCGGCCAGCCAAAGGCCCAATAGCTTGTTGCGACGAGCCTCAGCCTTGAAGCGGATGTCTTCTTTTTTCTTGAAAACGGCTTCGTGGGCTTTTTTTCGGTCTTCTACTGAGTCAATCATCGTCCGCTCCCTGCGATTTCGTCCGTCCCTCTTCGGGTACCGGGCGCTATATATGGTCGTATGAGGTCCGCCTCAAGTGACAGATTGGTGTCGTTCTCGGGAATTATTGCTCCGGTCGAATCAACCGACGTTTTCGTGGTCGGTCTCAAGAGCGTCCGGAAACTCGGAGTACAGTTGCGATAGGGCGATGGCGTAGAACCGGTCCAACTCCGCCCGCAACTCCTTGTCCGTGATTTGAACGCCTTTTTCGGCCAGGTCAGTGGTGACCTTTTCGATCACGGCCTGGGATCCGGGCTTATCGAGCTCCAGCGAAACGATCTCCATGGCGTAGTCCTTCGCCTCGCCTTCGCCAAATTCCATTTTGACCGCCGCCCACAAACCAAACAATTTGTCGCGCCGCGCCGTCGCTTTGAATTCCAACTCCTGGTCGTGTTTGTACTTGGCTTCGTAGCCTTTTTCACGATCGCGGAAAGTATCGGACATCCGAATCCCTTTCGATTGTCGCCGTGTTTCGACTCGCGCGGAGTTTTACCGTCTGGCACAGTCCCGTGCAACACTCGCTTCGTACGACCCGGCCTGGGAATTGCCGATGGGACGGTCTATGAACTAGGACCCATGTGTACGCTCGTCATCCTCCGCCGGCCGGGTCACGATTGGCCGCTTATCGTCGCCGCCAATCGCGACGAAATGGCCGACCGCCCCTGGCGACCGCCGGCCCGGCACTGGCCGGACCGGGAGCATGTCACAGCCGGTATGGATGAATTGGCCGGCGGGACGTGGCTGGCATTGGGCGACGACGGTATTGTCGCCGCCATTCTCAACCGCCGCCAATCGCTGGGCCCGGCAGAGGACAAGCGCAGCCGCGGTGAACTCCCTCTCGAGGCGGTCGACCACGCCGAAGCGCGGGTGGCGGCGGAGGCGCTGGCGATGATCGAACCGGCGAGCTACCGCAGTTTCAACATGGTCGTCGCCGATGCCCTTGAGGCCTATTGGATCAAATCGACCGGAGAGGCAGGTACCCGCGTCCAGGCTTTTCCCATTCCGGAGGGGTTGTCGATGATCACTGCCTACGATCTCAACGATGCGGAGTCCCCTCGCATGAGGCGCAATCTCGGGCGTTTTCGCGCGGCCGAGGCCCCCGACCCGGAAAACGGCGACTGGTGGGCCTGGCAGGCGCTTCTCGGAACCCGCGACCATGACGTCGATGTCGGCCCCGGCGGCGCCATGACCGTCGTCACCGACACCGGTTTCGGCACCGTCAGTTCGTCGCTGATCGCTCTGCAGTCGCCGGAAAAGGTCGGTGAAACGCCGCGCTGGCTCTTCGCTTCGGGGCGCCCCGATGAGACGCCCTATGAGCCCGTTCGCCTTTGATCACAAGGGCAGGAAGACGGCCAAGCGCGAGATTGTGTTCGCCCAGAACTCCTGCTATTAGGGGGCTAACGAACGGGTCCATCGTGGTGCCGGAACGACGGCTTGGCGCCTCTATCGGGTGGAGACTCATGGCAAGACGCAGACAAATCTACGAGGGCCGGGCCAAAGTACTTTTCGAAGGGCCGGAACCGGGAACGCTCGTCCAGTATTTCAAGGACGACGCCTATTCCCAGAACAACACAAAACGCGGCGTCATTACCGGCAAGGGCGTGCTCAACAACCGCATCTCGGAATACCTGATGAGCCGCCTGAACGAGATCGGCGTACCGACCCATTTCCTGCGACGCCTCAACATGCGCGAACAGCTTGTCCGCGAAGTCGAGATCATCCCGATCACGGTTTGCGTCCGCAACGTCGTCGCCGGCACGCTGGCCGAACGCTTCCGCATGCCGGAGGGCACGGCCCTGCCGCGGTCCATCGTCGAGTACTATTACAAGTCCGAGGAAGTGGATAACCCTTTGGTCACAGAGGAGCATATCACGGCCTTCGGCTGGGCCTATCCCCAGGACATGGACGAGATCGTCGCGCTTAGTCTGCGCGTCAACGACTTCCTGTCGGGATTGTTCCTCGGCATCGGGCTGCGCCTCGTCGACTTCCGCCTCGAGTTCGGCCGGCTCTGGGACAACGAACAGATGCGCATTGTGCTCGCCGATGAGATCAGCCCGGACAATTGCCGGCTCTGGGACATAGAGACCAACGAACGCATGGACAAGGACCGCTTCCGCCGCGACCTCGGTCGGGTCGAGGAAGCCTATCAAGAAGTGGCCCGGCGCCTCGGCATCCTGCCTGAAGGCGGGCCCCGCGATCTGAAAGGCCCAGAGGTGATGCAGTGAAGGCAAGAGTCCACGTAACCCTCAAGAACGGCGTCCTCGACCCGCAGGGCAAGGCGGTTCAGCATGCCTTGGGTTCGCTCGGTTTCGACGGCGTCAACGACGTCCGCCAGGGCAAGTTCATCGAACTCGAACTCGCCGAGACGGATGAGACCAAGGCGCGTGCCGCCGTTGAGGACATGTGCAAGAAGCTGCTCGCCAACACGGTGATCGAGAACTATTCGGTCGAGATCGGATAAGAACCTTTAGCACCGACATGAAAACCGCCGTCATCGTCTTCCCCGGATCCAACTGCGACCGTGATATGCAGGTCGCGCTGCGGCATGCCGTGGGTTCGGACCCGCTTATGGTCTGGCACGGTGACAGCGACTTCGAGGATGTTGACTTGATTACGGTGCCGGGCGGGTTTTCCTATGGCGACTACCTGCGCGCGGGATCGATGGCTTCGCATTCGCCGATCATGCGCGAGGTCGTCGCCCGAGCGAATAAGGGGGTACCGATTCTCGGGGTCTGCAACGGGTTTCAAATCCTCACGGAATGCGGCCTGCTGCCCGGTGTGTTGATGCGCAATGCCAATCTCCTTTACGTCTGCAAGGACGTGCATTTGAAGGTCGAGTCCAACGAGACGCTGTTCACGGACCGCTACGCCGAAGGCGAGATCATCCGCATCCCGATCGCCCATCACGACGGCAATTACTTCGCCGATGCGGCCACGCTCGACGAGCTAGAAGGTGAGGGCCGCGTCGCCTTCCGCTATGTCAACGCCGACGGGTCCAAAGGCAACGGTGCCAACCCCAACGGTTCGCAGCGGGACATCGCCGGCATCCTCAACGCCGAACGCAACGTGCTCGGCATGATGCCGCACCCGGAACGCCTGGCCGACGCCGAACTTGGCGGCGACGACGGCAAACCGATGTTCGACGGTTTGGTGGCGGCCTTGTCATAATCGGCCCGCACCACAGAGCGGCCCTGGCTAGTCAAAAAAACGGCGAGCCCGGGACAGGCTCGCTGATTTGTGTGATGCCCATTGACCGACGTATTGGCGATTAGCGTCGCCGCTCCGGCAGCTTCTGCATCTTGGCCAGAATGTCCTTGACCGCCTTCGGCGACAGGGCCACCTGCCAGGCCGGCATGTATTCGCCGGGGTGGCCGTTCAGCATCTTGTGCAACGCTTTCCACGGGTTGTCATTGGCAACGCGGCCGATAGCCGGCATGGTCCGGATTTCGGTCCCTTTTTCACCATGGCACGAGGCGCAAAGCGCCGAGAAGTAGGCGTGGTCCACTTCACCAGTGGTCCGCGCCCTCAAGGTGCCTTGGTCGATGTACTCGCCCATGTCGACCTGTCCGCGGCTGACGAAGGTGGCCAGATCCCAAAGATCTCGGTATTTGAGAGCTTTCGGCAGAGCGTGCTGCTCGTCTCTCAAGGTCCGCATGATCATCACTGGATGCGCACCTGCCATCCTGGCAATTCCCTTGACACCGGCGGTTCCCTTGTAGTCCCAGCCATGGCACTCAACACAACGCCAACTGCTGGTTCCCGGCGGGACCGTCCGGCCTTCCGGATAGGCTGGATGCAGTGATTCCGGGTAGCGATAGTTAATCTCGCGGCCCCAATCGTCATAGAGCTTGCCGCCACGCAATATGGACGTCAGGACATCGGCCGAGGGCAACGTTTGCTGATAGGCAAGTAGATCCACCACGGTCTGAAGTTCGAAGACGCGGAGCGCCGGCATTTCATCGCCGGGGTGGCCGTTCAGCATCTTGTGCAACGCCTTCCACGGATCGAGACGAACTTCGTCACCGATCGGTGGAATCTCGGCCATCGCCGTCCCGTCGTTGCCGTGGCAACTGGAACAGACGGTGGAAAACACGGCAGCGCTTCCCGTCGGGTCGCCCTTGATCCGCCGCGTAATCAGATTGATGTGGTTCTCCATGTCGATCTGACCGGCGCTGACGAACGCTGCAATGTCGTCGAGAGCCTCTTCGTCGAAGAGTTCCGCGTACCCGTGTTTTTCGCTGGCGACGACTTCAAGAATGGCCTCTTTTGAAGCACCTGCCATGCCGGAGATACCTTTGATTCCGGTGTAGTCCGGTCCTGTCCGAAAGGCCCCCTCATCGCCGCGGTAATCCCAACCGTGACAAACGACACACCGCCATGTCTCGGCGGGCTCACGGCTATGAGGTCCCTCTGGTGAATAAAGCGGATGGAGTTTTTTCGGGCTTTTCTTGGCCAGTTCCCTAGACCAGTTGTCGTAAAGGCGCCCTCCGGCGGCAATCGAACCGAGAGTCTCGCCATGATCGGCACTCACTGGGCTCGGCCACGTCGTCATCGCCACGCCGATCAGCCATATGCCCGCGAGAACAAGAGAAAGATGCAGCCTGGGAAAGAGCCGGCCGCGGGACCATTCGCCGTAAAACCGTATATCGATGATCTTTGTCATTTTTGTTGTTCCTTCGAATGGGCTTTCCGTCAACGTTCTCTAACCGGGGCACGCTATTGCCACGCAGCGGCTATCTCCTTTGTGACCCGGCCATACTTTGCCTCGGTACCCTAGAACCTCTTTTCCGGTAGGGATTGGAGACTGGCCATCATGTCCTTTATTCCTTGCGGAGTGAGCGCAACTTGCCATGACGGCATGGTCTCGCCGGGGTGCCCGTTCAAGATCTTGTGCAGGGCCTTCCACGGGTTGTCCTTGGCGACACGACCCATGGCCGGCATGGTCCGGACTTCGGTTCCGTCTTCGCCGTGACAGGTCGCACAAAGGGCCGAGAAGTAGACGAGATCTTTCGTCTTGGTGCCACGCGCCTTGCCGCTTCCCGGCTCGATGAACTCACCCATGTCGATCTGACCGCGGGTTACGAATGTGGCGAGATCCCAGAGGTCCTTGTGCTTGAGTGTCTTGTCCACTCGGTGGGTCTCGTCGGCAAGGACATTCATGACATCCCGGGGATCAGCGCCAGCCATCCCCGTAATACCTTTGATTCCCTCTGTTCCCTTATAGTCCCATCCGTGGCACTCAACGCACCGCCAACTGCTGGTCCCAGGGGCTACCTTGCGGTTCTTCGGCCACGCCGGATGGGGTGTTTTCGGGTATTGGAATTTGATCTCGCGGCCCCAGTCGTCATAGAGCATGCCGCCCCGGGTGACCCGGATCAGGGCATCGGCCGAAGGCAGGGTTTGCTGATAGGCGAGGAGATCGACGATCGATGCCATGTCGAATACCCGGAGCGCCGGCATGGCGTCCCCGGGGTGTCCGTTGAGCATCTTATGGAGGCCCTGCCAAGGATCGTCGCGGGTTTCGTCGCCGATTGAAGGGATCTCCTGCATGGCCGTGCCGTCGACGCCGTGGCAGCTACCGCATACTGTAGCGAACAACTCGGCACTGCCCGTGGGTTCTCCTTTTACGCGCCCTGACGCCTCATCGATGTGGTTCCGCATCGGGACTTGGCCGAAGCGGACGAACGCCGCGATGTCTTTCAACGCTTTCTTGTCGAAGTACCGGTCATAGCCGTGCTTGCCGCCGGCGATGGCCTTGATCACCGTCTTTTCAGGGGCTCCGGCCATTCCCGAAATCCCTTTGATGCCGGTCGCATTGGGCCCTGAGCGGAAGATACCTTCACTACCCCGGTAGCCCCAACCGTGGCAGACGACGCAGCGCCAGGTTTCCGCCGGCTCATCGGCCAACGGCCCGTCGGCCGGATACAGCGGATGAATGTTCTTGGGGCGCCTCTTCTCCAGTTCACGGGCCCAATTGTCATATAGCCGTCCGCCGGTGGCGATCGAGCGAAGGGTCGCATCAGCCTCCGATGCTTGCGCCCCAGATGGCACCATTGAGCCCGCACCGACGACCCAAAATCCCAATACGAGTAATGACAAAATCAGTGCCTGATGGCAGCGGGCGCCACCTTGAGAGCGGTTTAACCGTTTGTCGATGATCGCTGCCATTGTCCTTGATCCTTCGATTGGGCTATCCGTCAGTTTTCGGCTTCTAGAGTTGGTCGTCAGCCCTCGTACCCTTGCGGCAGTTCGTGAGCGACGCCTTTGTGGCAATTGATGCAGTGCTGGCCCTTTTCCATGGCTTCCTTGTGCAGGCGGCGGGCGCGGCGGCCGTGTTCCTCAACCAGCATGTCCGTCAGTTCATGACAGTTTCGGCACTCGCGAGATTCGCGCTTTTCCATCTTGGCCCAAACGGCCTTGGCCATCTTCAGGCGGTGTTCCTCGTACTTTTCCTTGGGGAACTATATACAATTCTAGCCAAGGAGTTCCAAAATTCGGCGGTGGATCGTGGGAATCTTGAGCAATTCAGATAGCAGGAACTCGACGTTATCGGGTCCATCGGCGCGTCTCGCCGCAACA